>Ga0315314_1001031_pt1 | contig 26541 bp, 30 predicted proteins | sample TDP9_MG_FD_203631 | JGI IMG/M metagenome (GOLD analysis project Ga0315314, IMG submission 203631) | Freshwater sediment microbial communities from Lake Towuti, South Sulawesi, Indonesia - TDP9 | ecosystem: Environmental > Aquatic > Freshwater > Lake > Sediment | place: Indonesia: South Sulawesi... | reverse complement strand
AATCGATGGCGAATGTTCCGTTGATGTCGAGTTCTCGTGGAGGGTTTGACTCTCTAAAGCTTTCGAAAATGGTATCGACAGCTTGTGTGTCTGTATAGGAGCCACTTCTCCAACTACCTTTGTTTACTATATACTCACTCTGAACAGTATACCACGGAGAACGAGTGATGCGGGTGACGTCGGTTATGTTCATGCTTTCCTGTGTTTTCTCCCAGTCCAGTTGGTTCATTTGGTAACTCCAGAGGATTACGTTTGAAACTATGACTACTAAGATTACGAGGCTGAGAACCACGACTATGATATTGCTTAGTCCTCGTCGGTTTTGCTTGAGCCTAAGCAGGTGATTTATAATAATCTGCAACCTCTGTTCCTCTGGTAGTCAAAATTTTTACGTAATAAACTGTGTCCGTCGTCCATGTGTAGGTTACGTTCAACCAACCATGTTCGAGTGGCTCTAACCTAAGGGAAGTAAAGCTCTGCTTCGAATAACTTATGTAAACCGCCCCAAAATCTATGCGCATCTTCCCAGTGTTTCGCACATATATGGCGATGGTGCCCATTCTAAACCATACGTCTTCCACAATGAATCGTTCACCCATCGTTTCGCGCAGATTGCCAGTGATTACGTAGGTGGCGGTTATGGCGATGGACATGCCGGCGACGGCGATGGCTAAGAGTAGGACATTGCTCATCACAGGCGTAATCGCCTTCTTGTTACGCCACATTTTGAGCAATCGTTTTTTCACCTCGTTTAAATCAAGAATTTGAGCGCGATGTAGCCAGCTACTAGCAGTATTACGCTGTGTTTTAGACCCGCGCTTACGGTTCCTTCTCCCATTTTTCCTGCGACTAAGCCGCTGAACAACGCTTGGACGATGCTCATGTGAAAGAAAAGTCTTCTAGCCTCGTCGGTTGTGACAAGAGCCGCGTTGAGGGCTGGAAGTTCAGCCATCTGCACAAAAAATGTTTTGAACAGCATTATGACGGTGAAAAGGAACACGAAGAAGGCTACATAAACAATGGCAACATAAGGACGTGTCTGCGCCGAACGCTCCTTCTCAGCCATTAGAGTAGATTGAACAAACTTTCCCATAGGCTCAAAAACCTTTTCCACATGACCGCCCGCACGGCTGGCTTCAATCACCAACGGAACACTACGCCTAGTCAAAGACGTGCTCACGCGTTCACTGAAAGACTGAAACACCTCTTCGAAGGACTTGCCCCACGACATGTGCGCGACTAAGCGTTTCAATTCGGCGGTTAGGGGTCCGTAACGGCGTTTGCTGGCTTCTTCAACAGCCTGCGGCAGTGTCATGCCAGTCTTTTCAGCCTGAACTATGCTTCTGAACAAGTCGGGCAGATGTTCGTCGATTGAGCGTCGCCAACGATAGTCCACGTAGTCCAGCACTGCTGAGGGAAACAGGGCGATAACTATGGCTAACAGAAGGTATTCGTCGAAGATTGGCAAGCCCCACAGCCTTACGAAAGCGGTAGCAAGCACGGCTAGCGCTAAGACTATGGAGAACACCCACGCGATTTGTTTCTCTCGTTTATCAACCTTAGGCATTGCTTGTTTCTCACCGCTTGGGGCAAATCATGTCGAGCAGTATTAGGAAAACAATTGAACCCAACGGTATGCCCAGATAAGTTAACAGGTAAAGCAACAAGCGAGGATTGAGCAGTCCCGGCATTCCTCCGCCCAACATAGCCATGACCGCGAGCATAACCACCAAGATTAGGGGACCTGCAACCAACATAACAACGTAGAACTCAGCTAGAACGCCGAGTGTGTCGCCCAGTCTTTTTAGAGCAATTCTCTTCAACCGCATGTACTGGTGAGAACGCTCAGACAGATACTTAGCTAGTTCTCCACCCGAGTGCATGGTCGCAATGAATCCTTCAAGCAGCTCCTTGAATTTTTCCGAAGGCGTTCGCTTGGATGCAGACTCCATAGCCGAGATTATGTCGACTCCGAAGAGCTCCACATCTCTCACAATGTTCTTTGCTTCTTGGCAAATCGCCAATGAAGAATCTATCTTAGCCAAGGAACGAAACATTAGAGCGGGAGGCACACCCGCACCCGCCAGTATAGATAGATACCCTGTGGTGAAGGGCAAGCCGTCGTCAAGATTTCGCTTTACGCTGTCCGCCCTGATAACTGGATAGAGGTAGAACCCGATAATCGAAAAGGCTCCAGCCAAGAGCACTGCACCCGCTCCATAGAGCATAGCCAGAAGAAGAGACAAACGGAAAACCAAAAGCGCAACAAGAGGAACAATGACCAAAACCGAAACTGATGCAAGCAGAGTCGTCAAAATGACAAGGCTCACGTACCCTTTGAAACTCACTTTTATGCCAGATTTCTGCAGGTTGATGTCCACGTCCTTGAAAAGAGGCATCAACCTCATGGTTCTCTCGCCTAATAGGCGATAGGCAACCACCTGAGGCTTTGCAGAATTCTTCGAGTCTACTTCAACTTTGTCGGATGAGTTACCCGAACGATTATGCAACGACATCAGAAATGCGTCCAGAATCCTTTCTAACCGTTTGAAAGCGTTCTTTAATCTATCTCTAATTCCGTTAAGATTCATTAGACACCCACTTTTGCCTTGTGGTAAAGCCGCATCGGGTCTGCGTAGTACTCTCGGATTACACCAGCCACATCGCTGTACCTTCGAATCTTGTTCTTCACCATCCATTCCAACACTGTCTTTCTCATCTGAAGTTCAGTTTGAACGTCCTGCGATGTCGTGCTCAGCTTTTTCAAGATTCTCTCCAGAACGTAACTTCGCCCAAGATACGTGAAAGAGTCGGCTCCCGCATCCCAACGGTACACGTCGTTGGTCAGGAGTTCTTTAGTTCTCGGGTCCAACCCAACCATTTCGGTTACTGAAAAAGCTCTGCGCGCTGGTTTGCCACCGATTTCGGTTCTTCCCTGAACCAGTATGATGTCAAGCATGGGCAACAATGACCTAGGTATGTTCATCGGCTCGGCTTCCAAACGATGAACGGCTGAGTCCACAGATTCAGCGTGAATGGTGCACATACCCAGGTGCCCAGTGGCCATGGCTTGAAAGAGCGTGTACGCCTCTTCGCCTCGAACTTCGCCCACGATGATGTAGTCTGGTCTCTGTCGAACTGCCGCTTTTAGCAGGTCAAACAATGTGATGCCTGTGTGTTTTCCCTCGCCGCCGGTTCGTACAACTGAGGGTATCCAGTTTTCATGGGGAAGGTTGAGTTCGGCGGTGTCTTCAACGCTGACTACCTTGAACTCTGGCTTGATAAACATGGACAAGCAGTTGAGCAGAGTGGTTTTTCCAGCCGCAACACCACCTGCGACAAGGACTGAAGCTCGATTTTCAATAGCGTACCAAAAGTAGGCAGCCATCCCCGCTGACAACGTCTTAAACGCGATGAGGTCTGAAATGGTTAGGGGGTCAACTCGGAATCGACGAATTGTAAAGGTTGAACCCCTCCTAGTGATTTCTCTTCCATAAGTCATTTGGATGCGGCTTCCATCGGGAAGTGAAGCATCGAGCAGGGGAGACGCTATAGAAATCTGTTTGCCCGCGAGAAACGCCAACCTAACTATGAAGGAGTTCAATTCTTCTGCGCTCTTGTAAATTATGTTAGTTGGCAACGATTCGTACTCTCGATGCCAAACATAAATTGGAATGTTTACGCCGTCGGCTGAAATGTCTTCGATCATGTGGTCGCGCATCAGGGAGTCAATTTTACCATAGCCCACATAGTCGCGGATAACAAAATACATCAGCTTGTCGATGGCTTCGCTTGGAACCTTTAGTTTGTAATTTTTGATTACTTGGAGTACTTTTTGTTTGAGGTACTCTGTGGCTGTTTCTTTGGTTTCCAAGTCTTTGATGCTGACGTCTAACTCTTCCATCAAGAGCGTTTTTATCTCTGCAAGATGTTTCTGCTCTTCCTTCAGAAGGGTTGGTTCAATCACTTCGTAGCGTATCTTTTGTGAGAGGGGGTCACGGACAACTGCCGCATAAACATTTGGTTCAGCGATGGGGTACACTTCTCTGAAGACGGCTGACTTCTTTTGAACCACGCTGCCCGCTTCTTGAGACATCGCTGCTCAACGCTCTCTAACGGTGTCGTACATCAAGTTTTATTGTATCGTAAGAGATAATGTTTTCGAAACTTAATAAACTATATGAAGCACGACTCATTCGCAGCGATTCTAAACCATGCTAGAAAGATTGTCTTACTGCTTTTCATGGGCTTTTGCATTGTCGACCCAAAGTTTTTGCAAGGTCCATGGCAAAAATGCATTGATCGTTCAATTTTCCATACCACCAAATGGAACTGATGTTATTTTTGGTTTAAGCGGAACGATTTTGTGTTAAAAACACCATAAAACCTCAATTTGAACCTATTTTCAACATTATGCTTTGCAATGTTTTCCATGAACATGTCTATCATCATATTCCATGCAGTCGATGTTGCCATGTTCCAATTCATCGAAAAACAATGTTGTAATCAATAATAGCCGATGTTAGTCATTTACATATATATGATGACCTTTTCCATTGTTTTCAACATACCATAAATTATTTATCCATTGAACATTAACCACTATAGCCAGTCATGATGGAGGAAACATTATGGCTAAATGTCCAAAATGCGGAACGGAAGTTAGCACACCAAAGAAGAAATGGACAATGGCTGGTCGACCGGACAAAAGCGGCAAGAAAATGCAGCTTGAAATCGGGCTTTTCGACTGTCCTAAATGCCACAAACCATTCCGAGTTGTTCTGAGCAAGCGCAAGATTTAGCAGGCTTGAGAAAAGGGAGCTCAAAGACAAAAGCATGCCCAAAAAGCTCGCAATGAACCAAGACAAAAATCTGCTCTTTAACCTAAAGAATAGTGCTTAATCAATCCAGCCATTCCCCTCTTATTTTTTTCCAAAAACATTTAATTTTCTCATCGTACTCTGAGTAGATTACACATAACAATTGAGGTTGCAGTTGGCGAAAGATTGGAGTCATCAAGGTCGTCAAGTTCATCAAAATCCAAGTGGTCTAACCTCTGGAAGCAGAGTTACGTGAAGACCGTTCTCATGGCAGCCATCATTCTGGGGGCTGTCGTATCTTTCTGGTTTGGTGTTAGAGTAGCGCTAGGAACACAGTATCCGTTTTTCACGGTGGCTTCTGAAAGCATGGTTCCAACCCTAAACGTGGGAGACCTCATAGTAGTCCAGGGCATAGCAAATTTCTCAGCGGTTACTGTGGGTCTAAAGCCTGTGGGCGACATCATCGTCTTTGAAAAGCCTCCTTCGTTTGGGTCAAGCGACCTCATAGTGCACAGGGCCATCAGCAAGTTTCAGAGTTCTGATGGTATATGGTCTTTTCAAACCAAGGGCGACAACAATGCCAATGCCGACCCTTGGACGGTTCCCCAGAGTTTAGTGATTGGAAAGGTTGTTGGGGTTGTGCCATACCTGGGCTATGTTCCCCTTTACATTCGTACGCCTCTAGGCATTTTCGTTGTAATCGTTTTGCTTCTCATCGTAATTTTCGCGGAGTACATACCTACGTCGAAGAAACAGACTGCACAAGCTGAACAGACTGCACAAGCTGAACAGACTGCACAAGCTGAACAGACTGCACAAGCTGAACAGACTGCACAGAAAGACTAATGTTCTATTCCGTGTTCTCTAGCTTAACAAAGCATTGGAGAAGCCCGTTATGTTAGAGACTAAACCTAACCCAAAGGATACGGCTCTTCACCAACTAAGCATCGCAGCCCAACACTTGAGCCTCGACCAAGGGATTCATGAGGTGCTCAAGCATCCGAAGAGGGCGCTGATTGTTTCTCTTCCAATCAAGATGGACGATGGAACGGTTGAAGTGTTCTCGGGCTGCCGAGTGCAGCACAACGACGCGCGTGGGCCGTTCAAGGGTGGACTTAGGTATCATCCAGACGTAACGTTGGATGAAGTCACAGCCCTCGCCATGTGGATGACTTGGAAGTGCGCTGTAGTTGACATACCATATGGTGGTGCAAAGGGCGGCGTCTGCTGCAATCCGAAGGAAATGTCGTCGAATGAGCTGGAGCACTTGACCCGTCGTTACACAACAATGATGCTAGATTATATCGGGCCTTATCGTGATGTTCCCGCGCCCGACGTTTATACAGACGAGCAGATTATGGCGTGGATGATGGACACCTATAGTCTCTTCAAGGGCTACAGTGTGCCCGAGTCGGTGACGGGCAAGCCTCTAATCTTGGGCGGTTTCAAACAGCGCGAAGAATCCACTTCTCGAGGGGTAGCCTTCTGCATTCGAGAAGCTATGAAGCACCTAAACATGAAAGCTAAAGACACCTCCGTTGCGGTTCAGGGATTCGGAAGCGTGGGCTGGAACCTCGCGCGAATACTGCACGAAGAAGGATATCGAATCGTAGCGGTAAGCGATTCCAAGGGCGGAATCTACAACCCCAAGGGTTTTGATCCCTTCAAAGTCTTTGAGCACAAGGGCAAAACTGGCACGGTCTTGGGCTATCCAGACACTAAACAGGTGACAAACGAGGAACTACTAGAATTGCCCTGCGACATTCTGGCTCCAGCGGCGCTTGAGAATCAGATCACCAAGGACAACGCAGACAAGATTAAAGCCAAGATTGTGGCTGAGGCTGCTAACGGTCCGACTACGCCTGAAGCCGACGAAATCCTCGAGGAGAAAGGAGTGTTCGTTATCCCTGACATTTTGGCCAATTCTGGCGGTGTAACTGCTAGCTACTTTGAGTGGGTGCAAAACCTCACGAGGGAGCGCTGGAGTGAGCAGGAAGCTAACAGAAGGCTTGAGACGATGATGGTGAAAGCCTTCGGCGATGTATACGAGATTTCTCAGAAGCAGAAAGTAGGCATGCACACAGCAGCTTTGATTCTCGGCGTCGGAAGAGTAGCAGAAGCCATCAAAACATTGGGTCTCTGGCCCTCCTAGCAATCGTCCTTCTTCGCTTTAAACGTGTTAACCACGCTTATATGCGAATTTTTATCTAATTATTGAGAAAAAAGAAGCGCTGATGAAAATGAAGCACGTTAAGATAACCGCCTTCGACCTCCCCGACGCTTGGTATCAGGTTTTGAAGAAAATTTGGGAAGACGGGGAAAGCTTCAGCGTCAAGTACGGTTCAGAAGTTACTGAGACAAAGAAGTTAGACGTTACCTTGGAGATTCTGCACCCTGGAAATAAGCCGTTGATTCATGAGAAGGCGCCGTGTGACATGCGTTATGTGATGAACTATTTTATGGAATACCTGTGGTTTGGCGAGAAGAAACCCGACGAGACCTACACGTACTCGAGCCGACTGCGAAGCCCAGTCGACCAGATAGAAGCAGCGATTAATCGCTACGTGGAGGAACTCTTCGACCGGCAGGTCACGTTGGTTGTTAGAATTCCAGAAGACATCCAGAAACAGATTAGGGGCAAGAGGCACGAACCGCCCTGCCTAACGATTCTCGACACTGAAGTGGCTAGGGACGGGGGCGACAAGAAACTGAAACTCATTCTTACAGGTTACTGGCGTTCTTGGGACGCCTACGCTGCATTACCAGCCAACCTAGCGGGATTACAACTCTTCAGCGAAGCCTTCGTTAAAGAACTCAACGCCAAGGGCGGAGAGAAGCACAAAGATAGGTGGGAAGATGTCTACACGGGAAAGATGATTATGCACTCAAAAAACTGTCACATCTACAGAAGGCAGCTGCAAATGGTTGAAGAACTGCTAAAAGCCAGCAAACCAACATTCGGAGAAAAGATTCGAGTAGCTAAGTCAGCTTGACCCGAGTAAGCCAATTCTGGTTAGTATTTGTTTTACAGCGGGAATCGCGGGGCTGTCTGGTGGAAGGTTGGTTAAGGGTTTTCCAGTCAGGTTGTGCATGAATATGTTGTCGTCGGTTGGGATGACTCCAACAAACTCGTACCCTAGCTTCTGTGCTTCGTCTCGCAGCATGGTTTCCATCTCTGGTTTGAACCTGTTTCCGATCAGGTAGAATTTTTTGAAGTCTATATGAACCTCTTCAGCAACCTCTTTGATGCGTTTGGCTGTCTGCAGTCCCATCGAACTGGGGTCTGTTACCACTATCATTATGTCGACGTCTCGGTCTGTTCGGCGGCTTAAATGCTCTAAACCAGCCTCCATGTCCATCAAGGTTATGTCATAGTTTCCCATGAGACGGTCAACGATATGCGCCAGAAAGGCGTTAACGGGACAGTAGCAGCCCTCACCCTCGCCCCTTCCCATAACGAGCAGATCGAAACTTGGCGTTTCCCGCAGGATTTCGAATACGCGGGTTTCAAGAATGTCTTCCTTGGTCATAGTGGGCGGAATCTCCGACTTCTCCAACGACTTTCTCAAGTCATCTGTGGTCATGCCCACAGTTTTAGGCACTGGGATTCCTAACACATCAGCCAGGTTAGAGTCTGGGTTGGCATCTATGACAAGCACGCTCTTCTCTGGGGTGCTTTCGCCGAGTATTTTAGCCATCAGAGCGGTTGTGGTGGTCTTGCCCACGCCGCCTTTACCCGAAACCGCAATGACCAAGCCCTTTGTTTGCAATGTGAACCGCATCTGGTGTTGAATAAAATAGCAACACAAGCGTCAGAATTAACTCTTTTCATGTTGATTGAAAGTTACATGCGAAGCATATCAGAATCTATGTAGAACCTAAAAGATGACGCACTAGGCTTCGTGTAGACTGCTATTCTGTTTGTGTCAGGTATTTGAGGTGCATTGGTTTTAGCAGTTCCCTTCCAGCTAGGCTTACAAGAACGGATTGAATATCATCTATGGCGTCTCCCCATTCAAGTCTGAATCTGTGCATGAATTCGTCATAGTCTGCATAATTTTTGTGTAGAGAAAGATTGAATGAATTTACTCCTGGACCTCGACATCCGCCTGCCATAATGATGTTTGATTGTTTCATCAGCCATTCCAGTCCTCTCTTTCGAATCTTTTCATATTGTTCCTTTGTGGCAAGACTGGGTTTGCTCCTGACGAGTGTGATTGCGAATATTTCGAATCCGAGTTTGTCCCACTTTGGAACAAGAGTGTAACCATCAATAAACTGTTTTTCTAGCATAGTTCTCCGCCTTGTTACTGTAGGCTGCGATATCCCAAGCTTCTTGCTTATCTGTCTATCACTAAGCTTGGCGTTTTTCATTAACTCAAATAATATCTTGAGATCAATGTCTCTCAGCTTCGACATTTTTATACCCTAAATTACACAAATTGATTCCAAGTTACATTAATAATTTAAGGAGAAAAGTTGTGGAAAAACACGCTTTTATGAACAAAAGCGGTGGGTCGCTGTGGTTTGACGCCCAGTTTGCACCAGACTTCGTCAGCCCCTATTCTCATGTCGGCTCTCCCCTGAGCGCTGAGCGTCCAAGTTTAGGTTGCTCCCTTCCGGGCCTGGCCAGGTTCGCCTGGGCGCCAGCCCCAAGGGACCGACACTCATGGGCAGAGACTGCGAAACCGTGGCGCTCTTTGACGCCTCACCTCAGCCTTCAGCCCGTCGTAAAGAGGGTTTACGGTCAGAGCGCTTTTGGCGCCCTTTCAGGGGACCCCTAGCCCCCCGCCTAGACCCACCGCCAAAACAACAAGACAAAGACAAACCATATAAAAGTTACACAATTTATTTGGAGACTTGCTGGGGAGATTCATTTCACTTCGTTGCAGAGTGGCTTGACGAAGAAAAAGTTAAACAAACAGTCTTGTCTTGCGTGTTCAACAACAACTGAGCACAACCAGAGTAGAAGAAAGGCGCTAAGGCAAGTTGACAACCTTCTTCCAAAAATAGTCACAGCTACCTGAACAAGCGTGATGTTGCCACACAAAACAACAAGTTAATTAACCCCAACATAGTGATACTCAAAAACGGAGTCGAAAAGCAAGTGCCCAGAGAATTCCACTATCGCGGTTTCCCACTGACTGATTTATTAGCCATGTCCATGGACGAATTCATCCGCCTACTACCATCACGCCAAAGACGCAGCCTCCAACGCGGTTTAAGCCCCGAACAACGCAAACTGCTCGAGGCTATAAGAAAAACAAAAGAAAACACCGATGAAACAAAAAAGACTCAACCCATCAAAACACACGCACGCGACATGGTAATCCTACCCGAAATGGTAGGCATCAACCTGCTCATCCACAACGGAAAAGAATTCACAGCTCTAGAAATAAAACCAGAAATGATAGGGCACTACTTGGGCGAATTCGCCGTAACCAACAAACCAGTAAAACACGGCGTACCCGGCATAGGCGCCTCACGCTCATCCATGTACGTCCCACTCAAATAACAGCACTGTTGCTTTTTTCCCCAAGTCAGCCAAAAACTGCTCCGTTCCGAGAAATCTTCGCGACGCTTAGGTTCTGTACGATGGTTCTCCAGGTTTTTTGCCCTCGGTTGCCGCCGGAGGAATCTGAGGCAACGGAACGGGCGGCGGAATGTTCAAAGTACGAGTAATAACGATTGACTCGATGAAAGCCACGTTGGAAATCGACTGCACTACAACTGGTGGCGGAGGTTTCTTATCAGAATACGAATCATGAATCTGTTTCAGCTCAGCCCTATCACCCGTAACATGTGCCCTTCCCTTAACGCTGATCTGCGCCACAGCAGGATTGTAGTTGATAGTGAAAACAAAGGGCACCTCGAGTAGGTCATCGCTCTTCTTTTCAACACCGACCAGATTCAGGTTTGTTGCAATCTGCACGGGCGGAATTGGTTTGTTAACGTCCCACAAGCGTTCAGCCGACAACTGATGAATGAAAACGCCGACTTTTATCATGACAAACCATAACCCTGTCTGAACAACTTGTATTGTACCCTTAAAGATTTAAACGTGCCCTTCTTAAGCCCGCTTATACCTAGTGAAACCGCAGTGTCCACAGGCGTAGCGGTCACCGTGGTCAGCCATGAAATAGCCTGGTCCACAGCGTTCGCAATATGGGCGCAGCCGAGTCAAAGTCCAGCCTGAGGGGTCAACCTTGTAGCGTGTGTAAGCGCCCTTCTCCTTCTTCCTAACCTTGGGGGGTTTTTTTCCCTTAGGCTTAGCAGCAACTTTTTCTTCAGGCTTCTCCAACAGCGCCTCAGCTGGCTTCTCAGCTGGCTTCTCTGTGGGTTTAGGCGCTATTTTTTCCGACGGCTGTTCCTTCTTTCCCTTGGCTTTCTCAGCCATTTATCCTATCCCTCTTTTTTGGCTGTTTTCTCAGTCTTCTCGGGTGGTGTCGTCGGTGCTTCTGGTTTTTCAGCGACTTCTTTCTTTTCTTTTGGTGTGTTTCTTTCGATTATGTATTTTGGCTCGATGAGTTTGGCTTGTTCAACTGAGTCGTAGGCGTTGGCTTCGCCTGTTGCTGTCATTGTTCCTGCTTTGGTTTCGACTCTTCTGACATATACCACCTCGGGGTTTGTCTTGAGCACATCCGCCAGAGTCCTGCGTATTTCCAACCGTGACGGTGTGCCCTTTGTCTCTCTGTGTTCAACCGTGAAGGCTATCTCTCGGCGTTTCAACAGGGGATTGTATTGTTGTTGATTGATCTTTATCTCCATTTGTGCGTCCTCTTTTCGTTGCGGGTTCGTTGATTTGATGCGGCATCCTTTACTTTAGCTTTTTGGAAGACGCTGCATGGCCTCGACTATCTGGTGCACTTTTTCTTTGGTAGCTTTATCTGCTTTCACTACTACCACACCTTCGTGTGGCTGTCCATAGACTACGAGAGAATCTTCAGGTGCTTCCAAAACTGCAACAAGAGTTAGCAGGTCTTCTTCGCCTTCCACGAGCATTAGGACTGGTTGCTTTTCTTTCAGGACTTGCTCAATGGCAACCCATGTTTGTGGCGTTAAGGTTCCAGCGGGGTTTTTCACGGTTATTTGCTTGTAGGCTGCTGCGCTGATTGGTTTGCTGCTTTGTCTCATGACTCTGTTGTCGACGATGATTATTCTGGGCTGAATGCCTTGCTTTAGCATGTTTTGGGATACCACGTCGCCAACTGAAATGATGCATGTGGGTTTTTCTTTTTGGATGAGTTTGTGGAGTTCTCTCATCGTCTTTTCGGGGCTGCCTGTTATCAAGGTTCCTATTGGATGTTTCAGTTCTCGACGTAGCTTGGGCGTCAGGGTTAGCGTCTGTTTTGGCGTGTCTTTTATCTCCAATAGCCTCCACTTTAAAGAGTTGAGTTACTAGAAAAATTTTAATCATCGGACTCTTAGGGCGTATCTGCCTTTCTTTGTGGCTTTCATGGCTTTGGCTATGGCTGAGTTTTCTGGGTCAAGTATGACAACGAGGCCGGAGTAGTCGTCGCTGAAACTTGTGGATTTGCAGTTGGGGCAAACGGTTTCAGTTGTTAGGTAGTTGCATTCTCTGCATGCTTTTTCGCCCATGAATTTGTTTCCTCCTAATCGTCTATTGCTTAGACTTCGCAGTTGGGGCAGCTGCTGCTGGTTTCTTGGGTTTTTCTGCCGCGCCCGTTTTGAGTCTTTCTACATCGTGTTTTATCCATTCAAGTTTGCCTAAGAAGGGTTGTCTCGCTGTGACGCCTACCTTGCCCGAGCCGCCGCCTCTACCTAGTGAAACAGCGGTTATGCGCACTCTAACATGGTCACCTGTTGCAAGCTTTCGCTTGGTCTCCTTGCCCATCAACACGCCTTGTTTTTCGTCGTAGGATATGTAATCGTCCATGAGCTGAGAAACGTGGAGCAGCGTGTCTATGGGACCCACTCTCACAAACGCGCCGAAGTCAGCGATTTCAACCACTTCACCTTCCACAACCTCTTGAAGTTTGGGATAGAATGTGAGTAAGGAGAACACTGAGCGGTGGTAGGTGGCGCCTTCTCCTGGAATGATTTTACCCACGGGATTAACTTGGATGTCAGTTACGGCTATGACGTAGCCTAGTTCTTCGTCGACCATGCCCTCGTACTTGCTCTTTAGCTGGGAGTAGCCCACGGTTTCGATTGGTTCGCCAAACTTGTCGGGAGGAATGCGAATCGTGTCTTCAAGTGTGACTAACTTAAACATTATTGGTCCCTACACACGTTTGCCTTTAAATAATTAAATGCTTCCCTCCAGCTCCAAGCGGGATTTTTGTCTCACATAAATCACGGGGATGCTTATATCCCTTAATCTCTTTCTCAGCACTCTGTCATTTGTTGCAACTGGACATTTCCATTGCGCTGCGACCTTGACGATTACATCATCATTTGTTTCTCCTTTACCCCGTTCCACATTAACTACCCGACATTTTTCTGCGAGTTTCAACGCCACCGCCGCTTGCTTGCGAAGTTTGGGCTGTCCCTTCTTCGCCATTGTTTGTAGTTCGTTCAGTGTTGTTGAGAGTAGGACTGGTTCAAACCGTTGGTTAAGCACGATCATTAAGCCCTCGAAAACGTCGATTTTGAACTCAGGCGGGATCATGAGAAAGTTTGAGTCCAAAATTATCCTGAGAGTCACGTCTTTCCCAATGGGTGGCAACATCATAAATTGTTTGCCCTTCGTGGATTTGATAAAATGTGATTACTTCCAATCTTGATTGCTGCTTCACAATTACTTAGTAGCCCACTATGTGGCTAGATAACAACGATGAGATTCGATGGGTCGGTGAAAATAGGAGCCTTCAACATGGTTGTCACGGGTCAGCAATCGATTGAAAATTATAGGGAATTGAGCAAGAGGTTGACGGATCCCTCCATTCTTTCTGAACTGAGGGGCTTATTCGAAAGACGATACACGTTACCGGAGTTGCTGAATTGGGTTCATGACAAGGTAAAGTGGAGCAAAGGAAACATAACTCGAAACTACGACCCGAGGGAAATACTAGTCTATGGCAAGGGCAGATGCGGAGAGTTCAGCATCCTCTTCACCAGCCTATGCCTCGCCCATAGGTATCGGGCTAGGCTTGTACTCGACATGTCGGACCATGTTTGGACAGAGGTTTGGGATAACAGAAAGCGCCGATGGGTTCATGTGGACCCGTCAGAGAAGAGAATAGACGACCCGCTGATGTACGAAAGAGACTGGAAAAAGAACCTGCGAGAAGTATACGCCTTCGAGAACGGAAAAATGGAAAACGTGACCAAACGTTACAAGAAGACGAAGGACTAAATTGTTGTCGGCTACAAGGGCGGAAATAGAAAGCCAAGAAACGCAGAGTATTTCAGGATTTTTTCAAGGGAACCTCTTAGCACTAGCCTTAAGCAGTGCCATTCGGTCGCTTGGAGGCTTCGTTGGCATCTACATTCCTCTCTACTTTGTTCAAATCGGCGGAAACCCTTTAACACTCGGATTGATAGCATCAGCGGCGGCTCTAGTTCAGTTTTTCACGCTTTCTATAGGAGGCTTTCTAGCCGACTACTATGGCAGGAAAAAACTCATAGTAATCGCGGCTTTGTACGGCGTGATTTTTCCACTTCTCTACGCCGTTATTCAAGACTGGTTGGTGTTCGGCGCATTAACATTATTAGCCACTCTTGGAACCGTAGCCAATCCTGCCACCCACGCCACAGTAGCCGATTCAATCCCACCTGAGAAACGAACGATGGGCATAGCCTCTCTCCAAGTTGTTTCATCGCTCCCATCAACAGTATCTCCGCTAATCGGGGGATGGCTGATTGAAAATTATGGTCTAGAGAACGGTTTTAGATTAGCCTGCGTATACGCCGCTGCCTTGGCTTTCATATCGATCATTCCTGTCATGGTTTTCCTCAAGGAAACACTGCGCTCAAGAAGGGATAAAGACCCGAATTTTACCGTAAGAAACGCCGTTTTCAGCTTCCCAAAATCAGCCAATACGCTGCCTAACAGCCTTAAGGCTTTGATGTTCACCTACGCTTTAGTTATGTTTGCAAACGGCGCGGTTGCACAATACTACATCTTGTACGCTTCAGGTGTGATTGGACTGAAGGCATTCGACTGGGGAGCCATCGTCAGCCTACAGTTTCTCACGGCTAGCGCCTTAAAAATTCCCGGAGGATGGTTCAGCGATAAATTCGGCAAAAGAAAAACAATGATCCTGTCGCTGTTGACTACGGCTCCTACGATTGTGCTGTTTACGCTGTCTCGGTCTTTCATTCAAGTTGTGGCTGCGGCTCTTTTGCTCGTGGCGGCTGGAATCTATTATGCACCAGCGCATGAGGCTCTTCAGGCGGACCTTACGCCCAAGTCTATGAGAGGAAGAATAACCGCGCTCTGGGACATCGGCAACGCTGTGTCACTGGCTTTAGGCGCCCTGATTGGCGGCTTCACTTTTCAGACCGTCGGTCCCTCTGTTCCCTTTTACATCTTCGCCATCGCCGAATTAGCGGCTGCACTATTTTTGATCAAAACGGTGAAGGAACCGAGAACAAAAGAAGCCTAAACTAGGATTCCATAGCCTATTAGGCGCCATCTTCCTGCGATTTTTCGGCTGATAGCCGCACGGGAGCCTTCTTCGGCACTTATGGGTCGACTCAGTTTTAGTGTAGCCGTTTCGCCCTTTACGGAGACCACGGTTCCAGCCGTTATGCTGGTTCCAACGTCTAGGAGGAGAGATTCGCCCGTGTGCACGGTTTCGATCTCCATCAACTCTTTGGTTCCGACAGCGCGTGGAAAGAGGTGGATTTCCATGGTTAATTCTGTGAGGCTCGGCGGCATCGTATCGGGCTTGCCAGCAATATTGCCTGTTAAGCCATCGGCTTTTGTTAGAGACGGGTCGAGCAGTGTTCCCATGCCCACTAAACCGCCGGGGCGTGCTTCCTCAACTGTTTTGCCGCCTGCTTGAAGGCTCACGGTCTCCGTAAATAAGGGCTCGTAGAAGACTTTTCCAGACTTTTCAGCGCGCACTCCCGGACGAATCTCAACCTCGTCGTCGACTTTGAACACACCCTGAAGTATTGTTCCACCGAGCACGCCTCCCGCCAACTTCTCAACTGGGGTGCCGGGCTTGTTCACGTCGAACGAGCGCAGAACGCTCAGTCTGGCTGGTTTGGTTGGGTCTCGCCTGGGCGTGGGTATGTGCTCCTCTATGGCTTGAATCAAAACGTCGATGTTGACCTTGTGCTGAGCCGAGACTGGAATTATGGGCGCGTTTTCTGCAATGCTGCCCTCAGTGAATTTTTTTATCTCCTCGTAGCTTTCCCACGCTCGCTTTTCGTCTACAAGGTCAATCTTGTTCTGGACAATGACCAAGTTTTTGACGTTCACAATCTGGATGGCAGCCAAATGCTCTCGAGTCTGCGGCTGGGGACAGGTCTCATCCGCTGCCACTACGAGCAGTGCTCCGTCCATCACCGCTGCACCTGAAAGCATCGTGGCCATCAGTGCCTCGTGACCTGGTGCATCTACGAAACTCACTGCACGAACGAATTCGCCCTCGGTTTTGCAGCCCTTGCATTTGAGCTCGGTTGAGTAGCATTGCGGCGGTGGACAGCCCGGACACTTGTATATGGGTGCGTCCGCGTAGCCTAATTTTATGGTGATGCCGCGTCGAAGCTCCTCGCTGTGTCTTGATGCCCAAACACCCGTTAACGCCTGCACTAGGGTGGTTTTTCCATGGTCCACATGCCCAATCGTCCCTATGTTAACCTCGGGTTGCTTGGGCAACGGCTGCAGAAGGTTCACCTCCGGTTGTGACCGAGGCGGGTTGAGTTTGGGCTTCTTCTACGGCTTCTTTCTTCTCCAAAGTAGCTTCGGTTTTTGTCTTTCTCTCTCGCTTCGGTCTTTCAGCTCTTTTTGGTTTTTCCACGACTTTCATGTTGACTTGAACAATTTCTTCTGTGATGATGTTTCCGCGCACGGTTTTCCTTTGACGTTCTCCCTCACGCTTGGGATGGAAGCCAACGCCTTGGCTTAAGATTATGTTGACTCTGACGCCTCCGTGAACGTTTGGGCGCATCGGAAACCCGTCTTTGTCGGAACCGCCTGTTATCTGGAGTTTCTGACCTGATATGCCCACGACCGAGCCGTCGAGTGTGTCTCCGAGGCGCTTGCCGATTAGAGGCACGGCTCGAGCGCCCTCTAATTCGACCACCTTAGACTTGCCTTGGGTTGGGTCTGAGACTATGACCTTGAACTTCGCCATTAGGTGAAACAGGCTCCATTGTAACTTCGAATAGGCATACTGATGATGAGTATCCATTTATTAAGCGTTTGCTGAATTAAATAGAAATCCAAAAGCGTTTAGTGGTGCAAGCCTTGAAAAAAGCACTAGGCACAAAAATGGCGGGAATCATTGAAAAACGCCAAAACGACCTCAACCGGCTCTGCAGCCAACTCATACAGGCAAAGGGTGAAAATCCACCGGGCGACGTCTCAGAAGCCGCACGTGTCGTGGAAAGCTTCTTGAAAGAAGAGGGCATCAGCCATCAAAGATTTGAACCAGAGAGAGGACATGCAAGCGTAGTTGCGACGGTTGGAAACGGTGAGCCCTCGCTGATTCTGTGCGGGCACATCGATGTGGTTCCAGCGGGGGACATCACAAAGTGGAGCGTGCACCCATACAAGGGCGAGGTAAAGCAGGGCAAGCTGTACGGTCGAGGCGCAACCGACCAGAAGGGAGGCGTAGCCGCTATGTTGATGGCACTGGCCGCTGCGAAAGACTTTGAAAATGAACTCTCTGGAAAAGTTACAGTCGCTAGCGTTTCTGACGAGGAGGCTCAAGGACCTGGGGGCGCTCTCTGGCTGTTGAAAAACAAAAAATTGAGGGGCAACGCCTGCCTCATCACAGAGCCAACTGGTTACCTAGCCAGCAACTATAACATAGTGGCTGGTGAAAAGGGAACACGCTGGCTCAAAATTACCGCCTATGGCAGACCAGCCCACGGAAGCGTGCCCCCATTGGGAAAAAACGCTATTGAAATATTAACCGAATTTTTACCGAAATTGAAGGCACTCGAGACAGAAGCGGTAAAAACTCCCAAAGACGCTGATGCACTGCTAAGAAATGGTGAGAGGGAACAGCGCAGAGTTGCCAAAAAGCAGGGAATTCCAGCCAACAGTCTGGCAAGGACATTGACTCACTATACAGGCAACATCGGCATCATCAGCGGCGGAACTAAAACCAATGTGGTGCCAGAAAAATGCGAGGCAGAAATCGACATAAGAGTACCAATCGGCGGGCATCCAGACGGCGTGGAAGAATTCGTGCGTAATATGCTCTCCGAAAAAATGGAATATCAGGTAATTAACAGAACCATGCCCTCATACACTCCTTCAGACTCGCCCATTGTAAGAGCCATTCAAAAAGGTGCTCGACCTGTCTTGGGCTACACACCTGCCGCCATTTACATGCCCGCAACCAGCGACGCCCATTTCTTCCGAGAACTAGAGGTTCCAACAGTATCCTTTGGGCCAGGGTGCGGCGAATTAGGGCACGCCTACGACGAATTCGTCTATCTAAAGGACATAAAGAACGCAGCGAAGGTTTACACATGCGTAATCGCGGACCTTGCAGTCAAGGCTTAGGTTCAATGCTGGTTCTTTTTCAGTTTCTTTCTAAGCAGGCTTGAAACTAGTTCGGCGTTGGCTCTGCCCCGAAGTTTCTTCATAGCTAAACCCATAAGTACACCAAACACAGCCTCACCGCTCTTTTCACCCAAACCCTTGTTTTCTAAAATCAATTCGTTAACGAATTTTTCCAGTTCCGTCTCGGTGAGCATTCCGAGACCCAGACTAGTCAAGGCTTCTTCAACTGATGTGCCCTCGTGCTTGGCTAACCAAGAAACGATGTCGGGCACGGCCTCCTTCACTGTTTGTCCAGCGTTGATCAGACGAAACAACTCGCGAAACTGCTCGTCGCTGACGTTTTCAATTTCAACTCCTTCGCGTTTCAAACTCTTCAAGGTCTCGGTTAGAACGGCTGCAACCACGGTGGGCGAAACCTTGGTTTCTGTAACAACCGATTCAAAAAGCCGTGCATATTCCGAGTCTAAAACCTGCTTAGCGAGTTTTTGATTCAACCCATAAGATTTAATTAGACGTTCCATTCTCTGCTCGGGCAACTCAGGAAGCCGAGTCATCAACTGTTTAAGATAGTTTTCGGTGATTGGAATGGGCGGCACATCAGTTTCGGGATACATCCGGGCTGCCCCGGGTCTTGGGCGCATATAACGGGTCGTGCCGTCTGGGTTTGCGGCTCGCGTCTCCTCGGGCACACCTCTCAAAGCTTCCTTTGCTCGTTCAATTACCGCTCTGAGAGCGTCTGTAGCGTTCTCCAAAGTGTCAGCAACAAAGACCACAGCATCCTGTTCACTTACCTTCATAAACTGTTTGAGTGAAGTTACCTCTTCGGCTTTAATTCCGTAGGCTGGCAACTCATCGGTGTGGAATAAGCCGCCTACTCTGCCCCAGAAACGGACTCGATCAGCCATCTCCGTGCCTAGTCTTATTCCCGGCATCAACTCTGTTTTGAGCAAGCCTCCAAAAAGTGGCAGTCTGATCGCTAAAACTTGTTTGTTTTCCTCTAGGGCTTTTTTAATGACTTTGCACTGTGTCTTTTCAAAAACACTCGAAACGCTAACAAACTCATCTGAGAGAGTGTCTTCCCTCACGCCTCTTTTTCTCAACTCATCCTTGATCTTGATGAGGTTTAGCTGTCTCTGCACTTCATATTCGACAACTTTGGAGAGCAGTTCAAGCTCCTGCACGCCTTTGATTTCGATCAGAGCTCCGTTACGAATTGAAATGTTCAAGTCTTGACGTATTGTTCCCAAGCCTCTCTTTACCTTGCCCGTTGCTCTCAGAATGCGCCCAATAGCCAACGCTGTTTTTTCCGCCTCCCGCGGCGTGTAAAGCACAGGTGCCGTAGTGACCTCAATAAGTGGGATGCCCAGACGATCGATGCGATAGCGGATGACTCTGCCGCCGTTTTCTTCTCCCATTTTTCGAGCGGCGTCCTCTTCCAAGGCAATGTGCTGAATTGGCACAGTCTTTCCCTCAATCTGCACCTCGCCGGTGAGGGCTATGACGCAGGTTCGCTGAAAACCAGTGGTGTTGGAGCCGTCGATGACCGTTTTGCGCATGACGTGAATCTCGTCGGCTGGTTTGGCATTCGTCATAAGCGCTACGGTTAAGGCTGTTTCAACCGCTTCAGAGTTCAGGTTGTGCGGCGGTTCCTCATCCATCTCAACGAGACAGGAAGTTGCTCTATTGGCTTCGTAGAGTATCTGAACGCCCTTCTGAAACTCAAAATAAGCGGCTGGATCAATCTGTCCAAGCTCGCTCTGGGTGGGTCGCAGTCGTCGGAGAAACGTGATTTCGGGTTCTTCCTTGAAGAGTTCAGGCGGGCAGCTGCAGAAGAGTTTCTGAGCTGTGTCGAGTTGCTGATGAACCTCTAAACCCACCTTTAAGCCTGCTTTGTCATAGTCCAAACTCATAATTCGTCAACCTACGCTGGGTTCACTTAAGGTTCGAGACGAAATCTCATTGGCGATGTTAGCTGTGAGAAGGGTCTTGACTTCTTCTGAGTTGCTGGTTTGTCCTAGAACCCACATGAGTTTGACTAAGGTTGTTTCGGCTAGCATGTCCTCGAGCGGAATTACACCTATGCTGAGGAGGTCTCTGCCACGGTAGTAAACGTTCATGTCAACTCGACCCCAGACGCACTGGCTGGTCATGGCGACGATCAAGCCCTTTTCTACAGCGTTGCGAATAGCAGGCAGACATGGGTTGTTCACGTGTCCGAGTCCTGTGCCTTCCAAAACTATGCCTTTGTATCCCTTGCTCGCATAGTAGTCGATTACCTCTGGGTTGAAGTTTGGATAAAACTTGACAAGCGCCACTCTGTCATCAAAATTAGGCTTTAAAACAAGCTTTCTTGAATGATTTCTTTCGTGGAAGTCTTGAGTCAGCATGATAACCTCGCCGTTTTCAACCTTCGCCAAGGGTTCAGCGTTAACCGACTTGAACGTGTCTCTTCGGCTGGTTTGGCACTTCCTAACCTTCGTCCCACGATGCAGCAGTATTCCTTTGTCCGACGGAGTCTCATGCATGGCTAAAACGACTTCGGCGAAGGGTGCTTTAGCAGCCGCTACAACTGCGCCAGTCAGGTTTGTTGCCGCGTCAGAACTAGGTCTATCAGCAGAGCGCTGGGCACCAACTAGAACCACGGGCACGGGCAGTCCTTGCAGGGCAAAGCTGAGTGCGGCTGCGGTGTAGCCCATTGTGTCGGTTCCGTGGGCAACGACTACTCCATTCTCGCCTTTTTGGATGCGTTCTGCGATGGTTTTGGCTAGTTCTGTCCAGTGTTTGGTGGTGATGTCTTCGCTGAATATGTTGAAGAGGATTTCTGCGTCTATTGTGGCGATTTCTGAGAGCTCTGGGACCACGCTGTAGAGGTCGCTGGCTGTCAGGGCTGGGCGTACGGCGCCTGTTCGGTAGTCTACTCGGCTGGCTATGGTGCCGCCTGTGCTGATGATGGCAACCTTTGGCAGGTCGGGTTTCTGCTGGGGTAGAGGTGGAGCCACGAAGGCTGGTTTGGTTCCGGCGCCGATTTTTTCTATTTTTGTTGTGGAGGTTATCTTGATGCCTATGTTGTAGCCTGTTTTTAGTTTGATGACTATGTGTTTGTCGTCGCCGTACTCTGACCTTGGGATGAGGGTGCCCTCGTAGGTTTCATGGTCTTTGGTGAGGCGTATTATGTCGCCGACCTCAACCTTGGCTTTTCTAAGGAGTTGTAGGGCTTCGCCTTTGTATCCGAATAGTTCTTGGTTCATGGTTTATTTCTCCGGGGTTTTGGACATGTAGGGTCCGTCGTGTTGGTAGCCGAATCGCTTGTAGTATTGTTTTGTTCCTAATGCGCTTATAACCACAACCTTTCGGCGGCTGTAGTCTTCTCTTGTGATTCGTTCGGCTTGGGTTAATAGGGCTTCTCCGTAGCCTTTGTGTTGCCAAGCTTTGGCTTTGTGCTTTCCAACGGGCACTAGGGGACCGTACACGTGGAGTTCACGCACTATACTGCAGGGCTGAGCCGTTATTTCTGGTCTGTGCGCCTCGGCTGAAGGAATGCGTAAACGCAGGTAGCCGATTAGGATGTCGTTGGTTGGGTCTTCTGTTGAGATGAATATTTCTTCTCCTCCAGAGGCTTCGTACTTGGTTGTGGAGGTTTGAACGTTGTTTAGGTCTGGTTTTACTCCGTCATTGAGCCATCTGTGCCCGACTTCGCGGCATCGTATGCACCTGCAGCGTTGGTTTTGTTGTTTGAGTTTTTGTAGGGCGAGTTGACGGAGGTTGCTGTGTTTTACGCCTGCTTCGATTAGGTTGGCGGGTATGTCGCGTTGAACCCGCATTATGCGCACCCATGGTGGAATGGTTTTCTTGACATCGGCGATTAATTGGGCTGCTTCCTCGGTTGTGTATGGTTGGTATTCGTCTTTTTTCCACCATTCGTGGGTTTTGGTTCCTTTTAGGACGAGGCAGGGGTAGATTTTGATCATGTCTGGTTTGAAGCTGGGGTTGGTGAAGATGGTTTTGAAGGCTTGTAGGTCGCGGTTCCTGTTTGAGCCTGGTAGTCCTGGCATTAGGTGGTAGGCTATTTTTAAGCCTGTGTCTTTGAGTGTTTGCGTAGCGGTTATTACATCTTGGACTGTGTGTTCTCTGTTGATTAGTTGGTATATGTCGTCGTGGATGTTTTGGACTCCTAGTTCGACTCGTGTTACCCCCATAGAGAGCATGTGGTCTACGTGGGGTAGTTTTGCCCAGTCGGGGCGCGTTTCAACCGTCATGCCCACGTTTCGGATTCGACTGGACTCAGCCTGCTTCTTGGCTTCGTTTAGTGATTGTGATTTTTGTTGTGTTATGGCGTCTAAGCAGCGTTGAACAAAGCGTGTTTGATAAGGCTTGGGTGTGGCTGGGAAGGTTCCGCCCATGATGACCAACTCAACTTTATCCACTACATGTCCGATGGATTCTAGTTGGCGTATGCGGCTGCGCACCTGCCTGTAGGGATCGTAGCGGTTTTGTATGCCACGCATTGCGGCTGGCTCAAAACCAGTATAACTCTGAGGGACACCAACAGATGGTCCGCCTGGACAGTAGGCGCAGGGCGCTGTCTTAGGGCAGGGATGAGGCTTGGTCATTACGGCTACGACGGTTACGCCTGATATGGTGCGAACCCGTTTTCGGCGCAGAATGGAGATGAGTCGTTTTTCTGTGGGTTTTAGGTTGTGTATTAGTATGGAGTTGGGTGGAAGGGTCTGTAGGTTGTGGGCTTGGGCAACCTGCATCTTAACTAGGTTTACGTCTCGGATTGTTGGTTTAGTAATCTGCATCAGGCGGTGGATAATCTCTCTGTGGGCGGCTTCAGCCACTATAATCAACCAAACAATACCATGAGGCAGATACAGATAAATCCTATTTTAAAGCAGAATGGTGGCTTTGCGCTGGAGTGTGTTTAGAAGTTGATGAACACGCAAGACAAGACTGTTTGGCTGCTAAGCTTTTTAAGACTTATTAGAAAAGAAACACTCTGTTAAAAGAGGATGCGAATGGTAAGCAAAATCCTACAGAAGATGGAGGTTCTTCGAGGATTCATCCAGATTCCAACTGAAAGTCTGTCCGAACTGACTGGGAATTCGGACTTACCATACTCTACTACGTTGAACGATAATCCAGCGAAAATTGACAAGTACGGAAGACTTTGGTCTCCCTTTCTTAAGAATAAATTCACAGTCGGCACCAAAGTAGAACTAAGCAAAACTGAAAATGGATTCCAGGTTACATCTGATGAGACCCAAGAGAGCGCTTCTATTCGCACGGAGCAACAGGAAGAGGCTGCCATGCCCAGCGATATCATCGAAAGCAAGTCGGACATATTCTACAGAGTGCTTGAAGGAGATTGTATCAAATACCTTGACGAAGGGTCCATTAACAATATCAATATGACCTTTCTTGACCCACCTTACCGACAGGGAAAGGACTACAGGTTTTTTGATGATAATCAACCCGCTTGGAAATATTGGGAATGGTTGAAGGAGATTCTGCATAAAGTTCATGAAGCTACGGTAGATGGCGGAGCCATCTATTTTATGCAAAGAGAAAAGAACACTGAACAGGTGTTAAGAGCTCTTAGAAAAACAGGCTGGAAATTTCAAAATCTAATTGTTTGGAAAAAGAAGACGTCTGCAGTTCCAGTTAATTCCAGTTTCTCAAAGCAATATCAAATCATTGCCTATGCCATTAAAGGCGAAAAACCCAGAGTCTTTAACAAGCTACGTATAGATTTACCTCCTCTCCCTGAACACAAGTATGAACGAGAAAACGGAGTTTACATCACAGACGTATGGGATGACATCAGAGAGTTAACATCAGGATATTTTGCAGGTGACGAAGCAATAAGAGACCCACAAGGCAACAGAGTTCATGTGCAGCAAAGTCCTGTAGCATTGCTTCTCAGAATGATTCTTTCATCAACTCTACCAGGAGACACAGTCCTAGATCCTCTTGCAGGGACAGGAACCACATCGGTAGTCGCACACCAATTGGGGAGAAGTTCTATAGGAATAGAAATAGACCCAAAGAATGTTGAAATCATCGAGAAGCGGTTGAAATTCCTGAGACCCTCTGATGATGTCTCAAAATACTATGATTACTACAGGTTTACACCGAATCTAAAGGAAATTTGGCGGCTGAAAGGCGCCGTTACCGAACAACAAGTCCTTCCAGATTCAATGTCTTAGAAACCCAAAGGAAAATCGAAAAAATGAGCCAAACGTTTTCGGAACTAAGTAGCGTTTCACCAATTTTAAAGGAGTTTTTGAACAAAGCGAAGAAGCATTTGAAGATCGTTACCTTTCGGTTTTCTTCCGAAGACTTCGCTGAGATGCTGATCAAGAAAGCAAAGGAGGGTGTTAAGATTGAGGTAATAACAACACCTGTTGACAACATAGGAGATGAAAAACTAAGGTTAAAAGTTGAGGGAATGTATGAAGGGCTAAAAGCGAATGGTGTAAGATTACTAACTTGCCCATGGGAGGTGGGAGAGCCTCGACTTACTCCCACTAGTGTCAGTGGTGTTCTAACTGCTGGCATCGGTGAAAAGTGGTATTCCCTTCATCTTCAGCTGTTTATCAATGAGAAACAGGTTTTATTAACGTCTCAGAATTTAGTCCCTGAAAAGAATCTCGAAATCTATTACCTAAGTTCTAATCCATTCCTTTTAGAAAAGGCTTCCGACAAGTTTAAGATGATTCAAGATCTCTTCTTCACTCCAATAGAAGTCGACAAAACTACAATAGAAGGTAGAGTGGTTAACTTCCTTGATCAGGCAACGTTGAGAAGTACTTTGGAGTTATTTAACCAGAACAAACGACTTAAAGTCAAGCACTATTACGCCGAGAAACTTCCTGAAGCAAGCCTGAAAAAGGGACTTTTCATAACCCCGTTTGAAGGAAGATTGCGAGATTTCCTTAACAAATTCATAGACTCTGGTGAAAAATTCCTTTACTTCTTTGTAGAGACGCTTTTTGATGAGGCATTGATTAATAAAATAGAAAGCAAAACTGACATCAGGAATGACATTCAAGTTAAAATCGTAACGAGACCGCCGGAGAAAGTTAGACAATCCCCTGAAAAAGCCAGAAATATGATTAAGCAACTCTTGAGTTTAGGCATAAGCATTGGATACCTGCCAGATATTCAAGCCAAATTTTGGGTCAACGATAATTGGCTTGCTGTACCTTCGGGTGATTTCAACAAAATGAATTTGGGATACAGCATCAGCAAGAATTATTGGCGGGCTGATACCCAGCTAATTCTCTTAGAAGACAGCAGAGAGCAGATAAATGCGTTCAAGAGCATATTTGAGAAGTACTTCAAACCAATAGATATTGGAAGCATTTGCAGAAAGGATATCGATTCCTTGTTCAAGGGACTTAAGCAACACAATATTGCGAGTACAAAAGAAGCCAGGGATTACATTTCTCGTCTGAAATCTTCTTTCATTATCAAAACCGAAAGGGATACCAGATACGTCATGAATTTGGCAGTTAAACTGACTGAAAATTATGGCAAGAATAGAATGCAGGGGATTTTTGTTGTGATGGCGATTCTTCTCTATTACTTGCAGCGCCATGAACGTAAATTTGAAGAAATCTCTGAGAAATTGGAAGATATCGTAGACGAATCCACAATACGTGACGCCATAAATCGTCTTATTTTGTCAGGATACATCCTAAAGAATGAAGATGTCTACAGAGTTAACGTGGAGAAGCTTCTTAATTTTAAAGTAACTAACTAGAACAAGCCTATTAGAACTTGCATTGAGAGGCAGTGCAGGGGTTATGATTGGCTAAGCGTGAATTCATCGTTAGGTTGCTTGCACAGTTCGAGTTAGTAGTCAAAGCTAAAGATGAAGAACAAGCCATCATCGAAGCCACAAACCGAATAAAAGACGGCGACCTCGTAGAGTATCTCGACTTTCACACCGTAGAAGAATAATGATGAACACGCACACAGCTAGAGTAGAAGAAGGCGCTTAGCGATTGTTCCCTTCTTCTTTTGAAATTTACTTCCCAACTAGCCCTAAACGTCACTTTT
>Ga0315314_1001030_pt1 | contig 26563 bp, 27 predicted proteins | sample TDP9_MG_FD_203631 | JGI IMG/M metagenome (GOLD analysis project Ga0315314, IMG submission 203631) | Freshwater sediment microbial communities from Lake Towuti, South Sulawesi, Indonesia - TDP9 | ecosystem: Environmental > Aquatic > Freshwater > Lake > Sediment | place: Indonesia: South Sulawesi... | reverse complement strand
CTCTGTTTGTGCCCGGGGGGCCAGGGCGGTTCGCGCCGACAGCCTCGGCTGGGATCAAAAGCAGGCTAAAAGATTCGGGTTTGCCTCCGCCAGAGGAGGCGGGGTGTTTCTTCCCGCCTAATCCACGGAGAGTTCACCGCCTTAGGATGTCAAGCGAAACGACCTGGCCCCGCGGGCCGCGGATTGTACTTCAATTCTTGCAACTAAGCACTAGGAAATCTCAAACCGCAGGATCAGCGCCGCGATGAGGGGAACTGCCTTGGAATCTTTTGACTCTTGCACAAAGAACAGATAGAATTTAAGCGATGAAATTCATTGCCGACCGCACACTGGGAAAACTGGCCAGGAAGCTAAGGGTGCTGGGATTTGACGCATTGTATTGGGGAGGGGGAAATCTGGAAGGGGCGGCCAAGGCTGCGGCGACCGAGGACCGGGTGCTCCTGACCCGGAGCCGGAGAGTCAAGGAAAAGGCCGAAGGTTTTCAAGTTTTAGTCATAGAGGCCAACGATCCCCGGGAACAAATCAGTGAAGTACTTGCAAAACTCAAACTCCAACCGCCAGCAGAGCAATTTTTCTCCCGCTGCCTGATGTGCAATGAGGCGCTTCTCGCTATTCCCAAGGAGGAGGTTGAAGGGAGAGTGCCGGATTTCATCTATAGATCGTACGATTTCTTCCATATCTGCCCGCGGTGCCATCGCATTTACTGGCCCGGAACCCATTTGCAAAGGATGAGAAAAGAGTTGGCTAAAACATTTGGGGAATGACCACCGGCTATGAGGTGTACGGCGTAAGGCTACAAGGCGAGAGGGGGTGAAAAGGAACTGGGGTTACCGGATATTTCCCTCAGAGAATGGACCTCTCAATCTCGCGCAATCGGTGGGGTCCCCTTTGGCTTTCTCCAAGGCATGCTTTAGCGCGGGCAGGATGACGGTCAGGTTTTCCCGCACGGCCTGGGGACTTCCCGGAAGATTTACGATTAAAGAACCGCAACGGATCCCGGCCACAGCCCTGGAAAGCATGGCCATGGGCGTGATCTTCATCCCTTCGGATCGCATGGCCTCGGCAATTCCAGGAATTTCTCTGTCCAGAACCTTGCGGGTGGCCTCGGGGGTCACGTCCCTGGGGCTCAATCCCGTCCCTCCAGTGGTTAGAATCAAATCCACTTTTTTCCGGTCCGCATAATCGATCAACTTAGCTATGATTTCCTCTTCCTCATCAGGAATGACTTCATAGGCTTCGACCCGGGCTGGAAGTTCGCTGATGATTTGCCGGATTTCCGGGCCGCTCAGGTCTTCCCGCTCCCCCCGGGAGCCTTTATCGCTGATGGTCAGAATCGCCACTGAGAACATCGATCTCATCTCCCACCTTGATTTCGCCCCCCTCCAGAACTTTGGCAAAAATCCCCTCTTTGGGCATGACGCAATCGCCAGCCTGGTAGTATATGGCGCAACGGGTGTGACAAACCTTACCGATCTGGGTCACTTCCAGGAGGGAATTCTTTCCGATCCTTAATTTTGTTCCCACGGAAAATTTTAGCAAGTCCAGGCCCTGGGTGGTGATGTTTTCAGCAAAATCGCCTGGTCCCACTTTTAAACCCAGCCGTATCATCTTGTCGATGGACTCCATTGCCAGAAGGCTGACCTGGCGGTTCCATTGGCCAGCGTGAGCATCATCCTTCAACCCAAATTCGGGAAGCAGGCAGGATTGTCCTACGTTGGTTTTGCGGGTCCCTTTTTCCGGACTGATGTTAACAGAGACGACTTTTCCCCGACGGTTCATTTTTGAGCCTTCTTGCGCTTGGATAATATCTGGCCGGCAGTTTGAGCTACAACCGGGGGAATATCCCTGCTTAGAGACAGAGCCTGAAGGTCTTTGTCGTGGAGATGGTCCAGGAATCTGATGGCTGTGGAAAATGGGGTCTTGGGGTTGGAAGCGAGGGCGAATTTAATGGGGTAATGTTTTAGCCAAGCTTTATTCCTGGCGATGGCCACGATAACATCTTCGGAGATGTTCCTCTGCTGGGCGAAATTTAAAACCTCACCCTCTGATAGCTTTGGACTCCTCAGGACAACCATGGGAATGATCCGGGTTCGCTCGTGGATGAGTATCTTTCTTGCTTCTCGATTCCCGAGAACGGCCAGCCGGATCTTTTCTGGGACACTCATCTTCAAGATCTTTTGGTATAAGCTTTCACGTTTTTCTGGGGTATATTCTTCCCCGGTTTCAACGATTAGTTCTTGAGGAAATTGGGCGGCATCCTCCTCCCGGATGTTCGTCAGGTCGAGGAGTTGCAGTTCCTCGGAAGATAGGGGTTCGAATTTCTCATCCATCACGAAAGGATTTGCTCCTCAGTGGGATTACGCTTCTTTTTGCTCGGCTTTGGCTGCGGCCACAATTTTTTCGGCCAAATGGGCTGGCACTTCTTCGTAGTGGGAAACCTCCATGGAGAAAGACCCCCGACCGCTGGTCATGGAGGTGAGGTCAGGAGCATACTTCAAAACCTCAGCTAAGGGAACCTGGACTTTAATAAGTTGCCCCTTGGAGCGAGGTTCCACAGCCAGGACCCGGCCTCTGCGGCTGTTCAGATCGCCGATGACGTCTCCCATGTATTCATCGGGTATGAAGACCTCCATGTTCATTATGGGTTCCAGAAGGACCGGGTTGGCTTCGGACATTCCCTTCTTAAAAGCCATCAAAGCGGCGATCTTGAAGGCGATTTCGGAGGAGTCCACCTCGTGCGATTTTCCATCGTAGAATTTTACTTTCAGATCCACCACGGGATAACCGGCCATGACTCCAGACTGCATAGCTTCAGCAACCCCCTTCTCTACTGCCGGTACAAAATTGCGGGGAACGTTCATGCCTACAAGGGCATTCTGGAATTCAAACCCGGCACCCCGGGCCAGGGGAGAAAGTTCGAAATGCACCTCGGCAAACTGCCCCCGGCCTCCCGTTTGCTTTTTATGGCGGTAAATCACCCCACTTCTGGTAGATTTAATCGTTTCTTTGTAGGGGATCTTTGGGGTTCTCAGGTTGACCTCCACCCCGAATTTGCGCTTCAGCTTCTCCACGGTTGCTTCCATATGTACCTGTCCCATGCCGAAGAGGATAAGTTGCTTGGTCTGTTCATCGCGCTGGAGCTTGATGGTCGGGTCCTCTTCCATCAACCGAGCGAGAGAAATGGTGATTTTTTCTTCGTCCCCCTTAGCTTTCGGCTCCACGGCAAAAGAAACCGGGGGAATGGGCAAAGAGATGCCCTGGTAGAGGATGGGTTTCTTCTCGTCGCAAAGCGTGTCCCAGGTGGTTGTTTCCTTCAGTTTTGCCACCGCGGCGATGTCCCCGGGCCCCACAAATTCTACGGGCTTTTGATTCTTTGCTTCCAGTTGCAGAATCTGGCCAAATCGTTCCTTCACCTCGCGATTGGCGTTGTAAAGAGTGGAGTCGGGCTGGAGGGACCCAGACCAGACGCGGAAGATGGTGAGCTTACCCGCGTAAGGGTCGGCCACAGTCTTGAAAACAAATGCCGAGAATGGCCCCCGTTCTTCAGGCTGGCGGATTTCTTCTGCCTTGGTAGTTGGATGGATACCCCTGGTAGGGCCACGATCGAGAGGGGAAGGCAGGCAATGAAGGATAGCGTCAAGCAGGGGCTGAACACCCATGTTCCTCAGACCAGAGCCGCAGAGAATGGGGAAGATAGTCTTGTTCAAGACCCCTTTGCGCAGGCCCTGAATGAGCTCTGCGGGAGAAAGTTCCTGGCCATCGAGATACTTTTCCAAAAGGATGTCATCCGCCTCGGCAATGACCTCCACGAGTCTTTCCCTGGCATTCTTGACCTCTTCTTTAAAATTGGCGGGAATTTCCCCCTCGCTGAATCTACCGCTTAGATCAGTGGCAAAATGAAAAGCCTTCGTGGTCATAAGGTCCACTACCCCAGCGAAAGAATCCTCGGCTCCCATGGGTAGGTTCAGGGGAATCGCTTTGGGAGTGAGAACCTTCTGAATGTCTATCAAGGATTGCGAGAAATTGGCCCGTTCGCGCTCCATCTTGGAGACGAAGAACAGTCGCGACATCCCGAACTGGGTGCAGAATTCCCAGACTTTTTCGGTTTGCACCTCCACCCCCGCAACGGCATCCACTACGATAATCGCTCCGTCAACTGCCTGGAGGCTGTTTTTCGTATCGATGATAAAATTGGCGTCCCCTGGGGTATCGATGAGGTTGATTTTATGCTTGTTCCATTCCAAGTGATTGAAGGAAGAACTGATGGTCAGCCTGCGCTTGATCTCTTCCGGCTCGAAATCCATGATGGAAGTGCCATCGTCAACCCTGCCCAAGCGGTCAGAGGCTCCGCCGTCAAAAAGCATGGCCTCAGCTAAGGTGGTCTTTCCCGCTTTGCCGTGGGCGATGAGGGCGACGTTGCGCAGGCCGCTGGTCTCGTATTTCTTCATGACTTCTCCTTATTTTTATTGAATATTTAAAATAGTTTATATTATTATAAAAAGTCAAGTCAAATCAAATAAAAGGCAGAAACGATGGAAGAGCGATTGGGAATTCTTGGCATGGATCTCAACTTTTAAGGATGGTAAATTAAAGAGATTTGTTTTCGAGAATTTTTTTCAGGCATTTGGGGAATGAAAGCGCTGGTTGAGAGATTTTTGGATCATCTCCGGGTCGAAAGGAATGCTTCTGTCCATACCCTTCGCAGCTATGCCGCTGACCTGGAACAGTTCAGGGATTTCTTAGCATCTGCCGGACCCATTATCGAAGAAGAAAGCGGAGACGTATCCGTCGAGAAGATCGACCACCTGACGATTCGTGCCTACCTGAGTTCCCTCTACCGGGATCACAAGAAATCCTCTCTGGCGCGAAAGCTGGCTGCCATAAGGAGCTTCTTTAAATATTTGGTAGACGAAGGGCTCTTACCGACGAACCCCGCGGAAATCGTCGCGACCCCGAAACAAGAAAAGCCACTGCCGGCATTCCTTCCGGTGGACGAGATTTTCTCCCTTCTTAAGACCCCAGATACAGCAACCACCTGGGGGGCAAGGGATCGAGCCATCCTGGAAACCCTGTACTCCAGCGGCATTCGGGTTGGCGAACTGGTGGGACTGAGCGATGGGGACGTAGACTTTTCGCTGGGCATCCTGCGAGTTTATGGGAAGGGGCAAAAGGAGAGGGTCGTACCCATCGGGGAGAAGGCCCTGGCGGCGTTGCGAGGATATTTACCCCATAGGGATCGGGTGCTTTCAAAGTTAGGCAGGCAGGAGGCGAGGGCCCCTCTTTTTATTAACCCCCGAGGTGGACGACTTACTTCCCGAAGCGTGGCCCGGGTGATGCAAAAATATATATTGAGATGCGGGTTATTAAGAAAAGTTAGCCCCCATGCCCTGCGTCATTCTTTCGCCACTCACCTCCTGGATGCGGGGGCAGACCTGAGGGCCATCCAGGAACTTCTGGGGCATGTGAGCCTCTCTACAACCCAACGGTACACCCATGTGAGCGTGGATAAACTGATGGAGGTCTATGATCGGACCCATCCCCGAGCAAAATGAACATTTTTTTGCCACAGAGCACACAGAGGACACAGAGAAAAAATTAGAAAAATAACAAAAATTGCTTTAATTCCTTTCTTTTAGTATCAAGAAATTTATCTCTGTGATCTCTGTGCCCTCTGTGGCTGATAATTTAAAAAGGAAAGCAATCGATGAACAAAAAAGTGGAAGGGACATCGGGAAAGGCAATAGGAACGACGATCCTGACAGTCAGGCATAAGGGGAAAGTCGCCATGGCCGGGGATGGGCAGGTGACCATAGGTAACACGGTGATGAAGCATGGCGCCAGAAAAGTGCGCAAACTCTATAAAGACCAGGTCATTGCCGGCTTCGCCGGGGCCACGGCAGACGCCTTTACCCTTTTTGAAAGGTTTGAAGCGAAATTGGAGCAGTATCACGGAAATTTATCGCGGGCGGCTGTGGAACTGGCCAAGGACTGGAGGACTGACCGTCTACTGCGCCGGCTGGAGGCATTGCTGCTCATCGCCGATCGGGAGTATACCCTGGTGCTTTCGGGAACCGGAGACATTATCGAGCCGGATGATGGAGTAGCAGCCATCGGCAGCGGAGGTCCTTTCGCCTTAGCTGCGGCCAAAGCTTTGATCAAATACTCGGACCTGGACGCCAAGGCCATCGTCCAAGAAGCTATGCATATTACCTCTCAGATCTGTATTTACACCAACGACCAGTTGGTCGTGGAAGAACTGGATACGGGAATCTAAGCCACCTGAATTCCAAGAGAAAAATGAATGGAGAAGGAAGAGAGGGAGAGGGGCTAAGACCCCTGACCCCCCGCGAAATTGTAGAAGAGCTGGATAAGTATGTGATCGGCCAGCGGAATGCCAAACGGTCCGTGGCCATTGCCTTGCGCAACCGCTGGAGGCGGCAGCGAGTTGGGGAGGATCTGCGGGATGAGATCGCCCCCAAAAACATCATCATGATCGGCCCAACCGGCGTGGGCAAAACCGAGATTGCCCGCCGCCTATCCAAGCTGGCTCAGGCACCCTTCCTGAAGATTGAAGCCTCCAAGTTCACGGAAGTGGGATACGTCGGGCGGGATGTGGAATCGATGGTCCGTGACCTCACGGAGCTGGCCGTAAACATGGTCCGGGCAGAAGAGACGGAAAAAGTTCAGACCAAGGCTCGGGAGATCGCCGAAGAGCGCATGCTGGACCTCCTCCTTCCGCCGGTGCGTAAGGAAACACCGAAAGAGGAGAGAGGGGAAGGACTGGTCGAAATCAAAACTGAACCCGGGGAGAGGATCAGAGACAATTACCGGGAAACCTCCCCTACCCGGGAGAGGCTCAGGCAGATGCTCCGTGCCGGAAAGCTTGATGATCGAACCGTGGAGTTGGAGGTAAGCCAGCGAAACCTGCCGATCGTGGAAATTTTCTCCAGCGCCGGAATGGAGGAAATGGACATCAACCTAAGAGAGATGTTCAGCAGCCTGATTCCGAAAAAGAGTAAACGGAGAAGAGTGAAGGTCCCCGAAGGGTTGGCCCTGCTTAGCGAGGAGGAGGCTCAGAAGCTGATCGATATGGACAAGGTGACCACTTTAGCCATCAACCGGGTGGAGCAGGGAGGGATTATCTTTCTGGATGAGATCGATAAGATCGCCGGCCGGGAGACGACCCACGGGCCGGATGTTTCCAGGGAAGGTGTACAGCGGGACCTTCTGCCAATTGTAGAAGGAACGACCGTAACCACGCGCTACGGCATGGTCAAGACAGACCACGTTCTTTTCATTGCCGCCGGGGCTTTCCATGTGTCCAAGCCCTCAGATCTGATTCCAGAGCTGCAGGGGCGTTTTCCCATCCGGGTGGAGTTGGAATCGCTGACCAGGGGGGATTTCATCCGCATTCTCACCGAGCCCAAGAATGCCCTGAGCAAGCAGTACACGGCCCTATTGGACACTGAAGGCATCACCCTTTCTTTTACCGACGATGCCATTGCGGAGATCGCCGAGATCGCCACGCTGGTGAATGAGCGCACCGAGAACATCGGCGCCCGTCGGCTGCACACCATCATGGAAAAGCTTTTGGATGAGGTCTCCTTCGAAGCTCCTGACCGGAAGGAGAAACAAGTAACGATCGATGCCCAGGTTGTTCGGGATAAGCTGGCTGAAATCGTTAAGGATGAAGACCTCAGCCGGTATATCCTATAAAACAGCCCCCCACCCTAACCCTCCCCCTGGAGGGGGAGGGGAGGGAGGGGGTGAATACGAGTAAGGAAAGAAAGGATGCAGAAATTAATCGATAAAGCAGATGTTCTTCTGGAAGCGTTGCCCTACATCCAGCGATTCGCCAATAAGACCATCGTCATCAAGTATGGGGGGCACGCCATGGAAGATGAGGAGCTGAAGGTAAACTTCATCCGGGATGTGGTTCTGATGCGCTACATCGGGATGAACCCTATCATTATCCATGGAGGCGGACCGCAGATCGACAGCATGCTGGAAAAGATCGGCAAGAAATCAAATTTCGTGGAAGGGATGCGGGTTACAGATGGGGAAACCATGGACATCGTAGAAATGGTCCTGGTGGGGAAGATCAACAAGGAGGTCGTCTCCCTGATCAACCGTCATGGAGGTTCGGCCGTGGGCCTGTCGGGTATGGATGGAAACCTCATCCGCGCGAGAAAGCTGTGGATCCACCGCCGCGGAAAAGACGGACAGGAAAAGGAGCCCTTGGACATCGGTTTGGTCGGAGAAGTGGAGGCCATCAACCCAGAAGTGATCGAGACCATCAAGAACAACAAATCGATCCCGGTAATCGCTCCCGTGGGCGTAGGTCCTGCCGGTGAAAGGTATAACATCAATGCAGATCTGGTGGCTGGGAAAGTAGCCGCCGCTCTTCAGGCGGAGAAGTTCATCCTGCTGACCGATGTGGAGGGGGTCCTCGACGGAGAGAAGCGCCTCATCTCCACGATGGATGCTGAGATGGCCAAACGTTTTCTGCGGGAAGGGATTATCCAAGGGGGAATGATTCCGAAGGTAAACTGCTGCCTGGATGCCTTGCGGGAAGGAGTAAAGAAGACGCACATCATTGATGGTCGGGTGAAACATGCCATCCTGCTGGAAATTTTCACCGACGAAGGGATTGGAACGCAGATCTATTGAGATATTCATTCACCGCAGAGCACGCCGAGATCGCCGAGGGATCTCAGCGTTCTCTGCGAACTCCGCGGTGAATAAAGACTAGAGGGAAAGAGATGACCAACGAAGAGGTGATTAGAGTTTCGAACGAGGTGCTGGCCCAGACCTACGGGCGATTTCCCGTAGTTCTGGTCAAAGGGCAAGGGTGCAGAGTCTGGGATGTGGAGGGGAAAGAATATCTCGATTTCGTGGCTGGAATAGGAGTTTGTAACCTGGGCCACTGCCATCCCAAGGTGGTGGAAGCCATACGGGAACAGGCCGGGAAGCTCCTGCACGTCTCCAACCTCTACCACATCGGACCCCAGATCGAACTGGCCCAGCTTTTGGTCAAGCATTCTTTCGCCGATCGGGTCTTCTTCTGCAACAGCGGAACGGAGGCCAATGAAGCAGCCATCAAGCTGGCTCGCAAATATAGCCAAGACCACTATGGGCCCGGAAGGTATGAGATCATCTCCCTCCTGAAATCCTTCCATGGCCGGACCCTGGGCGCGCTGGCCGCCACAGGGCAGGAGAAATTTCATAAAGGGTTCGAACCGATGATGGCCGGGTTCAAGTATGTGCCGCGGGAGGATCTTGCCGCTATGAAGGCAGCGATTACAGACGCCACCTGCGCCATCCTTGTCGAACCCATCCAGGCCGAAGGGGGGGTAAACCTGTTCGCGGAAAACTACCTGAAGGGTTTGCGGCAACTGTGCGACCAGGAGAAGCTTCTCCTCATCTTTGATGAGGTACAGGTGGGCATGGGCAGAACAGGGAAACTCTTTGCCTATGAACACTATGGAGTTCCACCCGACATCATGACCATGGCCAAAGGATTGGCAGGCGGGGTCCCCATCGGGGCCACATTGGCTAAAGAGGAAGTGGCCAAAAGCTTCACGCCTGGCTCACATGCCGCCACCTTCGGGGGAAACCCGCTCTCCACAGCCGCTGGAGTCGCAGCCCTGCGGGCCACAATCGAAGACGGAATCTTAGAGAATTGCCAGCGTTCCTCAGCCCACTTTCTAAAGAGGCTGGAAGAGTTAAAAAAGAAACGTTCCTTCATCAGGGATGTACGCGGGAAGGGGTTGATGATCGGCTTGGAACTTGACCGGGAGGGAAAGAACGTGGTCACGGATTGTCTGAAAAAGGGGTTCCTGATCAATTGCACGGATGAGACCGTGCTGCGATTCATTCCCCCCCTGATCGTTACACCAGAAGAAATTGACCGTTTGATTGCCGGTTTAGATGAAGTTTTTTCTGCCTGGAGTTGAAAGAAAGATGGCCAAACGCGACCTTCTGAGCCTGACTGATTTGTCCCCCGTGGAAATCGATGGATTGTTGAAGAGGAGCATTGACCTCAAGGGCAAATGGCGCAAAAGAGTGCCCTATCATCCCCTGGCCGGAATGTGTCTGGGGTTAATCTTTGATAAGCCCTCCACAAGGACGAGAGTCTCCTTCGAAGTGGCCATGATGCAACTGGGCGGTCAGCCTCTTTACCTCGACCCCGGCACAACGCAGATGAAAAGAGGAGAACCCATCGCCGATTCAGCTCGAGTCCTATCCCGCTACCTCGACGGCCTGGTCATCCGGACGTATGAACAGGCCATCATGGAAGAATGGGCGCTGTGGTCTACAGTTCCAGTGATCAACGGGCTGACGGACCTGCTTCATCCCTGCCAGATTCTTTGCGATCTTCTGACCATCGTAGAAAAACGGGGTAGCTATAAGGGTTTGAAAGTGGCCTATATCGGAGATGGGAACAACGTAGCCAATACCTGGGTGCAGGCAGCTTCCATCCTCGGTTTCTCTTTGGCCCTGGCCTGCCCGATGGATCACCAGCCAGATGCGCGGATCTTGGCAGAAGCTTCCCGGATCTGCGGGAAGCGTATCATAGTGACCCAGGACCCAACCCAAGCAGCAGAAGGGGTGGATGTGGTATACACGGATGTCTGGGCATCCATGGGGCAGGAGAAAGAGAGGGAGGAACGAAAGAAACACTTCAGAGGGTATCAGGTCAACTATAGCTTGCTAAGAAGGGCAAAGAAAGATGCACTGGTCATGCATTGTCTGCCGGCCCATGCGGGCGAAGAAATCAGCACCGAGGTTCTGGAAGGGCCACAGTCTGTGGTTTTTGACCAGGCGGAGAACCGGCTGCACGGGCAGAAAGCGATTCTGGAGTTTTTATTGAAAAAACCTAACCGCAGAGAACGCTGAATTTATTAAAAACGCTATGCGCATAGCGCTAAGCGCAGTGCGGATTTTTGGGTTCTTTGCGGTGAAAAAATAAATGATACGGCAAGAAGGTTGAGAGATGAAAGAAAAAATAAGAAAAGTCGTCTTGGCCTATTCTGGGGGGCTGGACACCTCGGTCATTTTGAAATGGCTGATCGAAACCTACGATTGTGAGGTAGTGGCCTTTGTGGCTGACCTCGGTCAGGCAGAGGAGCTGGGAGGAGTACGGGGGAAAGGCCTGAAGACCGGGGCGAGTAAAGTTTACGTGGAGGATCTGCGGGAAGAATTTGTGAGGGATTTCGTGTTCCCCATGCTCCGGGCAAACGCCATCTATGAGGGTGGCTACCTGATGGGTACTTCCATCGCCCGCCCCCTGATCGCCAAACGGCAGATAGAGATTGCCAGAGAGGAAGGAGCAGACGCTGTCTCCCATGGAGCCACGGGCAAGGGAAACGATCAAGTCCGGTTTGAGGTGACTTATCTCGCGCTTAACCCGCGCATCCAGATCATCGCACCCTGGAAGATCTGGGGCTTTAAATCCCGCACAGACCTGATCAAGTATGCCCAAAAGCATGGCATCCCGGTCCCGGTTACTGCGGAAAAGCCATACAGCATTGACCGCAACCTGCTGCACATCAGCTTTGAGGGAGGTATCCTGGAAGATCCTTGGATGGAACCGCCAGCGGACATGTTCGTTCTGACCCGTTCCCCTGAGAAAGCACCTGACAAACCTATCTACCTGGAGATCGATTTCGAAAGGGGAAACCCCGTTTCCGTGAACGGAAAGAGGATGGCTCCCGCAGAACTGCTCGCTGAGCTGAATCGCCTGGGGGGAGAGAATGGAATTGGTCGGATAGATATGGTGGAAAACCGTTATGTGGGCATGAAGTCCCGGGGAGTTTACGAGACTCCTGGAGGAACTATCCTGCACGCTGCTCACCGAGCTGTGGAGTCGATCACCATGGACCGGGAGGTCATGCATCTGCGGGATTCCCTCATTCCCCGTTATGCCGAGATGATCTACTACGGGTACTGGTTCTCTCCCGAACGGGAAGTCTTACAAAAGATGATCGACGAATCCCAGCGTACGGTCACGGGCACGGCCCGCTTGAAACTCTTCAGGGGAAACTGCACCGTGGTGGGCAGGAAATCGGCCGAGTCGCTTTATTCTTGTGATTTCGCAACATTCGAGGAAGACCAGGTTTACGACCAGAAGGATGCCGAGGGTTTCATCCGCTTGAATGCCTTGCGCCTGCGCATCCGGGCTCTGGTAAAAGAAGGATTATGCAAATAGTCCGCTGAGAAACCTGCCCTTGAAACGAAGCATTCCAGCTATTGTCTTATTCCTCGTCCTTACGGCGCTGGCATTTGGGGGCTGTGGAAAGAAGGGTCCGCCCGTGGCGCCGGAAAGCATAACGCCCGCGCCAGTTTCAGACTTGCGTGCCTGGCCCAGAGAAGGAGGGATTTATTTGGGATGGAGTGTGCCAACGAAAAACACGGATGGCTCCAGGCTCGAAGACCTCTTAGGTTTCAGAGTTTTTCGGCGCGGCCGCTCGTTGACTCCATCTGCGTGTCCGGATTGTCCCCTTGAATTTGAGCCAGTAGCAGAGATTGATATTGACTATCCCAGAGGAGCTCAGGTGGAGGGGGGAAGGGTGTTATGGCAGGATGTAAATATCAAAGCTCACCATGAATATACCTACCTTATCCTGGCCTACAATTCTTCAAAATATCCCAGCCCAGAGTCGAATCAAGCGCAAATCTTCTGGGATGAGCCTCCAGCCGCCCCTACAAGGGTCAGTGTGCATTCTGAAGAGCGGGCTCTGGAGATTGTCTGGGAGTTTTCACCCTTCTTGCTTAGTGGGAAGGAAATGGAAGACTTCTCGGGGTTCAATATCTATCGCCGGAGTGAAGGAGGACGATTTGGGTTATTTCCCCTGAACCCGGGCCCGATTCCGGAGAGGCGATACTGGGATGGGAGGGTGGAGATCGGAAGACATTATGAATATGAAGTGCGGGCTGTGCGCAATTTCCGGGGAACTCTAATCGAAGGCCCGAGTTCCACCTTGGTAGCGGGCATTCCGGAGAAGCGTATTCCTCCTTCTCCGCCGACTGGACTCGTGGCCGCAATTCAGAAAGATGGTGTTGCCTTGCGGTGGGACCGAAATCCCGAGCCAGATATTGCAGGATATGATGTTTACCGGCGGGAAAAGCAAGAAGAGACCTCCCGGAAGATCAACACCCGGTTGATCAACGAGCCCTACTTCCTGGATGATTCAGCCCATCCGCAAAAATCCTATTACTATCGGCTGAAAGCAGTGGATACATCCCCCGCCAGGAATGAAAGCGACTTTTCTAAAGAGGTGGAAGCTTCCCCCGAACCATCTCCCCCCAAGTATTGAGAGATATCCCCCCGCGCGAGCCCGTTAGCGCATAAGTAAGAACAATTTGACAGAAACGAGAATCATCGCTATTATATAAAAGAATACAATAGGCACACGCTCATGAAATATTTTGACTGGAATGATGAGAAAAATGAAATGCTCAAGAGAGTTAGAGGCGTGTCATTTGAACAGGTCGAATTGGCCATTGCGTTAGGAGACTTGGTTGACAGAATAAAACATCCAAATCCGGGAAAATATCCGAATCAGAAAGTTTTTTTGGTAAAGATAGAGAATTATATCTATTCAGTGCCATATATTGAGGATAGCGAGAAAATATTCTTGAAAACAATAATACCAAATAGCAAAGCAACAGAGAAATATTTGGGAGGCAAGAAATGAAGAAACCAGCATATTTGGATAGAGACGAAATGGAATTGGCGAAATCACTTGAAAAGGAAGAATGGATTTCCAACCTCACTAAGAAAGAAAAGAAGCAATACGAGGAATATGCCCGCTATAGCCTGAGCAAACGAAAGCGAATCAATATCCGAATGACTGAACGAGATTTAAAGAAAATTCAAGCTAAAGCAATTGAAGAGGGGATACCGTATCAATCCCTCATATCAATGCTGATTCACAAATACAATGAGGGGAAATTATCGTTTAATAGATAAACAGCCTAACAAGGCGCTCAAGACAGACTTGGCATAAGGCCGCCACGCCGCTTAGCTTAGTCGTTAGCACCAAGAACAAAGACTAATATTACCAAGAAATGATATAATGGGTCTATGATTGCTGATAAGGACAGACGAATAATTGTGGAAATGGCCGCCAAGTATGGCGCGAGGCGCGTGGTTCTATTCGGGTCCAGTCTTTCCCCTGACAGGGAAAGCCGCGATATCGACATTGGGGTGGAAGGTATTGAGGAAAAGCACTTTTTCGCCTTTTACGGCGAGCTTTTATGCTCTTTGTCGAAACCGGTCGATGTCATTGACTTGTCCACACAAAGCCGTTTCGTCGAACTCGTCAAGCGGGAGGGCATACCTCTCTATGCCTGATTATTATCTGCGTATTGAGGCCGAGTATGAGGCCATAGAAAGTGCTCTCTCCGCGCTGCCTGAGCTTCCGCTATCAAATCTTTCCAGGCTCGAGATTGCTGGTGTAGCGGCAATGCTTCACAACTTCTATAACGGCATCGAAAACGTTCTCAAACAGGTCTTCCGGTCAAAATCAATTCCTATTCCGGAGGGGGAGTCGTGGCACAGAGACCTTCTGATCGTGGCAGCCGAAAAGGAAATCCTATCTGACCGGCTGCTTGACGATTTGAAGCCTTATCTCGCGTTCCGCCACTTTTTCAGCCATGGCTATGCTCTCAATTTGGTCCCCGGGCGGATGGAGCCGTTAGTAGGGCATGCGGAGTCGGTATTCAGCAAATTCAAAAGCGAAATTGAGAATGCTATTTGCTGACAACGCGGTTCAGCGGATGCGAAAAACGCCCCGCTGATCGCGGACGTTGGGGCGGTCACGACGACCTGTGTCATGGTGTGGGCAGGAGGGCTGCTTCTCCAGGAGTGGCGCTGCCCGCTATTGCGCTCCCGCCTCGCCGCTGTGGGGGCTGCCGCTCAATCCACCGGTACTCTGAGAACGTAACACAGAAGACCCATGCGCAGGAACTGTCCGTATTTGATCTGGTCAAAGTATACAGCCCGAGGGTCTTTGTCGACATCCATGGGAAGTTCAAGGTCGCGGGGGAACGGGTGCATGATGTAGGTATCTTTCTTTAAAACTCTCAGGATCTCCTGATTGACGCGAAAAATTTCTTTGGACTGTTCGTAATCATCGACGCGGTCCCCAAAATGCTCCCTGGGGATCTGGGTGATGTACAGGATGTCCGCTTTCGAGGCCATCTCCTTTAATTCCTCCGCACTGTCAAAGGACTCGCGAAAGGGAACCTGGTTTTCGGCCAGATATTCCTTCAGATCGTCTTTCATCTTAAGGACTCGGGGAGAGGCAAAGTATATTTTAATTCCCGTGTATTTTGCCAGGAAGTGAGCGAGCGATCGTATCGTGCGGCTATTCATCAAGTCGCCGATGAAAGCAATCGCGACCCCGTCAATCCCACCCTTCACCTTTTCGATGCAGTACAGGTCGATCAGAGCTTGCGTGGGGTGCTGAGCAGGCCCATCTCCGGCGTTAATAATCGGGACGGGAGAAATCTCCGCAGCCCGTTTCGCTGACCCGCTCCGGTAGTGCCGCAGCACAATGACATCGACCATGGAGCCCACGACCCTGACCGTGTCTTCGAAGCTCCCTCCGGCCAGTTCAGAAGAGAAAGCCTCCGGAGACTCAATGTTAGCTACGGTACCTGCCAGACGTTTCATGGCCGTGTTGAAGGATAATTGGGTGCGCATGGATTTGACATAAAAGAGATTGCCCAAGATTTTTCCCCGCAGCAGATCCAGAGGCAAGTGGCGATCAACCCGCTCCTTTATGCGGTCGGCGGTGATCAGGATCTCTTGCAGGTTTTTCTTGTTAAACTGCTGCGCTTCGATGATATGAAGTCGTTCCATCGCTGGTCCTTCTAAGGAACGATATGCGTTCCCTCCTGATTCTGCATGGCCAACCAGGCGCGATCGAGAGAAGTAATAATCGCTTCCTCTCCGCCATACTCGATGAATCGGATGCAGGCCAGAATCTTGGGAGCCATTGAACCTGCCAGGAATTGTCCCTCCCGGAGGTACTTCTTCGCTTGCCCTACATTCATCCGATCCACTTCGCGCTCTTCTGCCGAGCCAAATCCTAATTTTACCTTCGGTACATCCGTGAGAATCATCAAGATGTCCGCGGCCACGGCCTCAGCCAGCTTTTCTCCGGCCAGATCTTTATCGATCACACCCTCGACCCCGACAAATTCTCCCCGGTCATTCAGGATAACCGGAATTCCTCCCCCTCCAGAAGCAATGACGATCGTGCCAGCATCGACCAGCTTTTTTAAGGCGTTGATTTCCAATATTCTTATTGGGTCCGGGGAGGGGACCACTCTCCGGTAAGTTGCTTCTCCCGAGGGCAAGACCTTTTTCATCCTGTAGCCTTTTTCAGACTCAACCTTCTCTTTGGTCTCGCGGTCGTAGAATGCGCCCACTGGTTTACTCGGATTGGCGAAATCCGGGTCTTCCCGGTCCACAAGCACCTGGGTAATCATGGTAATGACGTTGAAATTCAGATTGTACGACTTGAGTTCATTTATGAGAGCCTGCTGCAACATGTAGCCCAGTTGACCCTGGGTCATGGCGCTGCAGATTTCCATGGGTTGGGCAGGAACTTGCGGGAAACCCGCCTCCTGCTGTGCAAGAAGGTTGCCCACTTGGGGACCATTGCCGTGGGTGATGACGACCTCAAAGCCATGTTGGATGAATTCCAGGATGTGATGCGATGCAGATCTGACGTTGGCAAACTGCTCTTCGTGCGTCCCTTTTTGATGGGGAAGTTTGATGGCGTTTCCACCCAGGGCAATGACGATTCTCTTGCGGTCCCTTCTCATATTCCCCAAACCCTCATTTTAAAAGAATTACCCATCGTCGTTCAGCACCACGAACAATAAAAACTCGATTTATATCCCTCCCCCTTGATGGGGGAGGGTACGGGGTGGGGGTGAATAATTCAGATTCCCCCTCCTCCTCGATCCCCTCCCACCAGGGGAGGGGAAGCGTTTTAGGATGTCCCGTCGATGTGTTTTATCGGCTGGTTCATAACAACTGGTCAAGAAGTTCGATTAACTCACGATCGCCCCCTGCCGGGGGCGCCCAATTCACCTGGACAACTTCCCCACCCTGATTCTGCAGGCTCTCAGCAAAATCTCGTATCCCGATGTTGATCGCGATCGGTCCTTGTTGCAGGAGTTCATCTAATTTAATTGACATAGGAGCCCTCCCGCAGTTTTGTGGCCAGCCGGGCGCAGAACAGAGCTGCTTGGGCGCTGCTGGGAAGAACAATGACCCCTGCTTCTTCAAGGCGCTTGACCTGCTGCTCAAGGCCTTGCGGGTCTTCTTCTGTACCACATACCGAAGCAACGACGCTCAGGAACCCGCCCCTCTTTCTGGCCTTGTCTTTAGCCTCAAAGATCGCTGGAGCCAGTTCGCCAGCGGGGTCCGGGGAGGAATTAAACCCCAGGATAAAATCCAGGAGAAGAACTGCAACTTGCGGGTCCTGCGCCTCAGCCATAATGCGTTCGCAGCGCAGGCCGGGATCAATCATGGGGTGGGGTCGTCCGGCCGTGAAATCATCCGTACCCATATCTACCACGGTGTGTTCTACACTCCGCATTGAGTCAGACAGTTGGCGATTTCCCTCCAGGGGAGCGTTGGAATTTACGATGATCCCCGCGTCCTGGAGAATCTGCTGAGCCTGGTAGCAAAAGGTACCGCCGGCAAAGATGCCGCGAATATACTTTTGCTCGGGCTTCATGCCGCTTCTTTCCCTTTTGATGAGCCCTTCGATTTCAGGCGATTTGGCGTTAAAGCGGGGCAGGGGGGTACCAGTGGCGATTTGAACGGCCAGTCCTGCCGCTTCATCCAAAGTGCACGCCTTATAGTAGCGGATATTGGCCTCCGGAGGGTCTTTCTTGAGTCCGAGGAAGCAGGCGACCATTGGCTTGCGGCATTGGAGGATTCTCTCAGCGAGTCTCTCCAGGGCTTGCGCCCCGGGAGGCTTGGACAAAATGGCGATCACTTTGGTCTGGTCATCGGACTCGAGGACATCCAGAGCAGAGAGGAACGAGATACCGCCGATGGCATCCGAAAGGTCCCGACTGCCGGTACCCATCGCGTGCGAGATGCCCGTGCCAGCACGATGGACGAGCGTGGTGAACTCTTGCATCCCGGTGCCGGAGGCGCCAATGACTCCGATGGGTCCTCGGCGAACGGCGTTAGCGAAACCAATGCCTATGCCGCGGATGATGGCGGTGCCGCAATCAGGTCCCATGACGATGAGGCCCCGCTCCCGGGCGTACTCTTTGAGGGCGAGTTCGCTTTCCACAGGAACGTGGTCACTGAACAAGAAGACGTTCAGTCCGTGCTCCAGCGCTTTCTGCGCTTCCCGGGCAGCGTAGGCGCCAGGAACAGATATAACCGCGATATTGGAATGGGGCTGGTAAGATATAGCTTCATCCAAGGTGCGGATTGCGGATCTGAAAAGGCGACCCGCCTCAGGGTGTAGCCACTGATCGATGTTCTCGAGCACGGCAGTGAGGGTTGGCTTGTTCTCCGCCTGGACAGCCAGGATCAGATCGTTTGGCGTGGCAGCCGAAATCTCTGCCCCCCTGACCCCGATTTCGGCAAGCAAGGCCTTGTTCTTCTCCGTCCCCATGAGGGCCGCAGCCTCAAGAACTCCTCTGTGCTCGGAAAGGCGTCTGGCCACCCGCATCAAAAAAACAGAGTCATAGTATTCATTTTTCTTGATGATGAATCCACTTACCATCGATTTTTTCCTATGGGAGGAGAAACAATATCGAAATTCGAAATCCGAATCTTGAAATAAATTCCAAAGACCAAAATTCAAAAGGGCGGAATGTTCTTTTGGACATGGGATATTTGAATTCAGGGCTTTGTTTTCGAATTTCGTATTTCCAGTTTATTTTATGTTCAGCTCAGGCCAAACTTCCGGCCAAAGGCTCTCAGGGCCTTCTGGAAACATTCCAAGGGCGCGCGGACAAGTCCTGCACCGATGATGGGATGACCTGGGTCCTTGTGCGCAATGGCGGTATCAATGATAGGGACAATCCCGGTCTGCACCACTTGGCGAATATCGATGCCCACTGGCGCACCCTGAAACCCTAATATCGGCATACGGTAGTTCGGGCTGGTGGTCACCGTGATCTGGCGCATTTGTCGGCTGTAGGCCAGAGCTTCCTCCGGCGTACCTCCAACCAGGGCGAGGATTCCGGTTGCGCCACCCAGAACGAACCCACCCCAACCTACAGTTTCTGTAATTGCAGAGTCTCCCATATCCGCACCCGCATCCCTTTCAGAATAACCTGGAAGATACAACCCGTTGACCCGGGGCGAGGGAGCGGTGAACCATTCATCTCCTAGGCCACTGACCCGGATGCCGAACTCGGTTCCATTGCGGGCCATGGCCGTGACTACTGTGCTGTACTCGATGCCTGCCGCAGGGTCCGCGGAGGCCTTGCCCGAGGCCATGGACAGGCCGAGGAAGAGCAGTTCATGGTTGGTAAGGTAACTGAGTGTACTCAAAAGATCGTCTTTCGGGACTCCTGCTTCGATCAGCGGTCTGGCGAGGGCATTGGCGAAAAGGCTGGAAGCGGCAACAGGGCGGTTGTGCAACTCATCGCCCATCTGCAAGGCCTTGGCGATGATGGGTTTCAACGGGAGGCCTCCCATCTTGAGAATGCTTTTTTTAAGCGATGGCGCAAAGACATCTCGCCAGAGGCGCAGGCCTTGCAGAGCCCCATCGCTGTAATCGCCAAACTGCTGGCGGCCTTCTACCTGACGGCAGAAGGCGCGGTTCCCAAAGGTCTTGTTCTCAACGACCCATACAGGCATGGATAGAGAGATGGTCCCCCCCATGGGGCCGACCGTCCGGTGATGATGATTGGGATCGAACCTGATCGCGCCGCTCTCCAGCAGCTTGGAAGCCTCATCCGCGCTCTTGGCCCAACCTTGGAAAAGGACAGCTCCAATCATTGCGCCTTTCTGGGCGCCACACATCCGCTGCCAATCGATGGGTGGACCGGAATGCAGGATCATTCGATCTTCCAGGCCCGGGATTACTTCTCCAGCCGGGGCAATGTCTACCAAGACAGGGTCTGCGGCATTTATCCGTCTGACACCCTCCGCATTCGCGGCTTCGATCTTTTGCTTAATATCTTCTGCCATCAAATTTCTCCTCCCCAATTAACTAAGAGCCAAGAGCATAGGGCGGAGAGAAATCAGCCGTTTTCATTTTTAGTTCTTTTACTCTATGCTCTTTGCCCTATGCTCTATGCTGTGCTTTCAGCTTGCCTACCACCAGTAGCATTCCAGTCAGGGTTCCGGCGAGCATGTCCCCGCCAGAAGTATGGCCGATCCCGAGTAACTGATTTGTGCTGGGCTGCAAACATCCCAGATCCCTGCTTTCCAACAACGAGTTGACCAATTCATGCATGGGCTCCAGACCCTGGCCAAGGGCAAGATCGCTGAGAAAAGCATGGCTAATAGAATTAGTTTTAGTCCGTGCCCAGTCGATTAGAGGCATGACGGCCTTTGGCTCCCAGCAGAAATCTAGGGGGTAAGCCCTCTTCAGACAGTGGGCTGCGAAAAGCAGGCCTCCCAAAAAATCATCCCCTGAAGGTGTAAGGCCTGGGCCCAGTCCCACTAAGTCTCGACCTCTCTGCGTGATCCGGGCTATGTCCTGGTCGAAACAGGCTCTTGCCAGACCGAGGATCGCGCTGCGCGCCCGAGAGGCCAGGAAGTTTGCTGGCAAAATTGCCATGGGTCGGCCATCTGCATTGGTCGAAAGCAGGGAAATTGCCTGGCCAAGACCTCCACTGTTGTTAAGGATGGAAATGGCGGCCAGCATTCGCTGATAAGAAGCGTTCACCCTCACCAGGGGCACTGCCTTCTCTGGCCCGATCGCCGGTGGTTCCCACTGTGCTGAGTGGCTCAGATCAATGGTTACGCCCTTACCGATGCGCAGACACGAGTTCTCAACAAAGAAGTTTTGGCCCCTGCAAATAGAGGAGGAGGGAAGGGAAGCCAAAAGGCAACGCCTGTGCATCGGCATTCCCTCCCGCAACACCCACAGGATCTCCCCATCCCTGCCAGATAAGTAAATAGTATTGGAAAAGACTGCCAGAACCCTGCCTGAGAAACCTGGCATAGCCAGCAGGCGCTTGGCCTCTCTCCCCATCAATCTTGCGTGCCAGGTAAGGGACTTAGTGCTTCGATTCGCAAATACGATCATTTATCCTCATGCTGCGAATTGAAATAATTGCTCACTCGGCACTAAGTCCTGAGTAAATAAATACGTTACCGAATTTATGAATCGATGGACTTAGCTCCTATTCCCTCCCCTCGAGGTACGAAGGTCTTTCCGCAGTGTGTCTTACTTAGGTTGACCAATCACGCCCTCGACCAGCCAATCCATTTTCCCCAATAGAGTCATGGGCCATACTTCCCCGGCCTTCACCCTTTCGACCCCTTTGTTATCTTTGATCGGGCCCGGGAAAGCGTGAGCCCTCCCGCTGATGAAGTCTTGCTTCTTGTCGTTTACCAGCTTAATGGCCTCCGCAGGAACGGCCGGGCCAAAAGGGGCGATGGTGAGATAGTCGCTGGCCAGGCTGCCTAACTTGTTCTCGCTCTTCCAGGTGCCATCCATGACTTGTTTGGCAAATCGGGTGTAGAGTTCGCCCCAGGTAAAAGCAATGCCGCTGATCCAGCCTTTGGGAGCAAACTTCTGGACGCCCAGGTAATGGTAGCCTACGGAGTAGGCGGCGCGTTTTTCCGCAATTTGCACCACCGTAATGGGAGAGTCCACGATCACTCCGAGAACGTCCACACCCTGATCCAGTAAGGCGTTGGCGGCCGTGGCTTCTTTAGGGGGATCCAGGAAGGTTCCGGTAAAGACCACCCGGGTTTCTACTTTATGATTCACCGAACGGGCGCCCAGATGAAAGGCGTTGATATTCGCCAGGAAGAAGCTGATGGGAAGAGCCACTACATAACCCATTTTATTCGTCTTCGTTGTCCTGCCAGCCGCAATGCCCATCAGGTAAAAGGCTTCTGGCGTACTCGCCCAGTATGTACCCAGGTTGGGGGCGAGCTTGTATCCACCAGGATGTTCAAATTTCACGTCCGGGTACTTTTTGGCCACTCGCAAAGCAGGGTCGAGGTAGCCGAAACTCGCCGGGATAATGAGCTTGGCTCCCTGCTTGATCATCGTCTCCATCACCCGCTCGGCATCGGCAGCTTCCGGGACGTTCTCGATCTCAATCAGCTCCACATCCGGAAGATTCTTCTTCATCACCTGAACGCCTTCGGCATGGGCCTGGTTATAACCCGCATCGGCGATGGATCCGATATGCAGGATGCCGACTTTGAGTTTCGCTTGCTGGGCACTGGCTTCAGGGAGGGTAAATGCGAAAGCCAGGGCAAAACCCGCGACCATAGCCATAAGTTTCCACCCAAAGTATGAACCCTTTTTCCTCATTCTGTTACCTCCTTTGGCTAGTTTGATGAAGATATCGAAATTCGAATTTATTCTTGTCTCCTATTCTGTACCTTGAAAAACCCGACCCAAACTTGCCGGCGCAGCGTGCCGGCGCGCTCCACCCCAGACCGCCAGGACAGCCAGACTGAGAATGTAGGGGAGCATGTCGAGCAGAAAGGGTGAGACTGGCACTCCGCGGGCTTGCATCTGAAGCTGCAAAGCGATCGCTCCGCCAAACAGCAGGGCTCCCGCGATAGCCCGGAGGGGATGCCACTTGGAGAAAATCACCAGGGCGACGGCAATGAATCCTCGCCCGGCTGTCATCCATTCTGCCCAAGTTTTGGCGATGGCAATTGAAAGGTGTGCTCCCGCGACCCCACCCAGAAACCCGGCAATCAAAAGAGCCTGGTACTGAAGGATGTAAGGATTCTTGCCAGCCGCAAAGGCCGCCGTTGGGTTTTCACCCACGGCTCGCAGACTCAATCCCCAGCGGGTGGAAAAAAGAACCCACCACACCAGGATAGATATGGGAACTACCAGATAGACCAATATATCATAATTGAAAAATATGGGGCCTACAACGGGAAAGTCGGATAGGAAAGGAATGGGGATTTCGTTCAGCCCTTTGATCCGGCTGCCGATATAAGGCATGCCCAGGAGGGCGGTGAGACCCACGCCGCAGAACATCAGCGCCAAGCCGCTGGCCAGTTGGTTGGCCCGGCGAGTAATGACCAGGAACCCAAATAGCATGTTGAATAGTCCCCCAGCCAGCCCAGCGGTGAGGACACCTAAGGCAGCACTTCCCGTCTCGACAGTCGTGGCAAAGCCTGCCACCGCTCCCATCAGCATGACCCCTTCCAGGCCCAGGTTGACAATACCTGCTCTTTCCTCGATGGCTTCAGCAAGAGTGGCATAGAGCAGAGGTGTGCCCGCATGAATCGACCCCACGAAAAGCCCGCCCAAGAACGATCCAATCATCTCCCTTTTGCCTTTCGAGCCAGGACAAAGAAGAGGATGAGGGCCATCAGGATGTTCACCACCGACCCAGGAATCCTGTGGGCCATCTGGAGAATGTCTCCCCCAGCCGTAATGACGGCCAAAAGAAAAGCTGCGGCCAAGATACCCACTGCATTGCCTCCGGCCATCCAGCTGATCAGGAAGCCGACGTAACCATAACCGGGCGACAGACCCGGACGGAGCTGACCATGGATGGCTGAAACCTCACACATCCCCGCCAGCCCGGCCCATCCTCCGCCGATAAACATCAGCGCCATAATATACCGGGCAAGGGGGATGCCATTTCTACGTGCGGCCTCGGCATTGACGCCGATGGCGCGCATCTCCAATCCCCAGCGGGTGCGAGATAGGACAAGATAAAACAGGATAAGCGATACGAGAGCGTAAACCGCACCCAGGTGGACCCGCATACCGAAAAAGCCGGGCAGTATGGCCGCATCGGGAAAAGGAGCACTCTGGGGATAATTGGCACTCTCCGGATCCTTCCAGGGGCCGAAAACGAAGAAATTCAACAGCAGGATAGCCACATAGTTCATTAGAAGAGTGGAGATGGTTTCGCTGACCCAGCCTCTGGCGCGTAAGAATCCAGAGATCATGGCCCATAACCCGCCGCCCAGGAATCCCAGCGCAGAGATCAGGGGCAGGAGGATCCAGGCAGGAGAGTTGTTGAAATTGAGGGCGCCCCAGGTCGCAAACAACGCTCCGATGTAGAGCTGACCTTCTCCTCCAACGTTGATGAGCCAGATTCTGGCCGGCAAAGCGGTGGCCACGGCGGTCAGGATCAGCGGGATCATTTTGACCAGTACTTCCGAGAAACCATAAGCGCTGCCGAGTGTACTTAAGAAAATGTCCGCATAAGCGCGGATGGGATTTTTTCCGAAAACCAATAAAACCAGGGCAAAGGCCACGAAGGCCAGTCCAAAGAGTCCGCCGAATCGGGCCAGACTCGCCAGCTTGCCCTTCCTTAGCTGGAGGGCCCTACCTGCGCTGGACATTCTCCCCTCGCGAACCGGTCATAAGGAGCCCTACCTCATTCATGGTGATCTCCTGGGGCGTGCTCGTGGCAACGATTCGTCCACTGAAGAGAACCACCAAAAGATCACTCAGCGAGAAGAGTTCCCCTAAATCCTCCGAGATGAGGAGCACGCCAGCTCCGGCATCCCGGAAAGCCATGAGCAAATCCCGCGCAGCCACCGCGCTTCGTACGTCAAGACCTCGGGTAGGATAAAAAGCAATAATCAGTCTGGGGTTGTGGGCCATCTCCCGGGCCAGGATCATCCGCTGGATATTCCCGCCAGAGAGGGTTGCCAGAGGAACATAGAACGAGGGAATGTGGAAACCTAAACGCTTGAGGGAACCCTCCAGGTCGGCCCGAACCGCTGCCCAGTCCATGGAGAGCCCTCCCTGCCGGGAGTACATTCGGGTATTGGCCAGAGCCATGTTCTCCTGAACCGTCAGCCAGGGAAAGGCAGCCATGCCGAGCGCATCTTCGGGAACGAAGGCCACGCCACTGGCTCGAACCTGGGCGACCGACCAATGGGTCGCATCCTGGCCCCAGAGGTACTTGGCCCCATGAGAGCATTTCTCCAACCCGAGAACCACATCTCCCAGTTCTCTCTGCCCGTTCCCCGAGACTCCGGCGACTCCGACGATCTCCCTCGGGTAGATCGTTAAATTGATATCCTTAAGGCCTCCTACCTCGCCTTCGGCAACGGTACTGACTCCTCTTAATTCGAGAATTGGCTGCCCTCTCTCGGATGGCGCTTCCTCCCCGCGGTGAGGGGATTCGCTGATCGCTTCCCCGAACATCAGGGAGACGAGGGCGCTTTCCGTTGCTTTGGAAGCCGCGAGTGTTCCAGCGACCTGGCCGCGGCGCATCACGGTGATTCGATCCGCGCAGGCCAGAACTTCCTTCAATTTGTGCGTAATAAAGACCACCGCGTATCTGTCTCGGCGCAGGTTGGCAAAAACCCGAAAGAGTCCTTCCACTTCGTGGGGCGCCAGAACCCTTGTCGGCTCATCAAAAATAAGAATCTGGGCATCTGCCAGGAGCAGTTTGAGTACCTCAACTTTCTGCCGCTGCCCAATGGATAGTTGCCAGATAGGAGCAGTGGGATCCACCTGGAGATCGTATCGTTCTGAAATCCCTTCGATCCGCCTGATCATCTCCTTCTTATCCAAGAGAGGGGGCAGATTGGGCAGGAAGAGAGCAATATTCTCGGCCACAGTTAAGGCGGGAATCAGGATAAAATCCTGAAAGACCATGCCGATCTGGAATCGCCGGGCATCGTGAGGGGATCGGATCTGAACGGGTTTCCCGTCGAGGCGGATCTCTCCCGAGTCTGCCCGGTAAAAGCCGTAAAGGATTTTCATGAGGGTGCTTTTGCCGGCGCCGTTCTCTCCCAAAAGGGCGTGGACCTCGCCTTTGTAAATATCCAGATCGACATTATCGTTGGCCACGACACCCGGGAATGATTTGGTAATGCCCCGCAGGGCAATGAGGGGAGAAAGATTCATCTGGAGTTCAATCCGTGATTTCTTGGAATAAACCTTTAAGTTTTTGAGATAACAAATTTACCAAATTAGGAAGAGGTAATCAAGGGAAAATGGAAAAAAACACCTTGATTTCACCCAATTGACTGTATATGATTTTCGTGGAAATCATCAGGTTTCGGCCAAGCGGAAAAAAATGGCTGGCAGATACTGAAGGAGGCGCAACTCTTTCTGGATGAAGTGGGAAAGGAAAAGAAGTAGGGAGCTGGGAGTAGAAGTGGCAAGTGTAGGCGGTTAGCCCCAAGCTAAACCAGCGTGTTGGTAAGAATCATAGAGTTTGGGATCAGTCCGTGAATTGAGAATTTACCTGGTTGTTGGCTGTGAAATTCGGCTAGTGTTTACTCCCTGCTCCCTGCGGGCTGAAAAGACGACGCCTGGAAAATTCGTGAATTGGCGAAGAATATCAATTTCCTTGACCATGCCAAGGTCATGATCATCGTACCCTGATCTTTGGAAGGGTTTCCCTGGAATCCGAATTTCGGCCGCAA
>Ga0315314_1001029_pt1 | contig 26571 bp, 28 predicted proteins | sample TDP9_MG_FD_203631 | JGI IMG/M metagenome (GOLD analysis project Ga0315314, IMG submission 203631) | Freshwater sediment microbial communities from Lake Towuti, South Sulawesi, Indonesia - TDP9 | ecosystem: Environmental > Aquatic > Freshwater > Lake > Sediment | place: Indonesia: South Sulawesi... | reverse complement strand
CTTTGGGAGGATACATTGTTGACCCGATACAAGCCGCGCTAGACTATCCTTTGGCGTTCTGCGCTTTGGGTTTAGCAGGAGTATTTAAGAAGTTGCCTCTTGCTGGAGTTGCTGCAGGAATCTTTAGTCGCTTTGTATTTCATTTCATCTCTGGTGTTTGGTTCTTTGCAGAATATGCTCCGGCGATTTTCGGTCCTGTTGCATGGTCGATTATTTACAATGGCAGCTATTTGCTCGGTGAGTTTCTTATAAGCGCACTCATTATAGACATCTTGGTCAAGCGGAAACTCTTAGAAATCTACATGTAGTCCTTCAGAGCCTTTCTTTAACTGCCCCCTCTTTATTTATAGAAGTTTTTTATCTTTATTCGTATCCATGTGGTAGATGTGGCAGAAGTATGGACTTGGGTCTACGCTCTAATCAGTGTTGGAGCACGAGTCTAATTTCGCTTTATTCAATCTAAGAAATGCTTAGACTATTGTTCTCATAGTTTCTTGTAGACGGTATCGTTTTCTCTTACTCTTTCGTTCACCTTCAGTCCGATGCTTTGTCCAGCCTTCGCCATCTTGACGTTTTCGTGTTCTATCTGCATGGAGTTCACTGTTTGTTCAAAGTCTGTGGTTGGTCCCTTGATCACGATTTGATCTCCAACCGACAGAGTAGAGGTCAGCTCTATAACGGCTACGCTGATCTTTGTGAAGAAGTGGGATATCCTACCAACCTCTTTAAGCTCCTGCTCACTCACATTCTCACCTCAACTCTACAAATACATTGAATACGCATAACTGCCAAATATAACTTACCCGTCACAGCACCTCTAGGGATGATGGGATTGAACTAACTTCTTTTAAGGAGTTTGAAGAAAGTCAACGTTCTTGAGAGGCTATAGTTCTCTCACGATTTTACTGCTGACACGAACGAACCACTTGCTCATCGGGTGGATCAATTTTAGGAATTCTGGTTGTTGAGCGATTTCCTTGCTTCTCTCTTCATCTTCATCTATTGCTGTGTAATTTGGATATCCAAGCCAAGTTTCGTAAGCGGGCTCACCAACTTCAGTAACAAAATGCTTCACAGATTTCCATGTTGCACCATGAGATATGAGATATTCATCGAATCTTTTTTGCCATTCTAAGACCTTCTTAAAGTCCTTCCTACCTTCCGGAGTTAATTTTTCTATGATCACAAGGTATATCATACGTCTACCTCATACCTTATTGTTCGTTTTCATCACCCTAAAAGAGTTAGGTTCAACTCGACCATGCCTCTAGGTTTCTTTAAACCCTAGCAAGGACACTATTCGCCACCTGGTAAGAATTCAGTTCCGATCCACCGAACAAAAAATGCACCTCCTACAAAAAACTTGAACCAAACGGTGAGGACTCGTGTCAACACAGTTGCAGCCGCACTAACAGCCAAGTATTGATTTCCCAGCAGCAACGTGTAAAGGCTAGTCATAACGATTTCTGTCAGACCAATTTCAGCTGGAATACCGAAGGGGAAGTGTTGGACAGCCATGCTGATGGTGTAAACGATCACAAGAACAATAAATGAAACGTTAAAACCGAGAGAAAGGAAAACGAAGAAGGATATGAGCACGTCTAAGAACCATGCCACTAAAGAAAAAACCGTTGGCAAGACAAGGGCCTTTGGTTGTTCAACTAGGGTTCTGATTCCTTCGTGAAATACCTTTAAGATTTTTTGTGCTTTGGTCTTTAATTTGTTTAATTGCCAGCGCTCCCCTGAGATGAACTCAAAGAAGCCCAGTATCGAGCTTATTATTTTCCAAGTTGTTTGCTCCCTAAAGCACAAGTAGCTCAGCAAAACTATGGAGATCACAGTTCCAGCCATCACAATCATTGTAAAAATTAGAATGGAGACGGAGAGTTCATACTTCAAGACAAGCAGCACTGAACTGATGACTAGTGCTGTTAGGGTTATGGTCATCGAAAGGATTCTGTGGCTCACAATTGAAGCTATAGCCTTCCCCGTGTTTTGACCAGTACTTCTTGAGACCAGATAAGCCTTAGAGATTTCGCTGCTGATGGATTCTGCTGGGATTAAGACGTCTATAAAGGTTGCCACCCAGACGAAGAGAAACGTCTTCGGAAAACCGATTTTTATTGAAAGAAGATTTAGAAAGTGTTGCCACGTCAGAGAATAAAAGACCGTGCTCACTAAGACAGCGACAAACGCCAAGAAATAATAAAAATGGTTAACACTTTGGAAAAGTCGGATGATATCTTCTATGCCAACGAAAAAATAGAGGTATAAGGCGAGAATGAGAAAACCAATTAACAAGAAGGGAATCGATCTCTTGAGTATGGTGCGTCTCCCTATGACCATGGCATTCTCGCCTATCGTGGATAGAGCGTTAAAGTTAGCGTTATTATATTTTACTTGGTTCCCCCATTCTAAGACTCAAGAGGGCAAAGGTTAAGCTTCTAGAACTCCCGTTTCGACTTCCCCAACTTCTTGTCTAAGCAAGCCCTAATGAAGCCGTAATATTCTGGGTCCGGCTTGCCAGGACGACTCTTGAATTCTCCATGGAATTGAGAGGCGAAAAAGAAATATTTGTCAGGGAGTTCAAGGACTTCCATTCTTCTTTTGTCTGGACTCTTACCTGAAAAGATAAGTCCGTGTTTTTCTAGGGTGTTCTTGTAGTCTGGGTTTACTTCCCATCGGTGACGGTGGCGCTCGTGTATCTCTTCGGCGCCGTATAATCTGTGTGCCGTCGTGTTTTTCTCGACTATGATTTTGTGGGCGCCCAATCTCATGCTTGCTCCCTTTTGTTGGAGACCTCTCTGTTCTGGCATTAGATCAATTACTGGATGGGGAGTGTCGGGATTAATTTCTGTACTGTTTGCGTCCTTCAGTCCGCATACGTTGCGGGCGAACTCGACAACTGCCAATTGAAAGCCGTAACAAATTCCAAGGAACGGTATGTCGTTTTCTCGTGCGTAACGAATTGCTGCTATTTTCCCTTCGGTTCCTCTTGGTCCGAAGCCGTAAGGAATGAAGATTCCATTGTATTCTTTGAGATTTTCTAGTTTGTTTGGTTGTTGCTCAAACTCTTCTGCTTCGATGTAATGGATTGAGACTCGTGTTTGGCAGGACGCTCCGCCATGCCGTAAGGCTTCGTTCATACTGACATAGCTGTCAACTAAGCCTGCGTATTTGCCGACTAGGGCTATTTTGACCTCAAAACGTGGTTTTTCCACTGAATCTACGAATTTTTTCCATTCGCTCCATTCGGGTCTCTTCTCGGGCATACCCAAGCGCTTGCAGATGTAGTCTCCCATCCCTTGGTAGTCTAGGATTAAGGGAACTTGATAAATTGATGGAACGTTATAAGAGCAAAAAACTGCCTTTTCAGGGATTGTGCCGAATAAAGCTATTTTTCTGAGCGCTTCCGAGTCAATTTTTTTTGTGCACCGCGCCACTATTGTGTCTGGTTGGATACCGATTCGTCGCAACTCGTTTACGCTGTGTTGTAAGGGTTTTGTTTTCATCTCTTCTGTGACATCTAATATAGGGACGAGAGCGACATGAACATACAGCGTGTTTTCATATCCTTCTTCTAGGCGCATTTGACGAATCGCTTCCAGAAATGGCAGTCCTTCAATGTCGCCCACAGTTCCACCACATTCGGTTAAAACCACATCCACTTTCTCTTTTTCTGCAACAAAACGGATACGACGTTTGATTTCATTGGTAACGTGAGGAACGATCTGCACACATCTCCCGAGAAAGTCGCCCCGTCGCTCCCTATTAATGACTGTTTGATAGATTTGTCCGGTTGTGATGTTGTTCTCTTTCGGGAGGTTGAGGTCCATGAATCTTTCGTACCAGCCGAGATCGAGGTCGGTTTCTCCGCCGTCGTCTGTCACGTAGACTTCGCCGTGTATGTAGGGGTTCATTGTTCCTGCGTCTACGTTTACATACGGGTCGATTTTTATCGCTGTTACAGTGAAGCCTCTTGTTTGGAGCATTTTTCCTATGGATGACGTGACTATTCCCTTTCCCACAGAACTTAGGACCCCGCCAGTAACGAAAATGAACTTCATTGTGCTGTTCCCCTTGGATAACAAACCATTAACTACACTGTGCTCCCGTTAAAATCCTTTTTGTGAAAACTGTGGGGAAAGCTAGATACTCAAGATACCAGACCATAGAAATAAAAAGAGAGAATTTTGTTGTTTTTACAGTATGAAGTCGCCTGGATAGTTGTCGTAGAGTTGAGGTTGCGAGTCTGGCTGTTCCGCAACGACACGTGGATAAGCATACGCTTGTGCTGTCTCGACTGAGTTTGCGTTGTTATCTAGTAGACCCTCGTCTACGAAGTAGTAGCCCCATAAAGTGTTGCCTAATAGCAGATAATCCCAGCCATACTGCTCGGCTTTGCACGCTGAAGCTATGACTCTTCCAGTGCCTTGCAAATCGTCGTCGTCATCGAACATTCCGCCTGAATGGCATGAGCCGAACATGAGGGCGAACTTTGTGTTTTCGATGGTTGCGAACTTTTGCTTAAACCAGCCGTCTGGCAAGCCATAGAAGTCGTAGGTGACAATCATTTCGTCGTAGCCGTCTGATTCAGTGTCGTTGTCCCATTTTTCGGTGTCTGGCGCCCTATAACCGTGACCGCTATAGAAGAATACGACTTCGTCGCCTGCTTTCTCATTAGTGACAAGCCAATTGACGGCGTTTACGATGGCTGAGGCTGTTGCTCCCTTGTTTGTCAACAATTTAACATTTCTCTTTGGATAGCCTTGCTGCCTCGTTAACTCGGCGTACATCTCCTTTGCATCTTCGTCAGGGTGCCACAAGTCAGAGTCAGTGCCTTGATAGTCTGCGATGCCAACTACAACAGCCCACTTGCCTCCAGCTAACGGAAGATCAGGTGATGCTTCTGGTTCAGTGTAAACTGTGGTTTCATCGAATTTCATGGGATTCATGTGGTTTAACCGCAACATCAACGGTGCAGACACAATCGGAGAAATCATGGCGAGTAGCAGGATAGCCATAACTAGCCAAGCAAATCTCCTTTCCATATTTCATCCCGCTGATACGATATGTGAAATAGAAGGCATAAAAACGTAATGGAGAATACTACTATAACTAAACAACTATCTATCCATCAGCCAAATCATAAACATCTTAAACCAAACTGTCTTCTCAAAAAAGAGTTGTGTATGAGGAGTTTAACTAGTTTTTTGTGCAAGATAGATGTCATTCAAGCGAAGGTTGAATAATGTCAAGCATTAATAGAACTGAAAAAGTCAATAGAAGTATCATTACACCAAGAAGCGCCAAAGACATCAGGGTGTTTTGGGTGGACTTTTCTTTCGGGTTCACTAAGTCCCTAAATCCAATGTACCCAAATGCTATGCCTCCGATGATAAGAAGCGCAGAGATTAGCCACTTAAGCCATCCCAGAAATGCTAGGACTATCAAGATGAGCGTGGCTATCACGCCGAAGAACCAATTTAATATTCGCTCTTTCATTAACTCAATTCAAGTCCCAATTATTTCTTGGTTAGGTTCTAAGCGTCAAAGAATATCTCCGAATTTGTTATTTTATTAGGCCTACTTCCTTAAGTTTCGCTTCTACGTCTTCTAAGCTGAGTCTTCTTAATGTTTCTGGTTTTGGTACCCCTTCCTCGTCCCAGCCAACTTCACTGTAATATTTCAGTCTAGCCTTCTCAAACACTTTTCTATCCAATGCTTTCCCTTCGTATGGTCCTGATGGCAGTGGTTCCCAGAATCTCGGCGGGTTATCATCATCAAGTTTTGGTCTCCATTTCGCGTCTGGACCGCCCAGAAGCAGCATGGCTCTCTGCAGATGCAGTATTCTTAGGGCCTTTTTGCCATACCATTCCTTTTTTGTTAGTTTCCATCCAGTTACTGCCTTATAAAAGCTGAATATTTCTGTGTCCTCGATGTCGAATGTGTTGAAGAAGCAGTAGACTGCTGAGTCAGCCATTATGGTGGACAGTTCGCTCTGGTCAAGCGGGAGAGAAGTCGACGATGAGTGGTCTCCGGCTTGCACTGAGCACGCATAGGCGATGTTTTTTACAAAGTCTTTTCCGCTTCTAACTCCGTGCGCTCCTATGGCTACACCTTTCTCGTGAACAGCGTATTTCAGTAGATCGACGCTTTTCATTTCGCTGAGCTTCAAGGCTGCTCTGTAAACTCCTTCAGCTAGTATGTCGCCGATTCCCTGCCTAAGGGCTATTTTTTCTGCGAGTGCCGCGAAAGCTTCGACGTTTCCCCATTTGAGATCTATTCCGTCAAGGTCTTTCTTGGTTAGTATTCCTTTCTCATAGAGGTTCGCTGCAAATCCTAGGACGGCTCCCCCTTGAATTCCGCATAAGCTAAGTTCATTGCTTACATAGGATAGGTAGATGTTTTCTTCTGGAGTGAATATTCCGAGGTTTGTACCTAGGTATGCTTCAAGCTCGTAGTCTGGATTGTCGCATATTGCCCCTTTAAATCTGCCAGTCTTTAGCACTGCAAGCTTCAAGCATGTAGTCGGACAGCCGAAGTCGCCCCAGTACTTTTTGACCCAAAACTTATTGAATTTCCCTCTCTTGTAGCTTTCTTTGTCGTGCCATTCTTCCTGCCAGTTTTTAATTGGCTCAGAGCTTGTTTCGGCTCCAAAGTAGTATCCTCCTCCTCCAGTTCCCCAACGTCTAAATCCTTTCGCTTCAAAATTCCTCTCTGAAAAATTCTGATTCAGTTGTAGCGCTTTTTCCCTGTCATATACATCTGGTAGTGGACCAAAGCCCTTAGCGACTATTGCTTTTAGGTTTTTGGCTCCCATTACCCCGCCATATCCGCCGTAGCCTGCTCCGTGCGCATACTTAGCCACTACAGCTGCAACTCTCGTCTTGTTTTCTCCGGCTGGTCCTATATAGAGAATTGGGGGCTCCTTCACTTCTCCGTGTTTTGACCTAATAGCCTTAATTTCGTCAACTGATTTTTTGACCAGAAAACGTACGGTTTCTCTTGCTTTTTTGCCCCATATCGGTGAGGCATCCTTAATTTCGACTTGGTTATCACATACGAATATGTAGCATGGTCTCTCTGCTTTTCCAGTTATTATTAGGCCGTCGTATCCAGCGCATTTCAGGTCTACTCCGAATTCGCCTGCAACCGTTGAGCCTATCACTCCGTTGCTTTGAGGCGACTTTCCAGAGACACAGACTTTTGTACCAAGGAGATATCCCGTTAACGGGCCTGTGAGCACGAGCAGAATGTTTTCTAGTCCGAATGGATCCACTGTTTCCCATTTGCTGCCAAGTCTATCCCACAATATCTTCGTGGCTAAGCCTCTTCCGCCAACATAATCTCTTAGAACCTCATCTGGAAATTTTGTTTCTTTGATGTTTCCGTTGGAAAGGTCTATTTCCAAAAATTTTCTGGCGTAGCCTCTCGTTATCTCCAAACCTCCTTGGCTATTTCTTCTCCCAAAACCTGCCTAGCCACTTTACGTGTGAGTTTCTCTGGTGTTTTTGCTAACGTCCTACAGGAAATTGCTTTCTGTCTTGGGACAAGCGTTAAGGCGTTCCATCGTCCTTCTTGGCATGCTTCGACGCATTTGGGCTTTCCACCGCATAAATCGCAGATAACAATGTAGTTTCCTTCTGGATGGGAGTGTGGGACATTTCCAGGGCAAGCCTTTACGCACAAACCGCAATCAGTACATCTCAAAGCGTCAACGTTTACTGCTCCAGTTTGACTGTTTACGGATAGGGCCTCTACCGGGCATGCTTTGACACATGGGTAGTCCTCGCATTGAAAGCATAATTGAGGGATTTCAACTCCTGGCACGAACATGAAAACTCTTATCCTTGAAGATTCAGGCCAAATTTTCCCTTCGTGATAAAGCGAACAAGCGATTTCGCATCTTCTACAACCGCTACATTTCTTGTAGTTTCGCTTGATCCGAACCTGGTCGTTTCGGTTTATATTTCCTTTGATCGTCTGAGTTCTACGTTCTCGAGGTTTAGCTCCCATGATATGCACATAACGCATGTTTGGCATGTTGAAGATTTGAGGTTTACTGATAAAATGGTGCGGGGGGTTAGGTTTAAACATCGGTTTAAATTCTCGGATTTTTGTAATTCTAGCAGCGCATTTACTTACCAACAAGTTTTCCCTTTTTCATTAGAAGCACATTGTCAACTTCTACGCTGGGCTTATGCAGGACAAAATCCCAGTGTATTGACGCTTTGTTCACTCCGCCTAGGTGAACGTTGCTGCCTATGGCTATGTGGGCTGTGCCAAGGGCCTTTTCATCGTATATTCTATAACCCGTAAGCTTCATGCTATGATTTATTCCAATACCAAATTCCGCTATTCTGTCCTTATCGCATTCGGCCTTATCCAACAAATCTCTAAACACATCGTTTCCTTTTTCAGCTTTGAAACTAACAATTTTTCCCTCTTTAAAACGAAGTTCAAGGTTTTGAATGTTGTAGTCTCTGAACTCTTCAACAGCAAGTACACCGTTTGCTGATGTTTCTATGGGAGCCACATAAACTTCTCCTCCTGGAACCTCTACTTCGCATTCTTTTCCGCTCGAAAAACAGTCTTCCAAGCTTCCGACCTCCACCCCTATATGTCGTTTATAAATACTGAAGGTCAAATCAGTGCCTTTCGTGTCATAAACATGAACTAGTTTCTTTCCATCAAGCTTAGAGGCAAATGCGTTCCCAACTCTTCGAAGCTTGCCATAATCAACATTAACAGCTTTGGTGAATGATTGAAGATACTGTTCATAGTTTATGCCCATGCCTTCAATGCATCCAGCGGAGAGCAAATTTACATACAAACGAGGTTTAGCCTTTATAGCCTCATCGACATTGTCCCAAAACGAAATCATCGCTTTTCTGACATCTGGTGGAAACTTTTCTAAATCGCCAAACTGACTAAGCCATATTATTACATTCGAATTTTCCAAAAGAGAACACAAGTGCTCTGGAAGAATGGCGATTCCATCTTCGCAAAAAAATTTCACATGTTTGAGAAAGAATTTTTCGTCAAATACCCACAAGTAAGGATAGGCTCTCACTACATAAGATTCCAGCATTATATGTTCAGCCAAAGTTTTGTTATGAAGACCACATATGATGAGCACGTTGAACTTTTCTTTCAAACGTGCTATGTTGGTCACTATAGCATGAGCGGCGTCTTTCATCAACTTCTCCATGACCACCTGTATCACCAAGTTTTTCCCATAAGCTAACTACTTTTTTTTAATTTACAATAAACGATTCGTAAGGAATATGAAAACCGAGAATTTAAACGTAACTTATAGAGTTAAGTGCGGGGGGTGGGATTCGAACCCACGAACCCCTACGGGACAGCCGCCTCAGGGCTGCGCCTTTGACCTGGCTTGGCAACCCCCGCCCTCATCCGTCACACGCCATATACCATAACCCTCACATTAACCTTACCACTACCCCCTCTATAGAGAGACTAGACAGACACAGACACACGCACACAAAACACTAGTAAGTTATAGTAACAACACGACTCTCACAAAGCCAAAACCTTCTGAAGTACTCCTCACAACGCACAAGCGTCTCATCAACACCCAAACCCACCAAAGGAACCGTCACAACACCCCAATCACACTCCACAACCTCAGCATCAACACGCAAAACAAAGGTGTCACGAGAACCAACAAAACTCGGGTTAGCAAGATTCCTCTCATTAAGAACCAAAGCACAAAAACCAAGATCAACTCTTCCCCCGCTCACAGAACAAACAACGCTCTCCAACCTCTGCTTGGTAAAACCACTGTTAACGACATCATCAACAATCAACACACCCCCACAATCGCTCAGTCTCCCTTTAAAATAGACCCCCCACTCCAAACTCGGAAAACCCGACTCCACACAATGCTGCATCTCCAGCGTTCTCTCCGCTACCAAAGGAACAAAATTCCTCATAACACCATTCATTCTAGCCAACGAATAAGCGACTGGAAGCCCCTTCAAAACAACCCCCAAAAGCAAAGTCTCTTCGAAATCAACTCTCTTCTGCAACTTACTGTTCAGTTTCTGAACAAGCCTCTGAGCGATAAACCTCTTTCTCATCTACCAGCAAGCCCAAATCACTACAAGATAGTTCCTTATTATTTTTTCGAAATCAATCAGCGAGGCTGATCAAAATCTTAACTTCGACTTTGCCACCTCAAACAACTTCTCAGCATTCTTTCTCCACTCCTCGAAGCCTTGAGGCGAGGTTGGATAGTTCAGGTACAAAGTCTTAACTTTATCCATCAAATTCACCGATTCACGCAGTTTATTAAGAAGTGCTAGTCTTCCAAGCCCCCTGAAAACTCGGCGAGTCTTCTCAGTTATGTTAAGATGAACCTCTTCACCCATGATTGCTTTGAGAAGATCTTCCTCAGTAATCAACCTATACTCCATTCCATAATCCAAGTCGTTGTCTCCAACTTGCTGAAGAAATATACGGAAAACGTCAAGACCCGCCTGCTTTGCTCCATACCCATCCATGTACCTTAAGTTATACGCCCACAAGCCCCCTTGACTGACGTCATCACCTTCCAAGGCTTCAACGATTGCCTCCCCAGCAAGTTTCCCACCCATCATAGAGGGACCCATGCCCCCACCATGAACTGGATTCACCTGACAAGCAGCATCCCCCACAATGACTATCCCGTTCCCAGTCATACAATCCAACGGTCTTCGTGCAGGGTCATACCACGTTCCACCACTTATCACAGAGGAACCCTCAAAGAGCCGCCTAGACAAAACATAATCGTAGAGTTGAGTTTTTGGATTCGGAAATCTTCCCAACATGGCAAGCCCCAAACCCACATTAACTCGGTCGCCACTCTCCGGAAAAATCCAAGAGTATCCACTTGGCGCCACCTTTTGACTAAGATATAATTCAAGAAAATCTTCTTCAGGAATCTGCTTCTTCAATTTACGAATTTCTCTGTAACAGACCACCACATCCTCTTTGTTAACGTTTGCATCTATTCCCATTTCAGGGAGTTTCTTCCTCAACACTGCAGAGAAACCACTCGCATCCACCACAACCTGACCAGAAAATCTAAGTTGCTTCTCTGTTTTCAGGTCTCTCGCCCAAACTCCAGTAACGCAGTTGTCTTCCAAAATAGGTTCTACACCATGAGTTAATTCAAGGAATGTTGAACCAGCATCGATGGCGTCGTTCAACAGTCTCTGCCCAAAAAGACGACGATTCAAAATAAACCCGAAGAACTCTTTCTCAGCCACATGAAAAACCGTTTCGTTACTTGGGGAATAAATCTTCACCCCAATAATTTTTCTCTCCACCTCCTCTCCGGTAGGACAACTCAAACCCAGCTTGTCGAAGTGATGCTTCCCTATGGCGTCTCCGCAAATCTTTTCTCCAACTTCCTCTCGTCTTTTCCGATCGATTAGACACACATCAAAACCAGCATCAGCGATGGTTTTCGCCGCCAGACACCCACCAGTTCCAGCACCAACTACAATCACATCAAACTTTTTCAAATGCCGCCCTCTTCGAATTTACGCCTTTTACATGGTGTATTTTGTATACTTAGTTGTAAATGAAACCTTATAAAATATGAAGTATCCTCCGTTACACTAGGTGTAAGTTAGATGAGTTCAAAACACGTGTTGAGCAACGAGCTGCGTAGGCTTGTAGAAACCCGCATGGAATCCACTCTGAAAGGAATAGAGGACACGCTACAACGAATATTAGAGAATCAGGAAATGCGCCTAGAAGACTTAAAGGACAGCATACAAAGCCTCGAGAAGAGCTTCAATCTGCTATCTCAAAAATGGAGCCTAGAAATACTTTATACACTGTTCCTCAAAAACGTCATGGGCTTCAACGGATTAAGGAAGATTCTCGGAGTGAACTCCCGCACGCTATCAAACAAGCTAAGAAATCTGGAAAAATATGCGTACGTTGAACGAACCGTGGATCAAGGACCACCCTTGAGAGTAAAATACTCTCTCACGAACAGAGGACGAAACGTGGTATTGCTCGCATTACCGTTGTTGTATTACTCAAGCAGCTAACATTCTTTGGAATTCTCATTGAAACTAGATGTTTGGTTTTTAGTTTAGTGGAGAAAGGTTTATTAAATGTTAAGATATAATACATATTGTTAATCTGTACTAGAAAACACTCCAGCATGCAGGTGAACTTCGGTTGAGTGAAGTCTTGCTCTATCAACTCGGGATCGGTGGAACAGGCGGGTTTCTGATAGGATACGCAGCAAAGAAAATCGCCAAGATAATCGCGGTTTTCCTCGGATTCTACGCTGCGTCTCTTTTATATTTGAATCACATGGGTGTGATCACGATGAATTACGAAAGATTCATGAGCGTGGCATCTGACTCTGCAACAAGCATAGCGAACTTTTTCGCCTCATCACTCGGTGGTTTGCCCTTCTCGGCTGGTTTTGTAGGCGGATTTCTCTTGGGGATGAAGAAGGGTTAGAGCGTTTGGTTTAATAGTGTGTTTTGGTAGTGTGTGTGAACCTCTCTCGATAGAGGGAGGAGAGATAAAAAAATTATTTTTGTTTCATCATCATCACTATCTTCTCTCTGAGGGGAACGCTGAGAAAAAATAATTTTGTTCTTCTTCTCCTTCTTCTTCATCTGGGGGTGAAAGCGCTATGAAAAAATTTTGTTTTTTTCATCAGTTGTCGAAAGGACCTGTTGTTTTTGCTGTCTGATTTTGGAGTGGATGCTGGTTTGGGTTCTGTTGGTTTTCGTTGGTTTGATAAAATTTGATAAGATGGGTTCTCAAGTTATCAAGTTTGTCGATTTGTGGGGTAAAGCATATTACAATCGGAGTGAAACAGATAGAATGATGTTTTAAGGGTGTGGCTGAACCGACAAAAATGACTGTTCGGGACTTGCTGCAAGAAAAGTCACGAAAGAAAGACAATTTTGGCTCTTCGCAATGTCCATGACGTGGTGTTTCACCTAAAGACTTCAACCTTTATCTTTATGTTAGAATTAAACACTAGATTGAGCAGCCATGTCTATCACAAAGATAAGGAAAAGAGACGGAAGAATCGTTGATTTCGATTCCAACAGAATCAAAGACGCGATTCATAGAGCCTTTATTGCAGTTGAACTTGAGGACGGAGAAAAGGCAGAAAGCATAACAAGAGAGGTGATTAAGCTTTTAGAGGAAAAATTCAAGGAGAAAATTCCGTCAGTTGAGGATGCCCAAGACTTTGTTATAGGGGTTCTTAGGAAGAAAGGCTACGAAAAAGTCGCAGAGGAATATCAGGATTATAGGAAGAAGAAAGAGGAAATAAGGGAATTAAAAGAGAAACTGGGGATAATCGAGCCAAAACTAACAGTCAACGCCCTAGAAGTCCTGAGAAGAAGATATCTTTTAAGAGATGAAGAGGGAAAGATTGTAGAAAACCCTGCTCAAACGTTCATAAGAGTTGCGAGAACCATAGCCAAGGTTGACAGAAAATACGGCGGAAATCCGAGAGAGAGCGAAAAAACCTTTTACGAAATGATGGCAAGAGTCGAATTTCTCCCCAACTCTCCAACCCTCTTCAACGCAGACACAGAACTAGGTCAACTATCCGCATGCTTCGTCTTACCCGTCGAAGATTCCTTGGAAAGCATTTTCGTAGCAGTGAAAAATATGGCCTTGATCGAAAAGAGCGGTGGAGGAGTCGGCTTTGACTTCTCTAAGTTAAGACCCAACAGAGACATGGTCAGATCAACAAAGGGAGTGGCGTCCGGTCCCGTGAGTTTCATGCGTGTCTTCGACGCAGCCACAGAAGTCATAAAGGCTGGAGGAAAAAGAAGAGGCGCCATGATGGGGGTCCTAAGAGTTGATCACCCAGACATAATCGAGTTCATAACCTCCAAACATAAACCGGGAATCCTTTCAAACTTCAACATCTCAGTCGCCGTCACTGATGATTTCATGAAAACTCTCCAAGAAAATGGAGAATACTGGTTAATCAACCCAAGAAACAAAGAGAAAGTAAAGAAACTTAAGGCTAAAGATGTTTGGAGTTTGATGGTAAAGTCCGCTTGGCAGAGTGGAGATCCCGGAGTTATCTTTATCGATGAAGTTAACAGGCGCAATCCAACTCCAGAAGTTGGGAGGATAGAGGCAACAAACCCATGCGGTGAACAGCCGCTGCTTCCATACGAATCATGCAACTTAGGCTCCATAAATCTCTCCAGAATGGTTGAAAACGGAGAAATAGACAGGGATAAACTGAAAAAAACTGTGAGGAATGCTGTTCACTTTCTTGACAATGTTATAACCGCAAATAAGTTTCCTTTGAAGGAGATAGAAGAGATGACGAAGGCTAACAGAAAGATAGGTTTGGGCGTGATGGGATTCGCCGACATGCTCATACAACTCGGAATCCCCTACAACTCTGAAGAGGCTCTGAAACTCGCCGAAAAAACGATGAAATTGGTTACTGAGGAAGCGAGAGAGAAGTCTGTTGAGCTTGGAGAAGAGAGAGAGTCCTTCCCGAACTTCGACAAAAGCATCTGGAAAGATAAGTACCGTGCCATGAGAAACGCCACGGCGACAACGATAGCGCCAACGGGAAGCATAAGCATAATTGCTGGTTGCTCAAGCGGCATCGAACCCTTATTCGCAATTTCCTTTATAAGAAACGTTTTAGGCGGAACAAGACTCTTCGAAATCAATCCACTATTCGAGATGACAGTAAAAGAAAGAGGTCTCTACAGCGCCAAACTCCTCGAAGAAATAGCGAAAACAGGTTCGGTTCAAGAGATTGAGGGGGTTCCCGAAGACATTAAAAGAATTTTTGTCACAGCCTTAGACATTCAACCGGAGTGGCATGTCAGGATGCAGGCTGCGTTCCAGAAGTACACCGACAACGCTGTATCCAAGACAGTGAACCTGCCCTTTGAGGCAAGCGTTGAAGATGTTAGAAAAATCTTCGAACTCGCTTGGAAACTCAACTGCAAGGGGATCACTGTCTTTAGGTATGGAAGCAAGCCAGAACAAGTTCTGTACACTGGGGAAATAAAGACCGAAAAGAGAAAGTTTGTTGCCGCAGAATCAGAGTATGCGGGTGGATGCCCAACTAAAACCTGCCCATTCCCGAATTGATCCATGTTATTCCAATGTGAGTTTACTGATTTGCTCAAGCACGTACTCGCGGATATCGCCTGGTTTGGGTAATTTTGCTACGATCTTCCCGTTTTTTATCAAGGGTTTAAGCATCGGCTCCGTTTTTCCTCCACATTGCGGACATTTTGGTTGAGACTTATCGAAAGGCAGAATAATGTCTGCCAAACATTTTGGACAACGCCAAACCTGCTTTCTGCCACCAAGTTTTCCTCTTTTTGCACATAGCTTACCATCTATTTCGACTATGTCCATGGCAAAATCAATCGTAGGAGCGTTACTCACGGCTGTTCCAACTCCAAAGGCGTCAGCTCCAGCGTCACTCAGAGTCTTCACGGTCTCTTCGTTTAGACCGCCAGAAACAAAAATCTTGACATGGTTATACCCCCTCACGTCTAATTCCCAACGTACTTCTCGAACGATTTCAGCGAAGTCTCCCTTTCTTGACCCAGGGGTATCAAGTCGGACAGCATATAGACGATCTTTCAATGCTTCTGCAGCCATGATAGATTCAATTTTCTCATCGAAATAAGTGTCTACCAAAGCCACTCTTGGAATTTCTTGTGGCATAACTTGGTCAAATGCTTTCCAAGCCTTCACTTGGTCTCCAAAGGCGACGATAAGAGCGTGGGGCATGGTTCCAGAAGGTTCAACATCCACAGTTTCGGCACCCATAAGACTGGAAATTCCATCGAAACCGCCGATGTAGGCAGCTCTGTCAAGCATTGGAGACAACACTGGGTGCATGCGGCGAATTCCAAAAGACAAAACGAATTTTTCGCCTGCGACTTTCTTTATTCTTGCAGCACGAGTCGCAATCCCAGATGATTGACAAATCAAGCCCAACAGGGGAGTTTCGAGAAGACAGAAATCTCCGTAGGGTCCTTCAATCATCATGACGGACTCTCGAACTCCCTTGTGGTCTGTAGGGTAAAAGACGCTTCCTTCGGGCATGGCATAGACATTGATGGGGCATCCTTCCAACAGTCGCGCTTCCTCCTCGATCCCGCAGAGAACTCCCCAATGCCACCCATCATGAATTTCGCCTGGAGTGACTTCAGCTACCACTTTCACTTTGTCGAGTCCTTTTGCTTCAAGAACTTGTTTGGTTCTGACGAAGTATATGTCGGTGGTTTTGCCCGCCTTCACTTCTTCGTCTGTTGCGTAGTGGAAAAGACGCATAACTCTCGTCTCCTAACAAGTGTTTAGTTATTTTGAAGGGCTTTCTTCTTAAAGGTATTTTTTCAATTAGAGGAGGAATAGCTCCATAGCCACCAGAAGCCCCAAAAGCAATCCTACGAGGAATCCTAAAACTATCATAACGATTAAAGCTAATATTCCAACAGCGAGTGCTCCAAACCAGCCAGTCTCATAATAACGCCTAATTAATAGCAACCAAACGATTAAGGAAAGAATTTCTCCCAACCAATAGTTGGGAATAAACAGGTTCAGTATGGTTCCGGCAAGGGTTCCGAAGAGGGAAATCACGAAGGCGTCGCTAAACTTTGCCCTCTTCCTTCCAACAACCAATCTACCGGCTATATAAAACACAACGGTTAAGACGATCAGCTTTACGACGAACCCGATAAAAGAAAACAACAGGTCTTTTTGGCTGAAGGTGAAAGGCCACGAGTCCTCACCGATGAAACTGAGAATCAGACCAATAATTGCTGATATTCGCATTAGTACCACCAATGTTGTCTAGCCTATTACCAGTTTCAAATAAAAACATTACCTCATTGCCCCATCACTTCCCGCTTTACTTCAAAAACAACTGTTCCACCCGTGGTATACGGGGCACCAGGGTCAAAGCATTGAGCATACCCAACGTTGTCATCTTTCTTTGTCAGACCAAGTTCCTTGAAACCAACGCCTCGGCTTAAAGCAATAATCATTGATAGCATTGACCCTAAAGCGTGGACACAAATAGCATTGGTTTTCTCTGGGATTATTCTTGGTTCTTCGACGACAATCTTATCTCCAACATCAAAGACAGGACATCTGCCTCGAATCTCCTTGACGGTTATGACAAGCCGATAAACTTTGTTCAAGACCAAACCTCTTTTACAGAAGACTTAAAAAGATAGTGACGAAAGCTTAAAACTTTGACGATTAGGAGAAAGAACGGAAAAATGAGTTCACGTTACCCTGCCATAATCGGCGTTGGGAGAACAAAGTTCGGCGAACACTATGAAAAAGGCCCCGAAATGCTTATAGAAGAGGCTTGGTTGAAAGCCTCAGAATCCGCTGGAATAGAGCGAAAAGACATAGAAGCCTGTTACTCTTCCGACTACTTCCTTCAACTCACAAACAAAATCGGGATCGAAGAGGGCTTCGTCTCAGAATTCTCAGAGTTACATGTCCCCATGGAAAAGACGCGGTCCTTCAGCTCTGCTCTCCTCAACGCCTGCAACGCAGTTCAGTCGGGAAGGTACAGCATCGTTCTTGTAGGCGGAGTGGAGAAGATGACAGATCGCTGGGACAAAATCAGGGACGACCTTATGCTTTTGGAAGACCCATGGAGCTACTACGCTGGGTGCACCCCAGAGGCAAATCACGAACTCATGCTCAGAGAGTACGTTAAAAAATACAAAATTTCTGGCAAATCCCTCGAAACATTCAATCTAGCTCTGGCCTATATATCCGTCAAAAATCATCACCATGCAAGAATGAACGAATATGCTCAATTCCAAAGTGAAGTCTCAGTGGACAAGGTTTTGAAAGAAAGACTGAACGCTCGTAAATCACTGGGCATCTACGATTTTGCGCCCATCTCAGACGGCGCTACAGCGTTGATTCTTGCGAGTTCCAAAATGGCTAAGGAGCATAGTGACGTGCCGATTCGGGTTGTTGGTTCTTCTTCGGCTACGGATTACATTACGTTTCCCTCACGTGATGACAGAACGAGTTTCATGGCGAGTGCGATGGCTATGAAAGATGCGCTCAAAATGGCTGACATAGATGTGGTGGACATTCAAATAGCCGAAGTCTATGATCAATCCACGCTCTTGGAAATGATATCTCTGGAAGATTTGGGCTTCTCACAAAGGGGTAAGGCGTGGCTTCACATCTACAACAGTTGTAAAGATTATGAGGGTTTTTACGAATTCGATGGAAAAAGACTCTTTGTTAACACGAATGGTGGTCTCAAAGCTGACGGAAACCCTCTTGGTGCAACAGGTGGAGCGCAAGTTTTTGAAGTTGTCAAGCAACTCAAAGGTGAAGCTGGCAACAGACAAGTGAGTTCAGATGGTGAATTGCAGTATGGGTGTGTTTTGGAACTGGAAGGCTTCGGAACAAAATCCTACGTTCACATTTTAGCGAGGGGGTTGAAGTGAGCAGCGAACCAATCGAAAGAAGGGTCTCATACATCGGAGACAGACTGAGAGGAAACCGATGTAGCATCTGTGGCAAAGAATACTTTAGAACCAAGGACTATTGCGGAAAATGCGGCAGAAAAAGTTTTGGAAGGATGCAAGACATCGACTTCTTCTACGAGAAGGGCAAGTTAGAAGTCTGCACCCCTGTGAGGGAGCCCACGAACAAATTTACAAAATTGGGACCTTACATTTACGGAATCATTTCTTTTCACGAGGGGAAAGTGCGGGTTCCGGGTAGATTAACTGATTGTGTTCTGAAGGATGAAGAAATCGATGTATCTCTGTTGGAGGACAGAGAGGTTGTTCCGAGATTCCGACGAAGATGCGCCACTGGGCAGAGTGATATAGTTCCAACGATTTCGTTAGCCTTCTCATTTGCTGACGAGTATTATCCCCATCAAAACCATGACATAATGAAACCCAAAAGAGAATATGAAACGCCTGGGATTGTCGGATATGGTGTTTACGTCTCTAAATTCAGAATCAAAGAAGGCGCAATAGAGAGATCCATCCCCTTCATAGACGAGGACGCCATTACGGCAGCTGTGGAGGCTGGGAAAATGGCTCTCATCCACTCTGGAGTGGATTCAGCCCTTATTGGGAAAGTTTATGTGGGTTCTGAATCTAATCCTTACGCGGTTAAGCCTATCGCATCCAAAGTGGCACAGGTGTTGAAACTTGGCGAAGAAGAGAAACTGGAAGGCGTTCAAAGCGTGGATGCGGTTGACACAGAGTTTGCGTGTAAAGCCGCAACAAGCATGTTTAAGGATGCGTCGGCACTTGTGTATTACCCTCGGGCTCATATGCCATACGCTATGGTGGTGGGCACAGACAATTCTCAGGCTGCGCCAAGAGACGAACTCGGAGGTGAATTGGACTTCTTCGTCGGTTATGGCGGGTCTGCTTTCATATTCGGGACACATGATGTGATTGCTGAGATAGAGGCGTGGTACTCTTGCACCTCAGACACACCTGACTTTTGGAGGAGGGATTTGGAGCCCTATCCGAGGCATGGTGGTCGATTTACCGGTGACCCTGCGTACTTCAAGCACATACAGAAGGCTGCTAGAAGGCTTATGGAGAAGTTGAGGCTTCAGCCCAGTGACGTTGACTACTTTGTTTCTCACCAACCAAACGTTCGGTTTCCAATAAAAGTTGCCTCGGAACTTGGGTTTAAAGAGGATCAGTATTCTGCTGGTTTGCAGGTCGCAAGATTCGGCAACACTTATTCTGGTTCTTCACCGATTGGACTCGCCGCTGTTCTTGATAAGGCAAAGCCTGGTGAGAGAATATTGATTGTTAGCTACGGTTCTGGAGCTGGAGCCGATGCTTATTGCTTGACTACAACTAATCAAATAAGAGAAAAGAGGGCTAGGCAAAAATTCACGGTGCAACATCAGTGTGAGAGTGAGCATGTGGAATACGTGAACTATGATATGTACAGAAGATTTAAGATGGGGCTCTAATCATCGAGAATTTGCTTTGTTATGGAATCCGAGCATGGTTGGTGTGCAAGTTTCGAGTTCGGAAGAAATAGCGAAAAATTATTGCATGTACCGATTATGTGTCAGTCATTCTATGACGACACTGGGTGAAAAGTGGTACATGTGCAAGCTTAAATTTGGTTTAGATGAATAGATTATCGGTGTTGTGGGGTGTGGCGTGTTCCTTTTGTCGGTAGGATGAGTTATTGTTATTCTAAGTGTTTAAGTATGATTTTGGGCTGGAAGAGTGACCCCTATCCTCTACCCTTTCTTGAGTGCTTGACCACTGTTCCCTTCGGTTTCGTTTACATACCCATTAATGGAGGCGGGTTTGCCGTTAATGGCTATAATCCTCACGACGGAGTGGAACGTGCCTTGAAGGCTTTGCAGTACAAGTTGGAGTTTAAATGTTTCGAGTCTAGCGAAGAGGCGTTATCGTTTTTGAGGGTTGCTTTGGAAAATGAGCCTGTTCTTATAGGTCCTGTGGACATGGGTTTTCTGGTCTACGATCCATACTGTAAGTTTAAGAAAGGTGGGGATCACTATTTGGTTGCTTTGAAAATGGAGAAAGACTATGTTATCGTTGATGACCCAGACGGATACTTGCACGTACCAATTCCAATAGACGACTTTGTTAAGGCATGGACAGCAGAGGCGATAAAATACAAGAGAGGCTCGTATTCCCTCTGGTTAATCAAAGAAAAACATGGTACACCTCAAACTGAAAGGCTCTACAAGGATGCTTTGGTTTTGGGTCTCCAAAACTTGAAAGAGGAAAGTAGGAGGTTTGTAGAAAAAAATGCTGATTTCTACACTGGTCCAACCGCCATTAAAAATCTTGCCGAGAACATCAGACGTTACAGGTCACGTCGGTGGCTGAGGTTTTACGCAACATTTACCTTTCGAGTTTCCGCCCAAAGATGCTTCGACAGCGCAACGTTCATCAAAGAGGCACCTTTCCAAAACGAATACCTGCAGAACGCATCTGAAACCAGAATGAAGCAAGCGGGTTTGTACGGGAAATGCCAACTCGAAGCGGCTCAACTAAAGTTTTCAAAGGTGGCAAAAACCTTGGAAGAGATTTCTCAGTTGGAGGATAAATTTGAGACAGAACTCGAGAGAGGGCTTTCAGAAACTATTGGAACCGTTACCAATATAAGTTAGAATTAGGAGTCTCAAGAGGTAAGGAACAAGAAATGATACTCAACGATATTCTGAAGGTTTTGTATTCGCCAGTAAATGCGTTTAAGCAGATTATTCAGAAGCCCGACATCAAAGGTCCCATAATAATTTTGGCGCTCGTCTTAATCGCCACCGTTGGTCGCCAATACGCCGTGGGTTCGAAAATATTTATCCAAACAGACTCACAGGAATTTGTCGGTCTGCTTACAACAGACTTAGTAGCGAGTTTCATAGGCAGTTCTGTAATAAATTCTGCTATTGACTTCTTCCTCGTATGGATCTTATACACTGGAGTCATACTCGTTGTTGCAGTCGCCCTTCACGAAAAAATCGGCTCAAGACGAACGCTGTTCATTGTTCTCGGTCATATCTTTATTGTAACAGCGGTGAGCATTTTAATAAGCCTAGTATTAATTTCCACATTCCCTGCAGTGAATTTTCCAATCAGTTCGTGGCCACCAGCCACCGAGGCTGAGGCGCTTATTGTGGGAAATCTCATGGAAGAATTTTGGTACCCGACAATAGCCTTCCGATTAGTGTTCTATATCAGTTTCATAATGGACTTCTGGGTAGCAGCACTCTGCGCAATCTCTATACGCTTCTTGGGCGAACTTACTTGGAGAAAAGCAATAATGTTCGCCGCCACCGCATATCTCGCTACCTTTCTATTAAGAGGGCTTCTCGCATAACCATACACGACACTTTTTTCTTCGCTAAAGCAGTTTCAATGCTTAAAATAAAGGAAACAGTGTAGCGTCTTTACTTTCATCAAGCGTGGGCGTCTATGTGCCAGTCTTAGTTGAGGTAAAGAACGTAAAGAAAACCTACAAAATGGGTGAAGTCTATGTTCAAGCCTTAAGAGGAGTGACACTTGAAGCCTCAGAAGGCGAATAACAGCACTTATCCATTGGCAAAAGTTACATGACAAAACTTATATTCCACATAACTCTTCCTTCATCACCACTGGCCTGCCTGAACGGATCTCTGCGGAACGTCGCTTTTAACGACGATGCAGTTCTGTCTGGCGGCTGGTTCCGCGATAAGGACGAAAGAGTAAATGCCGCAAAGGCTTCCAGAGAGAACACTACAAGAAGAAAGAAAACAAAGGAGACTCAAGGAAGGAATCTATCGTTTCCTGCCTTTTCAAGACCCACCTATCAAAGAAGGAGAAGAAATCCAAGTGTTGATAAATGACAGAAAGATTGCCATCGCGGAAGATTAAGTCAAACGGAGGAGAAAAATTGAAAATTAAGGACTTAAAGAACGGTATGAGAAGGGTAGATGTCACAGCAAAGGTGGTCGAAAAATCCAGTACAAGAGAAGTGCGTTCAAGATTCAAAGACGAGGCGCATAACGTTGCCGACGCTCTAATCAACGATGGAACAGGCACCATAAAAATGACCCTCTGGAACGAACAAATCGACCAAGTCAATGTTAATGACACGGTGAAAGTCGAAAACGGATACATCACCTCTTTCAGAGGGGAAATCCAACTGAACGTGGGAAAATACGGAAGATTGTCTGTAGAGTAGAAATGTAAGGTTCTAAAATGATGAGAGGTGAAAAAAATGCAGTATGAAAGAAGAGAAAGAAGAGGCTTCACTCCAAGATTTCCTCCGAAACCCGTTGAGATCGGAAAGGAGTACGACGTGGAAGTTCAAGAGACCAGCCGTCGAGGCGAAGGCATAGCGCGAATCAAAGGACTCGTAACCTTCATTCCCAACGCCAAACCCGGAGACCATGTGCGAATCAGAATAACGAGAATAAGCAGACGCTTCGCTGAAGCGGAAGTGGTTGGGAAAGCAGAGGAAAAAGCCGAAGAAGCTGAAGAACCGGAAGAACCGGAAGAAGCAGAAGAAGAGTGACATAACCTCTAAAAGCAGCAAATTCAATCTTTCTACATTCTATTTTTACAACGTTTCTCGAAATCTTATCTTCAGGAATCGCTGGAAAGTAAAATAAAAAGAGGATGGAAGAAATTTTTTCACTCACTTTGTTTCTTGAAGAGATCGATGGCTTTTTGGTGTTTGGCTAAAGACTTGTTGAAAGCCTTAGTAGCGTCGGTTTCTAGCCAGTTGAGGTATGCCAGACACACCAGTATAACATCTGCGATGTCTACATCTATGTCTTTTGCGTGTCTGCCCTCATCCATATACTTCTCCGCAACCTGCCCAACTTGTTCAGCCATCAACGTGACAAAGAAAGCCGAAGTGTAGACCTTCGATTTGTGTGTCTCGTGCGAGATTTTTCTGACCGATTCCTGTGCTTCTTTCAAGGACATGTGTCGATCCTCCCCACATAATTGTGAACGCAAAGCACATAAGCATTAACCACAAACCCATGATACTCTGAAGGTGAAACCATGTCATTAGACCTTGGGAAAACCGCTCTTGAAGAAGCGACTAAGAAGGGCGCTTCATACGCTGACGTCAGAATCGGCGAAATCTCGGATGAACATCTGACTGTGAAGAAGGGCATGCCAGAGGAAGTCACATTACTACAGACAACAGGATTCGGCGTAAGAGTCATCGCTAACGGAGCGTGGGGATTTGCGGGTTCAGTGGACCTAACCAAAAAAGAAGTGATAGCAACAGCCGACAAAGCGGTCAGCATAGCCTTAGCAAGTTCAAAACTCAAAAAGAAAAACGTGGTCTTGGCGCCTGTGAAAACCAGAAAAGACAAGTACTCTACGCCAATGAAAAAAGACCCTTTCAAAGTTCCAATAGAAGAAAAGATAGAAGTTCTTATGACGGCGGAGCGAATCATAGCACAACACTCAAGTCTCATAAAGTCTTCTTCAGCCTTTTTCAGGGCTTTGCGCGAAAACAAGTTATTCATGAGCACCGAAGGGGCTGAAATCACACAACAGATAACCTGGTGCGGTGGAGGTCTCGAAGGCATAGCGGTTAAGAACGGGGAGGTCCAGCGAAGGTCGTATCCAGCCTCATTCCGAGGCAACTTCAGCACCAGCGGCTACGAGTTCTTTGAATCGCTTGCGCTGGTGGACAACGCAAAAAGCGTGGGTCAAGAGGTGGTGCAACTGTTAGACGCTGAGACATGTCCGTCAACGGAAACAGATCTAATTCTTAGTGGTGACCAACTAGCACTCCAAATCCACGAGAGTTGTGGACACCCGACAGAACTCGACCGAGCCCTTGGCACAGAGGCAGATTATGCTGGAACGAGTTTTCTTATCCCAGACAAGTTGGGAAAGTTGAAGTATGGATCAGAGAATGTGAACATTGCCGCAGACGCTACTGTGCTCGGTGGACTAGGAACCTTCGGCTATGACGACGAAGGAACGCCAGCCAAGCAGGTTTACCTCATTAAGAAAGGCTTGTTTGTTGGGTATCAAACCTCTCGTGAAACCGCAGCTGAGTTAAGGTTAAAGGAGAGCAGTGGCGGCATGAGAGCTGATTCGCCCTTAGCGTTGCCACTGATTCGCATGACCAATATCAACCTTCTACCCGGAGACTGGAAAGCAGACGAGATAATCGAAGAGACCAAAAAAGGAGTTCTGATGTTCGTGAACAAGTCATGGAGCATAGATGACAGACGCCTAAACTTCCAATTCGGCACCGAAATCGCTTGGGAGATCAAGAACGGGAGCAAAGAAAAAACCCTGAAGAACCCCACGTACACTGGCATAACTCCAGAGTTCTGGGGCACCTGCGACGCCGTAAGCAAAGAAGACTGGAAGATGTGGGGCACACCAAACTGTGGTAAGGGAGTGCCAGGGCAAGTCATGTACGTGGGGCACGGCTGCAGCACTGCCAGATTCAGAAACGTGAGGACAGGATTGATTAAATAAGGGGTGAGAAAATGGAAATAAAACGGCTACTAGACATTTCGGAAAAGACCGTGAAGATCGCCTTGAAAGAGGGGGCAAATCAAGCGCAGGTTGCTTCGTTTCTTTTAGACAGCGCTCTGACACGTTTCGCCAACTCGCATATTCATCAAAATGTGGCGTCCAAAAGTGGAGGATTAGCGATAAAGGTTGCGATGGACAAAAGGATCGGAACGTTGCGTGTCAACACTCTAGAAGAGAAGCAAATTGAAGATGCGGTTAAGAAATCTGTCAAGATCGCTAAGGTCACGCCTCCCAACAAAGATTTCAAGAGTCTCCCCGAACCCCAAAAATGGACTCCCATAGAAGGTGCGTTTGACTCAAAGACCGCACTCTGCACCCCAGACTATCGAGCAGAAAAGGTAAAGGAACTAATAGAAACCGCACACTCAAAGTCTCGCATTGTCAAAGCTGTCGCAGGATCATTTTCAACGGGCTCGGCGTCTTTCGCTATTTCAAACTCTTTGGGTGTTTCAGCTTGGGCACAAATGTCGTTAACAGCAATTAACACAACGGTAATCTCCGAAGTTGACGGTTCTCAAGGCTTTGGCTCCGCCGAACAACACTCCAGGTTTGTAAAAGACATCAACCACATTCAAGTCGCCAAAGAAGCCGCAGAAAAATCAGTAAACAGCGTGAAACCAACGAAAATAACGCCTGGCGAGTATGAAGTTGTTCTTTCTCCACGAGCCGTGGCAGTTTTTCTTATGTTTTTGGGGTACATCGGTTTTTCAGCAACACCGTATCAGGACGGACAATCTTTTGTGAAGTATCATTTGGGAGAGCAAGTTTTCGACGAAAAACTCAGCGTCAAAGATGATGCAAGAGACCCCCTTAGTCTGTACGCTGTGCCAGTTGATGGAGAAGGGGTTCCTAAGAAGGCTGTGCGATTAATTGACAAGGGCAAAGTTTCTGAAGAGAGCGTCTGCTACGACTCTCTTACGGCGGGAAAAGAGAAGGGTAAAAGAAGCACTGGTCACTCATATCCTCCGGTTGTGCCGTTCTATCCCTACCCAAGACCAATCCCAATCAATCTAGTAACAATCCCTGGCGATGCTGCTGTAGACGAAATGATCGCTGATACAAAACACGGAATCTTCGTCACAAGATTCCACTACACAAACCCAGTTGAACCAACAAAGGCAATACTCACAGGACTCACAAGAGACGGAACATTCCTAATAGAAAATGGCGAAATCAGCAAACCCGTCATGAACCTCCGCTACACAGACAGCATGCTCTCGGCTCTGAAGGACATCCAAATGATTGGCAAAAAGTTGGAACAAATCGACGATACGACAGCTCCTGCAATGAAACTCAAGAAGTTGAGATTCACAGGAGTGACACAGTACTAAAATCCCTCCTTTTTTGTTCTAGCAATTAGCTCAGCTTAACTTAGCCTTAATCTTGAACTTGATAAAACCAAAAATCGAAGAATCAGTTCTCTAAAAAATCTGAATAGAATTCGATATAAAAATAAAAAGAAGGGGAGATTTTAGGTAGACGTTTCCTTTCTTCTTGGTCG
>Ga0315314_1001028_pt1 | contig 26575 bp, 23 predicted proteins | sample TDP9_MG_FD_203631 | JGI IMG/M metagenome (GOLD analysis project Ga0315314, IMG submission 203631) | Freshwater sediment microbial communities from Lake Towuti, South Sulawesi, Indonesia - TDP9 | ecosystem: Environmental > Aquatic > Freshwater > Lake > Sediment | place: Indonesia: South Sulawesi... | reverse complement strand
CCGTGTTCCCACCTCAACTATTCTCGCTGGCTTGACTTGTTCGTTGATTCGGCGCATGAACGTGGTGTGCGACAACTTTTGGTTCATGTACTCATTGCGCAGGTCTAGATGAGCGTCGAAGTCAAGAATGGCTGTGTTCTTGCTGACTGCTCGTGTGGCGCCCAACGTGATTGTGTGCTCACCGCCTATCAGTGCTGGAACCTTTCGCGTGGACAGCAGCTCTTTCACAACTTTTTCTAGGCGGTTCACGGTTTCAGCCGCGTCGCCTGTCACGTGCAATTCGCCTAGGTCGTGCAACCTCAGGTCTTCGATGTCCAAGCCCGCTCGGAGGCTGTAGGTTTCAATGTTAAGCGACGCTTCACGAATGGCTAAAGGTGCAAAACGGGCGCCTACTCGGTACGTGCTTGTTGCGTCGAAGGGCACGCCTAGAATCACGTAGTCTGCTTCGTCAAACGTTTTCTGGTAGCCGCTGAAAACCGTAGATGGTGAGACGTATAGTTCACGGTAGCCCATGGCGTCTTCTATTTACGAAACAGATTTATTAGAATGCTGTTATTTAGCAATAGGTCTTAAAGGGAGAATTGAACGAATTTGAAGACCCTGTTGAAGGTCAAGCGCAGAGACGCACTGCTGCTCGCCGTTTTCTACGCCGCCGTGGGAGTCGTGCAGCTTGCTGCTTTGGGGCTTCTAGATGTCAGGATGGTTTGGGTTGGAATGCTGGGGCTCCTGAGTCTAATCGCTGCCTATGGTTTGTTTACGGTCAAGAAGTGGTCTGTGTGGCTTGTGTTAGGCTTATTTTTCCCCCAGTTCGTCTTTGGGGCTTCGACACTTGACGCTTCCTTTTCAAGGTATATTTCTTATTATGAAACCGCCTTTCTCCTGCTCAACGTGGCACTTGCAGTATTCCTTGTTTTATCGTTCGTGTCATTCGTGTACGTTGCGGCGAAGAGAAACAGTTTCCAGCAAGCTTAAAGCTCGGCTACCGCACTTTTTCGTATCGCTGCTTTTTTCCAGCTCTGAAGCTCTTAAACATCCCAGTGAACCAGGCTAGATAAAGCCTGAGACGCCCCCACTTTCGCAGGCGACGCGGGTTCTCAACAACGCAAAAGTCGAGCAGGAAGACGTACCTGCCAAACTTGATAGCGCGTCTGATAAGCTCCTGTTCTTCAGCAACAATTATGTTTGGATTAAAGCCCCCGACACGTTCAAAGACGCTTCTTCGAATCAGCATGAAGTTGCCGTGGGCGCCTCCCAAGCCCAGCTTGGAAGAAACATAGGTGGATAAGTTCACGAATTCATAGAGCAAAGAATCAAGCACGCTGTTGCTCTGGGGAATCTTTCGGCAACTGGCTCCCACAACGCCCTCATCGCACATCAGCCCGTTGAACCGCTCAAGCGTAACGGGTGGCAAAAACGTGTCAGCGTCAGTGAAAACCAGAATCTGCCCTTCGGCGTGGTGCGCTCCCTGATTTCGAGCTTCCGCCGCTGAGCTATCTGGGATGGAAACCACCTTGTCTGCGAGTTTCTTGGCTGTTTTGACTGTCTGGTCTCGGCTTTTTCCGTCTTTTACTATAACTTCAAAGTCTGTGAAAGTCTGTGTTCTCAAAGCCCGCAGTGTTCGGGTGATGTATTTTTCTTCGTTGTAAGCTGGGACAACAACCGAGAACCTGACCATTTCGTGTGCACGCCTATCCATGGAACCTGAGCCTAAGTCCAGTCCTGAGAGCGTCAATAACATTCGCCTTAGACAACATTGGAAGGCTGAATTTGCTCCTCACTTTGGTCACGTCCTCGCCGATGAACCTGATCTTTTGCGGGTCTATTTCTCCCAAGCCCTGCTGGTGCGCCTTCCACAAGGCTTCAACCGCGTAGGGATTAAAGCCCACTAGGTGGCAGCAGGCAGCGTCCACCGTGAACGGGTTTCTGCCAGAAATCAACAAGCCTAGGTTGACTGGTTTCCCGTGGATTGGTCCCAACCCTTCCATGGCGACGATGCCGTCGGCGATGATCAAGTGCTGTCGAACAGCTTGATTGATGTAGACGAGAACATCCGAAAGCCTGCTGTGAAACTGGCTCTTGCGTCTGCTCGCTATGACGCCGAACATGTTTTTCATGGCTATCGAAATCAGCACCGACATGTTCGTTTTGACCTTGGGCAGGTTGATGAAGTAATCTGCCCTCAACACAGTTTTTGGAATCTGAATGGTTAAGCCTGAAAAACTGTGCTCTTCCACCTCGTCTTGGCTAAGGTTGAAGAATTCCGCTCCGCTTTTTTCGACGACGGCCATTACGCCCGTGCCGAGCGCTTTTTTTTCCGCTGTGCCCGAGCGTGAGTCGGACTCTACAACTAACACTTTTCTAGCTTTTTTCTTGGCCATCTTGATGACGGCTTCTAAGACTCTGAGGTCGGTTGTCACCATGTTCTCGATGTTTTTTGGGGAGCAGACGTTGGGTTTAATCACTACTAAGCTGTCTTTTTTGATGTTCGTGAAATCGTCGATGAGGCTCGTTGACTTCTGAACGGCTTCATCCACGTTGTCTCCAACGCGCAGCACGGCAACTGTGTCGTTTTCGGGCGAAGAGCCACACGCCTTGCCCTGGAAGCACTCTGTAACCTCGCTCAGAGTGCGCACCAATTCTAAGCCGTCGTCAACAGTGACCAGCGGCTGAGCCTTTCCCTCAACACAGTCAAGAAAGTGAGTGTGCTCATTGATGTACGACGGGTGTCTGAAACGCAAAACGTCTATGTATTGACGCACGCGTGGTTTCTTAATCGTGGTTTCAGTTGCTCCGTTTTTGCTCACGGTGATGTTGTACGGCGTGCGTAACAAATCCATTTCAATTCTGCCGCTGTCACCTGTCATGTCAAACTTCAGCGTGGGCACCAGACCCGTCCATTTAGCCGTGAGTTCGGTTTCCACTTCTCTTTCCAGAACAGCTTTGACTTTGGCATTGCTCACAGCGCCGCCCTTGAGCTGAGGGTCAATGCACGAAACGCTCTTGAGAGGTCCGCCGACGCGGTGAACCAGGTAGATGAGGTGTGGCAGCAGGTCTTCGAGGACGCCGCACTTGGCTTGCGTTCGGAAATCGGTTCTCGCCCCGTAAAACTGCAGATTGCTGGCTGTGCAAGCCTCTATTTTCTTTACTTTTCCTATCTCATCGTTTTCAACAAGTTTGAGCGCTTCTGAGAAGCAGGGTGTGAAGATGAAGTTGTGCGCCGGCATGAGGACAAGGGGTTCGGGCGCAGTTTTTTGTTGCATTTCGTATGCTTGTTTGATGGCTAGTCCTTCCTTCACCGTTGAGGCTAGGGGTTTTTCGCAGAAGACGTGTTTGCCCCACTCAAGCGAGTTCATGACTACTTGAAAGTGGTCCTGAGGCGGGGTGCAAACAAAAACAGCGTCAATGTCTGCCTTGACCAGCATGCGACGGTAATCATCGTACGTTTCGTCTATGCCAAACTTTTCCTTCACTTCTTCAAGCCGTGTTGGGTTCAAGTCGGCGGCTGCGACCAGGTTGTAGCCTCTTATCTTCTTGAGCGACGGCATGTGTACAGCTGTTGCGATTCTGCCGCAGCCCACCACACCCACTTTCACCGTGTCTTCTCACCTCGTTAGTGAATAGTAGACGCTGGGCTTAAACAACTCCACGTCCACGGTTTGTCCCTTCTCGATGAATTGTTGACTCTCGTGAACGACAAGGAACCCGTCTGCCTTAGCCAACGTGGTGATGGCTCCAGACAAACCCGTGGGCACTGGAGAAGCCATGATTCTACCAGATTTCTCTTTTTTCAAGGTCACGGTGATGTATGTTCTTCGTCCTCTGGCTGGAAAAAGCTTCTCAGAGGTTATCGCCTTAACTGTTAAGGGTTTTTCTTCTTCTCTTCCAGCCATACGGACAATGATGGAGCGAACGAACAAGTGGAAGATTAAGAGAGCCGAGGCTGGGTGCCCTGGCAGAGAGAAAACGGGCTTGTCGTTGATTACAGCCATGGCTGTGGGTTTCCCAGGCTTAACGGCTATGCCATAGACTATGACGCCGGGTTTGCCCAATGAGTTTAATACCTTGGGAATAATGTCTGTGGGTCCAACCGAGACTCCACCTGAAGTGAAGACAACGTCTGCACCCCGCAGAGTCTTTCTGAGCACCGTTGTCATCTGCTTGGGCTCATCTTGGACAATACCCATGTTCAATGGTTCTCCGCCGTTTTCTTCAACAGCCGCGCTCAAGGCGTGCGCGTTGATGTCGAAGATTTTGCCTTCAACAAGAGGTCTCCCGGGCTCCACCACCTCCGCGCCCGTTGAGAATATTGCTACACGCGGGCGCTTGTACACCTCAACAACCGCTGAACCAACGGCGGCTAGAACACCAACCTCATATGGTGAAAGGGCTGTTCCCTTCCTCAACACGGTTTCGCCCTTGTGAATGTCTGAGCCTGCCTTCATCACGTTTTCACCCAGCGAGACCGATTGACGAACCAGAATGATATTGTCTCTGCTCGTCGTGTCCTCCACCATGACTACGGCGTCGGCTCCCTCAGGGATGGGCGCTCCCGTGGCGATTGAAGCCGCTGTTCCCTTCTCAACCTTGATTTTGGGCGCCTCGCCCACACTTACCCTGCCAACTAATCTGAGAGTAACAGGCTTTTCCTCGTCTGCGGCGAACGTGTCCGCTGCCTTCAGGGCGAAACCGTCCACGGTTGAACGGTAAAACGGTGGGATATCCAACGGTGAAGACACGTCTACTGCCAGGACTCGGTTGTAAGTTTCTGAGAGCGGCACAGACTCCTTTCCAACAGGCTTGGGCGTGAAACTCTTGGCTAAAATCTCCTTAGCTTCGTCGACCGAGACAAGCTTTCTGAACACTTGAGGATGTGCGCCTCCTGGCTCCTAGGTTGTTAATGGGCTGTAGAGATGCACGACTACGATTTCGCCTTCTCCAAGTCCCTCTCGGTCTTCGGGGATAATAACGTATCCATTAGCCCTAGTCAACGAGGAAATGAGACTAGAGCCTTTAGTGCGCAGGGGTTCGGCGTAAAACTCGTCGGCTTTCTCAAAGGCTTTGACTCGGAGGTAAACCCTACGCCCCAGCGCTCCCGCCACGCTTCGGGTTAGCCTTGCCTTAAGCATCGGGCGAGGTTCATTGGCAATTCCTTGCAGTTTCAGGATGGTCGGGCGAACAAACACCTCAAACCCAACAGCAGCTGCCACAGAATAACCTGACAACACGAAGACAGGTTTATTCTCAAGAATTCCAAGCGCTGTGGGCATGCCCGGTCGCATGGCAACACCGTGCACAACAATACCAGGCTTGCCCAGCTTGTTCACAACTAAGGGAACAAGGTCGGCTGCACCCACGCTTGTGCCTCCCGTGGTAACGACGATGTCGCCTTTCTTGATGCCGTCGAGAATTTTTGCGCCGATTTCTTTTTCGTTGTCTTTCGCTATACCCAGATACATTGGGTCAGCGCCCAATTCGTGGCATAGACCTGAGATTACGAAACGGTTAGAGTTTATTATCTGATGTGGTCTTGACTTTCTATCGAGTTCAACCAATTCGTCGCCTGTTGCTATAAGAGCCACTTTAGGTTGTCTAACCGTCTTTACGTGGCTTATGCCCAGAGCCGCCAAGAAGCCTATGTGATGGGGCTGAAGCCTCGTGCCCGCTTTTATCGCAACTTCACCCTTACCAATGTCTTCGCCTTTTCTCGAAACGTTTTCTCCAGGCGTTACCGACACAATTACTTGGATTCCGCTCTTCACTGTCCTTGTGTGTTCCAGCATGATAATGGCGTCTGCGCCCTTTGGAACGGGGTTGCCTGTCCAAACACGCTTCGCTTGACCTCTTCCAACCCCGCCTCTCTCCTGAATCAGCCTGAGTGTCTTAGGCTTGAATTGAGAAGCCTCAAAGGTGTCTTCCGCCCTAACCGCGTAGCCGTCTACTGCTGAGCGGTCAAACGAGGGCAAGTCGATGGGTGCTGTTATGTCTTCGGCTGCAACTCGTCCCAATGCTTTCTCGAGGTGAACGAGTTCCACGCCTAGCCTCTTGGGTTTGAGCGCCTTTAAGAACACGGAGAATGCCTCGTCCACGTTTGTGAGTTTTTCGAATCCCTTGAGCCTTGCCAAAGTCGTTCGCCGCAACGTTTAGACATTTAGACACTATGTTAAACACGGTAAAATTTAAACTATTTATCTAGACCGCCAAGGAGTTAATGTCGTAAAGAGTTGCTGTTGACGGTGATGAGAGCTTGAGAAAGACAATCAGCTTTGAAGATTTTCTGAAGGTGGACATGCGGGTTGGAAAGATAGTTAAGGTGGAAGACTTTCCTGAAGCCAGAAAACCAGCGTACAAGTTGACTATAGACTTTGGAGAATTAGGCGTGAAGATGTCCAGCGCTCAGGTCACACAGAGGTACAGGAAAGACCATCTTTTAGGTCGCCAGGTAGTGGCAGTCGTAAACTTTCCGCCTAAGCAGATAGCCAACTTCGTGTCTGAGGTTCTTGTTCTGGGAGCCATAACCAAAAACAACGAGGTGGTTCTGCTCAGACCAGACGAAAACGTTGAACCAGGCGACAAGATCGCCTAGCACCAAAGCATTTTTTCAGTTTTTCTACTTGTGGGCTCTTCTTTTCGTCTCTAATTCCTTCAAGACCATGTCGCGTAGTTTCTGCGCGTCAACGTCCAGGTTTGGGGTCTCGCAGGCGATTACAGGCTTTAGGTCGCGTTCCGCTATCAGCTCCGCCAAAAACTTGAAGTCTGGTCCGTACTCTGTCCTGTCCAAGTTGTGGTGCCGTCTTTCACCCTTGTCTGTGAACTCGATGTGGCTGTAGTGACAGTGTAGATTCTTCAGCGAGTTTGTTCCCAGCCTCTTCTCGATTTTGTCCATAACCTTGCGCACGTCGTCGACTGTTCTGAACCCGCCCCTCTCGCGAGCGTGCAGATGTGCCCAATCCACGTTTGGCTCGGTCAAATCAACTCGTTCACACAGCGCCAACACTTCTTCCACGCTTCCGAACTGGGAGGGTTTTCCCATCATCTCTGGCGCCAGATGCACCTTTGTCATGCCCATAGAGCGCATGGACTCAACGACTTCTTCCATGGCTTTGGCACAGGTTTCAAACACCACCTTAGGCGGCCTGCCCGCGTAGGAGCCTGGGTGAAAAACTACGATGTGTGAGCCCATCCAGTTGGCGCCTGTGACGCACGCTAAAAGCCTTTTTTTGCTCGCTTGAAGAGTCTCCTCCTTGTTCGAGGTTAGGTTTACGAAGTAGGAGCCGTGCGCCGTCAGCCAAACATCGTGTTCAACCGCTTTTCTCCCCAACTCCTCAGCCATCTCCCGCCTAATCTGAGGTACGGGACCCCACCGCACCATCTGGTACTCGAAAGAATCCAAGCCCTCGTTTCGCAGATACGCTGGCACCTCAGTCACAGGCTGCTTCAAAGCCTTAAAACCAGGAGGCATACCGGCGGGACCAAACCTTGGGCGGTCAGCCACTCAAACTGCACTCTCCAAGCTTGCTCCTTACTGTATCTGCTATGATTGACTTGAATTGTTTACCCTTCAGCGTACTCTTCGCCTTCGACGAGAGCCCGAGGAGACGTAGGCGCCATACGCCAATGCAACTACGGCAGAGATCCAAGCAGCCAAGTTTTGGCTCAAGACATACTTGCCCGTCACGTCTAGCTGAGCGACAGAAACCGTCAAAGACCCTGCGCCCTGTAGAGCACGCCTGAAACCGGGGGCGACTCCAAACACGGCGTTGTTAAGGGCTGTTCCCAACCCGCCTAGCGGAGGCACAGCCTGACCGATGCCTTGGACCCACTGGGTGGTGCCTAAGACAAAGTCTCGGAAGGTAGGAGAGCCCATGTGAAGGTTCACGGCTAAAACACGAATAACGTCGGGGTATTCGATAACAAAGAGCAAAAGAGCAATCGAGAGGAATATCAACAGTACAGTCAAGGCGCTCCTCACTGTGGCACGGGCGAAGTAGAGGCGCTGTGAAATGTAAGAGACGCCGCGAATTCTCTGAACGCCCGATTTCACGGCTCTGCCAACCCGTTGAAGTCGTCGACTTATGCGCCTTGTGAAGCGTCGCAGAGACCTGAATCGGCGAGCTTCTTGTTCGCGTCTAAACGTTGACGCTGAGACACGTCTGCTCGGTTCTGGTCGTTCTGGGACAAAGGCTGTGTATTTTGTCAGGTATGCCCAGCTGCACATCATGACTATTATGACGCCTAGAGGCAGGAGATGAAGAAGTGGGCTTACGCTCACTCCGAGAGTCCAGTTTGTGAGGGGAACAAGAAAGGTTGTCCCCTTTGCACTCGGGTCAGCTAGACCGAGCGTTTGAAAGGAGTAGACCAAGAAAGCCTCGAGAAGCAGGGCTAAAAAAAGGAAAAGCACCATGGCTGAGAAGCCTTTTGCTCCTCTCCACCTTACTGTGAGGCGCTTCCACTGAGTCTCCGCTTTTGTCATGTTTTTCGTTCTCCTTTTCACTGTCGGGAGCTTTCGAGTTGTGCTTTCATTGTTGAACTTTAATGTCTAAGGCAATCAGATACTTAAGTATAATCTGCTACGCAACTATCAGGAACGATTTTTCATGGTAGAAGTAGCAGCGTTAGCCCACTAGCCAAGGGGATGGTTAGATTGTCGTTTATCGGAGCAGGAAGACTTTCCACGAACATTCCAACCGCCGCTCCTGCAAGCGCTTTCAGAGGAGAGAGCGTAAACACAAACGCGCCCAGAGACGCCAACAAAAAACCAAACATTGTCCCTTCAATTTTTTTGCCCTTGTTGTAGGGAAAGACGTGCTTGCCCAATTTCCTACCCGAAAGTGTAGCGAAACTGTCGCCGAGTGTGAATACTGCGATTGAAGCGTAGCTCGTCGGTGGAAGGAATATGAGCAGGGCTAACGTTATGCCAAGAGCAAAAAAGATGGGCGAGGTTACAAACTCGTAGATTTCGGGTTGAACCGCGGCTCTCCACGTCACAGTTGAGATGAAGGGAACGTTCACGCCTATCATTCGAGCAAGCTCAGACATAGTGTAGAGCAGTGTGACCACGAGAATTAGGACAGCGACAAAGAGGCTGTTCAAATCCAAAAAGCTAGCGGTAACCGGAACAAGAAAACCTGCCATATGGATTGCTTCTCGAAGCAGCTCCCGATCGGAAACAGAATGAGAGGTCGCTGCTTTTCCTCCGAGTAGCGGTATAACTTCCTTAAAGTCTCCCCTTATTACGGCGTCGGATTTGTAGGCTAAGAGAAAATCTGGGTTGTATCCGATTCTTAGGCTGCAGAGACTAAACATGGGAAGGTTGTTTCGGTCGTCGGCGACCAGCGCGCAGTCTTCTGGGGGCAGTCCTTCTTTTTCCTGAATTTTCTGCAGAACATGAGCTTTACCGTTGGGTTCGATGACGTCTCCGCCGATTCTACCCGTCAGTCTTCCTTCAGCAACCTCTAAATCTAAGCCGAAGGCGTAGTCACAACCGAGTTGAGACGCCAAATCTTCAACAAAGGATTGAGGCAGTCCCGAGCTTATCAAAGCGGTTTTGCAATCTGCCTCTTTCAATTGTATAAAAACCTCTTTCACGCTTGGTATGAACGGTATCTTTTTGTAGAGTTGGAAGAGGTCGTTTAGAGCCAGACCGCGCAGTTGTTTGTAGATTTTTCGAAGAGCGGTTTCAAGCGGAGTCAGCCCTGCCTCGTAGAGGAAGCCTGCCCACAGCATCCTGACGAAGCTCATAATGCTCAGTCGACGAGACGCTTCAAAGAGAAGGTAGCGCCTCTTCGGAATCAACACTCCTTCAACGTCGAAGACAATCAGCCTCGGCTTTTTTCTGGAAACACGCACTGCTTTGTCTCTAGTCAATGGGGCATCCTTCTAAAGTAACGTCATTGTCGGTCTTGATTCTTAAAATTCTCTACGCTTCACCGAGCTCTTAGCGCACTTTTTCGATATGTCTGCCCATACTGTCCAGGCAACGGAAATTCACGACCGCATTTTGGGCATCTTGCCATGCCGCACTGAACGACAGAGGGGCAGCTTCCACAAGCGAAGGTTCTGCCGTAGCTTACGTCGAAGGTGAAGCCGCAGCCTGGGCAGCGAACGATGTGCTTCGTCTGTGCCATAACACCCTACACTTCTGGACGCTTATGTTGGAAAACGGGTTAAGGCGTTTAAAAAACGTTTCTGGAAAAAGAGCCGGGGTTGTTCAAAAATCTATTTAAGAAAACTCGGCAACAAGAAGATGATATCAGTGTTAGGAGAAGAACCTTCATGGAGTTTGAGACGACCGTAAAAGACATAATTTCAAGGACCTACAACGTGAAAAGTTTCAGGTTTCCCAGACCAGCGTCCCTAGACTACAAGGCCGGGCAGTTTATGTTCGTCACAATCAAAGCTGGAAATGAAACCCTGCGGAAGCACTTCTCCTTCTCCAGCAGCCCTACGGACAAAGACTTTATAGAATTCACCAAGAAGCTCACCGGGCATCCGTTTTCCAACGCTCTCGACGCCCTAAAGCCTGGCGACTGGGCGAAGATAGAGGCTCCTTACGGCAACTTCATTTTAGACGGCGAATTTGAAAGAATCGTCATGCTTTCCGGAGGCATCGGAATAACTCCACTGATTAGCATCTGCAAATACTGCACAGACATGGGGTTGGGCACAAGGGTTACGCTGCTTTACGCGAACCGAACCAAAAAAGACATCGCCTTCAGGAAAGAGCTGGAAGAACTGCAGGAGCGAAACAAGAATCTCAAAGTGGTGTTTGCTGTGGAAGAGCCCGGCGAGGGCTGGAAAGGCTATGTAGGAAGAATCGACGCGGGCATGGTTAAGAAAGAGGTGCCCGACTACATGGAAGCGATGTTCTTCACCTGTGGGCCTCCCTTAATGATTGACGCAATGGACAAGCTTCTCTCCGAGCTGGGTGTGACTCGCGAACGGATTAAGAAGGAGAGTTTCGCAGGCTACTAGCTGCTGGGTAATGACCATTTTACTCGGAGTGTCTTCACCGCTCCATAAGGACGCTATAGAAGTAACGAACATACCCATCTCCTTCAACCGAGCCGAAGTGTTTCAGGCTGAGAAATTTGAAACGGCTTGAAAAATATTGTGTAAGCTGTTCTTTCTTAAAGTGGTTCCAGGCGTAGCCGTTTTTGTCGCTGAAACACGTTAGCAAATACAGTCCCTCAGTGGGCTTTAGCACTCGGTACACGCCTTGGATGAACCTTTCTCGGTCTTCAACCGTCACGTGGTGGAAGCAGCCCATGTCGAACACAAAATCAAATCCTCCATCTTGAAAAGGCAGCGTCACAAAGTTTCCAAGAACATACTGGATATCAACTCTAGCTTTTTCCGTTTTTTTAACCGCGTATTCTATTGCCTGTTTAGAAATGTCAAGAGCTGTGACTTCGAACCCTCACTGGGCTAAATAAACCGTGTTCGTACCAGCGCCACAACAGATGTCTAACACCCTGCCCGGCTTGACTGTGCCAGCTTCAACCAAGTCTACTAAGACTTTTCGAGGCTTGCCCAGCTCCCACCCCAGTTGTGAAAGAGGATACTCCCTGTAGATGCGGTCCCAGTCTCTGTAGCTGGAGTCTGTCAAAGCTCAACCCATAGAATAACAGCTTTTGAGCGTGGAAAAAAGGTTAGGACTGAAGGGGAAAAAGAGTTTGCGGTTTGTTGGCAACCTCGCTTTCCGTTATTCTGTGGTTCTAGCGTAGACCACTTCACCGTTTTGAATCTCAACCTCGACCTCTGTGCGACACTTTTGGCATTTGACCTTTCCCCTGAAGTTCCAGTGAAAGGCGTCGTCTAGGTGAATGATGTTTCTGCAGCTGTTGTTTTGACAGAAGACGTGAACCATCCTTGGGTCACGCACCTACCCCTCTTTAGGGTGCTCTAGCAGGTATCTTTCCGCGTCTAATGCAGCCTTGCAACCCTGTCCTGCGGCGGTGATTGCCTGCTTGTATCTCCAATCTTGGTCGTCGCCTGCGACGAAGACGCCTTCTACGCTGGTCCTGGTCTCGTCGTGTGCGATGACGTAGCCTCTTTCGTCCAGGTCTATATGACCCCTGAAGACGTCTGTGTTGGGTTTGTGTCCAATTGCCACGAAGACGGCGTCTGTGGGCATTGTTGATTCTTCGCCTGTTTGCACGTTTCTCAGTCTTACTCCTTCAACTCGTTCCGTGCCGAGGATGTCTACTACGACGCTGTTCCAGACAAAGTTGACTTTCTCGTTGGCGAACACGCGGTCCTGCAGCATCTTGCAGGCTCTGAGCTGGTCGCGTCTGTGGACAACTGTTACCTCTCGAGCATATTTTAACAGGGCAAGAGTCTCGTCCAGGGCTGTGTCACCGCCGCCCACCACAACCGTTTTCTTGTCTCTGAAGAAGGGCGCGTCGCACGTGGCGCACGCTGACACACCTCTTCCGCGCAGTTTGGCTTCGGAGGGCAACCCTAACCATTTGGCTGAGGCGCCCGTGGCCACGACCACCGCCTTTGCTTGGAATTCTCTGTCGCCTGCTTTGATCTTGAAGGGGCGGGCTGAGAAGTCGACTGCTGTGACATTCTCGAATGTGATTTGGGCGCCGCATCGTTCCACCTGCAAGCGCATGTTCGCCATCAGTTCTGGTCCGAGTATGCCCTTTGGGAAGCCTGGGTAGTTTTCTACGTCGCTGGTTAGCATTAGTTGTCCGCCCCAGGTGGCGCCGCCTATCACCAGCGTTGACAGTTTGGCTCTGCCCGCGTATATGGCTGCGGTTAAGCCGGCGGGTCCTGAGCCGATTATTATGACGTCATAGGGCTTTTTCTCCAATGGAGTTTTCACCACTTGTTCTCCTTTACCTCAAGACTATCAGACCATTATTTCTCTTTCCCTTGTAGAATCGGGTTCGTAGCTTGTTTTTGATGAGGAAGGGCAGTTTTGCCTTAGCGTCCTCTTCTTTCAGCCTGATAATCTTATATTCGAAGTGCTGAATCATAAAATCGTGGGAAGGACGCGGGCGCCATGAGGTTTGTCGAAGGCTGCAACTTCGAAGAGTTCAGTGCATACTTGGCGAAGATTGGGCAGTACACTGCGAAGGGAGAGCTTGAGAAGTTAAAAGGTCACCTTGACAGCAAACTGCTCAACCTTATCGTGTTCAGAGAGAACCAGGAAATCATAGGTCATGCTATCTGGCACGAAACCAACACGGAAGAACACAGAAAAGGAGACGCAAGAGACAAAGAAGACAGAGAGATACTTCGCAGGTTCTTCGGAGGAAAGAAAGATTTCATTGAGCTTCATGAACTCTGGCTGGTGAAGGAGTACAGGGGAAAAGGCTACGGGAAACTTTTCTTCGATTTCTTCGAGGACTACATGTGGAAAAAGGGTCACTGTTCCATAATCTACTATGCGTTTGACCCAGCTGCAGTGGCTATCTGTCGTCGACGAGGATATAAAGAAGCATACGGCGTCAGAGAAGCAGGACCCTACGGCAAAATTGAAACCATGTATGTTTTCTACCTGCAACTGCGAAAGAACCAGACAGTAGCTTAAGGTGTTCGTTTAAGTGTGTTGATGACGCGCAGGTGTGGGATTTTGACAATCAAGAAGCGAGTAGGTTCCTCTGTTAACCTCGCGTTTTTGTGTTTTCAGGTTTTCATATCTTCGACCAGATCCGGCATTAGCTTTTCGACATGCTCCTAAATGCTGGAAGAAAAAGGAAAAATAGGGAGAATAATATGGGGTTGCGATTCTGTCCTCTATTTGCTCAGCATGAAGTGGATGAACGGTGTGTACACGAGCAATGTTGCAACGGCTATGCCAACCATGAAGATCAGTGTGACAATTCCCAGGTTTACTCTTCTGTTTCTCAGCGATAGATAGAGAAGCCCCCAGCTTCCAAACCATGCGATCAGCATGAAAGTTTCCTTGCCGCTGTAAGGTCCGATTCCCGTTGCATTTGGTATCCACGCCTTTCCAACGTTGAAAACAGCTGTGTTGAAGTCGCTTGAAGCCTGCGTTCCAGTGTGAACGATTCCTAGGACCAAGAGTCCTATCATAGCCGCAAGCATAGCCGCAACCGCTCGACCGTTTGGCTTGGTCTCAGATGGAGTTTGACTCATTTATTTTTACACGCTCCTAAGCTTGGTCACTGCCGCTCCAAGGATGTATGTTACCATGAAGATGGTCCAAGTCATCACAATAACTATGGTTATCGTTGTCCTAAGTTGCTTGTTTTGGGGAAGCGAATCTCTGTAAGTCCACAGCGAGTAAGCTGCGACAATCGCCAAAGGGAGCGTGAACAACGCAATGAACTCTTTGAACTCGAAGAAAACCTCGTGGATCGCAGGATTGTTCGCCAAGAAATACGCCCTAGGCCCACCTGGAGACCTGTAGGCGATGTAGACCCAGTTGCCGAAGATTATGGTAGCCGCGGATACTAAGACGGTTAGGATTGAAAGAATCCGCAAGTCGCTGTAAGCCCTGAGTTGACCTATGTATAGTCTCCAACCGAGATAGCCCACAACTGTGACTATGACTACGCCGAGCGTGGCAAGCATTCCGTGAAGTGCGCTTACCACAGCCCATTCGCTTGTGCCCAAGAAAGCACCGAAAGGCGAGGTTGTCAGCAAGAGCAGAATGAAAAACAGCGAGATCACAGCCCACCCGACGATGGTGATGAACGGCGATGGTTCAGCCTCTTCTACTTTTTCGGTTGACGGCGGATCCGATAGACGTTGGCTGTCTTCTTTGTTGTTTTTCTTCATCTCTCTCATCTTCTTCTACGTTTCCTATTCTTATGATTTTTCTTATGGATATTAAACTAAATTGGAATAAAAAGCTTGTTACTCTACTTCTCAGCATCTGATTTATCCTACTTTAGGAGAGTAAGACCACGCTCAGAAACAACTTCCCAAAGTGATAATAACGAGTTGACATCAGGTGTTCGCTCTAAAAGAATGTTGTTGGCGCCGGGTGTGGGATTTGAACCCACGCGGCCCTTGCGGGCCACAGACTGTCTAGTCATGGTGACTCCAGGCTTGAGCATGCTCTTTTCGCGCTTTTCTGCTCCCTACCAGACTAGGAGAACCCGGCATGCCTTTTCTATATGCGATTTAGAATGAGCTTTGGTGTTTTAAGGGTTTTCGAATATGGATGTCACTTGAAGCAAGAGCGCTTGCGTGCTCAAAAACTCCTGAGAAAGAATATGCAGTTGACTAATAGCCAACCGACCACGTCCAAGATGTTATTTTTTCACTGAACCACAACCAAGTCAATAAGAACTGAAAACACAGCAACGCAGTAGAAGAAGGCTAAAGGTGTTTGTTGCCTTCTTCTTTTGAAATTTACTTCGCAGCTCTACATGTAGGATGGTGGTGGCACTAGGGAACAATTAGCCACTACCACCACGCACACAGCGAAAGCAACATAAGAAACCCCACAATGCCAGAACTAAACCAGTAAACCAAAACATGGACGACTTCAGATATATATCGGTTTGAGCAAGCTTTTGCTTCGAGAAACGTTGTGTTGACTGAAACAACGGCTATATTAAGTCTTCATACATAGTTTATCTTGCTGCTTGACCGAAAGCAAAGAAAGGGTGTGGGATGAACCAATGTATGTAGATGTATGGTCTCACGTCGCACGGCGCCAGAGAGAAGTCAACCGAATAGAAAAACTCTGGAAACTGAAGCTGATAGCGCAGAGCCCACAGCTGAGGCTCCTCGTGGCGTACTACAAGGTCAGCAACGCCATACTAAAACAGCTACTGAAAGCAAAGGTTCGCTTCACCGCCCTCCTTAGGAGAGTTCACAACTAAAACGCGGCACAGGTAGTTTTTCCCTCTCGACCCACCCTTTCCCCTCCCTCCACACATTTTTTAGACAGGACAAAACACGCAGAGGAAACATTGCTCCTTGAAACGCTAAATCTTTTAACCGCTTCAACCCACTGTTCAACAAAAAGTGAAGCCTAATGCCGAGGCTGACAGCGCCCTGGGAAATCAAACGCACACTGCTGATCAAGGCTGAGGAGGAGACAGACCCCCGCTACGGCTGCAAGCCAGAAGAACGCCCAGTTAAAGAACACGTGAGGTTCGGGGTTATCAACCTCGACAAGCCAGCGGGTCCCAGCAGCCACGAGGTTACAGCTTGGGTTAAACGGCTTCTCAATTTAAGCCACGCGGGACACGGCGGAACCCTCGACCCCAAAGTGACTGGCGTGTTGCCCATAACCCTGGAGGAAGCCACAAAAGTCGTTCAGGCGCTGCTTCTCTCAGGCAAGGAATACGTCTGCGTCATGCGGCTGCACCATGAAACGCCAGAGGACAAGGTTAGAGGAGTGTTGGAAGAGTTCACGGGAACAATCTATCAGCGTCCGCCGATTAGAGCCTCGGTCAAGCGTCGCTTGCGCACGAGGAAAATCTACTACCTCAACCTCTTGGAAATCAAAGACAAAAATGTGCTCTTTCAGGTGGGCTGTGAAGCGGGCACGTACATTCGCAAGCTCTGTTACGACGTCGGTGAAGCCTTAGGCGTCGGCGCCCACATGCAGGAGCTGAGGCGAACAAGGGCTGGACCGTTCACCGAAAACGGCATGGTCACGCTGCACGACATAGCGTACTATCAGGCGTTGTGGCAGGAGAAAAAAGACGAAACAGCGCTGCGCCGATATGTCCAGCCTATGGAGGTGGTTTTGGAGCCCGTGCCGAAGATAGTCATTCGAGATTCAGCCGTAGACGCCATATGCCACGGAGCCAACTTGGCTGCGCCGGGTGTGTTAGCCACAGACTCAGGAATCAAACCGAAGGACGCTGTGGCGGTTATGACGCTGAAGGGCGAGGCGGTAGCCCTAGCCCGAGCGTTGGTTTCAACCGAGGCGATGCTCGAAAGTAACCGCGGCTTAGTGGCTAAGACAATGCGTGTGCTCATGCCTCGAGGCGTCTACCCAAAGATGTGGCACAAATCAAGTTAGGCTACCTCATTGTGAGAAATTTGCGTTCTTGTTAGTGTTGACCATGCCTTAAGTAACACTAACATGCTGCTCTGCTGGAAACCAGATTTCAAAAGAAGAAGGCAACAAACACCTTTAGCCTTCTTCTTCCATGAGCTTGGCTTGGCATTGAAAGGAAAATATAAGCTGGATGATGGCGGTGGATTGGGTTTCGCTTTTGAATGGTTCTTTGTGAGTTTTAGGTTTTGGGCGCGAGTTCCTTGGCTCTTTCTGCTGCTTTGGTCACTGCCATGATTATTGCTGCCTTTATTCCGCTTCTCTCCAGTTCGAGCAGGCCTTCGATTGTTGTTCCCGCTGGGGTGACCACCATGTCTTTGAGTTTGGCTGGGTGCTCGCCAGTTTCAACCACCATTTTCGCCGCGCCTAGGGTTGTTTGTGCCGCTAAGACGGTTGAGACGTCTTTGGGCAAGCCGAGTCGTACGCCGGCGTCAGCTAGGGCGTCGATTATAAGGTAGATGTAAGCGGGTCCGCTGCCCACCAAGCCCGTGGCGAGGTTCAGGTACTTCTCATCCAGCTTCTTGACGAGTCCCAATAGGCTCAGCATGTCTGTTGTTGTCTTCAACTGCTCTTTCGTCACGTTTTCTGTTGGGCAGAAGGTGAGCATTCCCTCTCGGACCAAGACCGCCATGTTTGGCATAACGCGGATAATAGGAACGTGCTTTGGCAGGTGTTTGCGGTAGAAGTCTAGGGTGACGCCTGCGGCAATCGACACAAGAATCTTTCCAGCCTTCATTGCGGGTGCGATTTCTCCGAGAACTTTTGCCACATCTGCGGGTTTGACTGCGATTATGCTGATGTCTGCGAACGCAGCCGCCTTCTTAGCGTCGTCTAGGCACTCCACCTTGTACGTTTTGGATATGTACCTGACTCGGTCTTCTAGGATTTCGTAGGCGCGAATCTGCTCTGGGCTGTACACTCCTGACTTTAACAAGCCTGCGATTATGCCCTCGCCCATCTTGCCCGCGCCGATTATGGCTATCCTTGGCGCTTTCTTAGCCTTGCTCAAATGGGATTCTCCTCTCCTACAGCTGCTCGGATTATACAGCTTCGGCAATTAAAGCCTTTAGACCTCAAGTAAATGCGCAAGAGGACTCTGGCTTTTTTGGCGATAAGCGGCATTCAAATGCCAGACAGGGATGGGGAACCTATGATACAGTTGTGATATTACACTGGCAGTAGTCCATATGAAAGCTTAACTTCCAAGCCAACCCCAGTATCAATGAGGATGGACCATGGTGTCTTCAGAGAAAGACGTCGATATGCTGCGAGCCTTCGGTCTTACTCGTAGCCAAGCCCGAGTGTATCTGGCAGCAGTCCAACTCGGTGTGGCTCTGGTAAGCAGAGTCTCGAAGGCATCTGGAGTGTCCCGAGAAGATGTTTACAGAGTGTCAGCCAAACTCGAAAAAATGGGTGTGATAGAAAAGCTGCTTGGACCACCCTGCAAGATTAGGGCTGTGCCTGTGGATAAGGCTCTCTCAATCCTAATCAAACGTGAACAGGACACAGCCAACCGAAGAGTGTCGGCTCTCGTAGCCCAAAAAGATGAAGTCTTAAAACGTCTCAGGGCTCGTAAACTGAAACCTGAGTTCGAAACGAGAGAGTTGCCTCATTTCGCATTGCTCTCAGCGAGGAAAGAGGTCCTAAGTAAAATAAAGTCGATGATGAACGTCGCAGAGAAGGAAATTGACGTTGTGACCTCAGCAAACGAGTCCGTTCTAATCTTGCCTGAGTTCTCTGCCCTAGTAGAGCAAGCTTTGCAAAAGCAGGTAAGGGTCCGCGCAGTTTTAGAGGCGAAACCCGAAGGATCTTTTGAGAGAGTTAAAAACTACGTAAAGGGTAAACCGACCATCGAGTTAAGACGCGCAGACATTCCGCTTAGCCATTACATCATCGTTGACTTCAAACAGGCATTCCTAGCAACGTCACCTACGCCTCCATTTGCGGGGCACCTGTACCTGTGGACACGCGACAAAAAGTGCGCTGAACTGGTGCAAGAAAACTTCGAAGAAATATGGCATCGCTGCGCAGACTCAAAAAACACCACGACAGGCATCTCCTGATGTAGAGGCGCTTCCGAAGCGTCTTAGGGTTCTTTTGTTTCAAGGGTCAATAGTTTGGGCTCTGGTTAGTTCATTATGCCTTTGAAGAATCTCCAGCACGTCGGGAAAGTCTATGCCGAGGGATTTTGCCTTTTGCAGTGATGGAATGCCATTCTTGTTCCATCCGCGTCGTTTGTAGACTGCGTCCTTTAGTTTTTCGTACTGGGCTTCGCGGAATCGTCTCAGGGTCTTCATCTTCTCTTCAGTTGTCCTTCCCGTCGGGTCGAAGCCGAATTTTTCTTTGAGCTGTTTGTCGTAGCGGTCGGCGCGGCTTTCGTACTCCTCCTTAGTTACTGGTCCGACTGCACGATAAGGCACGGTGTCGTGTTGACGTGTGCCGAAGCCCATCCTCAAGTTGAAGACGCGTTGGAAGTTGTAGACTCTCTCGCTCATGGAGATGATGTCGTCAACGCTTATCCTCTTGCCCGTGACTGCGTAGAAGAATTTGGCGTAGTTTTCCACATGCGCCATGACCTTTGCAGGTTCCTTAGTGTTTTTGTTGTCTTCGGGAACAACGTCGTTCCACGGGAGTTTGCACAAGCCGTTCAAGCCGAACCAGGTGCGGAACATAGGGAACCAGTGCAGGTTTTCCGCCTTCTGTTCGAAGGTGGGCATCAAGTTGTGCACCATGTCGAGGAATATTAGCCAAGCCTCGTCGTGTTGAGGTCCCTTCAAAGCGAGTCCATACCCGCCCTGCTGCGCCAACGATTCCTTTGTCACGTACTCAGAGAACTCTAGACCCTTAGCCTCCATACCGATGTCCTGCATGATTTTCGGGTCGGCGCCGAATTTTTCAGCGAATATCTTTTTCATCTGCCTTATCCCCTTGCCCACCGTGACGCCGAAGCCTTTTCCTGTCGCCATCTGGTGGATGAGTTCTAACGCAGCGTCTTTGTTCCCAAACCTGAGGTCGAGACCACTCGTAGCCTTCTTGTCGATTAATCCCAGTTCGTAGCATTCCATGGCGAACGCTGTGGCGGTGCCAACAGAAATCGTGTCTAAACCATAGATGTCGCAGTAGTAGTTCATTTCAGTAACCGCGTCAGCGTCGAAAACCCCACAGTTGCTGCCCAAACCAGCGATTGTTTCGTATTCAGGACCGTTGACGAAAACCTTCTGCCCCTTGTAAGGTCCTGTCTTGAGCTGGAAGTCTTTGACCCCATGAGCACATGCCAAGGAGCAGCCCATCCAGCACCCGTCGTAGCCCATGTGGAACTTCTTTCTGTAGACTTCTTGACCCAGTTTTTCTGCGTCTGGGTGGCTGCCGAACCTAAAGTTGTTCACGGGCAGGAGGTCAAAGTCATCCATGATGGTTACAAGGTGGGTGGTGCCGATCGTGGACATTTCATGCTGTTTGGGGTCGAGCGCTCTGATTTCCTGACTGTAGGCTGAACCAACCTGCTTGAGCAGTTCGGCGTCGGCAGGGTTGTTTGTTTCAACCGTTATTTTCCCAGAGTACTTGACAACAACCGCCTTCACTTTTTTGTCGCGGAGAACTGTGCCAATGCCGCCTCTCCCAGCCTGCTTGTACCTGTGAATCTTCCGCCCCACATCGTACCAGGAGAAGTTGAGGCACCCAAAGAACGTGTGTTCAGCTCCAGGACCAGCGGAGACCACCGATATGCTACGCGGCTCTCCTCTCCCGTACTTCTCGGCTAAAGCATCAACTATCAGGTGGGTCTCAGATGATACCTTAGGCGCATCTTCAATGTGCACCCTGCAGTCGTCGCCGTCGATGAAGATGACCACTTCCGAGTTTGCCTTTCCCTGAATCTCCAGCGCGTCCCAGCCCGCGTATTTCAAGTAGGCGCCAAAATATCCGCCCACGTTTGAATCCAGAACAGAGCCAGTTAACGGAGAAATCGAAACAGCGATGCTCTTTCCACTGCCCGGATAAACGGGCGTCCCACCCAACGGACCGCAGGCGATGCAGACCTCATTTTCGGGGTCGTTCCACTTAACTATGCGATTCTTGGGCAGGGCGTTCCAGAGCAGCCACAGGTTGAAGCCTCGCCCACCTGTGAACGTGTTCTTCATGGTTTCTGAGACGGGTCTGCTGGCGATTTTCATGTCTGAGAGATTTATGTAAAGGGTTCGGTTGTTGTAGCCTCGCTCAATCTCTCTTTTTGGGTATTTGAATTCACTAATTACCATGTTTTTTCTCCTCTCTCAGGAATTAGAAGGTTAAAGCATTGCCAAATGTGCTAATAGGCTTTTTGGAAACCTGCTGCAAATAATTTATCTCAAAGCTCACGCATCACAGTAAAACAAACAGATCGTGAGGGACATGCAAAATTGAAGGGCTGGAACGGCAAGATTCTGCGAGTCAACCTGACAAAAAAGAAGGCTGCCACTCAGGAGTTTGACTCCCAGTTTGCTTTAACTTGGCTGGGTGGAAGAGGCTTCGCCGCGAAAATCCTCTGGGACGAACTGAAACCGGGCACGGACGCTTTCTCGCCCGAAAACCGATTAATATTCGCCACTGGACCGTTAACAGGCGCTTCCTTGCCGAGCAGTGGCAAGCTTGTGGTGGCTGCGAAGAGCCCGTTGACGGGGGGCTACGGCGACGGCAACATAGGCACGTGGGCTTGTGTCATGCTCAGGAAGGCTGGGTACGACGCCGTCGTGTTTGAGGGAAGGGCTGAGAAGCCAACAATCGTCAAGGTAGAAGACGACAAAACCGAGTTCTTAGACGGCAAAGACCACTGGGGAAGAGGAATATTTGAAACAGAAAAAGACCTGAAGAAGAAATACGGCTCCGCCACAGGCGTGGTCGCCATCGGCAAGGCGGGAGAAAACAGGGTCAAATACGCAAACGTTGTTTCACAGGAGGGCAGGGGCGGAGGCAGACCTGGAATCGGCGCAGTCATGGGCTCCAAAAACCTGAAGGCTGTGGCAATCAAGGGCACAAAAGAGCTACCAGCCGCAGATCTAGCTGGGCTCAAGAAACTTGGCTTCGACGGTTACAAGGAGGTTCTGGCTAAACCCAATTATAAGTTTTGGAAGCGGCAGGGCACGATGTCAACAATCGAGTGGAGCCAAGAAAACAGCGTCTTGCCGACACGCAACTTCAGTGAAGGAGTTTTCGAACAGGCAGACGCTATCGGAGGCTTTGCTATGGAGAAAGTGAAGATATCTAACCGTGGATGCCCACAGTGCAACATGACCTGCGGCAACGTGATAACGGACACGGACAACGAGCCTGCTGAGCTTGACTACGAAAACGTAACGCTGCTGGGCTCCAACACGGGCTTGGGCGACTTGAAAAAGGTTGCGCACTTAAACCGCCTTTGCGACGACTACGGCTTGGACACGATTTCGCTGGGCAACGTAATCGGCTTTACGATGGAGGCGTCGGAGAAAAAACTCGTCGATTACAAGATTGACTGGGGCGACTTCGAAAAGGCAAAGGAGTTAACAGAAGACATTGCAGTCAGAGAGGGCAAGCTGGGCGCTGTTTTGGCTGAGGGAGTGCGCTACGCATCAGAAAAAATCGGTAAGGGCTCCGACAGATGGGCAATGCACGTTAAGGGTCTGGAAATCTCCGCTTACGACTGTCACACAACACCTGGCATGGCTTTGGCTTATGGAACCGCCGCGTCTGGAGCACACCACAAAGACGCCTGGGTCATATCCTGGGAGGTCAAGTACGGGCGCGAAAGCTACGACGAAGCCAAGGTGGACAAGGTCGTCGAGCTTCAGTGCATAAGGGGCGGAATGTTCGAGGGCTTGACCACCTGTAGGCTGCCATGGGTTGAAGTTGGCTTTGAATTAGACTGGTATCCCCGGTTCATGAAAGCGGCTCTGGGTACGAATCTGACCTTAGAAGACATGTACAAGATTGCCGACAGAACCTACGCCCTAATCAGAGCGTTCTGGGTGCGAGAATACGGAAAACAGTGGAGCAGCGCCATGGACATGGTGCCTGCGAGATGGTTCAACGATGCGTTGACGAAGGGTCCCATGAAAGGCAGCAGACTCGACAAGAGCAAATACGAGGCAATGCTGCAAGCATACTACAAGAAGCGAGGATGGGACAACAGGGGCATACCGACAAAGGCAACATTAACTAAACTAGGCTTGACAGACGTGGCTCAAGAACTGAGCAAGCATGCTCAGTTAACGGCTTAACCCTCATTCTTTTTTATTTTTCAAAGAACAAAATCTAGTTGTTGTTGAGCCGCTCTGCTGGAAACTAGATTTCAGAAGAAGAAGGGGCTAATTGCCTTTAGCCTTCTTCTTCCGTGGTGGTGATGAAAAGGCGCCTTAGTGCTACCCACCACGTTATACACTTGTCCGGGGGCGGCACTGCATTTGGGACAGTGGACATGAAGCCCCGTAAGGGTGACATTTCGGGGTAGCTTCAGAGCAACGCTTAAACTTTCCAACAAGCTCATTGGAGAGACAAACAGAGATGAACCTGCTTGACCTTCAACGACCTGTTCAACAATCTCTGGCAGCTCTTACTCCAGTACAGCTATTTCGGAGTTTTCCTAATCAGTTTCATCGGAACCGCCTCAATCATCTTGCCCGTGCCTTACACGCTGATAATTTTCTTTCTCAGCCAATCTGGTCAATGGGACCCAGCGCTTCTCATAATCGCAGGCGGCACAGGCTCTGCGCTCGGTGAACTGTCCGGATACGCGTTGGGGTACCTTGGAAGAAAAATCATAAGCGAAGAACGCAAGAGAAAAATGACCTTTCTGGTTAGGTTCTTCGACCGATTTGGTCCCCTCGCCATCCTTGTGTTCGCCTTGACTCCGTTGCCAGACGACCTTTTGTTCATACCTCTCGGGATTCTGCGTTACAAGTTCTATAAGGTGTTCATACCCGCCTTGATCGGGAAATTGCTCATGATTTTTCTTTTGGTATACTTCGGCAAGATATGGGGAGCCATCCTCATTTCAATATTCGGCGAGGGCGGAAGCCTCATTGGGATGGTAATCACCACAATATTGCTGGTTATCGTTATAATCGCAATATACCGAATCGACTGGGAAAAACTGCTCCAAAAATACGTGCCAGACAGAGGCGAGAAACCAGTTTGAGGGTCATAGCCGACCTACACATCCACAGTCGATTCAGCCGGGCTACAAGCGAAAAGATGAACATAACCGAAATCACACGATTCGCAAGGATAAAGGGCTTAAACCTAGTGGGCACGGGCGACTTCACCCATCCCCAATGGCTCGAAGAACTCAGACGAGAGCTCGAAGAAATTCCAGGTGCAAACCTATACAAACCCGCCAACGAACCCGAATCAACTGTGAACTACATGATAACAAGCGAAGTGGCGACAATCTTCACATTTGAAGGCGACATCAAAAAGATTCACAACGTTATCCTGACGCCAAACTTTGAAACGGCGGTGCAGATAAATGACCGTCTAGCACGTTACGGCAACCTAGTCAGCGACGGCAGACCCATGCTCGACATGACTGCGCCTCAACTGGTCGAAGAAGTAATGCAGGCAAGCAGCGAAAACATGGTTATTCCAGCGCATGCTTGGACGCCTTGGTTCAGCCTCTTCGGCGCCTTGAGCGGCTTCAACCGCATGGAAGACTGCTATCAAGACATGACCAAGCACATTCGGGCTATTGAGACTGGCTTGTCATCAGACCCGCCCATGAACTGGCGCCTGAGCAGCCTCGACAACTTCGCCTTGGTCTCCAACAGCGACAGCCACAGCCACTGGCCCTGGCGCATCGGCAGAGAGGCAAACGTGTTCGAACTCGAGCGATTAACTTATGCCGAAGTCGTGGGCGCCATAAGCAAAAAAGACCCTGCAAGGTTCAAATTCACGATTGAAACCGACCCAGCTTACGGGAAATACCATTGGACTGGACACAGAAACTGCAAGGTTTCGCTTCCACCCAGAGAAGCGATAAAGTTTGGAAATCGATGTCCAGTCTGCCGCAGAAGCCTCACAAAAGGCGTAGAGCAAAGGGTTGAAGAACTCGCAGACAGACCAGCCGAGTTCAAGCCCGAAAACCCCATCGGCTACATGCATCTCCTGCCACTCTCAGAAATAATCGCCACAGTATTCGGTGCGACCTATCCCAGTGTTCAAAGGGTTTGGGAAGCCTACAACTCGCTTATTGCACGGTTCGGCAACGAATACGCCGTGCTCATCGACGCACCGATGGAGGAAATGTCAAAAATCGTTGAACCCACTGTGGCTGAAGCCGTTGTTCGCGTGAGAGAAGAAAAAATCAAGGTCATACCAGGCTACGACGGAGTGTATGGTCAACTCGTCTTGTTCGAAGAAACAGGCGAACGTAAACCGCGAAAAGAACCCGTCAAGCAACGGAGCCTCGCAGACTTCATGTAAGGTTTCATTGTGGCGAAAAGCAACTTTTAAAAGGAATTCAACTCCAACTTAATGGCGCTCTCAAAGGGTGAAACAAAAGTGGATTACGGAAAAATCGTTGAATCAATTCCAACTGAAAAGTGGAACGAGTTAACAAGCAAACTAATCGACTGTATCTTAACATCAAAGAACGACGAAAAAATGCCCAATCAACTCGCAAACAACATACTTCACAACTGGCAGCAAGGCATCCTACAAAGCAAGTCTGGACTAACGGCACTGCTTGAAGCCGCGCTGCTGCTTGAACCAGAAAAAACAACAAACGCCTTCAATGAACTACAGATGACAAGCATCGCAGAGCAAATTAAAGGAGCGCTTGGCTCTTAGAGGAGGAAACCTGGATGCTCAAGTTTGGAATCGAGTTTGTTCCCCGCGAACCCTACTGGAAAATAATCTACTACGCAATCCAGGCTGAAACAGGCGGGTTCAGCAACCTCTGGATTACCGACCACTTCAACAACCGCAACGTGTACGTTACCCTCACGGCGGCTGCACTCTACACGAACAAAATCACGTTTGGTCCAGGAGTAACCAACCCATACATGGTTAACCCAGTCTTCACCGCTCAAGCCATAGCAACCCTGAACGAGTTGGCTCCCAACCGCGTCGTGTTAGGAATCGGAGCTGGAGACAAAACCACCCTCGAGAGCGTCGGAGCCGAAATGCAGAAACCACTCACAGCGGTTCAAGAAGCCATAGAAATCTTCAGGAAAATAACCAGCGGAGAAAACGTCGTTTACAAGGGAGAGGTGTTCAAAACCGCGGGCGCCAAATTCCTCTTCAAATCAAAGGGCGGAATACCAGTTTACATTGGGGCTCAGGGTCCAAAGATGCTGGAGTTAGCCGGCAAAATCGGAGAGGGCGTGCTCATCAACGCCTGCCACCCAAAAGATGTCGAATACGCCGTGAACTGCGTCAGAGAAGGCGTCAAAGCGGCGGGCAAGAAAATAGATGAGGTCGACGTAGCCGCATACACGTCATTCTCAGTCCACGAGGACATAAAAAAGGCTAACAAAGCAGCTGTGCCCGTGGTGTCATTCATCGTAGCAGGCAGTCCACCTCAGGTTTTGGAGAGACACGGGATCGACGTGAAGAAGGCGGAGG
>Ga0315314_1001027_pt1 | contig 26589 bp, 28 predicted proteins | sample TDP9_MG_FD_203631 | JGI IMG/M metagenome (GOLD analysis project Ga0315314, IMG submission 203631) | Freshwater sediment microbial communities from Lake Towuti, South Sulawesi, Indonesia - TDP9 | ecosystem: Environmental > Aquatic > Freshwater > Lake > Sediment | place: Indonesia: South Sulawesi... | reverse complement strand
ACTTGGAATTACAGCGGGATCGCCGTACTTCCGCATTCTTGAGATTCACTATCACTGGTCGAACGCCGGACTCGACACAACTTTCAGTTTAATGCCTTCAACGGTGGCCTAGAATGCCGGATTACACAAAATCATGGTCGAAGAAGCAGTGGACCCGCACAACTGAAGGCGTCTTCAAAAACATTATCGACGCGCTTCGGGAAGGCCGAATGCTTCCGAAAGGCTACATTATGCCAACTAATCCGGTGCCTCAAGGCTTCGAGCTCATCGTGGACCCTACGAAATACACTGCGCCTAAAGGAATCGCAACCACTAAGGTCTTCTCGGTTTGCATTCATGCGAAGCAGAATTGGGCTGGAACCGTCACCCTTTCGCAGTCGAATAACCTCTGCTCAGGAGCCTCAGTCTCCATAGACGATACAACTGTTGAAGTCTCAGCTGAAACTCCGAAGAACTGCACCTACATGCGCCTCAGCCTTCCAGCAGACTGTCCAGTCGGCGTCTATAAAATTACGGTAACAGGTGTTTCCGGCTCAATCACTAGAACCGCTGAAGTCAGAATAGGGGTTGGAGTCTCCATCGAAGATGAAGAGCCTTGGCGCTGCACCACCGATGAGGAATGCAAAGCGTTGTATGGAGATGATTGGTGGTGCGTTGACGGTGAATGCGTTAAGGCTTGCGGAATTTCACCAGAAACCTGTAATGACGACTATTGCACAGAGGATCAGAGTTGTATTTGGAATGCTTCAAGGAGTAAATGTTTCTGTTTGCAGCAAGGCTTCAGTCTCGCATGTTCAGAGATCATAACGATTCCAGTTGGGGAGGGCAAGATGGGTTATGGATCTATCGTCATCACAAGCCTCAACGGCTTCTCAGGTTCGGGTAGCGTGTACATCTATGATGCAGGCCAACCGGATCAGGCTTTAAGCGGTTGCTTGGCTGCTTGGCTGAGATATGGCTTGGGCAGCGGAAACATTGTTCCCGTCACCTTGCCGGCTGACGGCCAGATCGCAGTCGGCGTCGAAGTCAGTTCAAGCTGCTTGGAGGAGGGAGATCACTACTTCGGGGTTGAAGTTTCAATCGGAGGGAAAACGGCGGCTTGCGTCATTATGGTCCGCGTCAAATCGACAGGAATCTGGTACTTCACGGAATACCAAGAAGGTTTGGCTCAACTTCTCTGGCTTAACCCGAATTGCCCTACCTCACCATTAGGCGGTGGCTGGCGTGGCTGCTGCAGATGCAATGACAATTGTAGCGCCGGTTCATGTGAGAGAGAACTTTGGGCTGCCTTCTCATCAGAAGGATTTACGGGCGACGTTATTTTCACTGTTTCAGCGAAGCCGAAATGCTGTTTCTTCGACATTGACTGGTATGATGTCTGGTGTGAAGGAGATGTTTATAAGTGTGAAGGATTCTGCGGAAAGCATTTCTCTCCAGAATCAAAAAGCGGCCGTGTTTCGGCGCACGGCGATCAGATGTGCGGTTGGTACACTTGCTGTCCTCCAACCGGCCCATGTCTAAACTGGGATGTTCCCGTAGTATTCACCGGTGTCGGAGGCGGCATAACTCAAAGCATCGTCGTCTACATGCGAATGCCATGCATATACAAGCCCTACTGAACGGAGGTATATGAATGCCTTGTAAAAACTGTCCTGAAGAGAAGAGTGCGAATGTGAAGCCGGACAGTAAGCCTCTTCGCCCAGAACCGCGACCATGTGAAGATTCCGATGAACTCTGCAAGGTCTGGAGGTCGCTGGTGGAGCTGGATCAAGCTCGAATGTACTTTCGACGCCATATGGACTCGATGAGCTGTATCAGATGCAAGGAATGGGCTGGCCAGATTATCATGATCCTCGACACTTACGCTAGAATGACAACTAACGCTGAAAACTATAAGATTGAGAAAGTCCGGTTGGAAACGCAGATCCGCAAGATAGTCGAGAAGATCGATTCTCCGAACAAGCAACAGGAAGAGGAGCCGAAGGCTTGAGTTTATCCAAAGCAGTCGCGGATCAGCTTCTGAGCGAGATAAATCGGAAGCTGAAGCATCGCCACGACAGCCGTGAGGGCTGCCGAAGCATCAACACAGATATGCAGATAGTCAGCCGCGTCCGAGTGCTTCCACCCTTCAAAATCGCCTCCCGCGTAATGGTGAGAAACCTTAACGCTCAATTTCTTCAAGGGAAGACAGTTGCCCAAATAATTGCGGAAGCTCAAGCCGCATCCGGAGTCTCAAGCCTCGGAGAATACGGCGATCCCACAGTCTTAACCGGAGCGGTGAAGCTTGAGGAAGGCGCTGAAATCACTCTCACGCGGAGCGATGCGCATAACGCTCTGCTGATCGCCGGTTCAGAACATAACGCTGTCAAGATTAAAGGGAAGCCTGTTGATGACTCCGGTATTGGAGACGGGAAAATACTTGTCTATCGAGCTACAGGCGATAAGCTTCAGTATGAAACGCCTGCGGGCGGAGGAGCCGCAGCCGGCTGGGAGAACGTAGTCTGCTATCCTTGGGGTGGAACCGCAGTTCTGAGCGCCGATCCATTTCTATCATACACAGATGAAGTTTCAGAGAACGCCGGCGTTTACGCTGAGGTTGCGTGGTTCGACTTCGATATGCCGGCTGGAACGATCAAGTCGATTTTCGCTCACCTTGTTTGGGCTCAGAAGGTAACAGGCAGCGGTAATGGGCTGGTCAAATGGCAGATAGCGTCTGGACCCCATGCGGCCCCAGGAACTTGGGTTGACATCACCGACGAGGTTTCTGAAAGCTCGACCAGTTACGTTGATAAAGGTCGAAGCGGAATCGCCCACAGGATTACAGGACTCACGCTGACGACGCCTTTCACAATCCACTGCCTCGTCAAGAAGGGAACCGCAACCTCAGCTCAAGCGAAGGTGAAGAGCAACACGTATCTCAGAGTGACCCACAAGGTGTCTTGAATGTCAGATACATTCTTTCACGCTGAGGAGGCAGATCTTAGACCTCCCGGCGTCAGCTTCGAAGTCTGGGAGATAGTGAGCGAATCAATCTTAGAGATCCGTGAAGCACATGCAAGCGTGACGGAGACAATTACTGAATCAGTTACAGTTACCGAAACATCAGGATAGGGGTGAGAATGAAATGATTAGAATACCGCACATTGTTAGAATTGGAGAAAGCATAGACGGTCGAATTGCAAGAATACTTGCAGAGAAGAAAAGCGACCTGATGCTAGATAACTTCGGGAACTGGTTAGCAGCATTGATTCGTCCAGTTCCCGGAGCAGCAACAACGAAAACCGTCAGCTTGAAAGATACAAGCAACGCAGCGCGGACACTCTACGTCTATAGTTCTACAGCACCATTCAGCAATGTACTGGGAGGGACGCGAATAGGCGTCGGCAGCAGCAGTACCCCTGCCGCTAGAACGGATTACAATCTAGGAGCTATCCTCGGATCACTAGCAAATACAACAGATGGCGTATGGACATCGTCAACCGGACAGATAACCTTCAGCGGAAGCGTGTATCTTGTGTCAGGCGGCACTGTTAGAGAAACCGGGTTCCTCAGCAGATGGGCTGACGGCGCACCCACCTACTACGACTTCATGCTCTTCCACGATATCGTATCAGACGTGGTCATCAGCGCCGGTAAATACGCTTTCGTCCAATACACAATACAGCTTTAATCTATTCCAGAGAGACATCGAGGCCTGACCAAGCTTTTCTTTGTATTTTTCTAGCGAACGGCACGGCGAGAAGCTTCGACCGCGGAACCGGAGAAGCCTTAGTGGACTGCATAATGCTTGATCCAGAGTTTGCTGAAGAAGTAGACGCATACGGGCGGCTAAGCTACACAGTTACGCTGGTAGAACAAAGCAACCCTTAACTCCGCTTCCATCTTTTCTTAAGGAAAATTGATGTCGCCGTTCCCTACGATGATGCTTGTGCGCGTAGGAAGCGTCGAAAGGCCTGTAGGATTTCCCGTCCTTCGTGCGTGGCGTGGTAGACTTTTGTCTTCCTTCCCCGTTTATACACCAGTTTGCTCGTCGCGAAGCCTCTCGCCTCTAGACTTTTCATCATGGGGTATGTTTTGCCCGGTCCTATCTTCGTGCCGAATTTTCTGTTTATTTCACTCATGAGCTTGTAGCCCCATCTCGGCCGATCTACAAGTAGTTCGAGGAAAAGCATGTCGAGGAACCGTCTTGCGAAGCGGCGCTGTATGTCTGAAATCGCTTTGCTTTCGCTCAAGTTCTCACGGCGGGTGCTATCCGAACACGGTAAAGGATAAGTTGGATATATCGATTTCCCATCGTATGGACTGTTTATACATTTTGGGAAACGCGCTCCGGTTGGGAGTAAATATGCAAACTCTTAAATAGGAGCTACGCACACCTTAGACGGCAGACGGATATATGTGATTTAGGATATATTGTATACGCGTTGAACAGGTGTACAGGTGCTGGTGAGATGTTGACGCTAGGCTGGCGGGGTCATTACGATGCTGATGGGTGAACTATTCTCCCTGGTCAGCTTAGCGGCTGGGCTCTTCTTCTTCATCTTCGCTGCGAGATACTACTTCTCGATAGCCTTCGTCATGGTTCGGAAGAATAGAATAGCGAATAGGAATAATGGGCTTAACAACAAAAATCATTGGCGCAACAACAACGGCAATGGTAATGGCAACAACGGGGGATCGCACAACGGCACTAACAACAATAACGGCAAAACGCTTCACAATGGGGGATCGCATAACGGCACTAACAACGATGGCAAGACGCTCCATAACGGAGGGACCCACCTCGAGCTCTTTCGCAACGGAAATGGTGAAAAGGCCGGAAAGGGCGTTTTGACCAGACTTGCCAGCTGGGTCGGAAAAGTTGTCCTCGGTAATGGAGTTTCTCTATCGAATGGGGAAAACGGGGAGAACGGTTCTTCCAAGTCGGTGAACAACGGAAACAATAATCATCGCAACAATAATCATAACAACAATCATAACAATCATCAACCCTTCATATCTATTCACCTGGCCTTCTACAATGAGAAGAACGTTGCAGATCGAATATTGACAGCATGCGCCTCACTCAACTACTCGAACTATGAGGTCATCGTGGTCGACGACTCCAAAGATGAGACTGTTGAGATCTTGAAGAAGTGGCAGGATAATCCGAGGGTAAAGATAATTCATAGAGAGGCTCGGAAGGGCTGGAAGGGCGGCGCCCTAAATGAAGCCTTGAAGCGGATGAACCCTACAGCCGAGTACGTCATGGTCTTCGATGCAGACTTCATCCCGCCGAACGACATCATCCAGCAGTTTCTACCATACTTCGGCCAAGGCATGGGCGTGAATGGCAATGGAAACGGTAACCATAACAATCATAACGGCAACGGAAATGGCGGATTGAACAATAATCACGGGAACAACAATCACCTGAACAATCATAAGACCGTCAACAGGAACGACTATCAACGCATAATACAGAAGCTTGAGTCATGGTATGAGAAGCGAGAGCTCGCTGTAGTCCAAGGATACCAATGGCATTACTTGAACGCAGGCGAGAATTGGCTTACGAAAGGCATACGCGCAGAGTACAGTGCCAGCTACGTCATAGAGAGAACCTATCAAGAGCTTACAGACGCCATGAAGATGATCTCCGGCAGCGTCTTCATGATCAAAGCAGACGTCCTGAAGAAGCACGGATGGTCCACAAGCATGACCGAGGACTGGGAACTCACAGTCAGGCTATACTTAGACGGCTACAAGGTTGTGTACACACCGTACATTCAAGCGCCATGCGAATGCCCCTCAACAATACCTCAACTTGTCAAACAGCGGATGAGATGGGCTGAAGGCCATACATACAACGCGAAGAAATACTTCATGGAGGTCTTGAGGAGTCCTAAGCTTTCGCTCACGGAGAAGCTTGAGTATGCCTACTATGCACCTTACTACCTCCAAACCTTCATCTTCCTGATCGGAACGAGCTTCTGGTTCCTATCTGAGACGATGCATCAATACCTCCCATTCTGGACACAAGTCTTCGGCTGGTCTCTCCTGCTGAGCAACTTCTTCTCGCTCCCAATGATGGGCTTGACCGGCCTCTTCCTAGAGAAGAATGTTCAGAGAGATCTTACAGGAATATTCTCCTTCATAGTCATGTCCTACGTCCTCGTACCATTCATCGCATACGCCTCGTTGAAAGGCCTGCTAGAGAAGAAGGAGAGAGGCACATGGATAAGAACACTCAAAACAGGAAAAATTACAGAGATAATCACAAAGCTTGAGCTGAGAAAAGTCTGGCGAGAACTACTACCGAAAAGAAGGAAAGCCAAGGCCGTGAAGAAGGTTGTGACGAAAGCCAACGGTGGAGCTCCTGCCGCCGATGCAATTGGAGAGGGTAAAGATGAAAAGTCAAATGTGAAAAGGGTCAAGTCGGTCCAAGATGAACGCAGGCTTTTCAGACTTTCCTGGATCCGCGGAAAGAAAAGAGGGAAGGCGGCACTTGCTCTACTGATAGTCGCCACGTCTCTGATAATGTCCCTATTTGCCCTAGGGGCGAGGATGACTGTTGTCGAAGCCGGGAATCCTGCAATTCTCTATTTTCATGGAACAGGGCCTCCTTCGTCGAATGGGGCGATGGACACAACTGCAGGGACATCAACATACGAGTACCTGTTCATCGCGACAAAAACCTTCATCTTTGATCGAACGACAAGCCCGACGACTATTAATGAACAAACAACAGCCGATCTCTATGTCTACATGAGGAAGATGGGCGGAAACCCTACGTGTACAGTTTCCTATGTGATAAAACGTTACGATACCGGGGCCACCCTTGTTAGTGCGGGACCGTTTTCACCATCTCTCACCGGCACTCTCGCCCAAAGAGGTCCTTACACTTCCAGCAGTTTCACGATCCCAGCTGGAGTAGGTATAACAATAGAGATTACATTCACGCCGTCAGGAGCCTCATTAGGGAAGGAAGTTACTTTTGCATGGGACGGACCGGCTGGCAGTGGAGATTCGAGACTATATCTGCCCACCTCCAATATTCCCGAGAATTCCATTCTTTTCTTGTTGCTAGCGCCACTAGTCCCGCTGGCGAGTAGGAGATCCCGCAGAAGAAGTCTAAGCAAGTCTGCTTGAGACAAATGCCAGACCTAGGAAGTTAGCCCCAACCTCAGGAGCCAAGCTGAAAACTGGGGATAGACTTCAGAATTGACCACTGCTCTTTTCCGTCTCCGGCGGCCTTGCCGCAGTCTCCGTCGAAGCTGGAGCAAGCATCCAAAAAGCCGATTCGAAACTAGATACACCTTGAGAACTATACGGGAAAACGCTCTTTTTACAGTATTTTTCGCGATTGTAATATCATGCATAGCACGTAGGCGCTGCACGGTAAACCTCTTTCCGAAGAAGACATCTCACAGGCACAAGCGCTCTTGAATGCTGTTGACGCATAGCATATGCGTGATGCCTCGAGAAGTTCACTACAGACCGGCGTAATCGTCTACCGCAAAGACATAGGAGGCTACGGCAGGTCCTAGCGAATCTCAGGCTACACAGACACGGATATCTGGAATACAAAGAACACAATGCAAGACCTAGCGGATGGCACGGCGAGAAGCTTCGACCGCGGAACCGGAGAAGCCTTGGTGGACTGCATAATCCTTGATCCAAGGTTTGCTGAAGAAGTAGGCGTCTTTGCCAAGTCAGGCCTTGACAACAATATCCACCCGGTATACAGTGGGACCTTCCGGCACCGGCACGATTCCTGCATCGACTGGCATCTACGTGATAGTAACAATAACAAGGACAGCTGGAAACAAAGCGTTCTATTTTCAATGGGACAGCTCTAGCGCTGATTCAAGGTTGCTTTTGCCCGGCTCAGATATTCCGGAGAACCTTCTGCCATTTCTTTTCATTGCGCCGATCATTCCATTGATGAGAAGCAGAAAGCCACGAATACTCTTAGAGCTTCAGTCAAAGATCTTGAAAGTCTATCGACATACCATAAAGTGGCGTTCTCTGGTTTCCACTCACATGGCTCTTCTAACAAGTTTGAAGAAAGATGAGACCTCCCGAGAATCATAATTCATCATGAGCTTGAACGAGCGCATCCGGATCAAGAGCAAGCAGTACCAGAATCTTCTAAGGAACAATTGATCCCGTTGTCCGTTGCACATGTTCTGCCGTGCGTCATAGTCTACTGCAGGCTGAAATGGCTGAGAGGCCTTATGATTGGACCTGAGACAACGTATCCTTGTCAAGGAGTGGGAGGGGTTCTCGAAGATAGTATATATACTAAGATCGTTCAGAGCATCAGAGGCCCTCTCATGTCCAGTTTGCGGATTTCATTATCCTTTGAAGAGGTTCACCTGAGACAGCCTTAAAGTTCCTAAGATAAAACCTGCCATGATTATCTTAGAATTGACCGAGAAGAAAGTATAGAGGAGCTAGCGATCACAAGGAATGAGGATTTCCTACTAGACTCTAGAAAGGGGAACTAGCCATTCAGGATAAAAGCTACTATATGAGCGAAGACCGCGGCGACACAGTTTACCTGACGCATGGCGACTTTCAGGCTAAATTGACACTGACATCTGGAATACAAAGAATACAATGCAGGACTTAGCGGACGGCACGGCGAGAAGCTTCGACCGCAGAACTGGAGAAGCCTTAGTGGACTGCATAATGCTTGATCCAGAGTTTGCTGAAGAAGTAGACGCATACGGGCGGCTAAGCTACACAGTTACGCTTGTTGAGCAATCGAATCTTTAATGCCGACTTTTCGAGCGATTTGAGTTCGGCAAGGTTCTAATCGCTGTAAGGAGCATCGGATAAGTGTGAAAAGAGATATTCCACTTCAGAATGTTTCATTAATATGGATGCTTGAGTGTTTCCTCTATTGAGGGGGCAGATCATGAATAGAATCTGCATACTGATCCCTGCGTTGAACGAGGCAGAAACTATTTCGCAGGTTGTTTCAGGTTTTCCAAAGGAATTGTTTTCCCACGAGGTCTCCGTTCTCGTCGTCGATGGTAACTCCAAGGATCAGACCGTCGAACTTGCTAGGAGAGCCGGTGCAAACGTGATGGTTCAGCGAACAAAAGGAAAAGGCGCTGCCCTCAAGGAAGGAATTAGACAAGCTAGGGGCGACATCTTCGTTATAATCGATGGTGATGGAACGTACTCGCCGAGGGAACTTGACAAACTAGTGGCACCAATAATAGAGGATAGGGCAGATGTGGTGATTGGGTCTAGATTTAGAGGAGAAATCGAGACTGGTGCAATGACATGGATGAACCGCATCGGCAACAGGATATTCAATTGGATGGCAAGAACGGGCATCGGCATCAGCATAACAGACATGTTATCGGGCTACAGGGTGATGAGGGCGTCAGTCTTCAGGAAACTTGTTCTATTGAGTAGTCACTTCGAAATAGAGACTGAGATGACGATAGAATCGTTCACTAGGGGGCATAGGATACTTGAGGTTCCAATATCGTACCTGAAGAGAAGAGGAAGCCCTGCCAAGCTGAAATCTTTTCAAGATGGTATGAAGATATTTAGATCGATAGTGTTCTTCATAATGAATACTAGGCCCCTTTTTTTCTTCTCAATAGTTTCAGCAGTCTTCTTCGTTGTGGGAACATTTCCAGCTTCTTACGTACTCTACGAAAAGATCGCCCTCGGGGAGATCCTCCATCTGCCATCTGTGATGCTCTCTTCTCTTCTATACGTTTCCGGAGCCCTAATCTTGGTATTTGGACTGTTGGCTGAACTGGTAGTAACAGCCCGTCGAAGAATCGAATATTCATTGGAAATGCAACAGTCAGAGCATGAAACTAGTTAGCTTTGTAGTCCTCAAGAGACGGAAATTCAATTGAACAACTTAGCATCCACTGGGTACCCCGGACTAAGGGAGCTTGAGGTTCTAGAACAGAGCTTTGGAACATGGCTAACGCGAAAGTCAGAGCTCTTACTTTCTCTAGTCGAAGGAAAGAAAGTGCTAGAGATCGGATGTGGAACTGGAAGTATAACTCAATACTTAGTGAAGAAATCGCTCGAAGTGACTGGAGTTGACTCATCAGCTGACTGCATAGAGAAAGCGAAAAGAAAGGGAATCAACGCAAACTTCATTCAAGCAGATGTTTGTGATCTTAAAAGTCTGATTGAACTCTATGACTGCTTCAACTGCGTGGTAATGTCGGATGTGCTTGAACATATCGAGAAAACAGATACCGCACTCCGAAAGGCATGGCATCTGCTGAAAAGGAATGGAATATTGATACTGACTGTTCCGGCCTTTCAAGCATTGTACTCCGAGTTTGATTATAGACTCGGTCATCTTAGAAGATATTCAAAGAAGGGTTTGATTGAAGAATTGAACAGTGCAGGATTTCTGGTTGAGGAATGCAGGTTCTGGAACATCGTTGGACTAGTAGGTTGGCTAATAGTGCACAAAATCCTCAATCGTCTGACGCTTGTAGAACTCAACGTGGCTTTGATAAGACTCTATGACAATCTGCTTCGTTTTGAAAAGCGCATTGAACTTCCCGTCGGTCTGACCCTCATTGCTAAAGCTAGAAAACCCTCGTTGATGTAATTTGTCATAGCGGAAATGCCAATCCGAAACGGTAACATTTACTATTGCAGGATTATCTATAGTATTGACCGCGATGATCAACGATAACTGGAAGGAAGGATTGCGAAATGCGTCTATCAACAACATATGGTTGATACTCACACTATTCATAGTGGCGGCGACTGTAAGAATTCTGATGGCCGCGTTCTTGATACCTATCGATTGGAACTGGGATAGCTATCATCATTGGCAGATAGCTTATTACACGTTGAATATCGGGCTCAAATATGGTAGAATGTGGGATCTGATGGGAGTTGAGTATTACTGGCCGCCGTTACCACTTTTGACAGAGTCCTTTCTCATATGGCTTTTTGGCACAAGCATATGGAACATGAGAATATTCAACATGATCATAGGCTCCAGCTCCGCGGTACTGGCGTACCTCGTAGGGAAAACTAGGAACAAGAATACAGGAATTGTTTCTGGACTTTTTGTTGCCCTTTTTCCGATCTTGGTTTTTCATGATATTCTTGGCCTAAGCGAGACCATGATGGTTTTCTTTTCGCTTCTGGGTCTTCTTGCCATTTGTAAGGGCCATGATTTCTATAGCGGACTGGCTTTCGGTTTAGCATCCATCTGCCATTTCGCAGCTTATCCCCTGATCTTTCTTCTAATAATCTATGAGATTGTGAGCAAGAGAGCCGGCGTCTATCTGATTCCGGCGCTAGCAGGATACGGAACCGTGATGATTCCCTACGTGTTCACACTTCATGTACATACGGGCGACTGGTTGTATATGTTCAAGATTATTGGTTTTCCGACGTACGGATGGGATGTACGTTTTCTTTATATCTTGCTTGGCATATCCATGATCGTTCCGGCACTGGCAGGTCTCGGATACAACATCAAAACGAAACAGTTGAAACCCGTTCTCCTATTCAGTTTTGGAGATTTACTTTTCTACGGGTTATTGCTGACAATTAGGACGCCTCCATTGTATGGTGCCGAAAGGTATTACATGCTCCTTTCAGTCTTCGTTTCCTTGGTTCTTTCATATTACATGGGTTCTCTTCTGCTAATGTTCAAGAGGATTCGTTTGCCTCATACAATTTTTTCTGTAGTCATTATATGTATTCTTTTGTCTGTCGTGGTTGCCCCGCGTTTTGTTTCGTATCAAGGAGCCGTTAGATCGTTTTGGGAGGTGGCCGACTATTTGGGACCTAGATATAACGGAGGAACTATAATTTCAGAACTCCCACCGATAACATATAGTCTAATACACTATTGGAATATTGACGGTCGGAACATCTTGGGGGCTCATTACTCTCCGTTAGATCCAGATGGCCGCTTAGCGTGGCTCAGAAAACATAACGTAACTTGGGTAATCTATTCTACGGCAGACTTTGATTTCACCAACCGCGTCTTTCGGGAGCTCAGTGATGGTAGTGATCATCCTCCATTCTTTCTCGCCAAGTCCTTCGGAGAAGTCAGGATCTACGAAGTTAGATTGTAATGTGCTCCATTCCTCTGATTCAGTTAGAGCCTATCTTTTTCTCGACAACATGTCTGCGAGCAGCCCAAAGAGGGAAACTTGCAGACCGCTTGTTATGAATAGAGCAAGGAGAAGGAAGCTGGTAGGTGCGTCAATGAAGCCTTGAGTTACATATGCGTATAACAGTCGAAGACCTATTGCAATTCCGATGAGAACAAGCACAACTCCTGAGCCTCCAAACACAAGTAGAGGATGATAGTCGCGGAACATCTTGAAAACTATCGCAATGGCTTGTAGTCCGTATCTAAATGGACTCAGCACTAGTCGAGATTTTCCGTGTACGCGTTGTCTACAACTGATGGGAACTTCAACTATTCGGAAACCCTGTTCTGCGGCCTGAATTAAAGTTTCTTGAGTATAAGTATAGGAGGAGTAGAATCTCAGACTGGCAGCAACTTTCCTCTTCATAGCTCTGAAACCACACTGCGAATCTGAAATAGGAATGTGAACCAGAAGCCTAAGTACTAAACTGAAGAAACTATTACCGATCCTTTTCAGCCGAGGCATCTCTCTAAAAAACTTCTTCGGCCTTCTTCCGATCACCATGTCCGCTCTGTTATCCAGTATCGGCTCTAAGAGACAGTGGATCTCACATGGATCGTGTTGTCCGTCCGCGTCCAGTGAAACTATTAGTTCGGCTCCAGTGTCCAAGGCTTCGGCCACTGCCGTCCTCATCGCAAATCCGAGACCCATGCGTCTTTCATGTCTAATCACCTTAGCTCCTGCTTTCTCGGCTACCTTCTTTGTTTCGTCCGATGAACCGTCGTCAACCACAATAATGTCCCTTTCAAAGCCTTCAGTCAATATAGTCGGTATGGCTCGAACTACATCGCCAATGCTCATTTCCTCATTATACGCAGGAATGACTATAGAGATCTTCTTGCTCGTCTCCTTTTCAATGCCCATCTTACTACTCTCCATCAAAGAGTTGTCAAAGGACATATAAATCAAAGGTTCTTTACATAGCATCTCAAAGGATAACCTACCCTCAGTGACAAACCAACCGTTACCTCTTGAGATAGCTTCCTGCAATTTTTTCGCAAGAGACAAATTCGTATCTGTCGAGTCGCTCGCATATGAGTCGCTCTAGCAACAAAACTGCCTCTTTGCCTAATTTCTTGCCATAAGTCCACTTGAGATGGAAGGGCAGATATTTGCTTGAGATATTTGAGAATTCATGAGGGTGTAGATATAGGATTATAGGATCTAGACCTGAGAGCAAAAGTTTCCACGCAAATGAAATGTTCTTGAGGTACGAAAAACCGCATGGTATTCTCAGCAAGTTCGTTGCTGTTATAGGCACTTCTATCATTGCGTCTCCTTCTCGTCGAATGTTCTTTTCACTAGCCAGATACGGTTTGTTGGGAATCCCCAACGAAAAGTATCTGCCAGGAAAGGCTGAGGCAACTAGTGAAGAATCGTACAGATATCCAAGTCTGTTGAGTATATCAGCCAAGAATGTCGGGGGTGATAAGAAAGGAGCCCTGAACCCTTTTGGCTTTGACGCAAGTTTCGCGACACATCGTGTTGCAACGCTAACTTCCGTTAGGCATTCTTGATATGTTGCTGGCAGTCTGATGTGCTTGAGCCCATGACATCCCACTTCGTACCTTGCAAGTAGGTCTCTAGTCTTAGGAAAAGCCTCCAAGATGTCGCATGTGGCAAAGAAGGTTGCGGGAATACGGTACCTGTCGAACAGATCAAGAAGAATTGGTAGCCCGGAAGTCAGACCTACGAACGTTTCTGCTCTACCGCCCCAATCTCTTTCAATATCTACCGTTATGCTCGCAATAAACACCAGTCACCTCTTGTGTTATTCTTTCAGAGGGCCTAGGGTCAACGACACAACCTATTCCTCGGGGAGACAGCTATCGCAATCGAGAAATCCTCGTGACAAGACCTCTTCTAACAATTACTGCAGTTCTCCCGGTTCAGTTCACCTTGCAGAGCGCAACAATCCATAATGTTGATGCCCTCGCACAGTACTCTTTAAAATGTTTTCGAAGAAGTCGTAGAAATCTCTTCTCGGTCCAGTTCCATATGTGGACAGGCGGGCTTCCTAGTCGGCGCAGGTATTTCAGTCTTAGAACATTGGCCGCTCTGAAATAGGGATCACGTGGAACCGATAAAATCACGAAACGCTTCGATACTCTCTTAGCCTCCAAAACTGCCCTTTCAGGGTCTATAAGGTGTTCAAGTAGTTCGCAGCACACTGCAATGTCGAATGACTCATCCTTGCAGGGAATGTTGTACACGCTCGCTCTTAGCAAGTCGGAATGTGGATCGAAATACTTCGCCACCTGTAATGCTCTTTGAGAAATATCTAGTCCTTGGATAAACATGTTCTTGTTGTGCGCTTTCAAATATCTACTGATGAAGCCTTCTCCACATCCGACATCTAGAACCGTTGCGCACTTTGCATATTGAGCCATCATATTCACATCTCTTAGAAACTTGCCCACAATCAATTTAACTAATGGATTTGGGCTCAAGTACTTTCTAATGTTCCCGTTCCAATATTCTAAATTCTTATGGCCTTCTTCTTTCAAGGGTTACGCACACACAAAGCAGCCTTCTTCTATTTCAATTATACAGTTCCATCCACAGGCTCGTTGTACAGGGGAAAGCCCTTTGTTATAATTCAGGTTTTCCTTTCTTTAACCTGTAGAGGTTTTCCTCCATCAACTTCCTGTTACCCCAAGCATGTCCGCTACCAAGCACAGTACGATTATTTGAAAGCCTACCATTTGCAAGACCGCGGTTAGGGTCGCTGATGGAAGATAAGACGTTTCCATTCCCGTCAGGAGATAGTGGATCAGAACTCTGAAACCGATAATTAACTCCAGAAAGGACAGTAGCCTACCGATGAACAGAAATGTCCTCAACAGCTCATAATCCCTATATGTTCTCAACATCGTTAGACCCAGCCTTCTTTGCGTAATCGAAGATGCTTGAGATAAGTCTAGGCTCTCCTCCCTTTCTTCTTCTAAATGTGCAAGGGACCTCAACAATCCTGAACAAGGCCAACAACCGCGGTAGGCTTTTATCTTGAAATTTCAGACTAGTAGTTCAAGATTGTCAATGGTAGGCAACGCAGAACACAGTTTTCGGCAGAAGTTTCTTACGATAGTGGATCTGTTTTTCATAGTGGCCGCTGTTTTTCTAACGAGTCTATATCGCGGGCTGTGGGAAGGGTATCCTGTAGGCGACGATAACTTTGAGCATCTAACGATAGCAAGGTTCGTGTTGAATCATTGGCCGCATAGCAACTGGCTTTATGTTTGGGCTGCAGGCATGCCTTTTCACTTGTGGTACGCGCCTTTACTACATTATTTGGTAGCTTTCCTTGCGAAGATCACAGGTCTCTCGTTGGAGATTATCCTAGGGTCGGTTGCGTTTGTGGCATACGCTCTTTCTTGCGTCAGTCTCTATGGCACTGTTCTCGAGGCAACGAACAATCGGCAGGCAGGTCTACTATCAGCGTCTTTAGCGATGGCTTCTGAGATGTTTTGGTATAACTGGCATGGCGCAACCTATAGCAGAGTGCTCGCAACCATGTTCTTTTCGCTAACCATATGGGTTACTGTGAGATATGCCAGAGGTGTCGCGCAGGGGTTATCGACTAAACGCGTGAAACTTCTCCTGTTCTTGTCGGGCGCCGCTACTATTTCGAGCCACGTACTCATGCTAGTAATGATCCCGATAGCTGTCACGCTAATCGTCTTTTCATACGTGGATGGATGGGTGAAGAAGATTACGACGGCTATTAGATCGATAGTGCCAATGTTCCTGATTTCAGGATTCTTCGTTATCCCCTTTGTTGTAAATAGTCCAGCTTCGCAGTACCACATAGCCAGCCCGCCACCACCGCTATATGGATATTGGGACATGCTGGCTGGGTATAGGGGTTCCTCACCTTTCGTTTTTCTGATTATCTTGGGCTCGATAGCAGTACTGCTAGCCAATCGCGCACCGCTGAAAAGCAAGTATCTGACCCGTTCAATTTTAGGCTTCGGATCCGTGTCGATGGTAGTTCTCTCATTGGCTTCATTCTTGTTTCTTGCTTACTTTGCGGGTTATTATGATCTTCTGATCTTACCGTTTCCTCCTATTGTGTATATTCTCTTCTTGTACCTTTCTTTGTTCTTGTCTTTGATGTCTGGCTCGCTTATAGCGACCGTTATCGATTCGGCCAGAGTGCGGTCTAGGCAACTCGCACGTGCAATTAGATATACGCCCGCGATCCTAATGGTTATCGTCTTGATCACAAACTACGTTGTAGTCGTCTCGACGGTAAATCCAAGAAATCTGTATCAGCCTATCGAGTACTGGGCTTCTATCAGACAACATATCAGACCTATTCATGCTGAGGAATTGTACGGTACCGACACAGTTACAAATATTTTAAGGGGCAATCAAAATGAAACCATGTATAGAATCGGAATAAATTCCGCTGGGATCGCTATTTGGTTCAATTACGTGTATAATGTGCCCCAAACGCGAGATCACGAATGGCTAACGATCGTATATCGCGACTGGAGATTTTGGTTTGATTACACTGTATGGACCAAGACGGAAAATTACGAGGAGACGAATTATGCACTTGACTGGTACGCCGTAAAGTGGTTCTTAGTAAACCCTGTCGAAAATGTTCTAACCAAACAAATCGAATGGAACTACCAAAAATTCTTGACCCGGCCGGAATATTACAAGTTAGGCTTTGTGAGCGACGATGTATATGGTTTCATCTTTCAAAATGCGACGACATTGGTCTCGCCAACGAACACGCCTTGTGTCCTCGTAATTGGTAGTAAAACGGTATACAACGACATATTTAGAGGCTTGGCCTTCTCCAATTGGAACAGCCAGCGCGCAATTCTTCTCAGAGGAGAAGAATCCGTTGACAAGTATACGCTCGATGAGCTAAGACGGTTCAACGTGATACTTCTATACGGTTATGAGTACGGCGATCGTGAAAAAACATGGAATCTTTTAAGGCAATACGTGGAAGAAGGAGGGGGCGTAATTATCGACACAGGCTATTCCCCTGACGCAAATTCAAGTTTTATTCCAGATCCGTCTCCAATCGATCGAACATTCGAGACATTCGTCAATACGAATTGGGAGTTTAAACATATCATTACTGAGATAACCGATGGGATTGACTTTGGCGCCTTTTCTGCTGCAAGGTACGATGGGAATCCGTGGAAAATTTCCGGATCGAGAGACATGTCTGTAAGACCATGGGCTAGAACCGTGCTCTGGTCGGCTGGCATCCCCGTTCTGGTAATGGGCGCATTCGGCAAGGGTCGCGTCGTCTGGTCCGGACTAAATCTGCCTTATCACATAGCAAGTTTCATGAATTCGGCTGAATCTCTCTTTCTCTCAAAGATCATTAACTGGGTATCTCATTCGAAGTATTCGCCTGTCTCGAAAGCAGATTTCAAGGTTGAAAGGCTAAACCCTGAAAAAGTGAAAGTCACGCTCTTGACCCAGTTCGATGGCGTACTCTTCAAGGAAAGTTTCTTCCCAAATTGGAAGGCCTATTTACTGGTTGAAAATGCGACGCCCCAATATCTGCCAATAATCAGGGCAGGCCCAGATTTCATGTACGTCCGTATACCAAACCTTACCGAATTTCCTGTTAGCATAGTATTTGAGTATCTAAAGGTCGCTGTAGAGTATCTTGGCTATGCAGTTACATTGGCGACTTTACTGGTCGTATCAGTTGGATTGTTTCCGGAGCCCTTATCTGAAAAGATATCGCGTCCAAAGCACTACTTTCTCAAAAAGTGGAAGAGGATCGCCAAGAGGCTAAATGAATGGTGGTACGCTGAGAGCTGAGAACCGTTCGCTTACGTAACGAAGGGGTCGCTTGCCTTCTATGGGGGCATCGTCTAGGTTTCCGGACGTGATACCGGAGCCGAACAGGCTCGACTTGAGCCCGTTTGGAGCAGGACAAGGCCTCTAAGCGTGCCAAGAACAGCGAAACGCCAACTTCCTGATAAGAGTGTAGTCATTTAGACTTTTCCAACAGCTCTAAACGAAAAACCGAGCCGTCTGGCCTTATCTGGCTCAACGACATTTCGCGCATCTACAAGAGCAGCCGGCATACGCACCACTCTTGCTAAAAGTGATAGGTCCATATTATAGAATTCCTTATGTGCAGTGCATATGACGATACCATCTGCTTGTTCCGCGGCCTTGACGAGGTTGACCGCCGTTTTCACGCCGAATACTTTTTCCGATTTTAACATAGGATCGTACATAGTAATGCGTGCCCCCATCCGTGCCAAACCTTCAACAATCTGCTTCGAGGGAGCCATTTGTACGTCCCGAAGGTCCGGCTTGTAAGATGCACCTAGAATAGCAATGCGTGATCCTTGGACTGTCTTTTCGACATCGTTTAGAGCTTCAGATACAAGAAGTACGACATATTCAGGCATTCTGTCATTGATCTCTCTAGCCATTCTAATTAGATATGGAATGCGACCCACACGAAGCGCCTCATTGACAAGATAGTAAGAATTCGTCGGTAAGCAGGGTCCGCCAACTCCAGCCCCAGGATAATGGGGAACGAAATTCCATTTTGAAGAGCAGGCTCTTACAACTTCAAAAGTGTCGATAGCCAATTTCTCAAATAGCATTGCGAACTCGTTTACCAACGCGATGTTTACATCTCGAAATATATTCTCTGTCAACTTTGCCGCATTTGCAGTTTTGGGATCTCTTACATTGACAACTTTGACTTTGAAAGCTGTTGTGTACAGTAGCGTTGCTAGTCTGGCGCTCTCAGCATTTATGCCTCCGACTACTCTTGGGACTGTTCTAAGACAATCCAATATCTTGCCCGGATCAGCCCTTTCTGGACAAGAAACAACCCCGAAATCAATTCCAGCCTTCAATCCGCTTTCCTTTTCTATTAGCGGGATGATCTGATTCTCAACGGTGCCGGGCCCTACAGTACTTTCTATGATTACGAGACGCCCTTTCCGTATGTTTTTGGCGACATGTCCGCTCACTTCCATAATATTCGAATAGTCGGGAATCTGACCGTACATAACAGGCGTCGGCACGCATATGATAATACAATCTGAAACTGCGATAGCGGAAGGAATATTCGTCGTAGCCGTTAAACTGCTATTGCTAACTACTTTCCCCATAAGTTCTCCAAGACCAGATTCGTCTGGGATATGCGACTTGCCCCAGTTGACTGTACGTACGACCATCTCGTCATTGTCACAACCTATAACCTTGGCTCCAGCATCAGCAAAAGCCGCCGCTGTAGGTAGGCCTATCCTGCCCAAGCCTATGACGCATACGGTCAATCTGCCATCACGAAGGGCTTCGCAGAAATCGCTTTCCGAAATCAGGTTGGATCTTTTTTTCAATGCAATTCCAACTGTTTCAGTTCTAGGACATCTCGCTAATAAAAGATGTTAGGTTATCGCGAAATTAGCAGATCGAAAGTCGAGATCGAACGATCTTGCCACGTTGTCGGACTAGAGGCGGACGCGGCTGCGAAGGAAGCTGTCCGCAAAGTTAGCTCATAGAAGACCTGAACATACCTCTATCGCTCAATGAGGTCGGGTCCATTTTCTATGCATACTCCGAGCATATTCTCGTTGTCGAGATGTATGTGGACCAATATGCCATGAAATCGAAGCCGACCGCTTCAATAGCTATCCTTCTTTCCAAGGTAGTTACGAACGTGGTCTCCTCCGATAGGTGAACCGTTAACGTTCATTGTCTTCCGCTTTTTGGTGAAAATCTTATATTTACCATTCGCGTGTATTTTGGTAGAGATGAATGAAATGGTAGAAGCCCAAGTGAAAGAAGTAGATCCTCAAGGCCGTATATCTATCCCAATAGAATGGAGAAAGGATTGGAAGTCTCGCAAATTAGTGCTGATAAGGCGTGGAGACAGAATCGAGTTGATTCCAGTGGAACCTACCGCTCCATCCAGCCTTTTCGACTCGATTAGGATATCTGGAAAAGTAGATTTTGCAGATCCGCACTCCCTCAAGAAAGCTCTCTTCGAGCTGGAAGAACATTGAGGTTTGTAGACTCAAACGTCTTCCTCCACGCTTTCCTCATCCCTCAAAGGAAGCTAACGAAAGAGGAGCAGCGTGTGAAAGAGGAGGCCAAGGCTATCGTGAAGAGCGTTGAGGAAGTGGAAGAGGTGACCACGACAACGGTCCACCTGTCAGAAGTCGTTAACATAATTGAAATAGGGCTAGGCCTCCAAGAATCTCTAGGATTCCTCACATGGATCATAACAAGCCAAAACATCAAAGTCTACCCAGTGGCCTTGGAAGATTATGAAAGCGCCATGCCACTAGCGAAAGAAAACAACATCAGCGCCAACGACGCGTTAGCATACCTATCCATGAAAACCCATGAAATAAGAGAAATATACTCATTCGATAAACACTTCGACAAACTCGAAGACATCACAAGGCTGCCGAGAACACTGCCTTAGCGTAGGGAGAATAGGTGAGCCTTCTCTCTTTGATTCTATGAAATAGTTGAGTCGCCATGGGGTCTGGTTTCTTCTTCAAATGGTCGATGATGACATCTGTGTCTAGAATTGCTCGTCTCCAAGTCTTCCAGAGTCCTCTAACTTCTGCCATGAACCTCTCAGTACTCCCGATATGACTCCAAGATCCAGCCAGCTTCTCAATGTCGATAGGTCTCTCTATCATAATCTTCCCTCCCTCTTCTCTGACTAGAAGTTAATCGCCGACTCTTACGCCTGTCTTATGACGGACTTCCTCGAGAATCATGACTTGGTACTTTCTGGTAACTTTCACCTTTGCCATATGAAAAGCGGTCAACGGGAGAAACGTCTTGCTAGTCGCAGATCCATTGATAGGGAAGACGGAGGCATTCGCTAAGACTATATGAGAGGATTTTGCTCGAGATAAACGGGGTTTTGTTTCAATAAACCAATAAAATATATAAGCTCATCAGCCTTATGAAATCCTATGAATAAACCTCTCGGCCCCTACGAATTCTCCCGTACGGAACTCGAGATACTTAAGGAGCTGGCCTATTCCTCAACCTCGATATCTGAACTAGCTAAACGCATCCGAAAGTCTCAGCCAACAGTAACTACTGCTATTGAGAAGTTTCAAGCACGCGGTTTCGTGACAGTCGAAAGGCGTGGCATGCGAAAGTTAGTGAGAGTTAGCCAAGCAAAACACGCCCAGCTTCTCCGGGAAATCATGCTCGCTCATCCCCATGTACCTTGGCACTCGCTCTTGGCTTTTTCCCAGATTCTCCCGCTCCTTAGACTAGAAGGCATTGCGCCAGCTACTATGTCGAGAACAACGGAATGGAGGGCTCTGAGGAATCTAATGGCCCATGGCATTATCAGAAAGGACGACAAAGGTATCAGACTTAATCCAAGGTTTCGCAAGATTGGAGAGTTTGTCCAAGAGTTTTCAAGTTTCATGAATTCAAGGCTGGCAGCGCAGGTTTCCGAAGCTGCGGTTATCGTCTGGGCTTCCGGCTTTCAATTCATCATTCGCGTCCCTTCGGGGATAAGAATTCCTGACAAGCGTTTCAAGCCCACAGCTACGACGGCTCTGCCGAGATATGGAATCCGTCTGCTATCTGATGTAGAATACTACTTTTTTTCGCTGAAGCATAAAGCCCTGGAGCCAGAGGATGTCGTGCTCCATACTCTTCTTATCGGTGGCGTCACCAACGTCACATATGCTCTAATTTTGATTGCTAAGGCTAATATCGATCGAAACAGTTTGCTGAGCCGTGCAGAGACTCTTGGTTTGCGAGGTCAAGTTGAAGCAATGCTGAGATTTCTAGATACTCACAAGCCTCAACGTGAGGCAATTCTTCCGAATTGGGAAGAATTCGCTGAGAAGGCACGAGACTATGGGGTCGACTTATGATTAGGCGTCGTAGCTTCAATAGGCAATACGCGGAGAACGAGTTGCGCAAGGTTGCCTCGGTGTTGACGCAGAAAACCACTATTTTTATTGCAGGCGGCGTAGCTATGGCATTCTACGGGCTTAAAGAGGCCACAAAGGATATTGATGTAGTGGTCCAGAGTGGAGTCGATGCCAAGTCGATTTCTTTGGCGCTTCGCAATTTGGGATACGTCGACCCTCGCCGACGAATAGCTACCAACTACAGACGGATGAAGGCAAGCGCAATTCTAGAAAACCATGATGGATTCAGGTGGGACATATTCGAGCGTAAATGAAAGAAACCTTGATGTCGAGGATATGGGAATAATTGCTGAAAGCGGTGTAGACTGGGATGTCATTGTAAAGGAATGCCGTTCGCAAGCCTTGCACTCAGCCGTAATATGGGAGGACGCGCTTTGCAGCAGGCTCATGGATTTGAGAGATAGGAGAGGTATAATATCCCCGATTGAGAAGGAAATCTGTCGGATTGCTGATCAAAAGGTCTTGGAAGCATGGATTACTAGGAAAGTGAGAGAAGGGATCTATACCGTGAAGGATCTAGCTATAGAAGCTGGAGAACCCGAGCATGTTATTCGTAGGGCTATTGCAAGATTGGTTCAAAAGAAGGTTCTAACTGCCAATCGATGCGCCCATAAAAAAGTCAGAGATTGGAACCCTTACTAAACATGACGAATTTGTTCAAGAAGCCTAGACAATTAGTCAACAATTGGGGTTTTTCAAAATTGATGTTTTGGAACAGCTTCGTTTCTGGTGAAAATCAGATTGTCATGGTTCTAGCCTACGTTGAGCGCTTGGGTCTTTGTCACTCTAGCGGGGTTTCAGAAGCCTGCTTTCGAACAAGTATTGAATAACCAGAACAGAAAGACCCTGCCACAGCTGAATCGAGCTTGTCACCTCTACGGTAGCTTTCTGGAAGACGCGTAGAGACTGAAGATCCATGTTTGTCCTCGCCTTTTAGAACCGTTCCGTTATATTCCACTTGACTAAGCGACCGATCTTCCAGAACCTTGATGGAAGTTCTTATGCGCTGATCGCAGTCCTTAAGGTAGGGGAGAAGAAGAGGAGCATAATCAGCTGGAACATAGTTCAGGAGAGAGCCATCCTGGACCCAGGGCTCACGGCCCTTATGCCTCCTAGAATCACAGTGAACTCAAGTGCAGACGTATTGTTGCGTAGGCTACGCGGGACGGTCGAAGGGTTTATATGTACTACGCCGCGAAAGTAGTACGAAGAAGGAATATGAAGAACGAGGTAGTAGTAACGAGGAAAGGGCAGACCACGATCCCAGCTGAACTTCGCATCAAATACAAGATTGAAGAGGGGACGAGGCTTGAAGTCATTGAAACTGGAGAAGGCATCCTGTTTAAACCGAAGAAATCGACGATAGACCTCGCAGGCTCAGGAGCGGAATACGCAAACCCAGAGGAGATGAAGAAGCTCTTAGACAGACTCAGGGAAGAAGATGTCTAAAACCGTTTACGACACAAGATTCTTCATCGAACACTACTACTCCAGAGATGTAGAAGTTCTTAGAAAAACCAAGGAGGAAATAAGAAGAACCAAGGATAGATACATTTCAGCCGTAGTAATCCACGAAGTATACCGGCTGACACTTGAACGAGAGGGGCGTGAAACAGCGATTTTAAGAGTCGGCTTACTGGAGAAAGATTTCAAAATAATAGATGTAGATTCGAAAATTGCAGAAAACTCGGCAGAGTTAAGACATAAATACAAAATCTCACTGGCTGACAGCATAATAGCTGCCACAACTCTATCTCTAAATGCAACATGCTTCTCAGACGATCTCCACCTAAAGGCCGTCAAAGAAATTAGAACGCAATGGATCAGATAAAGAAAGCCACGGCGAGCTGGAATGCTGAGGTTCAGATCTAGATTTTGATGGAGGTTCTTATACTCTGATCGCAGGTTTATAGAGGCATCTGTGGAGGCTGTGTGGGCTGTTGAGTGTTGAGAAGCTTCTCTCTCGCCTGTTGATCTATTCTTTTCCGAGGAGAATAGTCTTCGGGTTGAACTCGATCGATAACATATCTGATGAAGTTAAGGCGCTCAATGGGAGAAACATTCTGTTACTCGCAGATCCGTTGATAGGGAAGACGAAAGCGTTCGCCAAGATTAAGGGGAAGCTTGAGGCCGCTGAGATAAGCTTCTCGCTTTATGATAGGGTTGAGCCTGAACCTTCATTGGCTTTGGCTGAAGAGGTCGCTGAACTCGCGAGGCGAGGGAGAATAGACGCTGTTGTGGCTGTTGGAGGTGGAAGCACTATGGATTTGGGGAAGGTTGCTGCGTTGAGCTTAACGAATCCTGGCCGAGTGGAGAGCTACTTGGGGATGAACCTTGTCAAGTCTAGAAGTGCGCCTTTGATCTGCGCTCCAACCACATCAGGGTCTGGAAGCGAGGTCACACAGTTCGCAGTCCTGAAGGTCGGGGAGAAGAAGAGAAGCATAATCAGCCGAAATATAGTTCCGGAGAGCGTCATTTTAGACCCTGCGCTAACGGCCTCTATGCCTCCAAGCGTTACAGCGAACTCAGGGGTAGACGCCTTAAGCCACGCGGTTGAAGCAGTTCTATCGATGGACGCCTCACCTCTAACAGATGCGCTCGCATTCCAAGCGGTCAGCCTTATCGCTAGGAACATAAGAACAGCATACAGGGAAGGAAGCAACATAGAAGCAAGATCAGCTATGCACCTGGCAGCCACGATTTCAGGGATCGCATTCACAAACGCGAGGCTAGTCGTAGGCCACAGCATCGCGCACACCTTCGCCCCCATCTATAATGTTCCGCATGGCATGTCATGCGCTATGGCGCTTCCATACGCGATGGAGTTCTATCTCACCGCAACTCCAGAGAGACTAGCGTTAATCGCTATAGCCATGGATGAGAGCGCTATCGGCCTTAAAGCGGACGCGGCCGCGAAGGAAGCTGTCAGCATAGTTAGAAAGCTCATAGAAGACCTGAAGATACCCTTATCGCTCAAGGAGGTCGGAGTTCCAGAGCAAAAGCTAAGTATGCTAGCTGAGCTCTGCGTCAAAGACTGGCCTAGACCGAACAGCCCCCGCCCATTGACAGAGGAGTCTGTGCTCGAACTCTTCAAGCGGATGTGGAGAGGCGAACCTCTACAGTAGCGGTTGTAAAGCTCCTGATCTGTTGCGCCGTGGCGGTTTCTGCGATCTCGAGGAAATGTTTAATTGCATCAATTCTACATTCAAATTTGGATGTGAAGTTGATGGGAAAAATCGTCCAGACTCTACTGGAGGAATCTGAATACCAGCATTTCAGGAAGATCGCGAAGGAGAAGGGGCTGAAGGTTAAGGAGGCTGCTAGATCAGCTATTGTTTATTGGACTAGGGAACTCACACTCCTCGATTTGAATGACCGGTTCTTCAAGTTGAAGCCCGCCGACCTCGGTGACCCTGAATTGTCGAGTAAGGTTGATGAGATCTTGTATGGTAGGAGGATGAGGCGCTGAAACTGTTCATGGATACAAGTGCCTTCATCGCTAGATATCATTTGAAGGACAGCCGTCACGACGATGCGATGAGCTACTTGAGGAAGATCGAGTCAGGTGAGGCTGGCGTCAAGAGGCTTTACACATCTGACTACATCATAGATGAAGTGGTCACGACCATATTCGCTAGAACGGGCTCCTTAGAGCTGACCAAAGAGTATGGCCAAGCGATAATCGAGTCGAAAGCGATTGAGAGGCTCACAGTTGACGAGGAGACCTTCCTTCAATCTTGGGAGTTCTTCAAGAGGATGGGGAGCGTCGGGTTGAGCTTCACAGACTCAACATCAGCCATACTAATCAAGAAGAAGGGAATACACGCAGTCTTCACATTCGATGAACACTTCAAGAAACTAGGGTTCAATACGATCCCATAATCTTCATGTTAAGAAATCAGCAGTAAACCTCGCCCGATCATATTCGCCTTTTCATTCGATCTTCTTGAATCTGCCCTTCAATTTATCCAAGATGCTCGTAAGCGTGGTATACTCCATCTCCTCCGGTCCGAGTCTATGCGGGACGAATGGGCCGTGTAGCCTCAGGTAATCAGCGACCTCGTTGGCTTTAGATCGAGCTCCATCAAACGCTGGATCGTTGAAGAGATCCGCAGGGCCGACAAACGCAGCATTGCATATCTGGAAGCCTAAAGCGACAACTCGAGGAGGCCCATCGAACCTTGTGCACTTGTTCTGAGCATCATCAACGCTCACAGGCATCAATGGACCATGATGTGAACCACGCATCCATCCAGGGACTAGGTGCGGCAAAGCGAATGCCTCCAGGATCTCTCCGACGGCTGGGAGGCCATGTTGCCCTCTTACCATGCAGACGGGATCGTCTTTCCCAACATAACGCCCAGCTATTAAAGAGAGTCTTCCCGTGCTTGAGGCTGCTGCAGGCAACCCGTCGTGCCTGAAGACTCTTGAGATGATGTATCTGTTTGGGTCTCCGATGAGTGCTAGAAGATCATAAAGCTCTTCAGGGCACTTCA
>Ga0315314_1001026_pt1 | contig 26615 bp, 28 predicted proteins | sample TDP9_MG_FD_203631 | JGI IMG/M metagenome (GOLD analysis project Ga0315314, IMG submission 203631) | Freshwater sediment microbial communities from Lake Towuti, South Sulawesi, Indonesia - TDP9 | ecosystem: Environmental > Aquatic > Freshwater > Lake > Sediment | place: Indonesia: South Sulawesi... | reverse complement strand
TAGTATAATAGGCCTGCTGCGCTTTATACTCGTCATCTTTCAGGTTTGTTTCTTTCTCGGTAATTCGCTTTTGGACGCCTTTGGCAAAAGACTCACAAAAATGCTGAGCTAACCTTTTTCGCTCCTCGATAAGTTTGCTATCCATCTTGAAATCAAGAAGCTCGATAGATCGCTCGACTATATAGGCCAGTAAATTCCTTGCTTCTTCGTTGTCAGTCGCGGTAAGCTCAACGGGCACGACAATTCTATTATGGTCCACATAAGCAAGAGTCAGAAAATCATCATCTAAAATTCGTTTTTCCTCCGGAACATCTATTTCGATGTCAACCGTAACTTGGTTTTCGGATAATGCGTAAAGCTTGTTGCCAAGTCTGACCGTATCTGTCTTACTTGTCTTACAAACACCATCGTCAATCGCCACACGAACGCTGACGGAGTTTTCAGAATAGCCTTCATCTTCTATATACCGGCGGAAAGTCACGGGCTTGTTGGTTCTGTATGCCAGAAAGGTAAGGATATTCTGAATTTCTGTTCTGGGTATGGCCATAGTGGGCCAAGTGTCAATTGTGATCGACGGTATAGTCTTTGATTCACTCATTGCTTTTAATCCTCCAAAAAGAAAAAGGGGGCCGACAAGTTGAGTTACTGCCGGCCCTTGTTATATTTCGGAAACTTCTGGTATTGCTTAAGCGATTCCGCCCTCAACCTTCGGGATGATCAGAATTGTCGAGCCAGCGGTTACCGGCGTATCGAGAGTTGCAGCCGAGCCGTTGACACGCAAATTGCCGAGGGCCTGAATACTGCCGTAAGCATCTTCTGCTGCTTCCAGGAGTGAACCTTCTCTGCCGATAACCTTGCCGCTATCTGGATGCGAAAATACATCTCGAACGGTTCCATTTTCCTGAACTTCAATAGTTACAGGTTGTCCTGCGAGCCTAAAGATTTCTACTTTCATAATTCTTTCCTTTCAAATTGAATGGTTGATATTAACTGGTTCAAAAACACTAAGACCGAAGACACAATCAATTGCTTCAGGTGGGCTGCGTGCAGAGATACTGTGTTGTTGCATAATCTAATTCCTTTTGTTTTAACGGGATTATTGTTGAGAAATGAGTGTTAAATTTAACAGGTGTACAAACTTAGGTGAAATTTATTCGATTCATGTTTATCGGCCATTGTCGATAAAGACATCCGTCAGGGTAAACTCCTCGGTTATCTGGCTGCCGCACTTCTTGCACGTATAATGCATGTGTATGGCTTCGATGCCTATAAAGTCTTTGTCTGTAAGTTCACGTTCATCACAGCCGGCACCACATTTTGGACAAGTATCCTTTACTGCCGAGACCTTAAGGGCGTCTTTCAACATCTTAATCTCTTCTGCAAACTTCCGGGACTGTTCACTGCCGATATCCAATCTATCTAACATTCGCTGACAGGCATTTCGCAGCTTTGTGTTAGGTGTTTGGGCAGAGTTATATCTGGCAATAGCAGCTTTTGCCTGCTGTATTTCCTCAACATCATCAAGGTCTGTCTGGTTGTCTAACTCCAAGAGCAAATTGATTGTATAAGAGAGTAATACCTCACAAGCTTCCAGCAGATCTGCTGCCGAATCAGGAATTTGGGTCGTCATCAATTCACTCTCAACAAATTTCACAGCCTCTGCCTCGGTCTCGAACTTACCAGCTTCATACGGTTCGCCTATATTTAAATAATGGTCTTTACTTTCATTGATTTCCTCAATTTGGATCCATACTTTGTAAGTATTCATCGCAGGTTCCTTTCAAAATTCAAAGAGTCATATTGTATGGTTGATATTCATAGTCTGGAGGGTCAATGGGATTACCTTCAGCATCCTCGTAGTCGCACTGGTCACCAGCGATAAACTCCTGTTTAGTACAAATAAACCTACCCTTATCGTCTTTCTCAAAAGTCTGCGCCACAAATCCAACTGTTATTTTAGTGAATTTATCCATGGTCAACTCCCTTCAGTAGTCTCGTGCCTTGGTTTCTATTTCGCTCAGTACGCTCTTGAGGTACTCGTAGTCCTTTTCACACTCAGCCAGTTTTTTCTTCAACTCAGGAGCGGCCTCGATAAGGGCAACAGCTTGCCGGCTGAACACATCGGCAATAATGTCACCGTTGCCGTCTACGATAGTGGCAACTGCAAAACGGTTAGCCAGCTCTGTTTTATCGTTATACGGTACAGCCTTCCAGCCCTGCTGTTGTGCCGGTTTAGCTTGTCCAGTCTCAAACCCGCAGGTTTTCAGGAATATTTGGCGGTCGAAAAAGGGATTTTGAGAAAAGAAGTAATCGGCCAGTTTCTGCGTTATTCCTTTGATAGCATCGTGCCAGCCTCTATCGTAATCCTCACCGGTAAAGACGTCCCCGACTTGGCTTTCTATGATCTGTGCAATTTTTTCAAACATGACAAATCTCCTTGATTAGATTCTTACTTTAACAAAATGTGGTAATCGCTTTAGGTTCTATTCGAGGAATTGGTGCAGGAAATCGTTTACATGGGCCAAGCCTGCTGTTTTGCTGTTGACCCTTTCTTGATTTCATGCTTCACTTACAAACTCCAGTCTTTCGCGCTGCTTGGACCGTTCTATCTCGTTTTTCATTGCTTGCTGTTGTGATGGAGACAATTCTCGTCTATTTTCATTAGCTGTCGTCATCCACCTGTCCCGAATGTACTCTTCCTCGATAGCCTCGATGTCTATACCGCACAGCCATTGCTTGGCATGCTCTATTTTTTTCAATCTTGGCGGCACTCTCAGATAGTATAACTGTCCCGTGGATGGGCACTTTAGCACCGCTATGGCTATCTGTTCATTAAGTCTATTCCTTACTCTCATCTGCTCCAGCGAATTATTGTCCAGCGTAAAAATCTCTTTCACCTCAGCTTTCAATAGCTGGTTTTCGCCGTCTACGTCGCAGGCTACAAATGGCAGCTTTTTGAGCAGTCTTTCCGGCCCTATCTTTTTCATCAGGGCTGCCCTTAACTGCATGTTCTCTGTCTTTAAGATCTCTCGTGGGTCCAACTGGTCAGGCCCTGCATAGAAGATTTCCTTACTGACGGCTACTCCCATCATAAAATAATGCCTGGTTTTGCCTTGATGCCATACACCTATTCGCTGACGATTCTCTATCTTGCCGTAACCATATTGTCTTTCTCTGCCATCGTACAATCTAATCTCATAGTTCTGTTCGCTGCTCCATATATCTCCGTTGCCGGCAATATCCTTTAATGTGGCCTGAATCTTTTCCAATAAATTCTTTGACCGCTTGTAGGGTCGCCTGACCTTCGCCGTCACTTCCATCCATAACTTGCCGTTCGGTCGAAAGACGCTGAACCTCTTCCTGTACGGCGTCCACACATAAGCTTCTTGGCCGGTGTCGTATACGAACTCTTCCTGCACAAACCTTGCTCGCCTGGCTATCTGGCGGAGCGCGCCTTTGTGTTTACCTATCCTCAGTCCTTCCACCTCGTAGAACACACCTTCGAATGGCAGGTTGGTGTAGGTATCGTACCTCTGAATAGTCATCACTACATCGTACTTTATTTTGTTACATCTATTCCAATCTTTAGCAGTCACAATCCTGCCGCCTCTATCATGAGCAGAGTTCTTGATGTCTTCTATCTTCACTATCTTTCCGTCCTCTACGCTCAATGTAGTCTCCGGCTCCATTCCGCCTCTGTTTATTCGTACCTGCCCATCTTTGATTTCAAATTTTCTGTTCCTGCCCCATCCACCTTTAAGCGTTAATAGTTCCATTGTCTTTACCTTTCATACAAACGCCTCTCCCTCCGCACTATGGTCAGTCAACTACTTTTCTATCCATAGTCTCACTGTACTCTCGTTGTGCATAGGCTACATAGCTGCCTGCCGGTATACTCAAGGCATTGTGTTCGGGATGCTTTAAGGCCGCTGTCTTGGCTACCTTTAGCAGAATCACCGGCCCGGCTGAGGCTGCTACTCCCAGCGTCCTCAGAAAGTTTCTTCTCGATACATAGTCTGAAGTCTTTGTGCTCCTGGCCGTTGCGCTGTCTTTGTCTAGAATCGCTGCATCAACCTGGCCGCCCGTAAGCTCGTGCTTATGGCCGGTAATTTCTCCCTCTGCTATAACTCGGGGATTTTTCATCTTCTGGCCTGCTTGCTCGTACAGGTCTTGCCACTGGTCTTCGAGGTTCTCCGGTACCGGTATCAGTACCATCTCTCCATGTCTGTATGCCTTCATTTCTAAGCCCTTTCAAAATAAAATCTGCGCAAAAAAGTTGCCTCTTGCACGCTGCAGAGAGGCTTTCTGAAATGTGTCTTGAATCGAACTTTTATACAATCATTTGCATCGTTTCTCTGCTTTGGTTTGGTTTTTCTGGTCTATTTGCCAGATGCGAATTCGCTCATATTGCTTTGCGTCCAAGCTGATTTTATCGATGGCTGTGTCCATATCGTCTTCGCCTAACAGGTGGAAGAGAATTCTCAGCTTGCTTTCGGTAAGCCTGGCAGCCTTGGCCAGAAAAAAGTCGACATCTCGCAGATTTTCGTCAAACCTCAACGGCTCTTCATCCCTGTCCACGGTTGCAATCTCCAGAAGCAGGTTTTGCAAATACATCCTGGCCTCTTTGCCATCTTTTTTAATGGAGAAAGTCGTGTTAAGACCACGACCTTCCTTTTTGACTTGCAGACCGGTTAACTGAAGCAGCCGAGCCAAATAATTGATGATGATTGGCGATACCACAGCAAGGAAGCAGGCTATTCTTTTGTCTTCTTTCTGACCTTCCATCTTGGTTTCTTTCATGACTCGTTCCTTTCATTTTGATAACTTAAACGGTAGGTTAATAACGTTAACTCCCAGCATTTGAAGTAATTCTTTGACTATTTTCCTTCTATTGGCTCCAGGAAATGCAGCTCACTTTTCTTGTCAAAACCATCTCGCAGAATTCCTGTCGCTACTGACGGTCGTCCGTCAAACTGGCAATACCCCTCAGGTAAAGGTCTATCAGGCAAATCCCAGGCAACCATAATCCCTTTACCATAATCCTGGTCAATCACCCCTTCTGTTCCTTTAGGCACACCAGAAAAATTGACCAATGTTTTTACTCTGGTGCCGACAATAGCCTCATTCATCTTCATAACCTCTTTCCTTTCTTTACTTTCGTTAATTGGTTCTTTAAAGCTTCTTTTCAATCGTCCTCATTCCCAGTGTCTTCGAACAACTCAGGGGCGATTTCTTCCAGCCTCTTAGGCTGCCAGTAGAGGTCCCTCTCCACCGGCAGCCCATACGGCCCTCGGATACTCTCAAGCTCTGACAGGCTAAAATACCCAAGTTCTTTACAGAAACCTTCCACAAGGCCAAAAAATGTATCCTCGCCATCAAACTCGATTGCCCACCAAGTCCAGTTTGAATCCGGTGTGAAAAATTTAACATAGGCAATAGCCTTGCCATCTAAACCGTCCTGCGAATAAAGCGGCGGTAATTGTCTGCGGATTTCATTGTTAAGAAGATTCATAGACAACTCCATTATCTGCTTTCCGATTTTTCCAGCAGGCTCTCAATCATTCTGCTGGCCTCGAGTTTGCTCACCTGCTGAAGGGAATCCACACCAAATTGTTTTTTTAGATGCTCGTGGGCTTTGTCCGGCTCCATTCCCTGGTCGGCCAGGATCCTGAACAGATACCTCTTCTGGGCATCGGTCATAGAAGAATCCCTCGATGCTTGGCCGCTGGCCTGGCTGGCCCCCTCTGTGACCGCCGTGTCCTGAGACGATGAAGCTCCTTGCCTTTCGGTCAAGAGCAGGCTCAAGATAGGCTTTCCATCGGCGGTTCTGACTTCAATCAATCTTTCTTTCTTTTCCATAATCTTTTCCTTTCCAATAAAAAATTGTTAATGTTCTGCTTCCACATTAGCTCAGATAGACATAGTGACAAGAGGGGTAAATTTGCCTGCAAAGGCAACTTATCCTTTCTTGCAAGAGAGGCATCGAGAGACTTATGATTTATAAATGAACAAGTTCAAGAAAAAAGAGAATTCAATCACCCCCTTTGCCGTAACCAACTATCGTGACATCAGAAAAAGGTTCGGCATCAAGCAAAAGAACCGCCGTGGTCATGTGTATATCGTCGGCAAAACCGGAACCGGCAAATCCACTTTGATAGAGAATATGGTGGTCTCTGATATCAGAGCGGACAACGGCTTGGCCTTAATTGATCCGCATGGAGACCTGGCTGAAGATGTTCTGCACTTTATCCCCAAAAGAAGGATAGAGGATGTTATCTACTTTAACCCGGCAGATATGGAGTATCCCGTTGCCTTTAATCCTCTGGAGAAGGTCTCTGCTGACTATCATCATTTGGTAGCCTCTGGGCTAATCTCTGTTTTTAAGAAGGTCTGGTCTGAATTCTGGGGGCCAAGATTGGAGCATATCTTAAGGCACTGTATTCTAACTATATTGCAGTTCCCTGGAACCAGCCTGCTGGATATATCTAAGCTTTTAACCGATAAAGAATTCCGTAAACAAATACTGGCTAATATGTCCGACCAGCAGCTAAGAGATTTTTGGTACTCTGAATTTGAGAAATACTCTGCCTGGCTCAGGTCCCAGGCAATATCGCCTATTCTAAACAAGGTGGGTCAATTCTTAACCACCGCACCCTTAAGGAACATAGTCGGCCAGAAGAAAAACACCTTCCATTTAAGAAAGGTGATGGATGAGGGAAAGATTCTGATAGTCAATTTAGCGAAGGGCAAGGTCGGAGAGGACAATTGCTCCCTTCTGGGAGCAATGGTAGTAACGAGGATCCAGTTGGCTGCCTTGAGCCGGACTGATATACCGGAAAATAAAAGAAGGCCCTTCTACTTGTATGTGGATGAAATGCACAATTTTCTGACATTGTCCTTTGCCGATATTTTGTCTGAAGCCAGAAAGTATGGGCTAAACCTCATTTTGACTCATCAGTATATTGAGCAGCTCGATGAAAAGATAAGGGCAGCCATTTTTGGCAATGTGGGAACCATTATATCTTTCAGAATAGGGGTGGAAGATGCCAGATATCTGGCCAGAGAATTTTATCCGGTCTTTGAGGAGACGGACCTTGTCAATCTCGCTAATTATCATATCTATCTTAAATTATTGATTGATGGAGTAGCCTCCCGGGCCTTCAGCGCCACTACACTGGGCCCGCCTGAGAGGAAGAGATCTTATAAAGATAAGATTACTGAGACATCGAGAAAAAGATACGCAAGGCCAAGAAAGGATGTGGAAAAAGAAATCCTTTATAGTAGGCCGTCTCATTCAAACGCAGTTTATAACCGTAAGCTCGCAATTTAGCCAATATGAACAAATCAAATATCTCAATCAACACAAACGAAAAAACAACTCCACTTGATAGATACGCTGGCCAGTGGGTTGCCTTTGCTAATGGAAAGGTCGTAGCCCACGAAGGGACTCTTAAGAGGTTAATGAAAAAGGTCAAAAAACTAAAGGGAAATAAAAAACCCTCGGTTCTGCTGGTTCCTGAAAAAAACGAAGGGCCTTATGTTATTTAATCTATGACCAAATACGAGTTTTCATACCTGCGAAAAGGCAGTCAATATTATCCTTTAATAGATATAGAATTGACTGGCCCTGAAAGAAGCCTGACAGTTAAGGCCCTGGTAGATTCAGGGGCGAGTCTTTCTGTCTTTCGGCCTGAGATCGCCAATTATTTGACAATCCCCATAAAGAAAGGAAAAGGCCTTTATTTTCAGGGGATAAAGGGTAAGATTCGGGGCTATCTGCACCGAATCCCGATAAGGGTTAACTCAGAAAAGTTTGATTGCAATATCGCCTTTTCCCCTGAACTAAAGATCTCCTTCAATCTCCTGGGAAGGAACAATTTCTTCTTTCCCTTTTTAATCACTTTCAATGAAAAATCCAAAAATGTTCTCATTGAGAAAAATATTGAAGCGCAGAAATGATGAGCAAAAGAGGTCACTGTATATCTCGCCTGAGTTTCTAATCCTGCCCGAAGAGAAGATTATTTTCAAAACTCATCCCCACTGGCTTTTTGTGGTGGTACCAGAGTTTTGCTTAGCTATAGTGGGCATCCTGATTATCAAATACCTGCCGTTGGTCCTCACAAACCATGTGATCTCTCAGCAGTGGGTTTTAGTGCTCGTCGGTGCCGCCTGGAGCTTTGTAACGATTGTCATTTTTTTGGATTGGACTTGTACCAAGTATTACCTAACCAACCTCAGGTTGGTTGAAGAAAGAGGAATTATTGGCAAAAGGATTATGAGTATCTGGCTGGATAAGGTTCAAGATGTAACCTGCAAGTTCGGAATCTTAGGCAGAATCTTTGGCTTCGGAGATATCGAAATCGAATCTGCTGGAACCTATGGCAAGATTATCTTTAGCTTTCTGCCTTCACCACGGAAACTGCGAGAGGAAATAGAAAGGGCTATCCTAACGTTTCATCGTTACCCACTCCGGGGTTGATGTGACCAGCGTAAAATGGGAGCTATTCCCCGTACAGCGTTAATGTTGCTGACGAATCTGCTGACGAAGAATCTCAGAAACGCTCAGCGGGTCTTACGCTGCTACCTACGCTATCCTTTGCTCCCTTGACTGGTGAGCAACCCCATCTCGAAAAGAAATCTGGAAGGTTTTTTGGGCCAGCCCCGGTACCTTTCTGCGTAACTAAGGGTTAAAGTTTTAATAGTTCTGGTAATTGCGACGAAACAATTACGTCGTTCTTCTTCCATTTCCGGGCTATTTCCGCCTTTTTGTTTACTCTGGAAGGAAGGCAATTCATCGTCAACAAGCCCAATTAGATAAACGTGATCGAATTCTTTGCCTTTGGCCCCATGGATTGTCATAAGAGTCACTGTGTTTGGGCTAGGAGACGGCTCTTTTGAATGCATCTGGAGTTCTTGCAGGAATGCCTCTAAACTAATTTGGCTTTCTAAAGAATTTGTTATCTCTCTCATCAATTCTTCCCACACAGAACGTTCCTCTTCGTAACGGGTAAACACTTCGGCGGTCGGGTCGCTACCAGACCGTTGCTGAACTCCTGCCAGCCTGTTAAACCAATCAAGTGCAAAGCTACTGAATGCCTGAAAATCTCTACTTTCCACCAGGCAGTGTAATACCTGATCAACAGCTTCTTTGACCAACGCACTCAAAGTTTCTTGACGTACGAGTGCGACCCAATGTTGTAAGAAACCGAGGTCCGATCCTTGGGCTTGTGCGATGACATGTTCGGGGTCAATCTCCACTTGAGTAAGTTGACCAAATGTGCCACATACTGCCTCCAAGTGGTCACGATTTTGTCTATCATTAGCAAGACGTAGAACGGAGTGTAGCCACACGAATGGAGTACTTTCAAATTCGTCTTTTCGCTGAGAGATTACAGCGGGCAATCTTTCATTTCGCAGTGCCTGCTCAGCACCCTCGAGTAACTTGCGGTTTCTTCCTAATACGACAACCGAACTAAGGTGCTCCGAGTGGCGTGTTTTGATATCTTTGGCTATGCCTGCTGCTTCGGCTTCGAAGTCATGGAAAGGAGGGAGCAAACGCACCGTGTCTTTGCCGACACTAGGACGAAATGCCTCAAGAGGCTTCTTATCAGGTGTTCTCAAAAAGTTGTGGCGGATAAGATTGTTGGCTAACTCTACAACCTCGGGTAAGCATCTATAGTTCATCGGTAATTGTATTACCCTTGGTGCGTAATCCTTCATAAACTCAGTGATACGCTTATGACTTGCCCCATTCCATTGGTAGATAATTTGGTCATCGTCAGCAACTACAAATAGGTTCCTGTGTTGACCTTGGGTAAGGGCACGCACAAGAGAATATTGAGCGTAGTTTGTATCTTGAAACTCATCTATGCAAATGTATGGATAGACTGTCCCATAGCGTTTCGCAAAAGTGGGAAACTTCATGAACAACTGATATGCCTTAAGAATCAAGGAATTGAAATCAAGGGCGTTTCGTTTGGTTAGCTCCTCTTCATATGCTGGATAAACAACGGCCATTCGTTCTCCGAATTCTGGATCTCTACTTGCCTCACGGCAATGCTCAGGCAAAACAAGAAGTGACTTCAGACGTTGTATAACCGGCAGGGTTTTCTTATCCAAGTCGCTGACTACATTGGACATCTTCTTAGCTTCTTCCACGACATCATTTAATACAGCCTGCAGGTCAATATTCTGAGAATATATATGGAAGTTAGGGTTGATGTTCAAATGTGTTCCATGTTGACGTAAAATATCGGCACAAAACGAATGAAAAGTTCCCAAGAAAAGGCGTCCTTCCTGCCCAGGTACAAGGTTAGCCACACGGCTCCTCATCTCATCTGCGGCCTTATTGGTAAATGTTAGGCCAAGAATTCGGAAATTTTTTTCACGACTAGAATCAAGGATACGTGCTATTCGGCATGTAAGAACTCTTGTCTTCCCAGAGCCTGGACCCGCCAGCACTAACAGAGAGGACTTATCCCATTCTGCAGCTTCCTTTTGAATAGGACTTAATTGTTTCCAAGCTGCGATGAATTCTTTCGTACTCATGTTATTCTGCCTTTGAAAATTGTATCTTCGATTGCTTTCTTGAGGAACTGGGGAACTCTTGACATATCTGCTCCAGTTGCTCGGAGCCTTTCAATCAATGCAACGGTGTATCTTGTCTTATCCTTTCTTATGATTGAGGCAATTTCATCTTCAAATCCTTCTTCACTTTGTTTCTTGCTCAGACTAACGTTTCGCTCGGCAAAAATCTGTATGTATTCTTGGGCGAACCCGTTCTTCACAAGAAACATTTCCAAATCGACCTCTTCTCCTGGTAGTAGCCGGACAAGCTCGTTGATTTCTTCATCTGTCAGCCCACGGTCCTTAACCTGTTTGATAAATTTCCTTCCCTCGTCATCATTGTCGCAGACCATAATCCACGGAATTTCAAAAGCTCGCGCCAGACCCACAAAAGCGCCTGGTGATCCGTTGTTTTGAAAATCGATGACCGTAACCCCTACCTGGTCCAATGGTTTTCCCGACAATTCTGCAAAATATCGAAGCAGGAGATATTCACTCTGGCCCTCGCACAGGAGCCATGCACGCGCGAAGAGCACTTCCCCACGAATACGTTTTGCGTAAGTATCGAGGTCGTCGAGGTCATTGTCACTGAGATATAACTGAGATTCATCCCTAAGTCGTTTGAGTTCCGTATGAACCTTGTTTTGACCTGGGTAGATTCTAAGCAAATCGTGGTATTCTTTCTCTTCCATACTGCCGCTCACAGAGAGACTTGATGTGCCTGTGTGATAGGTAAACTTGGGGGTATTGTTCTTACAAAATTCCAGTAGTTTTTGTGATTCCGGGACTTTAGCGATAAAAAATCGCTTAACATAAAGGACTTGGGACGATGGCCCATCTTGACGGAACATCCGAATCTCTGTAAAAGGAATTTCCTGAATGAAATAGGGTGAATGGCTTGAGATAATCTTCTGACTTTTGACCTCGCCTAAATTTGTCGTAAGAGCGCGAGTCGCTTGGGGATGGAGATGCGCCTCTGGTTCTTCTAAAGCCAAAATAGCCTCTGTCTCTGGGTGAAACGTTGGTTTGAGAAGCACATCGAGGTAGGCTTGGAAAAGAAAGAGAACGGCCAAACTTTGCATACCCTGTCCATGTCGCGAAAGCGGAAAGTAAATCTCAGTTCCGCGGGCTTTGATTACTACCTGCGATTTCGACATCAGGTCCCAAGGCTTGAGCGGCAACGCCTGTATCGAAGTGTTTTGCCCGCTTCCCAGCATCATAATTTTCTGAACTTTGTCTAAGGATGCTCTTACCTGTTCAAGTCTCGGGTCCGCCTTCAGCAAGGCATCGTTAAGTACTGATAGTTCCTCAGAGAGGGACTTTCTTAGTTCTTCGCTAATTTTAAGGTCACGGAGTATTCGACCCCAGAACTGAGAGCGTGGGGAAAATTCATCATCTGAATCACGGAGAGCAGACAAATAAAACAAACGGATGTAAGAGAGAAATTTTGTCAGGTTCGCAGGGATTGCACCTTTTCCTCCTAACGGCTGGCCATCCAATGCAAGAAATTCCCATTTGGGGACGATCTCTTTGGCAATTGCATCATACTTACTCGATAGCCGTAATCCTATGGAATCTAAATCCAAGACAGGGTCTGTTTGGATGATATCAGTAAGAGCTTGAACTAAAGAATTATGCCACTCATCAGGTGCATCCTCTCGAAACCACAGTTCTATGACAATGCCTTCGCTCGTCTGAGGGGAGTCATCATCTTTGACCATATGGTAGTCATACTCGTCAAAGGGTGCTTCCCGGTGCGCCATCCTCCAAGGCAATGCAATCCTCAAGGCCTCAAGCAGAGCAGTCTTCCCAGAGTTATTCGCACCAACTAAGACGGTGGTATCTGATATAGGAATGGCCACATCTACCAAACAGCGGAAATTCTTGACAATGATTTCTCTGAGCTTCATTCCCTATTCTCCAAGAAAACATCAGCTTTTTTTAAGTAGGTGGTGCAATTTCAGATAATGCTCGCAGGCTTTACGAAGCGCGAGACTTGTTTGTCAATTTCGCTACCGAGCTTTCAAAATTATAACGCCATCCCGCTTCTTTTAATAGTGAAAAATACCGATCGCACATTATACAAGAAACAATTCTTTTAGCCTGCCAACAAGCATATAATAGAGCTGCTGAATTAGTTTCTATACAAAGTTGCCCTAAATGAGAAAGACCGAAGGAAACCCGTTAGCATTTGGATCCGGGTTTTTAACAAAAGAGCAGGTGAAGATACCGGAGGGAATGAAAAGTTTCCGAATAAACTACCAAGATTGACAATAAATTCAGCAAAATTGCTTATTCTCATAAAAATCTGAGTACGTCATCAATCTTCATCCACCCAGAAATACCGTCTTTACCTTCTCGTTTTCTAAAAGAGCTTCTTTCTTACCTTCAAGGGCTATTTGGCCTATTTCAAACACATAGCCCCTGTGGCATATCTCAAGGGCCATTCGAGCATTCTGCTCAACAAGAAGGATACTTACCCCGCTTTTGTTAATTTCAAGGAGCTTATCAAAAATGACCTCAACAAAGTTCGGTGACAAACCCAGCGAAGGTTCATCAGCCAATAATAGCTTTGGCTTTAACATCAAGGCCCTACCCAAGGTCAGCATCTGCTGCTCACCGGTGGAAAGTTTACCGGCTTTACTATGAAGCCTTGCCTTTAATTGTGGAAAAATGCCAAGAACATGGTCGATGTCTTCTTTAATAGCCCTCTTATCAGTTCTTGTGTAAGCTCCCATCTCAAGATTTTCTACAACAGTCATCGACGGGAAAATCCGCCTGTTTTCTGGAACAAGGGTTATTCCTCTTTTAACAAGCCGGTCAGTCCTGAAGCCTTTGATGTTTTCCCCATCAAACAAAATCTCTCCCCGCTCAATACGACCATCGTAATGGTTAAGGACTCCGCTGACAGCCTTTAAGGCAGTGGACTTTCCCGCACCGTTCGGTCCAACCATAGCAACAATCTCCCCCTGCTGGACGGCAAAACTGACACTATCAAGTGCCTTGACCTTTCCGTAATAGACGGTTAAATTTTTTACCTCAAGAAGCATGTTTTTTTGTACCGCCCAGATAGGCGTTAATGACATCTTCGTTATTTTGGATCTCTGCAGGGCTGCCTTCGGCAATCTTTTTGCCGTAATTTAGAACGATAACTCTTTCTGCCAGGTCCATAACCACCTTCATATCATGCTCGATAAACAGGATTGTCCTACCCTCATCGCGGAGTTTCCGGAGAATGCCCTTCATTTTCAAAACCATTTCTATAAACAGACCTGCAATTGGTTCATCCAGAAGCAAAAGTTTTGGCTCCAGTGCCAGCACTCTGGCAAGCTCAAGGAGTTTTCGCTGGCCGTGAGAGAGATTCTCGGCAAGTTCGTCCCTCTTTTCAGCCAGCCCCACAAGCTCAAGAAACTTAAGGGCTTTCGCCCTATTTGCAGCATCTTCTCTTTTCATTTCTTTGGATTGAAGCAGGGCAGCCCAAAGAGTTTCCCCTTTATCGTACTTAGTAGCCAACATCACATTATCTAGCACTGATATTTGTGGGAATAATCTGATGTTCTGAAACGTCCTTCCTATGCCGAGCGATGCGATTCGGTAGGGATTCAGTGAGTTAGTCTTTTTGCCTTCGAGGAGTATTTTGCCCTTATCCGGGGTAAGAAACCCCGTAATGATATTAAAAAGTGTCGTCTTACCGGCACCATTTGGGCCTATTAAGGCGGTAATTGTCCCTTCACTTAATTCAAAAGAAAAGGCATCCACAGCTCTTACACCGTCAAAATCCTTTGAAACACTTTTTACTTCAAGAACATTCATATAATTATCTAAATTCGTATTTGCCTAAGATTCCTTGCGGCCTTTTAAGCATAAGCAATACCAGTAACAGACCGTATATCATCTGTCTCAGCGGTGCAGCTACTGAACTTGGCATACCAAGAAATCTTAAAAGCTCAGGTAATATCACTAAGACGGCAGCCCCAACAAATGAACCTGATAAGCTCCCCATCCCACCGAATACGACCATCAGGAGAATAGTTATAGACTCCATAACCGTAAAGCTCGATGGGTCGATGAAGGTAATGTAATGAGCGTACAAGCTGCCAGCAAAGCCAGCAAAGATCGCTCCTATGACAAACACAGTAAGCTTGTACTTATTGACATTCTTAGCCATAGCAAGTGCAGCTATTTCATTTTCTCTGATTGCCTGCAATGTCCTACCAAAAGGAGAATTGACGACTCGTCGTATGACAAGGTAAGTCAGAACAACAAAAAGCAGCACAAGAACCAGATAATGCCACATACTTGAAAGCTGGTATCCAAACACAGAAAACCCTGGTATCCCGGGCAGACCCATCGGCCCTCTAGTTAGTGACACCCAGTTCTTGGCAATAGAATAGACAATTACTCCCAGACCGAAAGTGGCAATGGCTAGATAGTCGCCTTTTAACCTTAATGAAGGAAACCCTATGACAAGTCCAGATATCGCGGCAACAATTGCACCAATCAATAAACCAAACCACGGTGAAACACCATAACTTAATGCAAGAAGTGATGATGTATAGGCAGCTACGCAGGAAAAGGCCGCATGGCCAAGTGACGCCAATCCCGTGTAACCTAAGACAAGATTTAAGCTAAGTGTCAGGATGATGTAAATGCCAGTAATGACTAATATGTGAAGCAGATATTCCATAAAATTACAATTGCTCTTCCTTTGTTTCCACGCCGGAGATTCCGCCGGACCGTAGCAATAGGAAAACAATGAGAATTAAAAAAGCTATACAGTCCTTCCAGCCAGCCTGTATCTTCCAGATGCCTAGATTCTCAGCAAGACCTAAGAAAAGTCCACCAAACATCGCGCCGGGAATACTGCCGATTCCGCCAATAATTGAGGCAATGATACCTTTCAGGATTGCATTCATTCCCATTGTCGGCTCAATATTGGTTTCAAGGGAAATCAATATCCCTGCTGCTCCTGCAAGAATTGACCCTATGGCAAAAGAAGCAAAAATAATCTTTTCAGGATGTATTCCGACGACGCTTGCCCCAACAGGGTCATCAGAAACTGCCCGCATTGCCTTGCCAAGTTTTGTTTTCTGGATAAACAGCCATAAGCCGAGGAACAATAGCATACTCACAACTAAGATGAGAATTTGAATATCTGTAATTACTGCGCCGAATATGGGATGGCCTTCCTTCACCGGCCCGGTTCGCAATGTTAGAATCTGTGCACCATAAACCAATTGAATCAGGTTCTGAAGAAAAATAAAAACGCCAAATGAAGCAAGAAGAAAAACCAGATTCGCAGCCTTCTGTCTGCGCAGCGGATAGTAAACGAGTCTATCAATACCTATGCCAATAATGCCTGCAAGAAGTAAGGATAAAAGAAAGGAAATAATGGGATTAATTCCCACCAAAATTGCAGAGGTGTATGCCAAATATGCCCCCACAGCATAAACCACACCGTGGGCAAAGTGGAAGAACTTTACTATACGGTAGATTAAAACAAATCCTAGAGCCACTAGAACATAAGTACACCCCGAAATGATTCCGTTGGTAATTAGTTGCACAAACATTTTTTATGTCACATTTAAGCTCAATCAATTAAGTTTGTTTTTTCATTGCCATACTACTTCGCAGAGGTGCAAGATCCAATATCTCTTCAACCGCCTCTCTTGCAGAAAGGTAGTCGATGAAACAAAAATGCTCTAACCAGTCTTTTTCTAGTTCAGTTGCCTCGATATCGTCTTGCGAAGAGTATTTCTCTTTGAGTGCAGGATGTTGCAGAATCATGTTGTAAGCTTGTGATCCTGGGACCGGTACCAAAATAGAACAAGAGATAGTTTCCACATTACCAATTTCTACCAGTCTTTCTATGTGGTTAACTGTTTGCCTAATGGTTTCTTCTGTTTCTCCAGAGGAACCTACCACAACGCCCAGAGTCGCTTTGATCTCTCTACTATTTAAGGCACGTAACACATTTGGATGACAAGATGCCAAGGGTGGTTTGCCGATTCTCCGCAATATAGCATTATTTCCTGACTCAACACCAATGAATACTTTATAGACGTTTAACTTAGCGAAGATGTCAATCACTTCAGCGTCTATTTCGTGCACACAGGCATATACCTCTAGAGCCGGATTAATATCCTTTGGTTTCATTTCACAAAAACGTTTCAGCCAAGTTTTATTGCCTGTAATACTTCCGCTAACATCATTGACATAGTCTACACCGTGTTCTTCTACTAATTGAGAAATTTCTTCCCAAACCCTTTTAGGTCTTCGTGCCCTCCACCCTGGGTCCATCCGTCCGCAAAATAAGCAGCCACCTGTTTTTAACCGCCATAAACATCCCTTCTGGGAATATATTAGAGCAGGTTTTTTACAGTGATACCACGGACGTTGTCTAGAAAAATTTTGATAGTAAATGTCTTGTTTTATAAGAGTACGATCAGGAAAGGGCAACAAGTCAAGGCTTTGCAGTACATAAGGTGTCTTAATAATACTGCCTTTGTTCCGATAGCAAAGGTTATAGATTTGCTCATAAGGTTTTCCAGCCACTATATCTGCAAAAGTGACTTCTCCTTCCCCTGTAACTACGATATCAACGTACTCGCGGTTACGCAAGATTACATCAGCTAACGGGGCAGCGTAAGCACCGCCTAAGATTACTTTTGCACCGTTTTCTTTCGCTTTTTCGGCGATCTTAAGAGCATTCCTACAATTAAGGATGTTTACGCTTATTCCTACAATATCACTGTTTATCTGATTTTCTATTTCCTCCAGCAAAAGAACCTCACCATCTAGAATTCCCACCTGAACAGCTGGAATCTTGTATTTTAAGTATGTTGCTATGGACAGAAGCCCTAAGGATGGATAATCTTTGCTCCGGGATACACCATGGTAACCATCGGACATGGGCGGCTGGACAAGCTTAACATTATGTTTCGGTGTCATGCTCAACATCAACTATTTGCTGGCTTTGAGATTTTCCAGTAGTAATCAAAAGTTTTTTGCAGATAAGAGTCAATTATCGCAGGATCATTTAATTCAAGACAAAAAACTTCAATGCCACGAATTTTGGTTCCTCTAAAAAATGGAATAAAAAGGTAACCTTTTTGTTCAGTAAAAATTATATGATACGTGGGGGATGGCACATTGTCATAATATCTTACATTTTCCTTTTTAATTTGAGGATTCGATAGCCAATCTCGGGCCTCTTTTATGCGTTTTTTAATTCTTCGAGCGTTATTTGTTGATATAGTATTTGTCAAAGAATCGTAAAAGTTATCAAGAGCTTCTGGTCGCAAACAAATAATTTTATTTTGACTATCTTCTAAAGATAAAGCTTCTGTTAACAGGTCTCCGAGTCTCTTGGATTTTTCTGGATGACTGATATTTCCAACGAGAGGTGTCTGGAGTAAAGCAGAAAATTTGAGCTTCTTTACATTTGATTCTTTTACAAAATTTATCAGTTTATTCATCAGGATCTCGTAGTTCATTACGGTAGTGGATTGGGATATGATTGTGAGGATTGTGAGTAGTAAGCCAAGCAGAGTCGCAATCCCAGCTAATACAACGAAAACTGAGCCGGGATTGCTCCAGCACGGAGACCCTCGCGATTTTGAAAAGATCTGAACTAAGCACCTGGAATCTGCTTGCCATATAGAATAAAACACAAAGGGAAGCACAGCTATGGTACAAAACAAGCACGCTAAAATCTTGTGCCCTAATGCCCAAAACCGTATCTGCTCCCTATTTACTATTAAGAATATGATTATAATCCCGAAAACGATTAGAATTAGTACTGTGCCCGGCGTTTGATAAGGCAACAAACCTACAAGATTTGTCTCCATACAGTTTCTTCCCTCTTAAACTAATATCGGATGAACTTCCCGTCTTCTATTTTCTTTATAATGATGGGCTTATGTACGTCTCCTTTGCTGTCGAAACTTAGCAATCCACTAGCTCCGTGATAATCTTTTACAGTATAAAGGAAGTCTTTTATACACCCTATATTTTGACCGCACTTTCCGATGCCATCCGCTAGAATTTTCAGTGCATCGTATGCGTTCGCCGCAAGCATTTCCGGGAGCATTCCATACCTTTCCTTGTATTTTTTTCTAAAGGCTTCTTGTTCTTTATCTTCGCTCTCAACATCATAAGGGTAAGGGTAAATTATGCCATCAACTAATGTACCAGCAATCGTGAGGACATCTTCACCTTCTACAGGCGAACTGGCAATAAAGCTTGTTTTGATGCCTAACTCTTTTGCTTGTTTTACTATCATTCCAACATGTTTACTTGAACCTATGATGAAAATGGCTTGTGGGTTTTGCTGGGTTACTTTGCCTAGCTGGGTTTTGTAATCAGTGGTTTCCACCTCAAACAAATCAATAGCAATTATTTTGTCCTGTAAACTGGCCTCAAAAGTTGATTTAAGTGCATCTTTGTATTCTACGCCATAATCAGTATTCAAATAAAGAACGGATATTTCAGAAATATTGAGCTTGTTTTTGATGAATTCTGATATTACCGGTATTTCGTCGAGCGACGAAATCTGGGTTCTGAAGATATAATCACCAGCATCGCTAATCTTGCTAGCCTGCGTGCCATACCCAATAACTATTATCCTTTGTTGTTCTGCTATGGGTGCCACTGCTAATAAACAAGAAGAATTTTGGAAGCCGATAACCATTTTGACACCATCGACATCAACCAGCTTCCGAAATCCACTCACCGCTATAGATGGTTCATACTTATCGTCCTCGTAAATCAACTTGATCTGTTCGCCCTTTATTCCGCCTTTGGAGTTTATTTCCTCCAAAGCTATCTCCAAGCCGTTTCTCATATATGTACCCCCCATAGCACGGATTCCAGTGAGTGGACCTATAACTCCAATTTTTATCTCATTTGATTCTTTTTCAGTTTGTGTGGCAATCAGTACAATGCCAACAATCACGATTGAAACGACGACGATGATAATCCATAGCTTTCTCATACTTTACTCAACGATTCACGACTTCAGGCTTGCAAGTTATCTAAGAAAGCAAACTGCAAACCGTCGGTCCTAATCCGCCTCATTTACTATTTTCTTTTTTAGATTTCGACCTTTGAGTTTTTAAAATCTTATACTGTCTTGTTTAAGGATGCAAATAGTTTCTATGTGCGGCTTTAGGAGGCTTTAGAACTTTGGGACAGAACCTTTGAGACGCTTTTTTAACCAGGTCCCATGTCTAATTCTCTATTTCATCCTACCATAAATAAACGAAACTTGTCAAAGGAGGGAATGGCCGCTAAAATAATCTCCGAATAGTAGATGGGTGTAGATTGTTAAATGGTAAAGACAGAATCAAAATCCGTTGGCATCTGGATTCGGGTTTCCACCGAGGACCAGGCTAGAGGCGAAAGCCCTGAACACCATGAGAAACGTGCCCGTTTCTACGCCGAATCCAAGGGCTGGCAGGTAAAAGAGGTCTATCATCTTGAGGCAGTCAGCGGCAAATCGGTTATGGGCCTGCCCGAGACCGAAAGGATGCTTGAGGATATCAAAACAGGCAGTATCACCGGTCTTGTCTTCTCCAAACTGGCCCGCCTGGCCCGAAATACCAAGGAACTTCTGGAACTTGCCGATATTTTCAGGGAGTACAACGCGGATTTAATCTCGCTCCAGGAATCTATTGATACATCAACCCCGGCAGGGCGGCTTTTTTATACCATGGTTGCGGCTATGGCCCAGTGGGAAAGAGAAGAGATTGCCGACCGCGTGGCAGCTTCTGTCCCTATCAGAGCCAAACTGGGCAAAAATATCGGAGGACAGGCCTGCTTTGGTTATTGCTGGAACGATGGGAAACTAGTTCCTGACCTGAACGAAGCACCTGTCAGGAAGTTAATTTACGAACTTTTCTTAGAGCACCGTCGCAAGAAGACTGTGGCCCGGCTACTTAATAAAGCAGGGCATCGGACCCGAAAAGGTGCTAAATTCTCCGATACAACCATCGAAAGACTTTTGCGGGACCCTACCGCCAAAGGCGTCCGCCGGTCTAATTACACCAAGAGCCTTGGTGAAGACAAAAAATGGATTCTAAAACCACAGAGTGAATGGGTTCTGACTGAGGTAGAGCCGATTATATCTGAAGAACTATGGGAGCAGTGTAATAGCGTATTGGACGAGCAGAAGAAAAAGCACAAACGTCCGGCCCGAAAGGCCGTTCATCTTTTTACCGGTTTTGCCTTTTGCTATTGTGGAAACAAGATGTATGTGCCATCCAGTTCTCCGAAATACACGTGTTATAAATGCCACAACAAAATAAGCACCGCTGACTTAGAAGAGATTTTCCACCAGCAGCTGAAGAGCTTCTTTTTCTCTCCAGATGAAGTTTCAAAGTACCTGGAAACGGCAGATGGCGTAATTAAGGAAAAACAGGAACTTCTTGAAACCTTAAATAGAGAGATTAAAAAAATCGACCAGGAAATGGACAGAATCTACCGACTCTACATTGACGAGGAGCTTGATTCAAAGGGCTTTGGCGTAAGATACCGCCCTCTGAATGAGCGGAAAGAGCAAATCGAGGACCAGATTCCTGAACTTCAAGCTGAGATTGACTTTCTTAAGATTCAATATACATCAAGTGATGAAATCCTCAGTGAAGCCAGAGACCTTTATTCTCGGTGGCCGAGACTCAACAAAGAGGAAAAAAGGAAGATAATTGAAACTATAACAGAAAAGGTCATTATTGGGGAGGAGGACATAGCCATTAATTTATGCTACCTGCCACCCTCCTCCCAAGAAGCGTCATCTTGGCAACGCGGCCACAGGGATTCATCGCCGCAACAAGCATAAATTGAGCAGGGAATCTGATGGTCTTTTTCGCGCGTGAGACAAGTACAAAACCGTCCTCCAACGGCTGACGAATCATCTCAAGAACGTGTCTTGGAAACTCGACAAATTCGTCCAGAAACAATACTCCGAAATGAGCCAGAGACAATTCCCCGGGTCTGGGTGTTGTGCCGCCGCCAATCAGGGCCGGGGCGCTTGATGAGTGGTGCGGCATTCGCACGGGGCGAGTAGCTAACAGTGCCTTGTTTTTACCCAGCAGGCCAACGGAGGAGTACACACGCGTGGTCTCGAGCGATTCTTCCAGACTCAAAGGCGGCAAAATCGTTACCAATCTTTGCGCCAGCATCGTCTTTCCTGCTCCGGGCGGGCCTATCATCATTATATTATGTCCGCCTGCTGCCGCAACAGTCAGGGCCCGTTTGACGTTTTCCTGGCCCTTAACGTCCGCAAAATCAACCTCATAATTCGATGCTACGTTAAATAGCTCATCAACATCAACGGTGGTAGTCTCCAACGGCAGTTGCCCTGAAAGAAAACCTGCCGCCTGGGCGAGCGAGCCGACAGCAAAAACATCGATGTCGGCAACCACCGCAGCTTCTCTGGCGTTTTCCAGAGGTACTATCATCCGGCTAAAGCCGTTTGCCGCAGCCGTCATTGCCATACTTAATACGCCGTTGACCGACCTGACCCTGCCGTCAAGAGCTAATTCGCCCACGATAATGGTCTCATTGAGAGCAGAGCTGACCAGTACCCCCTGGCCGATGAGCATACCCAGGGCAATAGGCAAATCGAAGGCAGGACCAGCCTTTTTCACATCGGCGGGGGCTAAGTTTATTAACGATTGGGTTTTGGGATGCTTATAGCCGCTGTTAACGATTGCGCTTTTGACCCTCTCGATACTTTCCTTGACCGCAGCATCCGGCAGGCCTACGATAACAGACTTCTCAAAACCGCCCCGCGCAACGTCAACCTCGACTTCGCAGATTATCCCTTCAATCCCTTCAAGTGTAACACTATGCAGTCTGGCTAACATATTGTTCCCCTATTTTATTGATTTGAAGGGTGCATTTTAAGACTTGTTCGGTGCCATTGCAAGAAATTTTAAACCATTTCCGGCAGAATTGCCGGACAGACCTCTGGCAGGTTTCTTTGGTCCGGCAGAATTGCCGGACTGGTTTGATGACACCTGATAGCCTGATGAATCGGTCCTCAAAGCCCCAGGAACTGAATGGCCAGGCCGCAAAGAAATATGGTGGCTCCGGCTATAACGTGAGCAAAACGCTGCACCTTGGCCAAAGGTAAAAAATTCACTCCCGCACCGGCAAGAAGAACTGCGCCTAACATAGTAAAAATGGTCGCCGTGCCGAACACAAAGGCGACAAGCAGCACTCCAAAGAAGCTGTTTTTCGCAGCCGGATACATCAGTATAGGAATCAAAGGCTCACAGGGCCCGAAAACAAAAATAGCAAACAGCACCCAGGGTGTAATGCTCATAGCACTTTTGCCGCTGTGAATCCCGCCTGTCGTCCACAGGATGCCTTGCGGCAAAGACAGGACAGGGTGAATATGACTGTGCTCCAGATGATGGCCGTGCGGGTGGGTGTGTCGGGTCTGGTCTGCGTGAGCCATGCCCATCGAAGACGGTACGGGGTGGATGTGGGTATGAATATGGGGTCGGCTCCTGTATGCCTGCCTTAATCCCCAGACCAAATAAGCAAGTCCGAAAGCGATAAGAAGCCATGCTGCTATGTTGCCTCGGGAAGATTCGATAAGTTCCAGCTTTTTGACCGCCAGACCTAAAGAGACCCCAATCAAACCCAGCACCACTGAGCTTGCTATGTGCCCAAGGCCGCACAGAAATGTTATGATGATAGTTTTGGCTCGTGACCATTTTCGCGCCCAGGACATCATAATGAAAGGTAGATAATGGTCCGGGCCCAGCACGGTGTGCAGAAAGCCGATGGAAGCAGCGGTGACAAAAAGAGCGCTCAGTTCCGCTGTCATTACTAACTCCTCATGAGAAATAATATTCGTTGTCAAAATCTGCGCATAAAAATAACGAATTTGTGCTATCAAGTCAAGAATATAAGTGATGAATAATCGTAATGTTTTTTGTTACATTTCTTTAGTTAATCCTGTTTGTTTTTTCGCTTAATCGAGACTATTTGCAGGGGCGACACAATAAATGTAAACAAGAGGTTCCGTGCCGGTATTTTTATTGTTATGGCTTGTATGCGGAGGTATATAGCAGACTTTGCCTGCAGCAACTTCATAAGGGATTTCTTCCTCGCCGATTAAAATCAATCCCTTGCCGGACAAAAAAACAAGCATTTCCTCATTGTCTTTAGTGCTGTGTTGGCCGCAGGCTTGGCCGGGCTTTAAATATATCCTGCCAGAGCGCATTCCAGAGGTTTGCGGTTTACCGCCCAGGAGCTGTTGGTATTCGGGGCTGCTGTTCAAGTCCATTACGAGAACTTTTCCCGGTGACATTATAGAACCTTTTTGGCTCACCGCACATCCCTGAACGAATATACTACCGGCAAGCCATACAAAAACGAAAGTAATGACCGCTGCTTTTATTCGGATATTGTTCATCTTCAGCTCCTTTTCTATTGCGGCTTTCTCATTTATGGATTACCCTCAAACGACCCTATCTGTGCCCCGTTCTTCAGCCGCAGTCGAACTATAACGCCACTGTGAGTCCTAGGACTATACCAGGTTTCCCTCGGCACAGGATATTTCAATTCTTTCATACGGTTCAGGTCAAATTTAGGCCCTTGGCTATATAGAACCCAGCTTACCGGTGAGTCTTTTAAAATGTAATACGTATCCCCTTCTTCTTTCTCATTGTCTGGAAATCCATCCGGAACCCACAGATATGCCCCATCCTGAACAATGACGGTTCTGTTATAAATTAGTTCCCCCACCGACCTGTACTTGTAAGTGTATCTACGATTAAATCTGTCTTCTATGCCGGCAGCCATAAAAGTATCGCTGCCCGGCCTGGGCAGATAACCGCCCTCAACCAGTTCAACAGGAAGCTGATGGAAGTGGCCTCCGAGCATACAGTCCACGCGGGTTGGCGGATATTTATCGCTATTATCAAACGAATAGGCCTCAAGTGCCATTCCTATCTGACGCAGTTCGGCATTGACCGCAACAACTTTTACCTGAAGACGTGCCTGCCCCATTACAGGGAGCAAAATCCCCATTAGCAAAGCAATGATGGAGATAACCACCAGTAACTCAATTAGAGTAAAGCCGTGCTTCACAGTTTAACACCATTTTTAAAAATTTCCCACATCAGTTTCTTGCTTGAGCCAGTCCTCTACGAACTCGGCAAAATCAAATGAGTCAACTACACCGTTCAAATTAATGTCACCTGGTTTATCTGCCAGACGGTGTTCACGACCTGCTAAAACAGAACCGTTTCCGTCATAGTTCATCACGTATAGCCTGTATCCGCCGGTCAGGTCTGGGCTTTCCTGGTCCAAAATCCCGATGATATCAAAAGGCTCGGTCAGATTATTTGAGCCGGCATAAATACCATTGCCGCGTCCCAATTTTACGCCTAATGTCTTGGTGCCATCGGTTATCATCAGCTCCCCATAGGGACGCCAGTCGTTTGCATCCGCGAAGTAAACATCTTCAATTTTTATCAGCCGGGCCTGGTAATACTCGCAGCCTTTTTGTCGATTGGGGTCAAAAATGAAGTCATCATCGGCGTCTTTTAACTCATCCAGCGTAACAACTTCCGGGCGAGGCAATCCGACACCTCGCTCCACAAGCTCGATGCTAAAATCGTGGTCGGGATTCTTATTATGCTGCTCGTTGATATTTAATTTCCCATTGTATGACAGATAATAGCCCGTAACTCGTATTCTGTCGCCGGGACTAAACCGAGCGGCGTTCAAACGGCTCAACTCCGCAACGAATTCTTCGTTGGTGTAACCTCCATCAGGTGCAATCCAGGGCAGATTGTTATAAAGCTGACCCAGCCAAACAGCCGTACCTGCATGGTCTTCGCCTTCGCCCTGAAAGAAAATCTGCCACTGACCGCCAATGTTGAACGTCTGCTTGATAGTATCATCGGGCGTTGGGTCCAGCATATCTGCAGGATTGTGCAGCAAAATCCCTTCAAGAATAACCTTGTCGGTTGCGATATACGTTTGTTCGCCGTTTTCTTCAACCGCCTGGAATTCCGAGTGTGTTACTTTGGCAACGGTGGGGCCGGCTTTCACTACAGCCAGGGACATCAGGCCCAAAACTGTTGTTAAGAAAATAAAGCTTCTCATAACTACATCCTCCAAAAGATTGTCAACTTACCGTTAAAAGATTTCTATTAGCGCATAAAAATATCAAATTCGTGCTACTGCGTCAAAAATATAATTGACAAAAAAATAAAAATTTTCTAAATATGCTCATCTGTTTACAAATCACCGGTTTCAAGGAGACTGTATGGCTTCGACAGAGAAGGTGCTTGTCATCGAATTGAACGAAAATCCCGAAAATCAAAAGCTCCTCGATGGCAGACCGCAGAGCTGCGGAATGCGCTCTGGCAGAGTATTTTTACCCCCTGGCCAGGCCTGTGGCCGACACAGCACAAAGAATCGTGAGGAGCTGCTCGTCTTTCTCTCCGGCGGGGGCGAATTGATAATTGGCAAAGGAGACTGCTATCAAGTTGGCCGGGGCAGGGTCTCCTATATACCCCCGCACACAGCCCACGACATTAAAAATACCGGCTCCGAACCACTTGTTTATGTCTATTGCGTCGCCCCAGTAGCCGGTGAATAATACAGACCCAAAAATATGTACGCTTCATAAAACAGAGACCCGACCGTAAGGGAGGGATAATTGCCTTTATAAGGCAGAAATCACTGAAAAATAAAAAATCTTGAAAAAATTGAAAAACCTTAAAAAAGTGCTTGCAAAAATCGTTGCCGCAATTATAATTTAATTTGTAATAACTGTTCTTTTCTTCTCTAAATCTTGGTTTTGGTGAGACGGTGAATTTTTTATAAAGTTGCAGTATATTCTCTAAATGAAAAGCTGTCTCACAAAAGCTGGAGTTTCTCGCTCCAGCTTTTTTTTGTGTGTGCCGAGCATGTTCGGCAACTTGGAGGTGAAAGTCCTCTACACAACCTGATGGAGGTGAAGTGTTAGCGAAGCGCAAGAGCGTTGCCGTGAGGCAGGGTTCTAAGGAAGCGTGTAAGCA
>Ga0315314_1001025_pt1 | contig 26617 bp, 25 predicted proteins | sample TDP9_MG_FD_203631 | JGI IMG/M metagenome (GOLD analysis project Ga0315314, IMG submission 203631) | Freshwater sediment microbial communities from Lake Towuti, South Sulawesi, Indonesia - TDP9 | ecosystem: Environmental > Aquatic > Freshwater > Lake > Sediment | place: Indonesia: South Sulawesi... | reverse complement strand
CCGTCGCTGTGGCGTTTCAGTGCTGGGCTGCAAGAAGAGCCACAGCAAGGATTCACTCAGACGGGCGTGTTGAGTACTTGACTCACAAAGGGGTGAAATAAATGGCTACGTACAAGTTGAAGACTCCTATCTCCGAGGCGGATGTCAGAAAACTGAAAGTCAACGATGTCATCTACATCAGCGGTATCATCTTCACAGCGAGGGATCAAGCACACCGCCGAGCACTAGAACTGCACAAAGAGGGTAAAAAGCCACCCATCGACATGACTGGTTTAGCGGTCTTTCACTGCGGACCAATCGTGAAGAAAGAAGGCGACAAGTGGATAGCCGTAGCCGCAGGTCCCACAACCAGCACACGCATGGACCTGTTTGAAGACGAGTTCATCAAAAATTTCAAGGTCAGAGTCGTAATTGGCAAAGGGGGAATGGGCAAAAAAACAACAGACGCCATGAAACAGTACGGCGCTGTCTACGGCGCCTTCACCGGAGGAGCAGCAGTTTTAGCGGCAAAAGCGGTGAAAAACGTGAAGAGTGTGGAATGGTTTGACTTGGGCATGCCAGAGGCTCTGTGGATTTTTGAGGTCGAAGACTTTGGACCATTAACAGTAGCCATAGACGCCCACGGAAACAACCTCTTCGAAGACGTCCAGAAAAGAGTAGAAGAGAACAAAGAGAAGATTTATCAAAAGCTAGGAGTATAGGCAGACTTCAACCCTATTGAAAATGGCGAGAAATGACGTGAGGCGTAACGATGGAAACACTGACTCATGACATAGTTATTGTCGGAGCTGGCATAGCTGGTCTCAGAGCAGCAATTGCTGCCGCTGAAGCCAGCAACAAACTCGATGTAGCTGTCATCTCGAAAGTCTATCCGGTACGCTCTCATTCTGTTTGCGCACAAGGCGGAACCGCCGCCGTGATGAGAGAGGGCGATTCATACGACCTCCACGCTCTGGATACAATTAAGGGGGCAGATTTCTTAGCAGATCAAGATGTTGTAGAGTTTTTTGTGAGACAAGCCCCTAAAGAACTCGTTACATTGGAGCACTGGGGATGCCCTTGGAGTAGGACTCCAGACGGAAAGATGGATCAACGTCCCTTCGGAGGACACAGTTTTCCGAGAGCTTGCTTCTCAGCCGACATGACCGGGCTTGTGGAAATGCACACCCTTTACGGAAGAGCCATACTACAAGAGAACATAAAATTTTATGACGAATGGTTCGTTACGTCCCTCATCCTTGAGGATAATGTTGCCAAGGGTTTGACAGCCATGGAGCTGAGGACAGGCGAGATGCACGTGTTACGAGCGAAAGCCATCGTGATGGCGGCTGGCGGCTGCGAGCGCATATTCGAGTTCACAACGTTTTCACACGGGTCAACTGGTGATGGGATGACCTTAGCCTATCGAGCTGGGGTACCCCTAAAAGACATGGAGTTTGTCCAATTTCACCCGACAGGTCTTATTCCTTCTGGAGTGCTGATAACAGAGGGCGCCCGTGGCGAAGGTGGATACTTAATCAACGTCGAAGATGAGCGTTTTATGAAACGCTACGCTCCTGAAAAGATGGAGTTGGCCCCACGTGATATAGTGTCCCGAGCAGAGACAACTGAGATTCAGCAGGGGCGTGGATTAGAGGGTCCTTATGGTCCTTACATAGCCTTGGACCTCAGGCACTTGGGTGAGGAGAAGATAAACGAGAGACTACCCCTCATACGCGATGTCGCAATCAAACTCGGTGGAGTGGACCCTGTTAAGGAACCCATACCTATCAAGCCAGCGGCGCACTACTCCATGGGAGGGATTCACGCCAACATAAAGACAGAGACAACAGCTTCAGGACTTTATGCCGCTGGTGAGTGCTCATGTTTGAGTATACACGGAGCGAACAGGCTTGGCACAAATTCCACAGCGGATTGCCTAGTTTTCGGCTCTGTCGCTGGTGAAGAATCTGCCAAACACGCCTTGTCAAAGGATTTCCGAGAACTCCCACGAGACATAATCTTGGCTGAGGAGAGTAGAGTTTTTGATGAGGTTTTGGGCAGTGAAGGCGACGAGAGAGTTCCAGTTATAAGGGATAGTATGAGGCGGGTTATGAATGAGAAGGTCTGGGTATTCAGAAGAGGCGATGGACTAGAGAATGCCTTGAAGGAGATAAGGGAGCTCAAAAAGAGATTTAAGAATGTGAGGGTTGAAGACAAAGGCAAATCCTTTAACACTGGACTCGTAGAAGCCCTGCAACTTGACTTCACTCTGGACCTAGCCGAGGTTACGATAGCCAGCGCCCTTGCAAGGACGGAGTCCAGAGGGGCTCATTCGAGAATTGACTACCCGAAACGGGACGATGAAAACTGGCTGAAACATACGCTAGCACACTTTGCAAGGGATGGACCGAGACTTAGCTACATTCCTGTCACGATAACCAAGTGGCCTCCTGCCAAGAGGGCTTACTAGGAGGAAGTTTTGTGGGTAGTGATGAGAAGAAGGTTGTTGAGTTTAAGATAAAGCGTTTCGACCCCAAAAGCAACAAGCGGTATCTGTCGACGTATAAGGTGTCTGTTCTTCCAGGGATGACCATACTCGACTCGCTACTCTACATCAAAGACAACCTCGATGGGACGCTTGCGTTTAGGCACCAGTGCAGAATGGGGCAGTGTGGAAGCTGCGGGATCATGGTTAACGGAAAATCTGTGTTGGCGTGTTATACGCAGGTGCTTCAGTTTGGAGTTGACACCTTAGAAATCGAGCCTCTCTCCAACTTACCAATCGTAAAGGATTTGGTCGTTGATTTTGGTCCTTTTTTTGAGAAGTTTGTGAAGGTTAAGCCTCTGTTGATAAAGGCTGAGGAGGAGGTTAAGAAGCCTACTGAGTTTGTTCAACTGCCAAGTGAGTTTAAGAGGTATTGGGATAAGTCGATTTGCACAAAGTGTTCCTTGTGCAATGCATCTTGCCCTGCTTCGATAGATATGCGGTTCCTTGGTCCTTCGGGTCTGACCACTAACTACAGGTTTCTTGTGGACACACGGGATGACGGGGCGAATGAGCGACTGAAAAACGCGTCCGAAACTATATGGCTTTGCACTTCTTGCGATTCCTGCACGTTGAGTTGTCCCAAGGAGATTGACTGTGCGCGTGCGTTGGATGAGGAGCGTAGTCTGATTGTTGAGGATGGGATGCTTGTGCCCAGAACCGCTAAGGATGTTCTCAGCAGTGCCTTCAAGTATCACAATCACATGCGTATGGCGCCGTCGAAGAGAACAGAGTGGAGTAGAGGTCTGGAAGTCAAGGAGCTTCCGGTGGTTGGAAGGACGAGTGTTCTCTTTTTTGTGTGTTGTTCGCCGTCCTACGATGCTAGGAATCAAGAGATAGCGAAGTCTGTGGCTCAGATATTCGGGAAGACAGGAAATGACTTTGCGATTCTTGGAAATGAAGAGTGGTGTTGTGGAGACCATATATTAAGGCTTGGTGAAAAAGGCCTGTTTGAAGAGCTTGCGGAACATAATGTTTCTTTGTTTAAGAGGTATGAGTTTGGCAGTGTCGTGACGCTGTCGCCTCACTGCTATTACGCCTTCAGAAATGAGAAGCCGTATGCGGATGCTAAAATCAACGTTCAACACTATACCCAGTTTCTTGCAGACGCTATCGATAAACGCAAATTGAAACCAACTAAGACAGTTAAGAAGAAAATTGCCTATCATGATCCCTGCTTTTTAGGCAAGCGAAGCGGCATCTATAATGAGCCGAGGAAGATATTGAAGTCGATACTTGGCTTAGAATTAGTCGAGATGAAGAGGTCGAGGGAGAACAGCTTTTGTTGCGGTGGGGGAGCTGGAAGGGTTTGGACTGAGGAGGCGACTCCGGAGAATCGACCAAGTGTGAGTAGGGTTAGGGAGGCTCTTGAACTCGGGGTTGAGGTTGTAGCCACCACTTGTCCGTTTTGTGTGACGACTCTAGAGGACGCTGTGAAGGTTTTGGATGTGGAAAATAAGATTGTTGTGAGGGATATCTCGGAGCTTTTGATAGAAGCATTGTGACGCAGCTGCCTCTCTCCCCCCTCTATAGAGAGACTCTCTCACACACACAACAAATCTCAATACACTCACCATGATGGATTTAAAGAGTTAAATATCCAAAACACATTCTTGTCAAATCTACCAGTTTCAAATCACAAAGAGAAACGGAGGAATAACAGAACGAACATAATCATATGCGTAAAACGCGTCCCAGAAACAGCCGAGGCAGAAGTCACAATAGACGAAAGCGGAAAAAGAATAAAGACACAAGACCTCGTCTTCGACATCAACGAGTGGGACGACTACGCCCTCGAAGAAGCCGTCCTCACAAAAGAAAAACACGGAGGCACAATCACAGCCGTAACAATAGGACCAGAAAACACAGACGAAACACTAAGAAAATGCCTTGCAAGAGGAGCAGACAAAGCGATAAGAATAACAGACAAAGCCATCGAAGGATCAGACGCATACGCCACCGCAAAAATCCTACACAAACTCATCCAAACCCTACCACACGACCTCATACTAGCAGGCGCCCAAGCAGCAGACGACGGCTACGCACAGGTCGGTCCCATACTCGCGGAGCTACTCGCAATCCCACACGCCACCATGGTAAAAAAACTCGACATAAAAGAAGGAACAGCGAGAGTCAACCGCGAACTCGAAGGAGGCCTAGAACAAGTCATAGAGATAAAACTACCAGCAGTGCTCACTATTCAAACAGGCATAAACGAACCCAGATACGTATCCATAATGGGCGTGAGAAAAGCCAGAGAAAAAGAACTAAAAGTCCTAACTCTGGCAGACCTCGGCATAAACGAAAAAGAAGTCGGAGAATCAGGATCATGGATAACCATAGAAAAAATGTTCCTACCCCCAATCGAGAAAGAGGCAGAAATCTTAACAGGCACACCAGACGACGTAACAACAAAAATCGTTGAAACTCTAAAAATCAGGGGGCTCATCTGAATGAAAGAACTTTTCGTCTTAGCCGAACACAGACAAGGCGAACTCAGGGACGTAACTTTTGAGATGCTGACCAAAGGCAGAGAAATAAGCCAAAAGATAAACGCAGAGCTAACAGCGGTCCTTTTAGGTCACAACGTTAAGGAACTTGCAGAGAGGCTAGCAGACTGCGCGAAAAAGGTTTTGACCATCGATGACACAAGGCTGGAAAACTTCAACGCAGAAGCGTACCAAACGGTTCTGTCCCACCTCATCTCCGAGCGCAAACCCCTACTAACGTTGATAGGGCATACAGGCTTTGGAGTGGACTTGGCCCCAAGCTTGGCAACCCAGCTAGACATGCCGTTAGCAACAGACTGCATAGACATGGATTTTGAAGCGGAAAGGTTGGTTGTGATTCGCCAGGTTTATGGGGGAAAGGTAAACGTTAAGGCGGTGCTTCGCAAGTCAGAGAGTTACATTGTGACGCTTCGTCCAGCAACCTTTGAAGCCAAAGAACCCCCAGCTGTGGGCAGAGAGATAATCAAAGTATCATCTCCACTCTCCGAAGACATAACCTACAAGAGGTTCATCGAATACGTTCAGCCTCCAGCTGGAGAAGTAGACATAGCAGCAGCCGACGTGGTAGTAGCCATAGGACGTGGAATAAAAGAAGCCGACAACATGCAGACTGTCGAAAAGCTAGCAAGAGCATTAGGAGGCGTTCTCGCTTGTTCACGACCAATCGTTGATAAGGGGTGGCTTCCAAGTGATCGACAAGTCGGGACTTCTGGGAAAACCGTGAAGCCTAAACTGTACCTTGCTGTTGGGATAAGCGGCGCCTTCCAACACGTGTCTGGGATGAAAAACTCTGATCTCATCATCGCCATAAACAAGGATGCCAAGGCACCGATTTTCCGTGTGGCCGATTATGGGGTCACAGACGACTTATTTAAAATCGTCCCCACCTTAACAGAGAGGGTATTGAAGGAAAAGTCAAGTTAATTAGTTGCGTGACTCAAAATCCTTGTTCTCCGCCTTCTTCATCTCTTTTCTGGTGATAAGTGAGATTGTTTTTGGTTGATTTTTGTGTGTGAGTCTACCTCTGTAATGAGGGGTAGTTAAAGTGCGTTGGCGATTAGTTCCATGATGTCCATTACCTTGATTTTGTCCTCTTTACCTGTTGTTTTGATGGCGTCGTCAAATGTTAAAAGGCAGAAGGGACATGCGACAGCCAGTATCTCCGCCCCAACATCCAATGCTTCCTCAACCCGAGTTTCAGCCAGCCGTTTGCCCGGGACGTCGTGCCACATTCGTCCTCCTCCACCCTCACAGCAAACACTCCTCACCCTCGCTCTCTTCAGTTCTGAAAACTTCACGCCAGGAATGCTTTCAATGATTTTTCTGGGTTCGTCATATATGTTGTTGTGTCTGCCCAAAAAGCACGGGTCCTGATAGGTTATCGTTTTCTCGATTTTTCCAGAAAACTTGACCTTTCCTTTATCGATCAAGTCTGCGAAAAAAACCGTGTAGTGTTGGGCATCAAGATTTTTTCCGTACCTGTTCTTAAAGGCATGAAAGCAATGTGAAGAAGTTGTGATGATTCTGTCAACGCCGTACTGTTCAAAGAGACCCACGTTTTTCTCTACCAACTCCTCGAAAAGTCCTCTCTCTCCAAGCGAGTACACCTCGTTTCCACAGCAGTTCTCCTCGTTTCCAAGAATCCAAAAGTCTATTCCCAACGTGTTGAGGTTCTTTACCAAAGCCTTGGCAACCTCCTGTCCACGAGAATCATAAGACGATTCACACCCAACAAAATACAGCAACTCAGCCTTCTTACCCTTGGAAACATACTTCACCTTCAAGTCCTTAGCCCAATCAGACCTCTTGCTTCGACTCATCCCCCACGGGTTTCCATACTTGTAAACTCCCTCAAGAGCCACTCCCAGCGTCGTGGGAACACGTCCTTCCTCAAGGAGAAGGCTACGCACACCGATTAGAACATCCATCGGATTCACGTCTCTGGGGCAAAGGTGTGAACAATTGCGACATGTTGTGCAGTCCCAAACCTCACTTTTCTCGTGAATGTTCACTGGCGGATACATGGTCAAGTACTCAACGGGAGCGACCGTGTAAGCGGTCTCCAGCATGAGTCTCCTTGGGTTGAGTTTGGATTTTGTAGATACTGGGCAGGAGCCTGTGCACTCGCCACACTGCATACATAGTCTAAAATCAAGCTTTTTGATTGCGTCCAATCCTTCAATTTCCATTTATTTCCCCGTAGAGGATTAGTCTTTGTTTTGTTGATTGTGAAGTCTTTTATAAGATACAGTTCGTGCTTAAAAACTGTATGCACCCAGTTGAAATGTTGATTTTAAAAGACCGATGAGGAGGAAACTAAAATTTTGGTTTCAAGTTGCCTTACTTCTCAGAATTTCATTGATCTTTCGCCAAGTTTCTTCTTTTGAGATTAGTCCTAACGTAATTAGGGTTGGAACAACTCGAACTTCATATCCGTCTGGCCATCCGCCATTTTCTTGTTGCTGTTCCAGAATTCTACTCAAAGCATATTTCACCACTTCATTATTGACATCATATCCAGCGGCGATAAGACCGTCAAGTGGCGCTATCCAAGACCACACAGGCCATCTTTTCATCCACTCAGCCGCCTCGGTAAGGATAAACTTCTCGAGTACTTTGCATCCCCTTGCTATGCACGGAGAATAAGTTGCCTTGTTTACTTTCATTAATGCTTCGAGGGCTTTCTGGGTTGAATCGGGGTCTACATCGCTTGGTCCTGCGTCTTCTAAGTAAATCCACATTCCCTCTTTGGATTGCATGCCTCTTAACCAATCAACTGCCTTCACGAGTTCTTTGTTGTTCTTGTAGCCAGCTCCTGCTAGAGCCAAAATCGCGTCTGCGGTCAGTATCGGAACACCCTTCTCGGTGCTTGACCAGAAAGGAATTTTATTCGTTGCCAATTTGGGGTTTTCTCGCCAACTTCCATTCTCTTTTTGCAGACTCCACAAGAATGCTATTGCCCTTTTTACAACAGATGAGGTAGGTTTTTCACTGGAATGGATGAGATTTATTATGGCTTCTGCTGTGACACTGACAGTAGACGCTTCACCTTTTTCTCTTACGAACCCGCCATCTTCGTTTTGAAGAAGACGCATTTCCTCCAGATATTTCTGAGCCACGTCTGTTTTGATTTTGCCGAGAAGCCTAAGTAAAGATAGTTTTCTCCAGCAACTTGCTTTTTCCCAGAATATCTTGATTGGATCACCTTTCAACTTCATTTAAGTCCCTTATTTTTCTCTTAATCTTGCCAAATCCTATTTAGATATATAATCTAATAAGGTGTGTAGTTAAGTCGTGAGTTCAGTTATGGTTTCTTTTACAACCTTTGCGGAAGCATCTGTTCTGATCCCTCGACTGTTGAAGTGCGTTAGGGTGGCTTCAAAACCTCGTTCCCTAAGCCTTCTTGCCACTCTCATTGTTGATGGAACTGGTAGACCCAGTTTGTCACAGACTTTGTCGACCACATAGTAAGTGGGAGGTGCCTCGCTCTCATTTTTAATCAGAAACAACAACTTTGAAATCCTTCCTTTGTTTTTCAGTTGTCTTCGGATCGTCTCCTTCTCCATCAGTGAGCAGAACCCTTGGTCCGAAAGTTCACCTATCCAAAGAGGACCCGCCGCCTTCAACGCAGAGCTGCATTCAGGGCATTTCGCTTTTAAGTGTGGAACCAACCCTTCTGAGATTTCTCTGTGAAAGCATGAGAAACAGTGGAGAACATATCCTATCTTCTCGATGCTCTGGTCTGCTCGTCTTGCTCCGCAATGTGCTGTAACATATACACGAATATAGTGGTCAGTGCTGTGACTGAACATCACTTTAACTCCAATCTCGTGCTTTGCGGCGGTCATCACTAGGCATCCAATCAAAAGCCGGATGGCGAGTTCGTGGCAGTACTCGGTTCTTAAGGGTCTACCGCCGTATTTTCGTACACAAGCATTCGGATGTACGCCGCACAAGGGAGCCATATCAGTGGCGGTCAAAGCAAGCAACCCATCATTAGAGAGGGCTCTGAGAGCGGCATCCAAATACGGGACTGGCGAACCGAAAGGGTCTACATCAATGAAGTGAAATCTTCTTCGAGGTGCTGCGTAACGACTTAAGAGAAGATTTGCGTCTTCATTTAGAACGAGCACACGCTCAGCGAGTTTGTTAAACTCCGCATTAAACTGAGCAAGTTTTGCTGCCTCTGGGTTGATGTCACTCAAAACCACTTTCTGAACCCCTTCCACTTCAGCCGCAAACCTGAGACCTCGAATTCCACAACCCGTTAAAGGTTCACAAACCAACAGTCTTTTTCCTTGTATCTTCTGATAGGCTTGTAGGGCTAAGACTGCTATGTCTCGGTTTAGTTCCATGAGAGGGTTGTAGAAGACTGGTGCCTTAGAAGGAATGTATTCCCAGAGCCCCTTCGCATAGACCTCAAGCCGAGGAACCACAGCGCTGACATTTCCTTCTTTAACAACTTCTGTGAGAAAACTAAACTTTTTGTCAAAACCTTTTTGGGTCATACGTTATACCCAGCCTGTCCGATGTGCATGGGTTAAGGGGCTTCACTTCTACTCTTAGAAACCCATTCTTTGTAGGCTTCGTAGATTCTCCTCAACTCTTTAACGGGGTCTGAATGCTCGTCAACCCTGAGGTCAAGGAATGGACGAGTTCCTATTTCCTGATGATTCTTTACTAGCAACGCTGCGGATTTCTTCCCTCGTTTATCCCCTCCAGCCCTTTGACCAGCCTCTAAGGTCTTCATCAGTCGCTCTGACAACTCTCCCTTGGAGTGTTCAAAGGTGTGAGCCATTGCCTCGATGACCTTACTTCCGACGAGCATGTTTCCAGCAACCACATAGTTCTCTCCAACCAAATGCCCCTTCCAGTCAACAGTTTCTTTACCGGTGAAGACTGCGGTTCTGCCGTCTTTGTCTATGATTATCACTTGTCTCTGTTCTCTTTCCGAATCTTCCTTCAACATGGCTTCTAGGGCTGTCTGGGCAGAAAAACCCATCTTCAGCAACTTCAACCCCCTAATTCCGTAAAGAACATTGGTGTAGGCTTGTGTTGCTATGGCTCCGACACCAGACTCCACGTGAGGAACTACACTGCCCACAGCAGGAACCGCTGTTGCCACGCAAACACCTAATGCAAGGGTCTCGGGGCACCGAGCCACCATCGAAAAAGTTGTGAAAATTTTTGGAGAGTTATTTCTACTCAAACTTTACTCTTCCTTGCTGAGTCTACGCTTCTTATAAATGAGAACTGAGTTCTTAAAAGATTGCGACTGTACGCTCTTTCTATCACATCGCAATTGCAGCATTTTGAAGCCCGAAACTATAGCCCACATTGATGCTGAAAGCCCAGAAACAGTCTCGGGAATAGCAACACCTTTGCCGAATGGAATAATCCAGACAACCGCCGCAACCACAGCGACTATGAGTGTGAAGAATCCCAGTTTCGTGTTGGACGTTCGCAAAAAGGCGGCGCCAAGGAAAAGCATCGATATTGGAAAAAAGACGAAGAAAGTCACCGAAGCGTAAAAGTGCGTGGGTTTAACGTTTTCTGGGAAAAAACCTATGGCAGTTAGGGCAAAAGCATCGAGAACCAAAACGAGGGCGCCAATTCTACCTAAAAGATTTCCTTTGAGAAACATAAGCAAACCAGTCGCAAAAATAATGGCGAGAACCCCGCTAATTATGAGACCAGCATTGAATAAAACTGCTGTGACTCCTTCCTGGACTCCCAGATCACTCAGCGCATTCTCTGTCCAGCTGAAACTTGGAGAATACCAATCGCAACCAGTATTAACGTGAAGGCGACAATGGGTGCGATAACCCCGCTAATGCCCGACACTTTCAGCCAGATCATGACAATCGCCTTACCCTCAAAACCTGCAACTATAAAATTATTATCCAAATCAACCAACCAACGGCTGATGACGCGCGCGCATACTCCCTCTTTTTTGTGTGCGCGCAGTGCTTAAATGTTGGTTTTGTTGTGTTTTGGGTTGTTGGCTGGTGTTTGAGCTTGAATGAGGAGTTGTGTGTAGCTGGTAGAGAAGAGTGGCGCGCTTGGCTGGAGAAAAACCATTCTACCAAAAGTGAAATTTGGCTACTTTTCTACAAGCAGCGTACAGGTAAACCGTGTGTTTCTTATGATGATGCGCTTGATGAAGCGTTATGTTTTGGATGGGTTGACAGCATTGTGAAGCGGGTGGATGATGAGCGGTATTTGCGGAAGTTTACTCCTCGCAAGAATGGCAGCGTTTGGTCTGAGGTGAACAAGAAGCGGGTGGAGCGGTTGATTCGTGAGGGGAGGATGGCGGAGGCGGGGTCGGCGAGGGTTATGGAGGCGAAGGAGAGTGGAGAGTGGTTTAAGCGCAGAGTTAGGGAGAAGGAGTTGGATGTTCCCACTTTTTTTGAGAAGGCGTTGGCTGCAAATAAGAAGGCGTTGGAGAATTTTAAGGGGTTGGCTCCGTCTTACAGGAAGAATATGGTTGGTTGGGTCTTGAGTGCGAAGAAGAAGGAGACTCGTAGGAGGCGGTTGGCTGAGGTTATTGGGGTTTTGGAGCGGGGCGAGAAGCTGGGCTTAAAGTAGAAAGGGTTCTTTTGTTGGTAGGATTAGTAAGTTTTCTTCAATGTCTACTTACTTTACGTATACGTAGATTTCTCTTTTTCACTTGGCCAGTAAGGTTTGGTCCTCAAGTACTGAATCTTCGCTCGCAACAAGTCCATGTAGAAGTCTTCTTCTTTTGGATGCATCTTCCCTAATATTCTGAAGGCTGTTTCGGGTCCCACGCCCTTCACTTGGAGAGCAATCAAAGCCTTTTTTCCATAGCTCAACACAAGGTCGGCTGTGCGGCGAGCGTGTGCCAACTGCTCGAGTTCTTCTGCCGATAATTCCTTCCCCTCCAGTCTCTGTTTGAGAGTATCCCGAATCTTACTTGAATCTATGTAGAAGCCAAGAGACGCCAACAACCCTGCTCCACACATCTCGCAGATCGGACGTTCTGGCAGTTCACGTATGCGTTTCTCTGCCAACCATTCACCACAGGATAAACAGAAGAGACTGGTTTTCCTCGCCAAAATTGTTCTCTTCATTTGTTCAATGTTGCTTAACAGGACTCGTTCTGGCGCCATCAACTCTGGGATATCAGAGTATTTCGCCAGTATGTGATAAGCCAGAGGAGTTGGTGCTTCCAAACGAAGTAAAGTGCTGACTCTAATTTTACCACTTCTAACATCACTCATAATCCTTTTCACTGAAGAAATGTCAGCTTTTTCCGTCATAGCCTCTCGAATTGTTTCCTCGTAAATAGGAGTCTTTTTGAAACGTCTGGGCAATCGATCGAGTGCCTCAGGTCCCATTGTTCTTCCACGAGGAAGTGCCCCAAATCTCTCCGCCACAAACTTCATTTTATAGGAGAATGGAAAACGAGTCTTAAGATATTCTTCAAACGCTTCATCTATCTCTTTCTCTGTCAGGTTAAAGAGTAGAGAAGGCACTCTCTCAAGATCGTGCAGTTCTACCTTTTTGGGAGCCTCTATCAAGATGCGGTAGCCGTCGTTCCACCAACCCACTATGAGTTCATGGTCAGATAGGATGGGGTCAAAGACGCATCCTAAAGTTCGGTTTACGACTTCACCAAAGCATGCGTGAATGACAATGTATTTGTCAAAGCCCTCGATCACTATGTGATTATCCGTGGGGAGAGGCGCTCCCTGCTTTAAGTGCTCGTAAATTTCTTCGATGGGTTTCATGAGGGTTAGTTTATCTGACGAAAACTTCTTTGCCAGTCTCTCAGCTACAACATCTAAGTCTTTCTCGGTGTCTAATTCCTTGGATATTTCGCCTCTGAGTTTGCCGACCTCCTGAGCCAGTGTTAGTGGTACCGGAAGAATTTCTCCGTCCCAACCGGGTATTGCCGCCAAAGGGTCTTCTGATGGAACAACATAGACGGTTCCGGTTTCGTCTTCTATCTGGACAATTCGCCAGACCTTGCCTCTGCATATGAAGTTTAGTCCTATTCGAGCTCTGAGTGCCATGAACTCGTCGCCAAGGGTGCCAATGGTGCGGTCTGAGAGGATGTCCACGATGGGATATCGCCTCTCGTCTGGGATCATGGAGAGGTTCTCGTAGTAGTAAGACCTTGTTTTCCGTGCCTTCTTCAACAAATCTCCTTCCATCCAGACTTCTCCTAACCTACCTAGATAGTTTGCAACATCTAAAAGTTTAGGTTCTGAAACATCGCGATACGGATACGTTCGGTGTAGAATCTCAAGAACTTCTTTAATGGCGACCTGCTTTTTGTCCATTACGATTCCTGCAACCTGATGGGCTAAGACATCTAAGGCGTTTTCGTGAATGCGAAGTGGCTCCAAACGGTTCTTGTAAGCTTGTTGTATGGCAACTATGCCTTCCAATATGTCGTCTGGAAACGCTGTAACAATAATTCCCTTTGAAACCAAGTCCAACCTGTGACCACTTCTTCCCACTCGCTGAATTAGGCTACTCACCTGTCGAGGCGAGAGATACTGAATAACGAGGTCAACATGTCCAATATCGATTCCCAATTCCAAAGTGCTGGTACAAACGATTGCCTTCAGAACTCTGCTCTTGAACTCATCCTCAATAAGGCTTCTCTCCTCCTTTGACAAGGAACCATGATGAACCGCAATGTCTGATGTAAGTTGATTGAACTTGTGACCCAACATTTCGGCGTTAGTTCTGCTGTTCACAAAGATCAAGGTAGAGGTATGCTGATTCACCAAATCCAACATTCGTCTTATTCTTGCTGCCGCCTCAGGTGTTGTCCTTACTTTTTGGGCGAGGTCATAGTCTTGATCCAGTGGTACTGGGTACTCCACGCTATAATGATAGCCCTTTGGTAAAGGCGCCACAATTATTTTCATGGCACGATTTGTTCCAGCGATGAACTTCGCCACCTTTTCAGGATTACCAATAGTGGCGGACAAGCCAACTCTTTGAAACTCGCTTTTAACAACTTCCAACAATCGCTCTAGCGCCACAGTAAGTTGAACACCACGCTTATCCTCGGCAAGCTCGTGCACCTCATCAATTATCACATAACGAACGTAACTGAGATGTTGCCTCATTCGAGCCCCAGGCAAGATGGCCTGCAACGTTTCTGGTGTAGTCACCAACATGTGGGGTGGGTGAATCGCTTGCCTTCGACGAATTTTAACCTCAGTGTCTCCGTGTCGAACCTCAATCGAAATGCCTAACCTCTGTGCCCAAAACGACAGGCGTTTTATCAAGTCTCGGTTGAGAGCACGAAGCGGTGTAACATACAGAATCTTAATTCCTCTTTTGTCAGGTTGTTGAACAAAATTAGAGAATATGGGAAGAAGAACCGCCTCTGTTTTCCCACTTCCAGTCGGTGCAACTAAGAGAACGTTCTCTCCCCTAAGAATGGATGGGATAGCCCTAACCTGCGGAACAGTTGGTTCCGAAATTCCCTTTTTAGATAACGCTTTCAAGACTGGTTTGACTAGCAAACTGAAAACACTTGAGCCAGCAAGCGTTTCTGTCATTTCTAAGACCATTTTCATGTGGTTTACTTCTCGCAGTCTCATAACCCTTTCTAAATGCGCGTGAACACGGGGGCACACGGTTAGGTTTTGGGAGGGTATAACAAAGGAGCGGGAGCTTCCTCACCACTTCCTCGGTCTCAAAGACCATAATCTCTGGCTGCCGAAATCTAGTAGCCCGCACATGACCATTTTTTCCCAAATCTTCTGGCTGTCATGCCTATGTCTTTCATGTCAATCTTGGTGTCTTCGTTTACGTCTGCGTGCGGATTCCACCATAGGTCAGCTGGTGTGCATCCAAACCTTCTTGCTACAAAGGCTATATCTTTCATGTCGATTTGGCCGTCATGATTCACATCTCCACATAGATAGGGATTCATCAAAGGATGGTTGTCAACGTTGTTTGAGTCAATTATATGAGGGGTGTCACCTATGCCGTTCCCATTCGTATCTATGCCAGTATAGTTGCTCCAAAAATTGCCTGCATAACCATTATCCCAAACATTTACGCCCTCAGAGGACTGCTGTTGATATACGTTGTGGGTGTTGTTGAAAAAGTTGTTGTAGTATATTGTGCAGTTTTGAACTTCTTTCTGCATCTCTAAGCCTTGAACGTTGTTGTGAATGTTGTTCTTCGTAATCTGGCTGTTGTTAGCGAATAGAGATATCCCAACACCATTATCCATTATGTTGCTTTCAGTTATTGTAGTATCTTCACCGTAGATAGCTATACCATTCGCATCTGGGCAGTTTCGCACTGTGAGGCCGCTAAGAAACACTTTCTTCCCTGTTATATATATGACAGCGTTGTTTGACCCGTTTTCCATGTTAGCGTCAATGATAGTTGTGCTGCAGTTTTCCCCTGCAATTTTCAAATTATCCTTGTCCACATTAATATGTTCATAATACGTGCCAGAAGCCACCCGTATTACATCTCCATGTACAGCTTCAAGTATTGCCTGCTGTATTGTGGAGTACTGGTTTGGAACTTCTAACGTACGACTAGAAACAACATCGATGGCAGCCCAGCATGCTTGTAGCTCACGATCCATATCACACTGGTCGCCCCTTCCAAATGCTACTATAAACTCTTCCCCGGGTTTCAAATTGGAGATTACCACACTTCGATAATACCAAACACCTGGTTTATGTTCCCAAGCATAATCTAAGACGCGAGTCACATTGGTGATGTAGCCAGAAAAATCTGAACGCAACAAGTATAGGGATAAATATTTTCGGTCCAGATGAGGAGTGATATCATCATACATGAAATAGCCTCTCACCATAATTTGTCCTGAGGGTGGAACAGTGAATATTTCATTGCAGTAACCGAAAAAATCGTAATCAAATTCCGAGGCGCCTGGATAACCAATTGTGTCAACTGAACAACCATCTCCATAGGGAGTTGAAATTTGAGCAATATTGACATAGTGATTTGGGGGAATTGTGCCCTTTGTCCACGAACTAATGGTCATGTCAAGTGGGAACGCGTTAACTTCATAGAAAAACAGAAGCATAGAGACAAGTAGCAGCAGAGCCATTTTCTTCATTATCTTGACACCCACACGCGCATTTGATTATGTGGTCGTACTGTTATAAATCAATCTGGAACACTCTTCTAGTTGCAGTTAAGATTTTTGGCAAGCATATAATGGCTCTTATTTCTTCGCGGCACTCTCAAAGATTATTTTTCAAAGTCAATCACTTTTTAAACAAAATGGAAAGAGACGGAGGGATAACTATCAAAAGAAAGAGGAGTGCGCTGGAAGTGGTGTTTTATGCTTCTTTGTGAGAAGGCCTGCCAATATAAGCCCAAAGCACCAACACTAGTATAGTTAGCAGAGCGCCAGCAAACCCTGACAGTATCCATTCGGCTTGAAGTATCTGTGGAAACAGCGCTAGGAGCGCAGGCACAACCGTGTGGTAGGCAAAGTTCGCCAAAATTCCAGCTAGGAAGCCCAATACGGCAAATACTCCGAGTATTTTTATTCTTTCACTCATTGCGGTTTCCTTCTAATCAATTCGCTTCCTATGATTTCTAATCTTGTGCTTTTTTAGTCTAACTTACACAATTATGTCTATTAACCCAGTTCCACTGTTTCTCTCTTAGCATATCAAATTTAAAGTCCAAAACACAGACAAAAACGGGATATAGAGCCTGATATATACGCTAATGTTCACAGCATATTAAAAATGTAATAATAGGCTTAAAGCACTCTCCCCTTCGGAGGAATATATTTGTCAGAAAAATTCGCTAAAAAATGGGAAGTAAGGGACAACACGCCTCTCACAGCAAGAGTAAAAGAAGCTGTTCGCCCTCCAGGACCATTGAAACCACGCCTTGACTTCGCGGTCAGGGGCATAGAACTGCAAATCCAACGGTTAGACAAAGCCAGCGATCGTTTTTCAGAACGCGACAAGTCGATCTTCGCAAGAATCGTAGAGGCATACTCAAAGCACGACATGCCGAGAGCCAGTGTGTTTGCCAACGAACTAGCCGAAATACGAAAGATGGAAAAGATGATAATGCACGCACGACTCGCTTTGGAGCAGATAGTTCTCAGGTTGAAGACGGTTTCTGAACTTGGCGATGTCGTTGCTACACTCGCTCCAGCGGTAAGCGTGCTACGCAGTGTCAGAAATGGGATGTCTACCGTTTTCCCAGAGGCTGAGAGAGAACTCGGACAGATCGGCAACCTGCTCAGTGGAATAATCATCGACGCCGGACAAAGCACAGGACTAACGATCAACTTCGAAAACGCAAACGAAGACGCACAGAAAATCCTAAACGAAGCAGCCACAGTTGCAGAACAGAAGATCAAAGACAAGTTCCCAGAGTTGCCTGCGGGCTTACCTAGCATAGGCGAAGCGGCTGCAGCTGAGACCTAGCATTTCAAGAACCATACCAAAGATTTGCAGAAGGTGACTTTGTGTCAAAACCTTCTTCTAATCCCCTTCTATTTATTGGCAAGTCATTAAAGGACGAGTATGGACGCCAAGTCGGCGAGATAGCCTCGTTTCTGGTGAGTCCGAACGGTCGCATAGACGGTGTTTTGGTTAGACACGGAGACGGAGAATTTTTAACCTATTCCAGCGATCACTTCAAGTTATACAATGATGGTATCGTCCTTCTATTGCCACTAAAGTTGAAAGTAAAATCGTTGTGCGACGAGATACCATTGATCTGGCGAAAAGATCAGGCACTAAACGAACTCAGCGGTAAGAAAAAAGTCCCTTCCGACCTGATTGAAATTCTTCGTAGGAATTTTGAAGGAGCATTGAATCAGTTAAAGACAGATGCCAAGGCAACTTTACAGGAAATAGACAGGGAGATCGAGAAACGTGACACGCAAATAAAGAACCTCAACTCATCTCTGATAAACTTGGAGATTGAACACGAAATCGGCAGAATCGATGACAGTTCCTATCAAAAATCTATGGGTATGATACTCGAGGGATTGAAGCAAATCAACACTGAAAAAAGCGATCTTGAAGCCATGAGAAGCAATTTATCCAACATGCTCCTGGGTGAGAAATCAATAACCACCGAAAAGCAGGCGGAACCGCAGAAAGAAACTCCCCCAACCTCGTCACTTCCAGAACCACCGATGGTAGTTCACGTAAAGGGCACAAGTAAAACGGGTTCCTAAGGCCATGGCGAGCGGATCTTGATCAAGAATCTCTTTCGCTCCCCTCCACCAGTTGGAGATACAATCTTTCAAGCCATACAAAAACTGAGAGTTCAACGGTTAAAGTTAGAGCAAATAATCATTAGATTACGGGAACGAGACAAAATCCTGTTTGAATCATGTGTTATGGCGATCAAAAACCAAAACAGAGAACGAGCTACGATTTTTGCTACTGAGCTAGTTGAAGTTAGAAAACTGATTGACACGTTCTCTAAAACCGAGATTACGATAGAGCGCATAATACTGAGACTCGAAACAATCAAAGAACTAAGCATTGTTGTCATAGAACTAAGACCAGCCCTAAGTGCCCTTCAAAGCGTAGCAAAGTGCATAAACAATGTTATGCCGGAAATGGCGTACGAATTGGAGGCAGTGAACGACAGCCTCACCGACACACTAGCCATAACTACAATGGGCTCCCCGCAACCAGTAGTCCCACTCAATGTAAAGACTCCGGGTGCCGAAGAAATATTGAAAGAAGTCTCTGAAGTGCTGGAGAACAAAATAATGGAGAGTCTTCCAGAACCGCCACTTTCCGCTCCTGTTCCTCAGAAGGTTCAAACCACAAAGAACATAAAACAGATGGTTGCGCTCGCAGCTAGTTGCTCCTCAGAGACGAGCGGGCATGAAGAACCTCAAACTTACCTAGAATTGCAGCGTGTCTCTTTCACCGTACAAAAATCCTCTAGCTTAGAAGATATGATCTTGGACTACATTAAGAAATGTAATGGTCCATTTGACCCTGCTCAATGTGCCCTTGAGCTGAAGGTTTCATCCGAAGAAGTAGAAGAAATATTGGAAAAGTTGGGTGCCCAAGGCAAAATACAAATCAAAGGGTGATTCACTGTGAGCGCGTCCCAAGAACTTGAAAGAGCTGCAACACAACATGCTTTGGAAGCTGTTCGACTAGACAAGCAAGGAGCCAGAGGAATGGCGATAACAATGTATCAGAAAGCAATAGAAACCCTTCTAACGTTGGCTCAACTATATCCCGACTACGGATTGAACAAGGTCTACATTCAACGGGCAATGGCGTATCAACAGAGAGTAAGAGTCCTACAAGGCGCTGGTCCGATTCCACCACAAATGGAAGAAACTTCATCAGCTGCGGGAGGTTCAGGTACAGGTTCAGCTGAAAAAGCAAGTTACGATGAACTTGTTCTAAAAGAGAAGCCTAGCGTGAAATGGGATGAAGTCATAGGTCTGGAGCAAGGCAAAAAAGCGGTCAAGGAAGCCATAGTTTACCCTGTTCAAAGACCCGATCTCTTCCCTTTAGGGTGGCCAAGAGGAATCCTTCTGTTTGGTCCACCAGGATGCGGAAAAACTCTCTTAGCCGCTGCGGTTGCTACTGAAATAGAGGCAACATTCGTTTCGGTAGACGCGGCTTCTGTCATGTCTAAATGGCTCGGGGAAGCCGAACAAAACGTTGCAAGACTTTTCAACTCAGCGAGAAAATCGGCGAATGAGGGGCGTCCTGCAATCGTTTTCATAGATGAATTAGACTCTCTAATTGGGATGCACTCCAGTGAAGTTGGCGGCGAAGCTCGAGTGCGCAACCAATTTCTCAAAGAGATGGACGGCATAATAGACAAGGGTAAAAACGTTCACGCCTATGTGATCGGAGCCACTAACAAACCTTGGGATCTGGATTGGCCGTTCATAAGAAGGTTCCAAAAAAGGATTTTGGTTCCCTTACCTGACCATTACACTCGTTTAGGAATGTTTAAGTTGTATACGAGTAACTTGAATTCTGCGCCTGATGTAGACCTTCATGAGTTAGCTCGACTGTCCGAGGGTTTTTCTGGAAGTGATATACGAGACGTTTGCCAGTCAGCATATCTCAGAGTTATTGGAGAATTCTTCGAGTCAGGTCAAGCAAACAACAAATCGGCTAAGCCGAGACCTGTCTCAAAAGACGACTTCAAACAGATACTTGAGGAAAGAAAGCCTAGTGTTTCGCCACAGATGCTGGAGATGTACAATCGATGGTTTGAGGCTTTCAAAGCCCTCTAAAAGAGTGGTGTGGCCTGTTGGAAAGGTTTGAAGAGAACTGGTTTTCCGCAAATCGAAAACTTAGAGAATCTCTCCTTTCTCTTCAACGAACTCTTCAGACCCCAAAAAAGGCCATTAAATCTCTTTTGCATCAAGAAAACTCATAGCGATAATTGAGAAACTTATACCATTAGTAAGCTTGCCAAGAAGATTGATAAAAGATACTATCTCATCTCTTCCCTAAAGATTTCCTCTAAAACCTCTTTCTTAACATCAAGTTTTTCCGAAAGCTCCCTTAACCATTTGACGTATGATCTAAGAGCGCTCTGAACTATCTCAAACTTTTCTTCTCGAGACAAAACATCTTCCTTGGCGAGAAGGAGGGCAAACCACTTACCCAAATCTGTTAAAATATAATGCTTGACCCAAACTGTTCGACCATCACTTTCTGTCTTCTCCATACCTTCCCTCAAAATTCCAAGACTAGTCAAATCTTTGAGACGCTCTATCACCGTTTTATTGGAATAACTGAAGCTGTCAACTAGGTTTTTCTGGTAGATTTTCTGAGAAATTCCCTTATCTATGAAGCATTCGAGAATGTCAATGGGAACTTTGGACCGAAAAATGGCTCTCAAAATGTTCTGTTTTTTCTTTGCTGGCAAGAATATTACGTAAGGATATAACTTTTCACTCATAGAGCCCTAACTCTAAAAGCTACACTTTTAATTATTTTTGCTGTACTTGCGTTTTTGTTGGAGTTTCGTGTGAGCTAGCTCCCCAAGTGATGAGGTAAGGACCGATAATTCTAAGCACAGCGACTCCAATCACAATTGCGATGGCTGTAAATATTAGTCTTTCAACCGCGCCTACTGGAAGCATAATCATGAAATAGTCACCTATTCCCGAAATGCCTTTGGTACTACCTCCCATCACAGCGGGTATGCCCAGGGATTTAAGAAAGTCCCTAAAACCCTTAAGGTCAATGAAATAGGGGAAAAATACGTTAGCGAATATTAGATTGCCGAACATGTGGTCCGTCATTATGCCAATATAACATGCAAGGGCAACACCTAAAGTCATCAGACGTTTTGCTGAACTGTTAACGAAATCTGCAACTTTGTGCCTGAAAATGAAAATAAGAGCAAGAGCAGAGAGATGCAAGGGGATGGGATAGTATGGTGCTTCCAATCCAACGTAAGCCTGTTGAGGATTAGGAATCGGGACATACCACATGCCAACCAAAACGCCAAGCACAACCACTGCAGCTTTCCAATCCAACTTGGTGTCACGCCTTCTAAGAAAACCCGCAACCAAAGCAGACAAAACCCCTGCAGGTATGGTTAAAAGACCAAAGATAGACCATGAAGGAATGAGAAACGCTACTACATTGCCGATGAGAACGGCTAACGCACCAACAAAAGGTCCAAGTAGAATCCCGGCGATCGGATACAGCGGCACGGTGAATTCAATTTTTCCCGATTGAACCCCAATGACTATGGGGATACCGGGTAACCTTGAAACCACTGCGATTAGAGCAGCGAACACCGAGACTAAGGCGATTTGTTTTGTTAAGAGTTTGGTCAAGAAGATCACGCTGTGTAAATTTTTACAAAGGGTATTAGAAATGAACACTGCTTAAAAGCTTTGTGTAAGTGCTCTATACCAAAAGTTGAGTCCAGACTAAACAGCATGCTCATGAAATCTTGCTGTCAGAACGCTAGAAACTTGAACCTAACCATCTTTTGAAAAGCGTATGTTCCATTCCTAGGCAATCTAGGACTTTTCCCACCACATAATCGATAACATCTGGAAGGTTTTTCGGCTTGTGGTAGTATGCAGGCATTGCAGGAACAATTGTGACGCTCTGTTTTGCGAGTTCCAACATGTTACGAAGATGAATAACGTTCAATGGAGTCTCACGGGGGACCAGAATGAGTTTTCTTTTCTCTTTTAGCATCACATCTGCAGCCCTAAGGATGAGGTTCTCAGCGTATCCGTGGGCTATTCCTGCCAACGTTTTCATGCTGCACGGTATAATGATCATGGCGTCTGTTTTGAACGAACCGCTTGCGATTGGTGCTATCAAATCGTCTACTGAGTAAACATGATCAGCGAGTTTTTCAACGTCGCTTCTTGCGATTTCTAATTCATGTTCAATTATCTTTTCGGCTGTCTTACTTACGATTAGGTGTGTTTCGATCTTCTTTTTTTGCAACACTTCCAGTAGGCGTTTGCCGTAAACGACTCCGCTGGCTCCAGTGATGGCTATGATTAGCCGAGTTGGTTGCACTCGCACACCACTATCTTAGTTCCAACACTTCTTTCAAGTAAGCCTTAAACGGACCGAGCTTGCCACCGTAGTTTCCAGCCGAAATCTTCACAATTCCAGGAATTTTTACCGCTGCCCTTATCCCTTCTGCCATTGCCTTTTTCACGATGTCAGAGTTTAAGCCGTTTATCACAATCTCATATATGCTGTTCACGTTTTCTGGAACTTTCGAGTCTGAAACGATTTTTTTCAGTTTTGGGCAGAAGACGTGAAATGTAGAGGCGTTGAGCTTGTATTTTAGTGAGCCTGATTTTGAGCCTGCTCTGCAGATTCCTCCTGGAAAGGGCAGTATGACTCCTTCGCTTTTCTTGTTGATGGCTTCCACTGCGTTTTCTGCTGCCTGAAGTCCAGACTTGTGACTTTCAGCCAAGATCAGGAAGTTTCCTCCTGCGATTGCTCTGGCGGCGCCGAATCTGTCTTCTACCATGAATTCGCCTTCCATGACTGGGATGCGCCAGACCTTTCGTCCTGCGAGTGTGTCTGGTTTTTGGAAGCCGTCGCCGAACAGACGAAGGCTTCTTCCCACCTTGAGTCTTCTTTTTGCGTCTGGCAGTGCATCAAATGCTGCGGTGGTGGGGCAGGTCATGATGCATTGCCCAATTCTTAGGATCATTTGGGATTTTAGTTCTCTTCTTGTGTGATGGTAGATTTGAATCAAAACGCCACTTCTGTTGTCAGGCGTTTTTTCTTGTGGAACAGTGCTTTCGATTCCAGCCTCTGCGGGGGACATGATGATTGATGTGGCTAAGCCAGTTGCTGTTCTGGCTGCGGTTAGCGCCCACTTTTCATTGTCAGCAGTTATTAAGATTCTTCCAGCCCACATGGAAAACATTTCAGCGAATGTGTCGTCAATCAAGCATCCTTCGTAAGTGAATGTGTCCAATTTTTCTGTCATATTCGACTAAGCCTCCGAGGTCATTCACGCAATTTTGTGTTGTCTACGTATTCAAAGCCTGATTCTATTAATGTTTGTGTTTCCTCAAGGTTTGCTCTCCAGTCTTACCAGCATGAAATCTCTATGACTTCCCAGTCCATTTTCGGTAAGTTTCCTCGTCAAAAGTTGGAGAAAGTATCAGACCAGTCTTTGTTAAGGGTCTTCCATCTTTCGCGTGAGGCTTTCTACTTAGTGAGTCCGTATACTTTTCGATTTCTCTTGCCTCTTCAGCTAGTTCCGCGGCTTTTTGGATTATTTCGTGGGCACACGCGACAAGGGGAACATATTTTTCTCTCTCCTTTTCTATGAAACAGGCTTTCTGATCTATTTCTGCAACTTTCTTTGCTAGTTCGTAGGCTGCCATTGCCTTGGCTTTTGCGTAGGGATTTTTGAAGTCAGAGTTGTCTCGGATGCACTCGGTGTCAAGTATTAGTCTTGGTAAAGTGACGGCTAATTTCTCTTTGAGGGCAACTATTACCTTGTCGATTTCTTGATGTATTGTTCTGAAGACTCCTGTGGCAGCGAGTATTTTGATGACGTTAGAGTTGAAGATCGCCATCTCTAGGGGGTCTAAGAACTCTCTGCGGGCTCCAATTAGTGGATCGCCCAAAACTATTATGTAGCTCAAGCCTTGTTTTTCGAGTTCACTCGTAATCTTTTTTGCTGGAGCATCCGAAATGATGATGGTTGGCAAGCCTTTGTTAGACAGGATTTCTCTGGCTTTTGCGGGTCCAGGAATAGCTGCATTTGGCGAAATCGAAACTATGAGGTTTGGGTTAAATGCCAAGAGTTTTGGCAGAGCCTCTTCGACGTCTTCGACGTTCATTTTGGAGCCTGTTGTCACTACTCGCACTTTGATGTCTTCTCGTTCTGCTAGTTCATCGAAGAGTAGTTCAAGTAGGGGGGCTGTTCCAATGTTGCCACACTTAAAGACTCCTATTTTCACTATGTTCAAATTGATCACCTGTTTGGGATTTAGAGTAATTGGAGTTGACGATTTATTAATAGTATGGGTTGTTTCTGGGTTTTGTGTGTGCGTGTGTGAGACCTCTAGTATAGAGGGGGAGAGAGGGTAAAATTATTTTTTCTTCACCTTCTTCATCATCTTCTCTCTGTTTGAAAACCGTGAGAAGATTTTTATTTTTTCATCTGCAGCTCGAAAGAAATTTGGTTTTGGCTGTCTGATTTTGGAACAGACGCTCTTTCATGTTCTGTTGGATTTCAATTCTTTGATAGAAGTTGAAAAACCAAATTTTTCAAGGTTTGTCGCTGGAGATGGTCTCGTAGACTTTCTGTGATTTCCTCTGATGGTAACTTTTAAAGGGGGAACTCCACCAAATTACTGGTCTTCGGAAGGGAGGCGGAATGGTCTTGGATTATCGTAAACTCGTTACGACGATTTCTGCTGAAAAACGGGAGATTTTCTCAAAGAAACTTGTTGACCTCATTTTGACATCCAAAAACGATGATAGGATGCCTAACCAACTCGCGAATGCCATGTTGTATCATTGGCAGCACGATGCCCTCAAAAACGAGTCTGGAGTAGCTGTCCTGCTCGAAGCCGTCTTATTGCTTGAACCCGAGAAGACCTTTAACACCCTAGAAGAACTTCAAATGACAGACATCGCTAGGCAAGTCAAGAGGCAATAGAGGGACAAAAATGATTAAGTTTGGGATTGAGTTTGTTCCCCGTGAACCATACTGGAAGATTGTTTACTACGCTATACAGGCTGAGAAAGGCGGATTCAGCAACCTCTGGATAACAGACCACTTCAACAACCGCAACGTCTATGTTACGCTCACAACTGCAGCCATCTACACCAACAAGATAACCTTTGGTCCAGGAGTGACAAACCCATACCTCGTCAATCCTATCTTCACGGCACAAGCGATAGCGACCCTAAACGAGCTGGCTCCGGGACGAGTGGTTTTGGGCATCGGCGCCGGAGACAAGACAACTCTGGAAAGCGTTGGAGTTGAAATGGCAAAGCCGCTCACCGCCATTCAGGAAGCCATCGACATATTTAGGAGAATAGTCAGTGGAGAAAGCGTTGTTTACAAGGGCGAAGTGTTCAAAATAGCGGGCGCAAGTTTCCTGTTCAAGCCAAAAGGAAGAATACCAGTTTATGTTGGGGCTCAAGGTCCCAAAATGCTAGAGTTGGCTGGAAAGATCGGCGACGGCGTCCTAATCAATGCATGTCATCCTAAAGACGTTGAGTACGCCGTGAACTGTGTAAAAGAGGGAATCCGTCAAGCCCACAAGAAACTTGACGAGGTTGATGTCGCCGCATACACTTCGTTCTCGGTTCATGAAGACATGAAAAAGGCAACAAAAGCAGCTGTTCCAGTTGTTTCGTTCATTGTGGCTGGCAGTCCAAGCATACTGTTAGAGAGACACAAAATAGACCTCAAGAAGGCTAACGAGATTCGAGGAGCCCTGAAGGCTAACGACTGGGGACGAGCCTTTGAAGCGGTAACATCAGAGATGATTGAGGCGTTTTCTATTTGTGGCACGCCCGAGATGTGCATTGAACGCATTGCTTTGCTTCTCAAGTCTGGTATCTCGCAGTTCGTGGTGGGTTCGCCGATAGGTTCCAATGTTAGAGAAGCCATTGACCTCATCAGCGAGAAGATAGTTCCTCACTTCAAAGTCTAGCATCAATGTGCTGTCAGCTCCTCGGGAGTGTTTAACCGCCTCATAGAACCTGCTACACACTCATAGAACTTGTGGAACTCTGTCATGTAACTCTGCATCTGTTACTTTTTAATACTCATTTCATTTAATCTCTATTTTAGGTGATAATAATGGTTGACGTATCAACGGTTTCGATAGTGGTTGCAGCCGCAAGCGTAGTAGCTGGAGTTATTTACTACAGCTTTCAGCTTCGAAACCAAACCAAGATGAGACAAACAGACCTCGTCATGAGACTATACTCAACTTATAGTAGCAAGGAATTTTGGGAAGCACATACTAAATTCATGATGATGAAATTTGAGGACTACAACGACTACAAGAAAAAGTATGCTCCTACAGGGTTCCCTGAAAAACCAGAAGCCTTAGCATGGGCCACAGTTAGCGTATTCTTTAACGGCG
>Ga0315314_1001024_pt1 | contig 26670 bp, 30 predicted proteins | sample TDP9_MG_FD_203631 | JGI IMG/M metagenome (GOLD analysis project Ga0315314, IMG submission 203631) | Freshwater sediment microbial communities from Lake Towuti, South Sulawesi, Indonesia - TDP9 | ecosystem: Environmental > Aquatic > Freshwater > Lake > Sediment | place: Indonesia: South Sulawesi... | reverse complement strand
GAATAAGCTATGAACTTGCTGGCAATTTGGTATCTCAAGCTAAAGAATTAGTCAATGAAAGAAATAGAGCTTCTTGATAATCACATAATTTATCAAGGTTCTGAAGTAATATTCAACTTTGAAAAAATAAAAGGGATTGGTTTTTCCACTCTTAAATTCGATGCAGATTATCGCTCATTTTCCGTTATGTTGGCATTATTAGAGAACGAAGATTTACTCTAACTGGTTTTTCTTCTCTTAAGAAAGCCTTCTCTTTAATTGAACTTTGTGGAACTTTGATTTTGTCGAGGAAAGATTCCACGCTAATGCCGACCTTTTTAGTTTTAACTGCTTCTAAAATTTCTTTCCAAGAATAAAGTTTGATTTTTTCCTTTGAAATTTCTGAATGGATAACACACGTCCTTGATAATGTATCAGCAACCATTGAGTGAATGCGGCGGTCATTTATTGGGCCTATAGAGAGGGGATTTAACAAATATGTTCTTGCAAGAAAATTCGGTGAGCTTCTTGACAGCTCATTTATGTCTGCAAACGCTGGTAATGCGTAGAAAATTGAGGGAGGATGACTTGTAAACAATGCTGAGAGATATAACATATTGTGCTGATCTCGGTAAACATTGTTATTAAAGTTGAAAACATAAATAGGGCCGTTTTTGTTTACAGCTTTCTTAAATTGTAAAGCTAACATTGATGGATTGCCTGGGACTCTAATACTTGCATCCATTCCGGTTGCGCTTTCGTGTCTGAGGGAAAAACCATAAAGATAAGCGGTCGAACTAAAGTTTTTCTGAATATCTTCCAACATATTTTTTAGTACGTTCAATTCCAAGGTTTTCTCAGTCAGTGGAAAACTCATACTGACGCCTCTCTCAAAATTTTGCGGAAATTCTCCCGTGTGATAATTATAATATTTTCTGGAGCACTTCTGGTTTTGCGTACTCTCTCCAAAAATTCTAGATATTTTCTAATTTTGACAAGCGATTCAAATACTCTCTGGTTTGAAGCAACGATAATTCCTATCTTACCCAATGCGGAGGCATTTACAATGCTACCTGTGCTTTCGCGAGCTCTTGTCTTCAACTTCTATCACAAGGAAGCACCGTGGATTTTCATTGGGCTCTAAAGTCTTATCTTCACTATCACTTCGTGATTTCAATAGTTCCAATAGTCTTCTATATTTTTGATATGCTCTTTCAATTAGCATGTTATTGTAATCAATGTTTGCATCGATATTGAATGGACCGACAGCAAAATCCACACGAGGACAGTATAATTCTCTTGTATATGCGTCCTGCGAATTCTTAGCGACGTCCCATTCTTGTATTACGTTTTCATTTCCGAATAATTGTTTTAGTTGCGTGAATAATTCATAGCTGTTTGAAACTAGGCTTTCCTTAGTCTCCATGTTTCTTTCTCCTTAGTTTCATCAATTTTTGACCAAATTTCATTAATGCCATGTCTATCTGTCTTGGTGTTTTTCCATGCTTTTTAGCCAATTTTCTTATCTGCTCCAAATAGTAAATCCAATCGTTGTCGCTAAAGGTTTGCCTCTTTTTTCAAGTTAAAGCGAGCCAAGCGTTAACATCGATAACACCATACTTCTGTGGATTACTCATGGTCAAAATTGCGCTGGCTCTTGGAATGCCTATTCCGTCTAGTGAACATAGTATTCGAATTTTATATTTCTCATTAGAAGTTTTCAAAGCAAAGGCAGTAATACTTTTAACAATACTATCGGGGTTTCTTTTTACAACTTTAGAAACTCGTGGAGTTTTCCAACGAGCAACTTTATAGAGTTGTTCTTTAGTAAGAAAACCATTCTTCTCAAGTGCTTTATGAATTTTGTCAAAAGTTTCTTTATCTTTCTTTCCCTCCGGAGTGTTCCAATCTTGTTCATATTCCCTAATGTAGTTTTCAATCTCGCTTTTAGTAAGATTCTTAGCCAGTTTCATAATCAAGAGCTTGACCTATGAGGATTTATAACTTACATTTTTTCCTTATGATATACTATTAATTTATTTAGAACATGTTAAATCATCAATAGTGGCAAAGATTTGCCAGCGTGATGATGGGTAATTTCATGTCCATAGATGTAGCCCGAGAAAAAGTTCGTGAATTAGTTGAGAGGTACGATCAACTCGTTAAAGAAGGGAAGATTCCTAAGTTTAGCGAGGCTGACGTCGGCTCCAAATTCATCTTGCCTTTCATCGAAGCTTTAGGTTGGGATATCAGAAACATAGATGAAGTCAAGGAACAGAGAAGAACTCTTACCGGCCCAGCTGATTATTCCTTGAATATAATCGGAACACCAAAGCTAGTAGTAGAGATAAAAAGGTTTGATGAAAGTCTTGACACAGTAAGGTCGATAAGAGGTAGAGAAGAGAGTTACGCAGAGCAAGCAATCCGCTATGCATGGCACATGAAAGTTGACTGGGTTGTGCTGAGCAACTTCGCTGAAACACGCCTTTATTATTCTCATGTTATAAAGCCCAGAGACGGCTTGATATTTGAGTTTAAGCACAATGAATACTTGGAAAACCTTGAGAAGCTTTGGATTCTTTCTAAAGAGAGTGTTGTCTCCGGAATTCTTGATGCATATGAAAAAAGAAGAACGAGAACAGAGATTGACGAACAAATTCTAGGCGATTTGTTTGTATGCAGAAAAATCTTGGTCGACAGCATAAGCAAAAACAATCCACAACTTAGCAAAGAAGAAATCAGGGAAAGCGTTCAGAAAATCTTGGACAGAATTTTGGTTATCAGAGTCGCTGAAGATAGAGGCATAATAGGCTCAGATAGTTTGTGGAAAGAGCTTGATTCCTGGAAGACCAGAGGTTTGCCAACGCCTTTTATGAGAAGCTTAAAGAGTTTGTTCAGAGACTTTGATGATGTTTACAACAGCAAGCTTTTCGAGAAGCATGCTTGCGAAGACTTGAAGCTCGATAACGAAGTTCTGGAGAAAGTCATCTCCACTTTGTACAATTATAATTTTGACTTGATTTCAGCTGATGTTCTCGGCGCAATCTACGAAGATTATATAGGTCACATCTTGGAAGAGGCAGAAAAAGGGATCGATATTGTAACAGATTATGGAACGAGAAAGGAGGCTGGAATTTACTACACACCTACGCATGTTGTTGAGTACATTGTTAGAAATGCTCTGTTGCCATTTTTAAAAGACAAAAAACCTGAAGAAGTCTCTCTTTTAAAAGTCTTGGACCCAGCCTGTGGTTCTGGTTCTTTCCTCATCAAAGCATTTGATGTTCTCAAGGAATACTATGAGAGTTACAATAGGAATCAAAGGAAGAAAGGTGGAGCTCCAACGGACCTTACCAGCTTTACTGCTCTTATTCCAAATGTTGAGAAGAAGATTCTTGCTGAAAACATATTTGGAGTGGATTTGGACCCTCAGGCAGCGGAAATTGCAGCTGTTAATCTTATGTTGAAGGCGTTGAGAAGAGGAGAGCGCCTTCCATTAATTCTTGGAGACAACATCAAATGCGGAAACTCATTGATTTCTGGGACAGAAGAAGAATTGAAGAAATACTTCAAAGAAAAATGGAAAGAAGAAAAACCATTTGACTGGCAGAAAGAGTTTGCTGAAGTTTTGAAGTCTGGCGGATTTGATGTGGTTATCGGGAATCCTCCACACGGCGCAAAGTTGTCTGAAGAAGAAAGAACCTTTTTCCTTGAAGAGTATCAGGTTGCAAAGGGCTATAAGAATACGGCTTCCTTGTTCATAGAACGTTCTTTTCAATTAGCAAAGGAAGGAGGAATTATAGGGCTTGTTATTCCTAAATCGCTAACCTTTTCCCAAAAATGGAGTGTGGTAAGAGAATTCATGCTTGAAAATCTCCAATTGCTTGAAATTGCTGATATAAGCAAAGCTTTCCCGAGTGTTTTGCTCGAACAAATCATACTGATATGCCGTAAGAAAACAGAAAAAATTGATAGTTATCTTGGAACTAGACTATTCTGGGCAGAGAAGCCAGAAACCTATGAAATCCCGCTATCCCTGTGCAAGGAACTGGATACTTTCCCAATTCATGTTGATCCGATGTCGTTTGCCATCTATAACAAAGTCATGAAGAAATCACGATTGCTCAAAGAAATATCCAGAACATTTAGAGGCCTTCCTCTTCAAAGCAAGGCTTCAAGCCAAAAAGCCGCCGGCTCAGAGCCACTTCGAAGGGGCGATGACATTAAGCCTTACTACAACGTTGCCCCAAATCTATTTATTGCTAGAAATCGTCTGGAAAAAAGCCGAGAAAAAATTGAAAATCTGATGAAACCGAAGATAATTTCTCAGAGGATCGTAGCCCATGTCCTTTCTCCTGTTGACCATATCATAATCATGTCCACCTTAGATCAAGAAGGTTTGCTGAACGTAGACACTGTGGAAAACACAATTGTCACAAATCCTGACTACGACATGAAATATGTGCTCGCATTTCTAAATTCAAAGTTTGTCTCATGGTTTGCATACACTTTTATTTTCAATAAGGCGGTCCGAACCATGGACTTTGACGATTACTACGTTGGCAAAATTCCAATATTCCCGGCTGAGAAAGACGAACAGAAATCGATAATCGAATTGGTCGATAGACTGCTAAAGCTTACACAACATTTTGTGGAATCGAAAGCAGAATTTATGGAATACGTCAATAAATACCCAAGACTCGACGATGTGAAGTTTGAGAGCTTCTACAGAAATGTCCCCGCAAAAGACAAGCAAGTGCTGATTCAGTCCAATTTGAAAGGGACAATTAAGAATGTTAAGGTCCAAGAAAATGAAGACTGGCTCGTGTTCAAACTTGACTTTTCTGCTGAAGAAAAGGAATATTCAGGAGTCGATGTGTTAAAGTTAAAAATAGAAGATGAGACATTCAGGGGATTCGTAGCTCAATCTGTCCTAAGCAGCAAAAAGCTTCTTGGAAAAGGAAACATTTTGGGAAAGTTATTACAACTTCCTATTCCTCGCTTCAATAAGGACGATAAAAAGAATTTACAAGTGGTAAAAGAAGTCATGAATGCGTACCAAAAAATATCAAATAAGCGTGTTCAATTAGAAAAAGAAACTTCAGAACTAGAAACGGCTATCAATCAAAAGATTTACAAATTTTATGGTCTCAGCGAGGGAGAAATAAAATTTCTCGAATCATCATTAGAGCCGGGTTCCACAATACTTAGATTGCTTGGTTAGTTTCAATTATAGACCATAGACCTGTTTCAGTATCGGAATTTTGCGGATTAGTTCTTCAAACCTTGAATCACACTCATTTGGAATGGGCTTCAAAATTTGATGAATGCTTTTTATGGCGAGGTCTATTGAGGTCACAGCTGTTGGAAGAAACTGAAAGTAATTTTCAACGCCATAAACACCGCGCATGCTGGTTTGGCTCAAGATATCATAGTGAAATTTTGTACGCTCTTTAAGAAGCTGGTTAGAGCCTTTCACGTCTATCTCTGGCAACATTACTCCCTTTCTGTATAAGCCATTGTAAGTCTGCAGAATTTGCGCATGCCATCCACTTTTAACAGAACCAAAGACTTTGTTCAGGTATCCATTCCTCTCAACCATAATCATGCCTCTCGATGTTCTAATCACATTGTAAAAAGTCAGCCTTTTCCCTCTTTGGGCTATTGAAGAAACTCCGAACAAGCTGAGAATTGACAAAAGCGCGGAGATATTGGCATAGTGCAACGTTGGCACTGCTGAAGAAGGAACAAATTCTTCACAAAACTTTTTGCACAATCGTTTGTTTGACTTAGCACTATACAGAAGCTCAACAGTAGCCCATAACTTATTGCATGCTTCATTTATTTGATGCATGGATCGATTTAGAAAATACATGTTCATTCGGTCAAACGCTAATGAATGTGGGCTAATGATTTTTCCAGTTTTCAGTTTGTCCAAGTACATATCAATCGAGAAACTTTTTCCTATAAGATTTCTTTTTGAAATAAATAATTTGTTCAAGCCATACATGAGTGTGATATTTCTGAGTGTCTTAGGTTCTGGTAACAAAGAACTCATACTCGATCACGTGGTTTGCTAAAAAACCTCTTTTGAATCAAAAAAGTTGGATAATCTTTCAAGCAATCTGGTATTTCGTTCAAGCTTTTAATATGTAATACAACAGACCCGCCAACAGCTTCATGCTTGAGTGAAGACGACTTTCTTGGCGTTTTGATGTAGATGTCTTTGTATTTGTTTCCAATTCTCTTTCTAAGGTAGTAGTACGGTCCATGTCTCTCTCCTAACTTACATCTGCAATTCGCTCTGCCGCATGTGACAAACTTGATCCGGATATTTTTGCTTGATAACAAATGTTCTTGGAGCGGTTGCAATCCGTCAACGATCAAGACTTTCAAGTTAAGACCCTTTACGCTTTTTCACAAATGCCTCAAGTTCATCAATGGCTTTATCAAGGGGTAACCTTTCAAAGTCATTCCCCATGAACCACGGCAGTCTAGGCGCAATTCTCGAAAATCTTTGGTTGAAACGATTATCTATAACAACAGCAGCACCCCAGTCGTCATCCGACCTGACGATTCGACCCAATCCTTGCTTTAGCTTTTTTATCATTGTTTCATGACCCGCTTTAAAGTTGTATTCTTTATCAAGCGGATCTCTCCCAGGGTATGGTAACGCATCTATAATCACTAAATGTAAACCAGGAATGTCAACGCCTTCCCAGAGCCTTGTAGATGCAGAAGTCAAGACAATGTCACTTTCTTTGAGCTTCATAATTTTCTCATCAATAGAATCAGGGTCTTCACCTTGCCAAACATGGTGTATCCTTGAAGCAACTTTAGTTTGGTTAAAATGTTCTGACGCAAGCTTTTGGTCGTTATAACCTCTGAAGAGCACAAGTGTTCTGATGACAAAATTTTCTAGAAACCGAAGTAAAATTTCATTTGCTTGTTCTCTGACAGCTTCGTATTCTTCTCCGTTTGACCTGCTCAAAACAGGTCCATCAGTTAGTGCGATGGGCTTCCGATTTTTTCTCCTTTTTTCTGGGTAGTCTGTTAGAATTACCCCGCATGAGTTGTCAAATCTTCGCATGTCTAGGCCGCATGCCTTTGCGTGTTTAATTGCATTGTCTATAGTAGCGCTCAATAAACCAACATTCTTATTCTTGAAGAAACTGGCGACTTCTAACTCCATATTCTTGGGTCTGCCAAACAATGAACCTTCATAAAAGAAGAATACGTTGTTGCTTATGTTCTGCATACGATAATGAATGCTGCTAATGCTTGTGTAGAGTCTTCTGTAACGTGGATATTTTTTATCACGAGTGCATTCCAACCAAGCGTTTCTGAACATCGTGTCTCCGAATGCTTCCCTTATCCGATCTACTTCTCTGGCAGTCAGTGGAACAGAGTCTCCCAACATCTGGGAGATTCTTGACAGACCGTTGGCCAGATTAACTAATTTTTCAGCCAAGGCTGGTAATTCTGGTCTTACCTCTTTCGCAACTTCTTCCAATCGAGTGAACATCACATAAGTCTGTAGGTAACTTGTCTCCGCATTTTCAAATCCATGAGACTCATCGATGATAATTGTGTCATAGTCTTGGAAAAGTCCTTTGGATAAAAGTAGCTTGGCAAAAGTTGCTACTGTGAGCTTGGATTCTTTGATTAGATCGATGTCCTTTAGAACACCACAGTTTCTTTTCTCCTCCCTACATTGTCCTTTCCGGTCAGAACACAAAGTGGGGTCGGCAAACATTTCTATCAAGGGACATTTGTAGTCATTCCATGCTTTCGACACATGAGTTTTGATATTTTTATCTTCTTTTTCAATGTAGCCAAATACTTGACTCCTTAGAGTTTTTGTTGGCTCTATTATGACAATCCTTTTATTTTTCTTGTTCAACAAGTCGATTGCTGCTTTGGCTGCACTTCTTGTCTTTCCAAGACCTGGAGGAGCGTCTATCAAGGCATTTCTGTCATTTGCTAAATGGGAAAAAAGGAAATTTGGTGCTCTTTCTTTGAAATTCTCAACATTCAGCGACATGTTCAGACCTCACAAGTAGAAAGGCTTGTCAAGAAGATCAGGCTTAGTTGGGCTTCTGCCTCCCAATATTCTCCTCACAAGATAAGTTATTCTGTCTGCATGAAACGCTGGTGCAGGAATCTTGAGAGCTCTATTGGTATTCCAATGGTGTCTTGCTAACTTATTTACCGCAATTGCTATTTTTTCCATATTAGGACTTGATGGATTGAGAACTTTATAGAAAACAGGTTCTACGGTTCCTTGAGGGGTTTCTTGAGATACCATCAACATTTCATTAGGTTCGAAGGGTTTGCCGATAATAACTGTCCTAGGATCGGGATTATCTACTTTAATAGCGCTTATCTTCTTATACATTCGCAAGCGTGTGCCCTCTTTTTGCATCACGAAGATGTAGTTAGATATGCCGAGTTCCGAGAGAACTTTTCTAATAGTTGCAAGCTCGCCTTCAGGAGCAAGCAGGAATAGCTGCTCTTGCGTGAGGTTTAGCCCATCTCTTAAGATGAGCAGTCTCTTGGGCTTGCCAAACTTGTTGATATATCTTCGCAACACGCTGGAAAGTAAGTCTTCCAGATTGGTGATTTTTGCATCTGAAAAGAGGTATTCTCCATAAGGGTCAAAGACAGCGCATCCGCCAGTCGCAGAATCAGCTTCGTGAAACACATCTAAACCTATGATAGGCGAATCAGTATCATAAATTGGCTCGCTAAAGGCCCATGGGGCTCCTCCAAGTTTTGCACACAGTTGCATTGCCACTAAAGTTAAGATGCTACGTATTCCTAGGTCATTGCCTTTTCTTTCATATTCTGCTATTCTGTCGAGCGTCTTTTCGTATGAAATGTGCTGAGAAAGAATTTCTTGCTTTAGTAGTAACTCCTCTTTTATTACCTCATAGAACTCTTCTTCTTCATAGGGAGCAAAGGTTAAAACAATATCAGCCTCAACATGCTTTCCTAAGGCATTCAAGTAATCCTCGATTAGTCCTCCTTCTGCCGCGATTGGTGTTGGCTCAGGCAGTTTCATTCCTTGTGCTTCAGCCCTTTCTCGAAGCATTGAATAGAACTTTAGAACATCATTTTCCCTGGCTTTATCATATAGCAGAATAATTTTCTTTACTTCAGACACTCTGTGGAACTTTCTCTTCCAAATGTTTTTTAGGAATTCGGAGTCTGATGATACAGAAAAGACATCTTTTCCCATCCTTATGTTAATTGGTGGGAGAACATGAGCCAGCACGGTGACCGGCTCCCGGGAGACTTCTATGAACTGTTTCACAAATTCATCATCAGCAAAACCGCTTTCCTTTCCGAACGGATCACCTTGAACGAAACTAAGTATTTGCGAGTACCTTCCACGAGGTGCCGGCTTAGAGATGTTTGTCAATGCGCTCATAAGCTTCTGGTTTTCCTTGAATTGTGGAGGAATGCGTTCGAATTCGAGAAGTTCTGGTACATGGTAGTTTTCTTTTCCATAATGATATCCTTTAGTGACGCGAACTTTGACTAACGGTTGTTTCTTGTCTTTTATCGACACAGAGCTGCCGTACACGCTGTTGAAGTATTCTTGCTGGCTTTTTTCACCGGCTGTGCCCGGAGTGTCAGGATTTTTTGCGTAGTCAAACTCAATTACTTCATATTCCCCGATTCTATTCTTCCCTTGAACTCTGACTCCTGATTTCCTTCTAATTCTTCCAAACTTCTCATTAATTGCTTGTATAGTTCTTTGGTCAGGGAGATAGACATCACGATTTAGCACATCCTTGACGAAGAACTTAACGCTCTCCCATAGGCTCTGCTCCCATGTTACTCTGTAATCGATATCCAATAAAAGATAAGGAATTCCTGCAAAGGTTCGAGTTGTTCTCATTATCCCTTCGTTTACATTGATATGAAAAGCTTTGTGAAGCCTCGATTCGAGTTTTGCAAATATATTTTCACCTTTGTAATTAACATTCTCCATATGAAAAAAGTTTGGAATCTTCTCGTTACAGTACCAGTCGACCATCTTGTTAGGAAATCTTTCAGCACCATAAGGAACATTTGCCAAGTCAACTAGTTCGGATTGTTGAATTTTCACAGAGAATCCTACACTCATACCTTCGATGTCAAGGTTCACTTGATGCTCAGGACGAATTTCTTGAATAGAAAATATCAGTTCGCCAGCGCTGAATACCGGGCTACCCGTTTTAGTAAGACGTTTGGCTATGTTGGCCGCAAGACGGAATCTAATTGTCTTATTTTGCGTCACTGGATTGGTTTCAACGATGCTGTATAGAAGTAGCTTCTGGGGTTTAACGTTCATTTGAAAGAGATTTAATGAAACTTCCTGCATAGCCCTAAATTAGGGTTTTGAGCTAATAAAACTATGTCTTGTCCCATTTTTTGGTACAAGATTGACTTTCACGAAATCTTATCTTAACAAAAATCTAAAAGCTACGCGGCTCCAATTATTAGAAAGGGCGATAAAAATGTCCAAGGAAATTTTGCCCATATCTGAAGGGTTCACTGTTTATAAAACTGAGAAGGGGTGGTCAGCAGTTGCTTTAGTTGAATCGTTTGGAAGAAAGCAGATAGTGTCTATGGATGAAGAAAGATGACCAGTGGAAGAGGAAACAAAAGCTCGTGGTTCATAATAAGGGGGAATGGCAGCAAATCAAAGAAGCGATAGAAAAATTGTTGCCTGAACTGAAATGACAACTTGTTAAACAATTTCGTAGTTCTTCCATCTACCAGATCCTTCAGCTTTTATTAAACCAAGATCAACCATCTTCTTCATGTAATTCCTATAAGCTCTATCAACAACTGGATTAGAAACAAGCTTACAATATTCTTCGTACAATAAGCCTGAAGGCATCTTCCTTTTCTTTTCAAGAATTTCATAGATGACCCTTTGATGTTCATTCAATTTGGGAATATAGAAGGAAGTTCTTGTTTTCTTTGCTTCTTTAATAGCTTGTTTTATTTCTTCAATCGTAACTTGTTTCAATCCTTTATCCTCTGCTTTTTTGCAAGCCCTTCTCAAAATTTCTAATCCAACTCTTGCATCGCCCTCTGCTGCAATGCTAGCAATCTTAATCAGTTCTTTCTTTATGGAGTTGGGTCTGAAGGAAAATTCAACTCTGTCTTTTAAAATGTCAAAAAGTTCATCTTGTTTGTATGCTGAGAATTCTATTTCAGTTAAAGCTAAACTGCTCTTTATTCTGGATGGTAAATCAATTAGAGCATGATAATGAGTAGAGGCTAAGATTAATCCACAAGCGTTTCTTGCTAGATTGTAAAGGACATCAAACTCATTTAGTTGGTCAACCTCGTCCAAGCAGATAATGATTTTCTTTTTCTTTACTAAGTTCTCAATGTGTTTGATAAGCTCGCCAGTAGATTCTCTTCCATGAACGGGAATTTCAAAGCTAAGCAATATTTCTTTTAAAACTTCGTGAGTGCTTTTATACTTCCAGCAATTAACATAAGCAGAAATTTCTTTGAAATAACTTTCAAGAATCCATTTTGCCAAAGTGGTTTTTCCTGTTCCACTCGGTCCAACTAAAAATACATTTTCAATAGTTTTGTTGCGTAAAGCAGGCTTCAAACATCTTTCTAATTCTCTTAACTGGCCTTCTCTGTGCAAAAGTCTGGTTGGAATAAAGGCTTCGGTTAAAGGCAATTCATTAAAAATGATTGATTCGTTATAGTCGTTCACATTTATTCTTTAATGGCATAAATTCATAACATTTACGTTCCGCTAGAAATTCCGATAACACTTGTTTCTTTAAGGAATTTATTTTGCCAAAATGCTTAAAAAGGTGAACTACTTAGATTTAAATAGTTTGCCAAATAATATTAAAAGGTGAACAAGATGCCGGAATATTTGCAGCGCTTCCATGAGGAATTAGCCGATCAATGGAAGGGAAGTTTGGTTAGAGTTAATGCTGTGAAAAAGATCGAGGGAAATGCTAAAGAATACTTGAACAAGTTGGCGAAAGAAGGTTATATAGAAAGAGTCAAGTGGGGTTGGTACTGGGTTCCAGACGAAGTCAAAGACGTATGGGATTTCTTGCAGAAAGATAGAAATTTTAAAGTATTAGCAGCTCAGAGTGCCGCATCCTTCTGGAACAATGATTTCATTCACAGAGATGCTATTGCATTAAAAGTCAGTGACATATCTTTTGCAAAAGCATTGAAAGAATTCAGTTCTAAAAGAGGGTGGAATTTCATTTTGGAATATGTTCATCAAAGCAAAATAAGGTACAAAAAGTTTGGAAATTTGTTTGTTGAAGAGATTGAAGATAGTATTATGGATTGTATGCAAAACTGGGCCTTTATCGATGCTTTCGCAACTTTGTATTCGAACAAAGAGAGAATTCGCTTGAATCAATTGTTGAAAAAAGCATATTGGAAGAGAATATCAAAAACAGACGTAAGAATTAGACAAGCATTGGAATATGGATGCAATATGATCAACAAATCATTGGGAAAAGGTATTTTTTCCGTACGAGAGCCAATGTTGGAAGACTTGTACGTGAAAAGAGAGATTGACGAAGCTATTGAAAGGGTTGTTGAACTTGGCTAAGCAAATCGAAATAATGAAAAGAAGGGAAGAAGAAATCGGAAAATTGCTTGAGTTTCTTTCAAAGAAATCTGCTGGCTTCACGAAACCAAAGCTTGTTTTGATTGGAGGATATGCGCTCAGGGTTTTTGTTCCATTTTCTAGGTATACAAGGGATTGCGATTTTGCATTGAAAAAGAAAAATGGATGGACTATTGATGAAATCAAAAAATGGCTGTCAAAAAATACTGTTGTGGAAAGTTTTGAGAAGCGGGATGACTATGGCTTCTTGAGATGTGTCAGAGTTTTTGACAAAATTAGAGCATCATTAGATTTCATGGAGGGCAAAGTAGTTGGTAGAGATGAGAAAAGACAAGTTGTAATTATAGACGAAGAATTCGTTGAAAACAGCAAATTAGTAAAATTGAAAATTGTAGAGAAGGAGATTGGAGTTTTTGTTCCGACATATGCTGATTACATGATATTGAAAATGGTTTCATGTAGGCCTAGTGACGTGAGAGATATAGCAACGTTAATTTGGAAAAATAAAATTCCGTCAAAGATTCGTAAGCGAGCAAAAGAGATATTGCCAGATGCAAAAGTCTTCGATGACAATTTGAAAAAAATAGTCCTCCCTGAAATTTCTGATGAAAGATTTGTCAACTCATGGAGAGGCATGTTTCTAACTTCTGAGTTTAATGAAGATGTTAAGCGTCAAGTAATTAATCAATTTCGTTCATTGCTGAAATGATCTATTTTGATTAAGTGTGATGATAACTATTTATCTTTTAACATACAAATAAAATCTAAGTAATGGAAATTTTGGAAATTCACATGTGCGTTATGGGCTTGTGGTTGTGTTCTCGCTCCCGCCTGGGGCTTTACGGCACAACTACACGTCCCTAACACATTTGGAATGAAGGGATAATGTGATGTTGTGAGGAAGAGCTTTGACATATACAATTGCGCAAGAATTTTAGAAAGGGCTTATGCCAGAATTAAAGAGTCGGGAATAGATGAAGCGAACAAGCTTCAAATTCTCAAGTTTCTAGAGGATTTAACTGTTCTAGGTTTCAGCAAGCCTAGAATAATAAAGTATGCAGAGATTCTACTTCAGCTAGCAAAGCTTATGAATACACCATTTGAGAAGGCCGAAAAGGCTGACCTGTTTCAGGTTGTTAAAGAAATCGAGAGCAGAGATTATTCCGATTGGACAAAGCGCGATTTCAAAATAGTTTTGAAGAAATTCTTTAAGTGGCTGAGAAAAAGCGAGGATTACCCAGAAGAAGTCAGATGGATTAAAGCAAGGGTTAGAAACAACAAAAAGCTTCCAGAAGAGCTTTTGAGCCTTGAAGAAGTTAATAAAATGGCAGAAGTCGCAACCAATGCCAGAGACAAAGCTTTTGTTCTTTTGCTTTACGAAACTGGTTGCAGAATTGGCGAGATTCTTACGTTAAGAATAAAGAACGTGCAATTCGACAATCACGGTGCTTATCTGGTTGTTACTGGGAAGACAGGAGACAGAAGAGTTAGAATCGTTTCTTCTATCCCAAAACTGAGTCAATGGATTGACCTTCATCCCTTCAAAGACGATCCAGATTATCCCTTGTGGATAAGCCTTGGAACAAACAGCAGGCATTCGATTTTGACTTATAGGGCAGCATGCGAAATAATTAGAAATCTGGCAAAAATTGCTGGGATAAAGAAAAGAATCTACCCTCATCTATTCAGGCATTCAAGAGCAACACATTTGGCAAATCATTTAACCGAAGCTCAAATGAAACAATACTTTGGCTGGGTTCAAGGTTCTAGCATGGCGGCAACGTACGTGCATCTTTCTGGAAGGGACATAGACAAAGCAATACTGAAGCTCCATGGGTTAGATACAGAAGAAAAGAAAGAAGAGGAGTTCAAGCTAATCAAGTGTCCAAGATGTAACCAAAGCAATTCTCCAGGAACGAAGTCATGCAACTATTGCGGATTAGTGCTTGATCTAAAAACAGCTATGGAATTGGAAGAAACACAGAAAAAGGCTAACGATCTTCTCAATACTTTAATCAAAGATCCAGAAGTTCTTGACAGTCTAGTAAAAGCTGTTGAACAGATAGCTTCTGAAAAGAATAAGAAGAAAAACGTTAACGAACAATAAATAATTTATGCAAGTGATTCGAGGCATAAGGAAATTTAGGCAGACCGGAGAAGTTTTAATGAGAATACTTGGCGAACTAGCTGAGGTCTATGGAAAGCAAATACCAGTAACTTTAGCAATAGATAAAGCGATAGAGGCTGGTGTTCCAGAAGAGACTGTTAAGAGCACTCTAAAAGAATGCAAAAAGTATGGAGCGGTGGTTTCGACAGGCCCGAACACTATAAAACTTAGTCTTTTAATGGAGAGTGCTTGCAAAGATTTGGTCAAATAATCTCATCTAGTTTTTCTCTTTAATTCATCCCTCAAAATTTTGAACCATTCAGGCATTCTGTCAAGAATCTCTTCATCTAAATCATCAATTAAAACCTTGATAAGATCATTTCTCATATTCAAACCTCTTCTATTCTGAAAAATCTGAACTTAACATTATTAGCTTTGAAATTCTCAATCAATTTCTTCAAGGCTGGGAACGAGCTGATTTTAAATGTCGCATAAACCTTTTTGTTGTAAAGCCAAACTCTGAAACCTTGTTCTACAGTATAAACTAGGTGCTCCCCAAGTTTTTCAACGGTGATTTTCTCGCATTCAACCTTCGTCAAGAGCATTTTCCTCAACCTCGATTATTTCATAAATTCTTCCTCTTTTGTCTCCAATCGCTTTCACCAAATTTTTTGTGCATAAACTCTGCATGTAATTTCGAAAAGCTCTTTCTCCTTTTGGATGTCTTGCTTTCCCTCGGTAGAAAGCATACAATCTACAGCTTGGCAAACTCTTCCATTCTTTCAAAATGTTTAGAAGAATTTTTTCGTCTTCACTTAGTTTGGGAGGGCAGTCATTACTTATTTCAGGGATGTCAGATTCTTCTAGAGCTTTTTTGTTCTCGCTCTCGGCTTTAAATGCAGCAACTTTAAGAGCGTTAATTCCTAGGGAAATGTTTCCTTTAATCTTCTCAGCTATTTTCTTGAGCACCGCGTCTGTGTAAGTCCATTTACTGAATGCTCTTTCAGCTCTGTCTTTGAGGATGTCAAAAGCCTGTTCTGTTGTGTAGTTAGAAAGTCTAACGATGCTTGGTATGTTAGACCTTATGTTTTCGCTAAGCGAGGAAAGGCTTTCCTCATTATCTGAAACGAGGATAACGCTCAATCCTATGGTCATGAACTTTGTGATGAGCTCTTTTTCCTTTAGATGTTCAAAATTGTCCAAGCATATTGTGAATTTTCTTTCCTTAGTTTGTTTCAAAAGCTCCTTGATTAGCTCATAGTTGCTCCTGTACAAAACAAACTCGCTTCTAGGAATAACTTCTTTCAAAACACTGTAAGTGGTCTGATAGACGGAGCAATCGATGTAGTAGGCATTACCTTTCTTCGAGTTGTTGAAATTCTGAACAGCTCTTTTGATAAGTAATGTCTTACCAGAACCACACAATCCAATGATTACAGTGCTGACAAAATTTTGCAGGTTATGGAGCAAATGGGCTAACTCTTTCTCCCTATGCAATATTTTTTCGGGAATAAATGACTGCGAAAATGCCTCTACGTTAACTACAATTTTACCGTTCATCGATTAGATTTCAGGGCTAAACAGAAAATAGGTTACGAGTGTGTGTCGTGCCGATATGCCGATAGATTGGTTTTCACTTAAATTGACGTGAGCCAATTTCGCCATTTCTAATCGGAATCGTAGATTTCTTTTAATCTTGGAAGCTGTGACTTGAGACTTTTTCCACCTCGTCTCTCAATGTTCTCATCCTTGTCAGGTCTCCTTGATGTGATGTCTTTGCACTTTTTGTAAATACCCTGATAATCTCCCCTTTCAACTAATGGCTTAATAGCGTTGAGTAATATTGTTGCTGAACGAGGATAGCCTACTTTTCTAGCACTCTCAGCAACCTCCTGGACTATTTTCATCATTTTGAGCGCCTTTTCTTTAGACATAGCTAGACTTAGTGGGGATTCCCTACTAAGCGGAATTACTTCATCAGAATATGCGAAAAGAGCCATGTCAACTTCAGAGGGTTTTAGCCTGTTTTCCCTTGCAAGATTTCTAATAATTTTCAAATATTGTATGTATCTGTCAGTATCTATTTCCTTATGCTTAGTTTCTTCTAAAGTATTAGCTAAAGGGTTCAATAAAGGCTCATCTAAAAATTGATATCGAGTGTTTGATAGAATAGTCCAATTCCGATAGTCAACTGTCCCATATTTTGTTGGATCTAGAAATCGCAGGATCGCTGAAACCATTTTCCTTGAGCCAGTTCCTTTTCCAAAACCATAGAGTTTTCCAAAAGTGTCGGTAAGTCTACGGTCAGCGCTCTCCGAAACGACTACTTTGTCCTTAATATCATGCAAGTAAATCTCTAAAGCTTCTTCAAATGTTTTTTCAACATCCCTTATCGAATTCTTCATTACATTACCTATGGCTTTTTGCAATTCCTTTTCATGAGGATTCTTCCACATACACACTTTGAACAGGAATAGCAGGAACATGTTTGGGTTTGTAAAAGTTTTGCTCGCGATTTTTTGTCCATGATCTAGTAGGTCTTGAGTTAATTTCCAATGGTCTTTTGCATAGTGTTCTACTCGCTCTGGAAATAAGTTGGAATACTTTGTAAGAAAATTGTGGAAACCTATTTTTCTAGGACAATTATCTTCCCACATATGTAACCAACTTTAATAATTTTGATGACCACAAATAAAAACCCTCACTAACTAATAGATAACGGAATTCTCTATATCGGTGAACTATTACTTTTCATTTTCACCTTTTCCTATTGATTTTGATGAGGGGCTATTGTGCAAAATGCCAAGAATACAGAAGCGACAACGGAATGGATGCTTGGAAAATTGTTTGGAAGAATGATTTAGCAATCTGTGAAAGATGCGGATCTGTAGTTGATTTGTGGGATAAAGAAGAAGGCGAAGTAGTAGATAGGTGATAATATCTCCGACGAAAAAATACCCAAACTGTACGCCACTGAAAATAAGCCTTTTGAGAAGAAGATAATTTATCGAAGATATCAGATTAAAGAGATTGGTTTCTACTGGCTGATCGCTGAACTTGACAGAAAGAAGAATCTTGCTTTCGGATATGCAAACCTTAACGATGATGAGCTTGCTGAGTGGGGATACATAGACATAAATCTCCATAAGATAATCGATGTAGGCTTCAGTCGTCTTGGTAAAGTTGTTCTTGAAACCAACAAAAACTTACAATCTTTGCTATCTAACATCTTTTTGTCAGGACGTACATGGATTGACGAAACTCACACGTGCGAAATAAATCTTGGAAAAGTACGCTCAGGTAAGGAATACTACATTCATCTTCCATGCATTAAACCCCCAGTAATAGAAGATCGTGATGATCTGAGAGTAGAGTCATTTCAGAATCATTTTTCTATACGATACTTACACAATTTGCCCGCTAGAGATCTTTCAAAAAAAGAAGAAATTATGTTAAATCTTGATGGTAGAACATACCGTTTAGTGTTAAAAGTTGTCAATACGAAATTGAGAATTTTGATATGGATACTCATACCAACATTTGTTACGCTAATAACATTTTGGCTTTATATTTCTGGAGCGATTAATTTTCTATTGAGGTTATTTGGACTGTAAAAACCTTATGATGGAAATCGACACAAAACTCCATAGGACTGTAAGCAATGACAGGATTTAAAAGTGGAGACCAATGAGGTGACAGAAGAATTAAATCTAGATGAATTTCGAGAAGAGGTTAAGAAGGTTACGATTGAGATGATAAAGCTAGCGGGAAAACGAATGGAATTAGTTAAGAGAATTGGTGAAATAAAACGTCAGAGAAAATTACCATTAGAGGATTTTAAGGCTGAAAAAGAATTAAGACAAGCTGTCCGTGAAACTTGCAAAACATTTAATATTAATATTCGCTTTGGACTCAAGCTCTTAAACCTGTTGATTTCTGAAGCGAAAAAGGTTCAAAAAAGAGAGGACACACACTACGTAGGAAGATAACAAAGTTTAGTAAGTTTTGTAGCTGGCTTTTTCGCTCAACTTCACCTACTAATTTGTTGTGGCCACTAGCCTTCATGGGGCTTCTTCCACACGTTGGATGTGCGTTCCGAAGGAAAGTCAAGCAAGGCATAGTAGGAGTCTTTGCTGGTTCTTCCTTCAACCCTAAATAAATGTTCGCCAAAAAACGACACAGAAATAAGTCCTTCATCCTATGCAGAAGGAATGAACGTTCAATTGTTAAAGGCAAGCGATTTTAGTGAAAAGCTGAAGGAAAGAGGATGAGAAAAACATCACTGTTCAAAAAGTTTCAAAGTATCTAAAGATGAAAATGAGGTAAGAGAAATATTAGGAGCTATATTGGATCAAAGCTAAACTTAGATTTTAATTCAATCAACCGTTAGGTATTTTTTCAGAAAATCCTCGAACTTCCCTCTGCCTTTCTCCAGCTTCCACCAGTCCCTAAATAATATTTGAAAATTTACTTTTTTGCCAGGGTAATATTTTTCCAGTGCTCTCTCGTATTCTTGCGTGAAAACAATTTTTCCTCCCTGGCTTGTAACGTATTCAGCAAAATTCATGGTTCTGTCTCCAACTTGAACATTCTTTTTACCCACTGAGGGAGTTACAAATACTGGCGTAACGTTGCTTTTGAAAAGCGATGGCCCTGTCCTTATTCTGATGAAGCGTCCGTCGTCTCTTTTTACAAGATGCATTGTTGAGAAGTCCTCTGTGTCATATAGCTTTTTGATGAACCTATCATAGAAGTCTCTGGATAAATCCCCTCTGTACTTCATCTCCCAAACGAGTATGTTTGGCTCTTTTCCAACCGGAGTTTTCACATAAAGGATTCCATCATACTCATAACGCCTGGATTTGTCCAGCGAACTAAGAAAAATGTCTCTTCTTCGCTTTATCCCAGTTCTGTCAACAACTTCATGCCACCAGCATTCTTCTCCAATTTTAAAATCTCCATGCCGCATCATTTCATCAATGGCAAACTGACAAAAGTCTTCGTGCGCTTTTCCCAAGGCAAGCTTGTAACTTGTTTCCTCGCTTTTTATTCCTTTGGCATATTCCCTTTCTTTTTCTATCTCCTCAGGAGCCAAAACATTGCTGATATAATAGTAGCTGGAGCCAGCGATTTCCTCTTTTGCAAGATCAGTATAAACACATGCGACTTCATCAAAGTAATCAGCAATAGTCTTGGAATAAATACCCAGTTCTTTTGCTAGATCAGTTAGTTTAGTGAATTGCCTATGAACCTCAGTGTTTCTCCTAATTCTTTCATACAGTGCTTGCTTTTGTCCAGCCAAAACATCACGCTTTGTAATCCTTTCTTTTAGCTGGTCAAGATTTGAATAATAGAGATATCCACGCTTAAACATAAGCTCTGTACGCTCTTCATCTTTTAGTCGTCTCCAGCCAGCTTTGTGCACAACGGGCTCTTTCTCGTTGACTAAGCGAAATAATATATTTGAAGTTCTTTTCTCTGATAGCCCACATGCTTTCGCTATCTCATAAGCAAAGAGCGCAACAGAACTTTTCTTTAAGGCATTGATTACTGTTTGATATTCGTCTCCTCTTGCAACTCTCGCTTCTTCAGCATAAGGCTTGAATTGCATTAACTCGGTTTTGACTATGTTCTTTCTTCCGGTTAAGTCTCTTTCTTCATACGTAACTTCCCTTGTGATAGGCGGCTCCTCATCTTCTTTTGGTAAAAGATACCATCTCTGTCTTCCATGAGGACGCTTCCATCTGCCACCACCCTTGTAAGCTAAGGCCTTCATGTAGTATTTGATGTCGGTAGCTAAAAGCAACTTCTTTTGATAGAGATCTGTGACGCTGCTGGAACACCTTGCTCCAACAGCCTCTTCAATCTCTCTTAAGGTTCTGGGCTTGTAGTCTCTCATCAGGTTTAGGATTTTGCTCATCTTGTCGGTCATGGGCATCTAAGCTAAACATGTCAACGAATGGTAAAAGCGTTATGGGTTTAAAAAATTCCGTAAATTCACAACTCCTTGTGTGGTGACATGTGTAACGCCATATGTCACGACGTTTTCGCCAAAAAAGCCATAAAATGAGTTCATTTAGGGATGGTGCGGGGGATGGGATTTGAACCCACGAACCCCTACGGGACAGCCGTTCTGCGAGACTGAATGCCTGTCTCACCTCAGGGCTGCGCCTTTGACCTGGCTTGGCAACCCCCGCTTGGGCTAAATTATTTAGCTTGTCTGCCTTTAATTAAATATTGCCTTACTTTTTTAGGAGAGCTTCTTTCCGCGTTTTCTGTGTTGTATGTATTTTTCGAGTTCGTTTTTTGTGGGGCTTCCTCTGGTTTCGGGTTTAGCCGCCTTGAGGGCTCCGGCTAGGTTGGCTCTCTCTAGAGCCTCTTTGTCGTTTAGGCCGTCTGCCTTTGAGGCTGTGAAAACTCCTAGGAAGGCGTCTCCGCATCCAACAGTGTTCACAACTTTCATTCCTAGCTCCTTTAGGTTTATGCCCGGAACCTCAATTGCGCCGTCGGGACCAGCCATTAAGCATCCCCTTTCGCCGAGTTTGGCTACTAGCCTAATTTTGCTATTGATTTTTGCGAGGCGCTCTTTAGCCTCTAATGGGTCTTGCTTTCCAGTCAAGTTTTTTATTTCGACGCTGTTGATTACGAGGTAGTCAATCTTCGCTAGAACGTTTTTTAGGCGTTTCATGCCTAGTGAGCTTCTGACGCCTGAATCCCACACCAATGTTTTTCCATATTTCCTTGCGATGGAGGCTATGCTTTTGATGGTTTCGAGGGGTGGGTCCATTATGGTGATTATGGCGGCTTCGCGTATCAGAGTTAAACGCTCTTTGCTAATTATGTCGCTTGGTGAAAGCTTTAGGTTGGCTCCGAAAAGCGTTTGAATGGCGTTTCTTCCCTTCTCGTCGATTATTATGTATGCTTGCCCAGACTCGGCGTCGTCAACGGACTTTATGCCAGAGACAACAACGCCCTCATTTTTTAGAATGCCGATTTGATGCTCGGCTATGGAGTCTTTTCCTAGGCAACCAATTAGGGCTGATTGATTTGGTCCCAGAATTCTCGCTGAGGCTACAGCCACGTTAGCCGCCTTCCCGCCAGGCACGCGAGTAATCCTCTCTATCGCAACCTCTTCGCCTATCCTTGGGAACCTTTTAACAAAGAGATTAATGTCCCAGTTTATTGCGCCAGCAACAACAACCTTAACCATAAGTCGCCCCTAAATAGAATAGATACTATCCCATATAATTTTTCAACATTCCAAACAACATCGTCACAAGAAAGCCAAGATACGGTGCTTAACTACCGCCGCTTTTCCCCTTTTTTCATAGAATTTATAAAACAATTTCAAAGTATATCTTATTATGATTAAAGGGAACGCAAAGTTAACTCTATTCTTTTTGCTCCAGTTACTTTTTATTTCAAATATATCAGTCTTCTGTTATGAAGCCTACGATGAAGAAGAATACGATCTTCAAATTACCGTTAGAATTAGTCCAATAAGGATTCAATATGTCCCTCTGACAGTCAACTTTGAACTGAAAAACATAGGTAACAAAACATTTGATGGTAGGGTTACTCTTATAACAACAACCGAAGAAGGTTCCTACTCGCCTCAAAAGTTTCTAGTAGCAAATCTAACTAAAAACGAAATTTACGAAAATCGCACGCGTTATGCTACAGATGATGCTGGAAGATACTGGTTTACCTTTGAAATAGAAGCAAGCGATCTATCCAGAATTAAATTGTTTACAAATTCTAAGCTAGAAGATCAGGGAATTAGTAGAGTTGAATTCAAAGAATCGGTTTACATGTTTCCGTTTTCGCTGGTTATAGCAATAATAGCAGGAATTGTTATTCCGCTTTTAGGTCTGTTGCTATATTACAAAAGAAAAAAGGATTGAGCCCTCATTTACAGCATTTTCAGTTTCTTGGCTTTATCCAGTATAGACTGATGGAACCATGGTTCTCCTTTGAACCCTATAATCTTTTCCCTTTCAAATTCCTTCATAGGTTTTCCTTCATTAATCCATTGCATAACTTTTTCTGTAAGTGTTGTGTCAACTTTCATGGAATCGAGGTTCTCAACTGCTCTAATGACTTCATCATCTCTGAACCACATAGTTGGATCGGCATAAAAATATCGATCTCTTTCCGTAGCAGTCATCCCCTCTGTGTGCGGAATCACGCCGACTATGGCTGAAGACTCGTGATTACCTTTTGATTCGAGGTTACAAATTTTCTTGTATAGGTTTAAAGTATGGACAACATAATGAAGAAATTCATGCGCGAGGAGACCCAGAAAGATTGACTTGTTCATATATACAATTGATGGAGCTGATAATTCGATGACTAAGTACACAAATTTCATTTTCTTATACAGTGTCAGCTGTGCATGCACAACTATTTTGAAAAAAGAATCAAAAATCGCCTCTGGAACTGTCACCGTGGGCGGAAATGGTGATACTTCGCTTGCTTTTTCAATTCTATCCATAGCAGATTCGAGGTCAACTTTACGAGCAATTACTTCACTGTATACCCAGCGAGGTATTTTTCCCTGTGCTAGGGCGGTTCCCAGAGGTTTTGTGTCTAGTCTTTTTGGAGAAAAGGCGACAGATGTCATCTTAAACAATATTTGACTTACTAACTAAAATATAGGTTTTTCACTCACTCTTTCAAAAATAGAACAAACTTTTATGTAGGCTTTAAGGTATGACATAATCGTGTGACAGAGATGCCAATAAAATGTCTTAGATGTGGAACACCGTTAGAACCAGAAATGGAAAAATGCCCGAAATGTGGAAGCAGAGACCGTCATATCACAGTTACGGATACCGCAAAGGGATTAGAGATGGTTGGAATAAGACAGAAAGCCAAAGGCTACAATAGATTTAAGAAATACATAAAGCAAGGAGAAAAAATAAGCGAATCTGGAAAAATCGCACGAGAAACTTTGATCATAGATAAAGAAGCAAAACGAAAAAAGCATCTAGTAGAGGAACAGAACGAAAAAGGCGAATGGATCATAGTTCATGACGAAGACGAGCCATTTTAGGCTTTGAAGCAAAAATCATGTAAATAAACACTTCACCATAAGTTATTAAAGTGTCCCTTTAGGTTTTTTCTTTTGGTGTCTTTGATGGAGAAGTATCCGCGTTACCTCACGCCAGATTTCGAGCCCTTCGACCCAGTGGAACTTGCTCGAGAAACCGAAAAAATCGTTACAAGACATAGTAAAGATGGGAAATGTGAGCGTAAATATACGGCGTTTTACGCCACGGGCGTATACGGAGGAATAGCCACAGGCTACACTGTTGGATGCTGCCTCAGATGCTGCTTCAGAACGCCACCCTTAAGGGGCGTTCGGCAAATGCTGGGTTGACTGGAGCCGCGATTATCCAGAAAAATTCGGAAAATTCTACTCCCCCGAAGAGGCTTTCAGCCAACTAAAAGAGGCAGCCCACAAATACGGAGTCCAAAAGCTACGCATTTCAGGAGCCGAACCCACATTAGGCAAGGACCACCTTCTTGGCTTGCTGGAACACGTGGAGAATTCTGAATTCCCACTATTCATTTTGGAAACAAACGGAATCCTTTTCGGTGTAGACCGCGACTATGTTAAGAGAGTTTCAAAGTTCACCAAACCGCACATCCGAGTATCTCTCAAGGCGGGAACCCCAGAAGCCTTCACGAGGAAGACAGGCGCAAAGCCCGAAGCCTTCGAAATTCCCTTCCAAGCCATAAGAAATCTGCTGGACTACAACGTAAGTTTTCATGTGGCAGCCATGAGCGCCGACCCACGCATAGTAACCCCAGAAGAACGGGAAAGCCTGATGGAGAAACTGGGTGAAATTGATCCACGTTTAGTCTTAAGCCTCGAGGAAGAGATAATGGACGGATACGAAACAACGTTGGCTAGACTGAAGTTCGCTGGCTTTGAGGTGGAATGGCCCCTAAAGCATGTTTATAAGCCGATCCAAGAAACCTTGAAGAAACGGCGCAATCATTGAATATAATTTGGAAATCAGCTCAGCTTGGCTACGTAGTTTTCAGGCTTGCTTCCGCTTCCTCCATATCCTTGTAGGTCTCTATTGACTTCCAGAAAACATCCTGATACTTGAAAGCCCTTAGTTTATTTTCCTTAGCCAACTTAGGGAAAGTCACGGTTTCTATGTCGCCCTTCTCAGGCAGATAACTAAAAATTTCGGGTGTGAAGCAATAAACGCCTGCGTTAATCCAATACTCTGGAATTATGGGTTTTTCTCTAAACCTTCTGGCAAAACCCTCCTTATCTATGTCAACAATCCCATAAGGCGACTTTAAAGGAACAAGGGCTATTACTCCCACGGAGCCGCCAACTTCCGCAGTCATTCTCGCCGGGTCTAAGTCCGTTATTATGTCTCCGTTGACAACCAAAAACTTTTCTTCATTCTTCAAAAAGGCTTCAGCGTTCCTGAGGGCTCCGCCAGTTCCAAGAGGATTCTCCTCAACCACATAGCCAACCTTAACCCCAAACCGATTTCCCGCTCCCACATGCTCTATTATCTTCTCCTTTAAGTAGCCCACACAAAGAACCAATTCATTAACCCCACACTTTTTAAGCCACTCAATCTGCCAATCCAAAATAGGCTTACCAGCCACTTCAAGAAGATGCTTAGGCTTCTCGTCTGTTAAGGGACGAAGCCTCTTACCATAGCCCCCAACCAGAATCGCCGCCTTCATCCCAAACCACCAATCGTCAACATCCATAAGCGTAATGCAAGTTTTAAAAACATTTTCCATAACCAAGGCATTTAACGGCAAACTTCACGTAATGCTAGGGTAAGGCATGTAAGAAACTGTAAGGTGAAGATAGTGTTGGTAATGGTTGTTTAAGAGTTCAAGCGTTACTTTTAAATATAGCAATTACTAATGTTATTATTGTTTATGCAGTTAAGGAGGTTGATAAAATATGAAAAGAAGAAGGAAGAAGGGTGGAATAACGATAAAAGTACCAAAGAGGGAACTTGAAACGGAAAGTACATACGAAAAAGTGAAAACTCACCTTAAAAAGAACTCAGACGACGCATATACAAGGATTGGTCTCATGGTAGAGATCTACAACTGTAAACCCGAGGATTTGAATGCACCCTTTAGAGACTGGCCAGAAGGAGCACCCAGTCAATACACAAGAATCAGACTCGCATTAGAGAAACTAATAAACGAAGGATTGATAGGCTCGAAAAAGCAAGGTAAGAAGTTCCTTTACTGGTGGAAGGGCTCTCGGTAACTGAGAAACAAAAGTTGTGCAGAGAAAAAAATATGAGCACCACACGTTAATATGCCCGTGACTAAAAACCTTTTCCCACCGCCGAAATTTTCCATATAAAAAATATTTATACCCCCCTCCCCCCAGTAGAGGGCCTACACAAGCAAGAGCACAAAAACAAGATTAGGATAAGGAGCCAAGCATCCGCTTTATCCTATCAAACTTATGTTCCTTTACTAAGCCTAAGATGTACTCCAACCGCTTGATCACGCCTTGCTTGTCAGGAGCCCTCTCAGCCTCGTCCATGCAAAGCTCCACAGCATCCTCAAATCCTTCCTCATAACTCATGCTGCTTCATCTCTACTCTCAAATTTCCTCAAGGAAAAGAAGCGGGTTCAGGGGTTCCGCCCACTCAATCTCCTTTAAGGGAACCTCTAGAACTCTCTTTGAAGGCGCAGCGTAACAGAGGGAAATTTTCTTCCCATAAATGTTTCTTTGCACATCAGTAATTAGGACGTTAATGATTACGGACCCATCCTTAAGGTGGAGGTTCACGCGTCGCCCAATATACGGCCGAGCTGAAGTTATGTTCAACTTTTCCAAGGTTTTCACCATTCAAGGTCTTTTTCCGCGATCTTAAGCCAACAATCCCGACAAATGGGCAGCTGCCTGCCCTTGTGGTAAATGTAAACCTCAATTTTCGTTTCTCTG
>Ga0315314_1001023_pt1 | contig 26683 bp, 21 predicted proteins | sample TDP9_MG_FD_203631 | JGI IMG/M metagenome (GOLD analysis project Ga0315314, IMG submission 203631) | Freshwater sediment microbial communities from Lake Towuti, South Sulawesi, Indonesia - TDP9 | ecosystem: Environmental > Aquatic > Freshwater > Lake > Sediment | place: Indonesia: South Sulawesi... | reverse complement strand
GATCATGCTTGAGTTAGGTCTTACATTCTATCGAACCCTGCCTTTCAGCACGCAGGCAAAACTTTGGAAGCCGAATCAAACTTTCGCGCAGCAGCAGAGGCTCCGTGTTAAAGTTGAAGAGCGAGCTCAGAAGCTGGCTGAGAGCTCGAAGATGAATGCCTTCATTGTCTTTCGAGTTCCATCTGAGAAGAAGCGGTTGCTACGATCGAGAGCTGAAGACGCGAAGCTAGATGTCTCGAAGTTTATTCGTTCACGAGTATTGGAGGAGAAAGAAGATTGACTGACAAGATTTTGTTGGGTGAGAATGTAAAGCTCGATTTGCAAGAGCTCATTACTGGACGTACTTTTCTAAGCAGCATTAGCAGATACGGAAAGTCCTGGACCGCTAGGCGAATAGTTGAGCAGGTCTTCGGGAGAACAGGCATCATCATACTGGATCCCGAAGGCGAATACTCGACGCTCCGAGACAAGTATCCCTTGCTCATCATAGGCAAGGACGTACCTCTGGTTCCTGAGGCTGCTGAGTATCTCGCCGACCAGATTCTTGAGCATGAGCTTTCAGCGATCGTGGACCTCAGCGATCCTCAACTTGAGATTTTGGCCGGACAGGAGTTTGTCTCCCGGTTCATCGACCGCTTCATAGCTCTTGAGACTAGGATGAGGAAGCCTTACCTCTGGATCCTTGAGGAATGTGATGAGTTTGCGCCGGAGAAAGGCACCTTCAAGTCAGCAAGCCTTCAATCAGTGATCAAGCTGACCAAGAAGGGAGGGAAGCGAGGGCTAGGCGTCCTGGTCCTTACGCAGCGTCCGGCTTTCGTGTCGAAGTATGTTATCAGTCAATGCAGCAACAAGCTTGTCGGGCGTATGGAGTGGCCTGACGATATCGCCGTAATCAAAAGGTACCTCCGAATCTCAGATAAGATCAGCGATAAACTCAGTAAAGTTGAGAAGGGAGAGTTCTACGTCTCCGGCGACTTCGTGTCGAAAGAAGGCTTCGTGAAAGTAGGACCCGTGGAAACGAAGCATTTAGGAGCTACACCTGAGGTCGTGCCTCCGGCGCCGCGTGAGCTTAAAGAGACTCTCGCTAAACTAACAGAGGCCCTTCCCAAGATCGTTCAAGAGAAGCTTGCGCCGGCTGTGCCGAAGGTTGCTGAAATCGAGGCTCGGATCAAGGAGAAGCTTGAAGGCGCTTGGCAGGCCCGGGTTCAGCGAGTTGAGAAGGAACGGGACGCTGTCAAACGGAAGGTTGAAGCCAAATATGAAGTCGAGATCGCAGATCTGCGAAGGAAACTTGACGAAGCGGTTAGACATGCCGCGCTGAAAGGCGAAGTCACCGATCTACTATCACATCCTCTTGTCCAAAAGAATCTTGAAAAGCTGAATGCGAAACAGCGAGGCCTCGTTGAACTTCTGGAAACCAAGGGATCTCAAGATGCAGAGCATATCAGTCTATTCCTAGAGATTGGTCCCAGGAATGCTCCCAATTTCATATATGAGGTTAACAGGAAGATCCCCAAGCTTATTGAGAACGTTCAGGGACGCTACGTCAGTCGGCTAGCCAAACTCTTCCCGGTCACGGAGGAAGCGAGAGCGGAAGCGAAAGAGATTGAATCGCTCAGAAGTCAATTAGCCGATCGAATGAGGGAGATCGTGGACCTTAAGAACACAATCCAAACGATCAACGCTGACTACGCTAAGCTCAATCGGGATTTCCAGTTTGTCGTTAAACAGAGGGATGATCTCGCAAAGAAGCTGAAGGAAGCGGACTCGAGGGTTCGAATCCCTCCTGTACCCTCTACTGCGGTAGGTGCGATCGCACCTAGTATCGATGAAACTAGGATCCGGGAGATCGTTAGGGAAGAACTCTCAGCGCAAAGTGGAATGCCGGTCGACATCACTTTGAAGAGGACCCTATCTGAGTTCAACGTCTCCGTCAACAAAGAGAAGTTCGAGGTGGACGAATCAAGTTGGGAGGGGAAGCTTCTAGCCCGTGGATTGGAAGGCTTCTTCGACGAGCCGAAGGGCATCGGCAAGATCATGCAGGAGCTTGTCAGGCGCTACAATGTCGGCGACAGCGGAGGCAACCGAACCACGGTGAATGATCGACTTGCCATGCTTGTGGATAAAGGGATCTTGGATCGAAGGCAGGAGTCTGGCCAATGGGTTTACTTCGCCACTGAAGAGTTCAAGAACCGAGTGAAGAAAGCATGAGTACTCTTCAGGTGCCTGCTATATCTTCTACTACTACGGCCTCGAGAATTAGGGGCTTCACGCTTGAGCTGCTTGGGCTGTTAAGGAATGATGTTGTCTCCATCTTTGAGCTGGCTGAGATTACGGATAGACCGCTGAAGCTTCTCAGAATCTACCTTTCACGGCTCAAAAGATACGGTTTGATCGAAGGAGAAGGCGAATTCTGGACTGCTAGTGATGAAGGACTCTATGTTCTGTCCCTACTATCCTCAAGAAAGAGGAGCGATGAAATACTCTCCAAACGGTTAGAGGTCCCTCCAAATATAAAGTCATATTCTTCAAAGTCGTGTACTGGAAACTCGAACACCGGAACAGATCGACAACACTTCGACAACAGTTCGACAACACTAAGACAACACATTCCGAAGCAGCTTACACTTGAGCGGGCAATTCAACGCCTCAACCTCAACGACTGCGAAAAAGAAGTAGTAGAAGTCCTACTCGCTCATTATAACCGCACCAGCTCACCATTCAGATATATCAAATTCATCGAAGACTTGCAACTCGACTATTCCACCGATATCCTTCAAGAAGCCATCCGAAAACTACGGCAGGACAACATCATCTACCTCTGGCAAGACCGAGCCATGAACGCTCTGAAGCTCGGCCTCAAAAAAGCATTCCTTGAGAAACTCGGGACCCTGAGCTTGAAGCCTTAATCAAGAAAGCGGAGGAGATGCGTTGATCCAGAGCGAAATGCCTATCAAAAACTGTGATAAATATGAGGGTTTGGTGGACCGGGCGGGATTCGCTCCTTCACAGCTGTGTCCAAGTCGGATTTCTCTTTTGGCGCTTTCCACGAATCCGCGACTGTCTGTCAGCCATTTTCTCAGGCTCGTCAGTGGGAAGCCCTGTCGGATTACGTCCAGTGCGTTTAAGGTTGGTGTATGGTTGGCGCAAGACTAAAGACAAACTCCGATGTAAAGGAAGCATATGAGCGCTAAGTTAACTGAGACCGAGCGCAAGTTCTATGATAAGGCTATCGCATGTGGCGTTAGAACCCATAAGCACGGACTTCCTGATTTTCTTATTCTGAGTCCTCACAAAAGGCCATTCTTCGTGGAGGTCAAAAGATGCAAGAACAGAGTCTCTGGTAAATGGATGATAGATTTGAGTGATGGCTTTACTCTCACTCAGATAGAAACATTCCGATTCCTTTCGAGCGCAGGCTTCGATGCATATGTTTGTGGGCTTAATGAGATGGATGACAGTGAAGCGTGGTATATCTATTCTCCATCAGGAGATCCCAAAAGGGTAACCAACATAGGCAGTGATAAAGGAAGACTGGTGCCTTGCGAGTCTCCTCTAATCCATAAGGAGATCAGAGCGAAGGAGGAATTGGTGGAAATCCTAGGCTACGGCAAGATTCTCAGAACTGAGGTCGAAGAAATACTTTCAGTCCTAAAGAACTATGATAGGCTGAAAGAAATGGAAACAACCATCGGTCGGAACTTGGAACGGCTAAGAGAACTTGAAGAACGTCGTGGCTTTGACGTTTATCTCTTGACTTGCTCAGTCGAAGAATCAGCTTGTCCATTGTATTCAGAGGGTAAGAATGCAGCGCACCTAATGTATTTGAATGGCAACGAACGCATGGTGTCAGTCCTTGCAACTTCAAGAGGAGGGAGGTCTGCTGGAAGTCGCGCTAGAGATCGGTGTCCAAGAGATTGCCCTCATTTTCCACACAGAAATTGCCGACAAGTCATTAGAGGCTATCAACCTGAGATGCTGGAAAAATGCGCACCTCCTGCTGACATTAGCTTCTTACTTTTCGGGCCAGAGGTTCCATAGCTGTGAAGAATGAAAAAGTAGGAGAAGTTTAAACGCCCAAGGTCCGTGATAGCAATCAAAGTTAGGGGTCATTGATGATTTTGGCTATCTTCTCAAGATCTTTGTCTTCCCATCTCAGTCCATCTCGACATAGAAGCTTGTCGCCGGCCAAGGTCTTCGTTCGCATTCCCTTATGACGTGGAATTATGTGAAAATGCATATGTTCAGTCGTCGCCCCGTCCCTGGTCTCCCATATCTCCCAGTGCTCGCAAACACTCTTCACATAGACCTTCTCGGCGTCGAGTTTGCGCTTGATCTTGTCAGCAAGCCACAATATCGCCTCAAAGATCTTTGTCTCCTTGATCTCATGCCCGTCGATATGATCGGTTATATCGTTGAACGGTGTCCTGGAAATGAGCAACGAATGGCCGACGATGTTCGGTTCTCTGGCGAGAATCGCGAAACATGTATTTTCAAACCGATCATCAAGCTTTAACTTTCTCGTTTTGATCTCATTCTCATTGTCTACCATGTTGCAAAAAGCACAGTTACGCTTCCTATGCTCTTCTCGCCTATGTTCCATCGTCGCTGTCTCTTGCATTACCAGACTCTCACCATTCTTTGATTTCACGTTCTTGACGTTTTAAGATATATGCACGATGATTGTGAAATGCGATCCTTTCGCTATAACCTCAAAGAAACCGAAACTATCCCATCTTCTTGTTGCTACAAGCCTAAGCTAGAGTAGTCCTTGAGTTTTCTCTGTTTCCATTCCCAGTAGGCTTTTCTTCCTAGGGAGGGGGAGCAGATGTTGCACGAAATGTGGACTAGAAAGGAGTTAAGACGTATTCACCTGAGGATCATTTCTAAAATCAACAAAATTATATGATATTGAGCCAATTCTATATTTAAGGAAAAATAATTAGATTCTAAGGAGAAAGGAGGTGATAATTTATGAAAGTAATGGTGCGACTCATTACAAAAGTCCTCCCTGGCAAGATGGCAGAATGCATGGAGCTTGAAGAAAAGTACATGGCTATCGCGAGTCGCGTGTTGGGGATGCCTCCCTTGAGGCGGTACAGGTGCTTCACCGGCGACTCCGTGAATACCATCGTTTACGAGGAGGAGTACGATAGCCTTGCCGCAATGGAAGCCTTTTATGAGAAAGCGATGGCAAATCCAGAGTTGCACGCGATGGCCGCGAAGATGGATGCTCTCATGGAGAGTCTGATAATCGAATTCTACACGCCAATACCGTAGGAGCAAAGCTAGGACAGGGGAATCCTAGAGAGAACCCAGGACCCTCAGTTCAAACATGAAACTAAAGTTCAGTTAGCTCAAACTCTCAAAAAAATTCGAGCCGATCTACAGGCAGACGAGGGACCCTGAGCTTGAAGGATTGATTGAGAAAATAGACGAGGCCCTTTGATGCGAGAACCAAGCAGAGCCATTAGACTCTTGTTCGGATGCTTTTAGAGCGCAAGGAGTCTGAGCGGTCTCCCTGCTTGAGCGCTTCTCAGACACTCCAACTCAATCTGAATTTGTGAACCGATCCTTTCAGTCTCCATTCTTTCTAGGACAGACTGCGGGTGGTTCTTGTCGACAAGTTTATAACGACACTTCAAAAGATCTTTAAGGGAATTCTCGTGCGCCACTACATAGCGAGTTTGTTGCTGCGGAAGAAAGTGTTCATGCGAGGGATCCCCTACGATAAGGGTAGCGAGATCTCCTATTGACCTAATTTGCACAAATCCGCCTCTTTTGTCGAATGTCCAAACTTCGACTTATATTTGAGGAATCGTTGAATGACTTTCATGCGGTGCTTCGAAAACAGATATCTGGGCCAGAGCTTAATGCTCAATCGCTCTCCTGGTTCTCCAAGCTTTCTTCGCTGCTTCCGATCTTGAACCGGATTTCGTGGCACCGATCTTCCCGGTCAACTTCGCCAACTCCCAAACTGGAATCGGTTCACCGTTTCTCAGAAATACAGGTTTAACCCGGGCTTCATCTCGCCCGACTATCCTCAACAAAATGGGCTTCACAGGTCCCAACCTAAATGGTTAGGCGCTAGGAAACCAAAAGGCTTGAGGCATGTGAAACTATTCGCTGTAACTATAGGGCAACAGAAACTATTCTATCTTCAACATTTGAAGCTGCCGCTGCTATTTCCATTTCCTACAAGTTTTCCTCTCGTTAGGGCTGGCGATCAAGAAGTCGCTTTCTATTTCTCAATCTCGTCTCCGCGCATCACGTGTTAACCATGGGCCTTTGCTTATATATCACTAACCAGAATATGCGTTAACTATGGTCAATGCTAAGGAGTTGGCAGCTGCTCAGCAGTTCCTCACGCGAGAGCTTACCGCATATGAAGATGAGCTGTTCAGTCTACTCTACCATGATGTCGGAGGCTTCGCTTCATCGAGATCTAATGTGATAGTTAATCAGGGGAGGAGGATCTCTATTTACGGGGTTCGAGGTGTCGGCAAGTCAACTGCTATGCAGGGTATCCTGTGGAACGGTCTAACGACGGCCAAGGATATGCGCTTGCTCCCGGTGACCGTGGCCGTTGGGGGTGCCAAGGCGGCTTCAAACTTGAGAGATCTTGAAGAGGCTTTTTACAGGTCTGTGATCGCGGGCATAGCTCAGACTTCATATTTCAGGAGGAGAGAGCCGAGGCTGAAGGAGAGTGCGGCTGGATATGCACCTTGGATCGCCGGTAAGATAACCGAGGCTTTTGCAGTTATCATCCCGCCGCTTGCGTTAGCGTCGGATCTCGTGGAGAAATCCGTCAAGTGGCTAGTTACCAAAATGAGGAAACCCGATATCGAGACTGTAATCGCCTCTAAGGAACTGGATGTTAAACAGGCTGCGGATCTATTGATAGATCGACTATCTGATGTGGGGCTCGTTCCAGTATTCGCTATAGATGAGCTGGATAAAGTCAGCAACGATACGTTACTTTCAGATTTCTTTGACGGTAACCAATCGTGGTTTCAGGGCAAGCGGGTTACTGTAGCTTTGACCTACACCTTCGGAGATTCCGTGAAAGAGGCTGTCGCATCTTCGGTTCGGAGGCTCGCTACAGTTGAGATGTACCCGGGGATCAGGAGTGAAGCGGATGCTGAAAATATACTACGAGCTAGAGCTTATGTAGGCCTTTCACAAGTCGAGAAGGATGAGAGTATGGCCAGAGAGGCTGCTCTAGCTACATTTCCATCAGAGACCATCAAGGCCATTCTGAATGTCTCAGCGCCGAATGCCTACCTGATTTTGGAAAGAGCCCATGAAGCGGTGACCAACGCACTTCAGTCCAAGGCCTCGCAAGTTCTGCCAGAGCACGTATTCAAGGAAGAGGCTGAGGTACGAGTTCCAACTGGACTCGAATACGCTATACTCAAGGAGCTTAGGAAAGGAAGGCTTAGCCCAGCGGACCTTTCTGAAAGGCTTGATAAGAAGACTCCTTCGATTGTACGCTCCCTCGCCAAGATGATGATGAACAATTGGGTGGTCAGAGTTGGGACTGGCAAAAGGGCCTACTATTCGCTGACAGCGCGTGGAGAGGCTTCGATAAGGCGGCACGAGCGATCTTAGGGTCCGTCGATGAGATCGTTAGCCGAAGATTAGGTTAATAATATATATGCAGAAGACCACCATTAACAACCCTGCTTAGGCGCTCAGCTCTACCACTTCTTGTTACTACAGGGTAAGCTGGAGTAGTTCTTGATTTTTCTCTGTTTCCATTCCCAGTAGGCTTTCCTTTCGCTCGGGCTGAGCTCTGTGTAGGGGGAGGGTTCAGCATGCTTGAATTCTGGGCATGTGCTTGTGAGCAAGACTTGCTTCCAATGTTTGAGACAGAAGGGCGTACCTGGATGAGGTTCGTTCACGGTTCGGAGGTACTCGCAGCCTTCACACCAGCTAGACACAGAAAACCAACTCTTGATAGAACTTGTCTTCATTAACCAGCCTAGGAAGCAGGAGGTTTTCTCTCCATCAGCCAGTGGTCAAGTTTCTCCGGGTTATCTATGAAATTCATGTCTGGTACGATGGAGTGGACCAGCCTTTCAGCTCGCTCTATGCATCTGCAGCATTCATTCGTCAAGAAGCGTCTCTTAGCTGGACCGTAGACGCATACCTCACAATCCTTCCCTAGCCTTCTCAGAAGATCGTCCAGAACGTAGACCCTAACTTCGCCCAAGCCGAGCATAAGCTTCAACTGCAAAGCGGCTAACTTGAATGAGACTGATCGCTGAAAGTGTTGGTTCAGATCAGCAGGAAGATTAACTAAGAAGCCCTAGAGTAGACTCGAATAGAAGTTGAGTGGGTAGTCGTATTGGGCATATGTAATGGCTGCGGCGCTGAAGTGAGTGATGAGGAGCTGTATAGGTGCGGTGAGTGTGGAAAGAAGTACTGTGAAGAATGCGCTGTAGCCGACGGAGTGATTAAGACGCTCGGCGTATGCTCAGACTGCGAAGAGGTTTATGAAGCGGAAGAAGACTACTGGGGCTGGAAGTAGCTGAAAAAATCTTAAAAGCCTTGGTAACGATAAGCTAATTTTTGGTGACCTTTTTTTGGTAAAGTGTCCTCGATGTGGAAAAGAAGTTGCAAGCAAACCTACAAGGAAATGGAAATATTCAGGAAGAGAAGCAAGTCATTTTTTTTGTGCGAAATGTGAGAAAGGGTTCGTCCTTTATCGAACTAGAAATGGAAGAGAATATACTATTCCCAAAGGTGAGCGCTAATTACTAGGAAAACAGCTTTTGCGCTTAAGCAAACGTCAATGTTAACATACTAATGTGAAGATGCTTCAACACAGAGTACTTGCGCTGTCATCTCCCACAATGTATCCTCCATTGTGTATCTGTAGAGAACATAGAGATCTCTTCAGGACTAGAATAACAACTATTGCTAGACTACGAAACGGGACGTAATGCGCGTGGGAGTGAATGACCAGCTGGCATGCAATAGACTCAAACTGAATGTTGACTGAGCTATCCCATTTCTTTCGAGAGGTTTCTGAATTTGCACTCTGGTGCGACTTGTCTTATTCTCGCTGGGATGATGCGGTCCGCTAGGCGCAGATCATTCTCGTAGATGTCGATTGCTCTGAGCGAATGGTCCTGGTAAAACTTGCGTTTGAGCTCTATAGCACTAGTCGCTCGCCAACCTGTCTTCTCCCAGTACTCGATGTGCAAGTCGATTTTAGGTACGTACCAGTCGCATAAGACCTCCCGTTTGGCCCGTTTTACAGGGCAGTTGCATTCGTGCTTGTATGGGAGATGTTCATGAAGCCAATCGTCTAAGTACCTCTCGCCATACGACTTTGTGATATGTCCGTCCTTCGCCTTATAGCCGACCAGATCCGTTTTCGCGCGCGGTGCAACAGGGACCTCTAGGAAGATCCTCCAGAGCTCATCGATGAACTTAGGGCCGAGCCTATCTGGGAAGAGAAGTAAGCCTCTTCTGCTCACTCCTATCCACCCCCTCTTGATCAGGGGTAGAAGTGCTGCTTCATCAAGTGGAGAGCACCTCATCCTCCTCCTCGCTCGAACTTGAGCCGGAAAGTAACCGTCAAACGCATAAAGGTCTATATTCATTTTGCCATCGCTTGCCGCCTCGAAGACCCCATGTAGGCGATGGCTCTGGTAGTTTAGCAGAAAGAGAATATCTTCCCTCTTGACCTGAGAGACCCAATTCCACTCCGACCTCGGTGCCCCAAACAGCTGCTTCTCCAAGCATTCGCTCTCGGTTCGGTTGTTACAGAAGAAAACGTATCCGCTTGGAGGTCTCGCAGCTTCTTCGGCCTTGCTCTCTTCTGCTTGGTACAACACACCGTAAGGCAACTGCCTAGGGTAGGCGTTACGCGACATTGCTCCTCGATCTCCAAGACTACTCAAGCAGACTCGTGTACCTGCAACAGTATGTGATTAGTGGATCCTGATACAATAATTCGACGGCGGCTTTTGCTAACCTTTGAATAGCCCTCAGACGCAAACTTTGAAATTCCTCAGGAGGGAAGATGTATCTAGAGTGTTTACCCTTGGCGCAATATTGGGTTTGGTCCGTGACGAAGGAGAATTGGGAAATAGCAAGAAGCAAGGGCATCTGGGCGACGTACGATCGAGGTGTCACGCAAAGATTGAAGAAAGGTGATATCCTCGTGTTTTACGTTAAAGGGACCTCCTGCTTCAAGGGAATCTTTCGGCAGGCCAGTGATTGGTATGAGACAACCGGCATCGTCTGGGATGACGAGATTAAAGAGAAGAAGTTGAAGTATCCTTACCAGGTCAAGATCGAACCTATCCAGTTAGGCGAAGCAAACTACAGAGATCTCGTCACTAAATTGAATTTCGTAGAAAAGAAACGGTATCCCCAAGTCTACATATATGGAACAGGTGGAGGCCCTGTAAACTTTAGGAGGCCCATCGAGGAACGTGATTACAAGCTGATTCTAGAGGAGATGCAGAAGAAGCCAGCGTTCATAGCGCCTGCCTCGATACCGCCATTTCCTCCGACCCCGGAGCATGATGTGATCCGAGAGATGATTTACGAAATTGGGAAACTTGAGGAATATATTAGTCAAAAGGAATATCCTATCGACCGCATGTTCCTGAACGTTGTCTGGAAGAAAATAGTGAGAGGAGATCCGCATTACGCCTTTGAGATTCAGATCGGGGGAAACTTCTATCAAGCGTTGACAAAGCTCAAGCATGCTTGGGACATGTGGAGAAGCATCCCTGTCTTGGTGACCATTGAGGAGTATGAAGAAGATGCTAGGCAACTTCTTGAGGGCTCATTCCACGAGATCAGAGATGCCATAAGAATCGTTAATTGGAAGAGAATCCAAAGGCTTTTCGAGCTAGAGAAGGAAATGGCAGGCTTGAAAGATGAGATGGGAATGTAGGTACTTGTCGCAAACTGCACCCTTCCGTCATTTCATTTATGCATTATGCAGATTGATCGTCACTTGATTCTTAGAAGCGACATTCTTATGACAGGCAAGTTCCCTATCATCTTACAGGGCTATTTCAAAGTGATCTTCATTTGAAGGAATCCCTTTCAAAAATTCAAAAGGAGGCATTCGAGAATCCAGTAATGTCGGAGGATGAGCTTTACCGCGTCCTAGACAAGTCTGACTTCTTCAGGAAACTAGGGTATGTAAAGTTCGGGGTTGACGTAAGGCCTCAATATCCGATTCCTGGTGAGAGGAAGAAACCCGATTATCTATGTCGCGACGATTATCAGAACGTTATCTTTGTGATCGAAGCCAAGAAGCCCTCCGACAGGAAACTTGAGGATGCCTTAAGCCAGCTATGGGAAAGGTATGTTCTTCCTCTGAAGGCTAAATATGGTGTCTTGACTAACGGTCGAAGACTTATCGTGTATCAGCGGACGGGACTTAACCATGAGCGGTTAATAGATGCTGAATTCGAGAAGATTAGTGAAAGCCAATGCAACCTTATTTATCGAACACTTAGAAAACCCGAGTACAAAATAACTGATATCGCAATGGTCCAACAATTCTTCGCGAGTATTGAGAAGCTTTCTCTGAAGACAGATCTTGCGAGGGAAAATTTCTACGAGACGTTCAAGCTGCATGAAGATTCTGTTTTTGGACTTTTGGTTGGCCGCCTCGCAAGTTTGTTTGATTGGATTTATCCTAGGTCCAAGTTCTTGAAAGGTGCTTATGGATTTTGGCGTAAATCATTGGCTGCTGAGCCTCAGAAGATTCCCGACTCTTGGCAGCCCTTCTTGAAGAAAGACAAGGATGTTTTCAAGCTTATGTTTTGTCTCGAGACTGCTCATGCTTTGCTAGCTAGGTTGATACTTGCGAAGGCATGCGAGGATCTTCAGTTCCCTGACATAAGCGTGTCCAGATATACTTCGGAGAAAATCGATCATGTTCGAGGTCGAATTCCTATAGTGGCATATCCCATAGTCCTTACGAAACTACTCAAGAAAATGGAAGCCCAACTAGTGACATCAGTTTTTGAGGAGGATATCTTCAGCTGGTGGACAGACGCCTTGAACCATCTAACCGACAGGTCGCCGGGAGAGTTGCTGCATGAAAGGCTCGACCCCGCACTAGAGGATTTCAGCGAAACCATCGCGAAACTAGTCTTCATATTGTACAAGTTCGACTTCGGCCAAGTTGCCGGAGATCCACTAGGTGATCTCTATCAGAAGTATTTTGATAAGGATACCAGAAAGGCGCTGGGGGAGTTCTATACTCCTGTTGAGGTTGCGAACTATATTCTCGACGCAGTGCAGTACAGGAACGTAAGATACAAGCGGCTGCTTGACCCTGCCTGCGGATCTGGGACTTTCCTAGTTGAGGCTTTGAGGAGGTACCTCAAGGAAGCCGAACCTACAGCTAAACAGTACGGCTGGGGCCAAATTCTCAGAGAACTGTGTAATAGTCCTCGTATTGTAGGTTTGGATATACATCCGTTTGCATGTCTCATCGCGCAGGTTCGGTTCATGCTTGAGCTTATTCCGTACTACAAGCGGGCGATAGAGGAAGATAGAGAGTTTTTGCTGTTAAGGCTCCCTATTTTCAGAACCGACTCACTACTTATAGAGATGGTACCTCAAGAATTGCCAGAGGCACCAAGGTTAGTTATGACAACGGAAGACATCAAGTTCACGGCCGCTTTGCCGGTGAGAGTGAACAGCGAGAAGTCAACATCCGTAGATCTAATCATTCCATCTTGGACAAAAGCTCAATCGACCACTAAGTACGCTTTTCTGAACCTCGACGAATACTTCTGCGCAGCTCAAGGAATGTTTGACTCAATAAAGGAAATGGCTAGGGTCGAGGCACAGGAAGTGTTGACAATAACCCTTAAGAATCATCTAATGAAGTACTTGTCCAAAAAGGATTTTCAGTTATTAGCTGAGCTCCTGAAGCCTTACGCCGACCATATACTTGAGCAGGCTAAGAATCTGCAGTCCCAATTTCAAGACGGACGATTAATAAAATCTATTGAGGACGCCGTGCTGGCAGCCCTACTGAAGAATTACTTGCAAGGCAACTTCGGATTTGATTTCGTCGTTGGAAATCCACCTTATGTCAGAGTTCAAAGACTCCCAGGGGATCTCAAGAGATACTATTCCGAGTACTATTCTTCTGCCAAAGGCAAGTTCGATCTGTTTGTTCTATTCATTGAAAGGGGAGTTAAATGGCTGAATGGAAGCGGAAAGTTGGGATACATCTGTTCCAACCAATTTTTGACGAGACAATATGGTACAGAATTGAAGAAACTGCTACTGAGAAGCTGCTCGATTAAGCAAATAATAGACTTCGGGGATAGCGGCGTCTTCCGAGATGTTACTAACTATCCTTGTATTCTCGTATTAGCGAAAAGTCGTGTTGATAAGAATGTATTTGTTTACGTGAGAGTTGCGGACAGAAAAGTGGACGAAAAAGGAGAGGACGTCACTCTTCATCATATAAGGAAAAATATTGAAAGAATTGGTTTTTCCGATGATAAAATCGACGTGTTCAATGTCAAACAAATCGCACTGGCCGAAGACGCGTGGGAGCTCATGCCAGAAGAGGAAAACAAAGTTTTCGTGAAAATCAAAAACAACCGTACTTGTCTTCTAAAAGACTTGGTAGATAATATCTACGAGGGATTCATAACCGGAGCAAATTCCGTTTACTTTGTTAACGAAGATAAGGTAATGAAATATGGCTTCGAAAGACAACTTTTGAAGCCTGTTCCGAAAGGTAAGGACGTTAGGAGATGGCAAATCTCTTGGGATGGAAACTACGTAATCTACCCGCACGAAAAGAAGGGATCAAATGTTATTCATATCGACTTAGAATACTACCCTAAGACTAAAGATTATCTTTCAGTCAATAGAAAGAAGCTCGAAGAGCGGCATTATGTTATTAAATCTGGAAAGAAATGGTTTGAGATATGGAATCCAAGAAGTCCTGACTGGTTTGATAGACCGAAAATTGTCACTCCCAATCTCTCCACAGAGAATAGTTTTGCGTATGATGAAGGGATCATGGTACTAGGCAAGAAAAGCTACTATTATTTGGACCACGATTGTTACGGTATATTATTATCCTCTATGAACAGAACAGACCACTTGTATCTCTTGGGCATACTTAACTCGAAGGTTCTTGAGTTCTATATTAAACATCTGAGTCCTTATTGCGCCGGAAAATATTTCCGATACATGACCGGGTATCTCGAGCAACTCCCTATTAAACTTCCAAAAACCACGGAGGAGGAAAGGGTCGCTGAACAAATCACTCAAAAGGTCGAAGAGATTCTTCTACGAATTGCCCCAGAGCAACTGGTTAAAGATTTCCCCAAGGCTTACCTAGACGTGTATCGTTCTGAAATTGAGCTTGATGAAATTACATGCAGTTTTAACGAAGACCATGGTGAATTAAAACCCATGATGACTGGACAGCCTGGAAAAGGATATGCAATTTACCCACACAAGGGCGAAGACCCTATTCTGGTGGAAACGGAACAGAAGGCACAATACTTGGTTTTGGCACTCGGAGGAAAGAGTTCAAAACGAAACGACATCATAAAAATCCCTATTCCAAGGGACAATTCAATTGTGACAAGAATATTGAATGACTTCAAGACGAAGCTAAAGATACTTGAGAGAATTTCTACCGACCAACTCGAAAAGGAAATCGATGACCTCGTCTGCCAACTCTATGGCCTGAATGAACAGGATAAGGAGATTGTAGAAAGTTTTTTCAAAAAGTTTTAAACACTCACTTTTCACAAGATTAGTAGATGTGCTGAGTTAGAATGATGCACATCCAGAATCGTTTTGCTTCTCTTGAAGTGGATGAGTCTTGGACATATGGGGGGCTCAGTCGCAGTGAAATCAACTACTTAACGCACAGCTATCACAGATATCCAGCCAAGTTCATACCTCAACTAGCGAGACGCCTGATAGAGGAACATAGTGACAAAGATCAAATCGTTTGCGATCCATTCGCTGGTGGAGGAACAACCCTCGTCGAGGGGCTGCTAACTGGAAGACAAGTTATTGGGGTGGACATAAATCCGATAGCCTGTCTCGCAAGCAGGGCTAAGACGACCTCCATAGAACCAACATTACTTAAAGAAGAACTTGCCAAATTTTTTTGGAAGCTAGATTCCATGCGAGCCAAAGACGAGGACGATGCCTATAGAGAGATCAAGGCATCGCCCAGTTACGATAGGATAAGATACTGGTTCGATTGGAGAGCAGCTAAGGAACTCGCTAGCATCCTTTCTGTAATTGAAGACAATGCAAATGAAGATGTCAAGCTCTTTCTCAAATGCGGCTTCTCTCATGTCCTAAAGAGTTGCTCCAAATGGGATGGCAACACCATAAAGCCCATCCAAGACAGGAGTCGGAAGAAGCCTAACGTCATCCAAGTCTTCCGCTCACACATACAACACATGAATAGAAAGAACGCGCAATTCTACGAGACTCTACCCGAGTCAATCAGGGTCCGGCTCAATAAGTACGTCAAGGTAGTCCAGGGGGATTGCCGCCATCTACCTTGCGAAGACAACGAGGTCTCTCTGATAGTGACAAGCCCGCCCTATGTTACTTCATATGAGTACGCGGACCTGCATCAGCTTTCAATTCTATGGCTTGAAAGAGATACGGAGCTCAGCCAAATTCGTAAGAACTTCATCGGAACTGAACAGCCCAAGGACATGTCTGTAGGAAGGACCCATAGCGAGGTGGGCTACGGAATAGTGGAGGACCTCAAGAACTCGGGCAAGAATGGATATGCGCGAACTGTCTTCACCTACTTTGCCGAGATGCAGCAAGCGATCAAAGAGTTCTATCGCATTCTGAAGAGCGGAGGGACCATGTGCATAGTGATAGGAAACACGACACTTGGAGGTGTCAACATATTGAACGCACAGGTGCTAACAGAATTATCTCTGAACCAAGGATTTACGCTATCGAAAATCATAAAGAGAAGAGTTCCGGGGAACGGTAAGTTCCTACCATCGGCAAGGGACCCTGAAACAGGCTACTTTGCTCCAACAAAAGCGAAAAAGAAGAAGTGGTCTTATCAATACGAGTATATTCTGACGCTGTCAAAACCGTAATGCGCTTGCAGATTTTCTGGCTCGCTGCTCCCTGGGGGCCTAAGCGACTAGTTCCCTTTTTGTCTTCGCCGGTCTTATGTCAACTTGGATTGCGTGGTTGTACTGTGGGCTTGAGATGATCGCTTGACCGACTCCCAATCCCGGTATTTGATTCCAGACCTCCTCGATTATGTCGCCCCCGGTCGACTTCAAGGCTTGTAGGTTGTATTCACTCTTGATGCTATGAATTATCCGGCTATTACATAACTCGAAGATCTCATTCGGAAGATGCGATGGCTGTTGTGAAATGAAGCCCAAGCATAACCATCTCTTACGTCCTCGCCTGGCGATAGTCTTTACCATGTCAAGAGTCGCAAGCATCCTTTCCCTATTCTCTCTGCTCACGAAGGTATGTGCCTCCTCAATCAGAACAAGCGTCTTAGGTGTTTTCTCGGGTTCTCTTAATTTCTGCCGGAACACCTTGTCCAATAGCCAAGCGATCACTATGTTTTTCACATCTTCGTCGCAACCGCTTACATCGATAACGTTCACTCTTCTAGGCTTCAACAAGTTTAGAACAGGTAGTTCAGCAACTCCCTTTTGATCGAAGATCCTTGCTCTATTCAATTTCTTGAACTTGCTGGCCAAGGTATATCCGGAGATCTTCGCTGATCCCTTGGCCTGCTCAATCACTTCCCCAAACAGAGTTTTGAAAGCGTCCTGAAGCGTGTACGCGCCTTCTTCCTCCTCCTCGGGAGCCCCTGTCAGGAACCTCATGGCGACACTTTTCTCTTCTTCCTTCTCTTTTCTGCCCGCTGTTTTCGCCTGCAGCCTTTCTACGAGATCCCAGTATGCGCGTTGCTGAGCTTCAGTGAAGTTGAGTATCTCAGCCAAAATGAATGGATCCATTGTGCTGAAGGGTATGTCAAACGGGATAGCCTTCTGTCTCTTACATTCTCCAGCCACTGGATAGTAGACCCAAAAGTCCTTGAGACCTTCAGCCTTCACCCCAAATGATGCTCGTTTATCAGCCAATTCATCTGATGGCTTATCCATGTTTATGTATTCGCCCTCAATGTCGACGACTATCACGGCATACCCGGCCGTACTCGATTCTTCTATGACAACCTGAGCGGTGTTCGTCTTACCGGCTCCAACTGTTCCAAAGATTCCAATGTTACGCGGTAGAACCTTCTTGTTATCAGCATCCATCTTGACCACAACGTCTTCGTAGCCAAGAAGCCTACCTATGGACATACTCCCCTCGAGTCCTACTATCTGCTGGACCTCTTTCGGCTTCAACTCAAGGACGGGAGACTTAGGAATAGGTCGAGTGTTTGTGGCCTGAAGTTTTCCGTCCTTATCCAATTCCCAAATCAGCTCTACCCGTCCAAGGGCATAGTAATTTGGCACAACTGGGAACTTACTTCCCTTCAGGACGGCAGTCTGCGCGAAGGCTGAGTTTCTATCAACCTCTTCTGGTATGAAGAACGGTCCTTCTACTACGCGACCGAGAAATATGCGTCTGTTACCGCAATCGATCTTAACGTACTTGTTCCTGAAGACTTGGTCAGCCATCTCTTGAGTAATGAGGAATTCTGATATGAAATTCCTCATTGCGGGCGTGTCAAAGTGTACGTGACCTATTGGAATTGATTCTTTTTCAGATGACATTGTCTATCTTCTCCTCGTCATTCTTGCAACCGTCTCGAAACCCAAAGTATCAGGGCTTATCTTCGCCGTTTTAAACATAATCTTCTTTTGAAATTCTCCCTCAGAAAGCAACCCGTGACAGATGTTATCAGCATAGTCTATAAGCAGAGGGAAACCTCTCATCGGCTGATTCTTGGAGTCCTGCATAACAATAGCCACGGCATGATCAAATACTTCTTTATGCGCATGTATCAAATATGGTTTATAGCCAACGCGGAATATGCCGACCTCAATATTCTCGCCAAATGAATCTATGAACCATTGGAATTTTTCCTCATCGTCCCTGTTAAAATGAGCCCCCGACAGCCCTTTCTCATCATCACCGTACAGATAAAGCCTAAGCTCATCTTTCAGATCGGCGACGCGCATATATTCGCCGGCTCGGAGTATGTCCCCAGCGTTCTGAAGGTCGATTCTGCTAGTGTCCTCCACAATGGCAAAAATGTTCTTCGCCTCAATCAGCTTTTGACCTAGCCCCAAACATTCATCTAACGCGCGGTAGACCCCAAGGCCTGTCCTAAGCTCGTAGGGTAACAGTTCCCCGTGGACGAGCTTCCATTTTTCCGGCCTTTTCAACGCTAGCTGCCTTTCAGCATGAAGCATTACGGCTCTCAGTAGCATTGTCGAAATACGTCGGCTCTTCAGCAACTTGTCAAAGTGTTCATATGGCGTTGCAGCAGGTTCAGCGAATTCTCTTTCTGAGACATATAGAATCTTCTCCAGTCTGTTATTTTTGTAGGATGTCGCAACCACACCGATCCTGCAACGAGTTCCTGAGGCCATGGGATAACTGGAGATGGACCCGTCAACTGCGCACACGCCTCCACTGAAGAGCTCCTCTTCCGCCGTGGATAGTAATGATTCCCAAGCCTTCATCTCTTCTGGTCTCGGCCTAATCTTCTCTCGGATATCTGGATGCGTCAACAAGTCTTCTCTCAGCTTTCTCCTATACTCAATGGACTTTAGCAGATCCTTCTCCATCTTTTCATCGATATCAACTATGAAATTCTCGTATGTCTGCCAATTTGAGAAATCTGTAAGCGCTTTGAAGTCGAGCGCCTCTTGCGAGTTGCTTTCGGTCAAGGGATCACCAGACACTATGATAGGTTTCTCATTGCCCATATTCAAACATATGGTCCAACCGGGCCTAACCTAGAAGCAGCATCTAGGATGGGGATGAGGACTCGCAGAACCCAAATCGATATAACTGATTGAATAGAACATCTCTCTTGAGAAGCTGCCATGAAATCAAGCAAGTCAGCGCAAGTGATGCTTAATACACTTGTAGATCCATCGCCATTCATATCAGCAAAAAGGATCGATGGCTTAATCAAAATTCTGGAAACTCTTTCCAGCAATCTGCAAGAGACAAAGGTAAGGGTCATACTTCCCACCTACCTCTATCAAGAACTGTCGACAATTATGCACGAGAAGCATCCAAAACTAATGGCAGACATTTTGAAAGCCTGGATGCCACTTCTTCCACGCGACCTCTTAAAGACCACCGCTTATGGTCTGGCGGTCGATCCGTCTTATCTTCGCGAAGTGACGAGGCTCTTCGAATTGTTCCGACCGATCCCTGCTGAGGAATTCGCTTCAAACATAGATAAGTTGGGTGAGAAATCGATCGGCAGAGATGAACTCATTGATGAATTTGGGGAGATTGTAGGCAAGATCATTTTTGAGTTGATGGCGGTGTCTGACAGGCTCAGGGCAGTCATCATAGGTTTCACTGAAAGAACTGCAAATCTCATTTCCAAATACCGGGGAACGGTCGTGAAGACGCATTCTAAATTCAAACACAGTATCAAGAAGAATTCGGGCGTTCGTTGGGGGTTACGGATAACAGGCATCGTTCTATCGCTGGAATCTCTCTCATATTTCCAACAGTTGCTTCAAATGCCAGATCTTCCGGTAATCAAGGACGTTGGAGTCTTTCTCATTCTCGTTGCAAACGGATGAAAGGAAGCGAAGCTACAGCATTTCAATTTATCAGAATTACTTATCTAGACTATTCGGAAGGTCATACTCTAAGCGCTTTCTTCTCTTCTTCATCTAGATAGTGCATCTCAGCCAGTTTCCCTAGAAGCAGATCTTTTATCGTGGCTGATAGCGAAGGATCCATCCGATCTCTCTGCAAACGCTCCAGTATACGCCAGAGCTTGCTCGGGAGACTTATCGATCCAGCTTCAAACTGGTTCTTCTCAACCAATTGAGCGACCGGTCTCCCCGGCCTTCCAGCATCATTCCCCATCGCTATCAAACAATACTATTCTCCTCGACTTCATTAATATTCATCTCTAAGCCTTCTCAAGACTGCTTTTATAATTTCTATATAAGAGCTAGCATCAACGCTGTAGACGCATAGCGTTTGCGTGATGCCAGCGATTCGATCCCGGGCCTAGCGTATAGGAGGATCTTTTTCACGGCTGAGAATCGATTTGGAAACCCGTTCAGAGGTAGACGCAGAGCTCAGAAGCGGGATCCACTTCGAAAATTGAAGGAAGATGAGTTGGACCTGATCTTCAGCAATGCTTTCCTCGACCGAGAAAGGGCTGAGATAGTTAGCCTATCTGAATCGAGTTTGCTGGATGTGGACCGCGGCGAGGTCCTCCGGAACAGCCGGTACATCCGCATGTTCAACCTGTAGCGTCTTCAGCGCTCGCAGAGGTTTTCTTAGTTGAGTGAAACAGTAAGAAAGATCCATGCAGATCTTTTAGCCAAGATTCAGGCTGAGCCTGAGAAGAAATATCAGATTCTAATCCGATTCCCGAAGGAATGGTATGAGAAGGTCGGACAGTACACTTCAAAGGAATTCCTATTCGACTCGATCAAGGCGATCTTCAGTTTCTGGGACCGTCGCTTCGGCAACATCGTCTTCCTCGACTTCGTGAGAGCTGAAAACCTCGACCTATACTATGTGGTCCTCGAGATCAAGGGAAGGCTGATCCCTGCTCTAGAGAAGTTTCCGGACGTCGAATGGATCTCAGAGCAGATCGAATATCATGCCGTTATTCTCGAAGAAGAAGGCGTCCCAGGATCTCAAGCAGCCGTTTTCCCTCTGATTCATGAGACAGTTCCCTACCTCGGATTCAACAAGATCCATAAGGATCAGAAGTTCATCGAGAAAGGTTTAGGCCGTGATGGTCCTCCTCTTGGAATAGCGGACACCGGTGTCTCAACAGGAACCGGGGAGAGATGGATATGGCTCTACGAGAATCCAGAAGGCCTTCCATCTGGTAAACAGGGAAAGTACAGAGTTCTGGAAGCCAAAGACTTCACCTATCCTCCTTTAGGTCCAACTGACGATGTAGGACATGGATCACACATAGCGAATCAAGTTGCATCCGCTGGAAAGAAGTACTATGGAGCAGTTCCTCAAGGAAGACTCTACGTAGCCAAAGTTCTAGCCCAAGGATCCGGGCTGACAAGCTGGATAATCAAAGGAATAGACTGGCTCGTCGGCAAAGGCTGCAAAGTCATCAACCTCTCCCTAGGAAGCAACCAGAATACGGACGGCACAGATGAACTCTCAGTCGCCTGCGATAAAGCCTGTGACCTAGACGTCTACGTTTGCATCGCAATCGGCAACAACGGCGGTAAGAACCGACCCTACTGCGACGGAACAATCGGAACACCGGCATGCTCCAAGAAATGCGCAATCACCGGCGCCACATCAGGCGCGAAGAGCAAACCTGAGCAAACACAATATTGGTCCAGTAGGCCGCCGACGAAGGATGGCCGCAAATTCGAGCTAAAATATGTTGTCGCGCCGGGCCTCAAGATCGCCGGCTACGATTCGCGCATGAACGGGAAGAGCGGAACATCCTTCGCAGGGCCTTGGCATTCAGCTCTCGCATGGGTCCTACGCATAGTTCATCCAGACTGGATCAACGAGCAGGTTTGGCAGGCGATCAAGAACACCGCGATTCCACTCGGCTACAAGGATGCTTACGGCAAGGAGGAAGGATTCTGCTTGGAAGGCTACGGCCGCATAGATGCTTGGGCAGCCTACAACTATCAAGCTGAGCCTCAGCCTCCGCCGACTCCGCCAACTCCAGAGATCCTCGCGAAAATAGTCGTAACCGTGTATGCTGACGACCGACAAACATCGATCACTGAGACAGGACGCAAGATCAGAGTGGTTCAGGAGATTGAAGCTCAGGCATAAGTGGAATATTCTCGGTCTCCTGTTAAGCGGTCTCTTCCTAATGACTGGGCTCTACCAAATTGAGGTCATGTGGATTCAGATCTCGGAACAACACGGAATCCCTCAAGGCTGGATTAAAGACGGCTTCATGATGCCTTTCGGCTGGATTGTGCCCTGGTGGTTCGCCCGAGACGTTTGGTACAGCTTCATCATTCTCGGATGGCTGCTTGCGATAATTAGCCTCTGGTTCTGGGAAGATTGAACTTCGGTAAGTTAGCTTACGGGGTTTCCCTCCTAGCGATAGCTGTTCTCTCGATCCACTACTATCTACTCTGGTTGCCACTTCAGAAACCTACGCAAGACTTCTTCGGAGTATTTCTCAGCGATCTTCAACATCACTGGTATGAGGTTTGGGTTGTCAGCGCCGGCTCAACGATTATGAAGCCTTACGCGCTTCTAGCATTCTTTGCGCTTCCAGTGCTCTTCGTTGTCCAGAAATTCTTTCTGACCAAACGCGGAATATTTCTAGTCTGGACCGATCCTTGGTTTCTAATCTATACGGAAATCAGCATCATCCTCGCTCTACTCGTCGCCTTGGTGGGCCAGTATGAGAACTGGTATTGGGATCCTGTTCGAAACATCTCAGGGCAGTTTGATGATGCCAGCCATTTCCTCTCCGGTCATATGATTACCGTCATCCTTCTGAACATTGACTTCAAGGATCTCTTTCGTTTGGGCGGTCGCTGGGGCAGGATCGCTGAGGTCCTTTTCATCTGGACCATCATGGGTTTCGTAGCGATCTATTCGGAATGGAATGAGAGCGTTCACCCTGAGCGTTATTGGTCTGAATATTGGGATAGCCTCAAAGACATGAGTGAAGACTTTAAAGGCGCCTTGATCGCAACCGCAAACTACAATCTCATAGTTCCATTCGAGGAATGAAGAGATGTTTGAGATATTGATTCAACTGGCTGCAGGCGCATTCGGAGCCCTAGTCCGGCAGATCATCAGTAAAGCCGGAATCATTAAGCTGCCTCGAAGATTGGACGATGACTTGGATCTAGGCGTAGTGGGAGGCTGCATAGTCGGAGCTTTCTGCGGAATGCTCTGGGAACTGATCTTCCCGGGTTTAGCTGTTGCCGGATACGTTGCAGCCGGCGTCTCCGGCTATGTTGGAGCCGACTTCCTCGAGAACCTGTATCAGAAGGCGAAGAGCTGATGGCTGAGAACATAAGCGACCATGATCGCCTCATTCGTCTAGATGAGAAGGTGGATCATCTCATTGAAGAAGTCAAGAAGGTCTGTGGGGTCGTTGAAGACTATCCGTTGACTAAGAACAAGCTGAAGCAGCATCTCGACGACCATAAGGCTCAGCAGAGAAGACAGCTGACCTATCTCTCCGCCCTTGCCGGATCAATCTCAACCGTCCTCTACATTGTATTTCGATTGGCATCCGGCTCATGACTCGAATCTGCATCATCTGCGGCGAACCATTCGAGACTAAACGTCCAAGATGGATCTGCGGACCCTGCAAGATGAAGCTTTACGGCCACACATGAGATCTCGGAGAGAAAGACGACAACACTTGACCGAGAAGAAAACAGAGGCGAAGAGCCGTGGGAACAAGTCGGAGACGCTATTTTACGCGGCTTGAAAATAAATCAAGATTTCAAGATTCTGGGCATGGAGGGAGGCGTGAGGGTGCTGGTAGGCCTCGTAAGAAGAAGATGTCTCCGCCGGGAGATTCGTTGCTTCCTTTGAAGTCGAAGAGGAATTTCATTCGGGCTTTGGGGAAGATTATCGATATGGCTTATCGGGAGAAGATGAGTGCTCCTAAGGCTCGTCAAATCGCTGAGATGATCAAGATTCTCTTCGAGATTTGGGAGAATAAGACAGTCGCTCAGTTTAGGGAAGCCCTCAAGAAGATTGAGGAGACGATTGATGCTTCAGTCAACAAGACTGCTGGTCAAGCAGCTGCAGGAAGATCTGGAGCGGGTGGAGAGTCGTCTTCAACCGTTCGATCAGAATCTTCCCATTGACGATTCCTTAGTCAACAAGATTAAGGATGATCCTCTAGCTCTAGCGAAGTGTCAGTTCCCTCAGATGCATTGGGAGAACTGGCATCTAAGACTGATGGCGGACACCATTCTAAATGAGCTGAGAGCTCTCCTCCTCCTTCCCAGATTCGGCGGAAAGTCAACGCTCACAGGCACAATAATTCCAGCTTGGCTTATCGGAAAAGATCCGGAGAACGAGTCGATCTCATTCGTAACTCATACGCAGGGATATAGTGAAGCCTTCGTCCGCGCCACCAAAGACATCATCAACTATAATCCCTACTACCGTGCAGCCTTCGGGAAACTTGAGACCATCAAGTCCAGCCAGAATGAAGTCGTCTTAAAGAGGAAGATCGAGAAGAAGACTCCCAGCCTTTCAGGGCTCGGCGTCGGCTGCGCAACCCTTGGCCCCCATCCTCGAAGATGGATCATCGACGACGTAATAGACCGAAGGAAAAGCATCAGCGACGCTCAGACAAGAGATATCAAAGACTGGTTCAAGTATGAGCTTCTCCCAGCAGTCGGAAGAGACCAGTATGTTACCGTAGTGGGAACTAGATGGAGATTCAACGACCTCTACGGCGACATCATCAAAGAGGGAAAGTTCAAGGTCATTCACGTCGAAGCAATCGGTTCCGAGAAGACTCCGCTTGGGAAGAAGTATCTAGGGCAGAGCTACTGGCGTAAAGTCTGGCCTCTTGAAGCATTACTTGAGAAGAAGGCTGAGGTCGGCATTCATGCTTGGATGTCTCAGTATCAGAACGATCCCAGCCTCGAAGAGGGTGCAACCTTCAATCCGAAATGGCTCAAATACTATGGTCCCGGAGAGGAGGCGCAGCTCCCACCTCGAGAGAAACTCCGAATCTTTCAAGGCGTAGATCCTGCTATCGGCAAGAAGTCAACCGCCCACTACTTCGTGATCGTAACGATCGGGGTCTCCGAAGAAGGCAGCATCTATCTCCTCGACTATTATCGAGAACACTTGAATCCTGCAGCTCAGATTAAAGCCATTGAAAATCAAGCGACTGCTTGGAAACCTGAAGTCATCGGCATCGAATCAGTCGCCTACCAGGAAGCCCTTGTTCAATTCGTGAAGCCTCTGATGCTTCCAACTATAGGAGTTCCTCAGAGTCAAGATAAGATTCTACGGATCCAAGGACTCGCCCCTTACTTTGAGTCGGGCCGCGTCTACATCTCAAGGAGCCATGAGCAATTCATAATCGAGTACAGTCAGTTTCCAAGAGGAGAATCTGAAGTCGACGTGTTAGATGCTTTCGAGATGGCTTTGCGATGCGCCACTTCCCGTGAGCGAGGTGGAGGGAGACTTCCAGCTGAACCTGTTTCTCGAGCACCTCCATGGCAGCCTCCTGGTGAAGAGATACCTTCAGTCAATTGGAGAGAATGGGTTGAACATCCTGAGAGGGATCCGGGTTTAAGATGAGCAAGCTTCCAGATCGTGTCCTCAGAAGATTTGGGCTTCAACGCTACCAGAAACCCGAGATCAAGAAGGTGAAGCCTGAAGAGATAGAGAAGGAACTCGGACTCTTCAAGAGCCCTTGGATGATAGGACTTGAAGAATATAATCCGGATGAGGTTGGGCTCAGCAAATATAAAGAGATGATTAAAGACGCTCAAGTGAAAGCTGGCTTAGACCTCATCGAGATGGCTATCCTCTCCAAGCCTTGGCATATCTATCATCCAGATCCCGAAGTAGCCAAGTGGGCTGAACAAGTCCTTGAGAATCTGAAAGATCCAGACTTCACTCAAGTTCTCCATGAGATGCTTTCAGCCATCTGGGCCGGCTTCAGCGTCACTGAGGTAGTGTGGGGTTACGATAAAGCGAATCAGAAAGTCATCATTCGCCCTCGAACAGGATTGAAAGTCCTAGATCCTGAAACCATCACTTTCTCAACTTCGCCGAAAGGCCGTCTCGAAGAGATTAAGCAGACGATGGGTGCAGAACCCATCACACTCGACTTGAATCGAACCTTCATCTGGAGTTTCCGAAAGAAGTTCGGCAACTACTACGGGGAATCTATTCTCCGACCTGTCTATACCAACTGGTATGCGAAAAGATGGTTGATGGGTTTCTCCAACATCTACATGGAGCAGTTCGGTTCCCCGATCTACGTTGGCACAGTGAAAGAGCCGGGTGACATAGATGCGATGGAGAAGACTTTGAAAGGGCTACGGGTCTCCGGAGTCGCAGTTCTCCTTGAAGGCTGGAAGATCGACGTTCTAGAGGCTAAGTCTCGAGGAGACGTTCCATTCCTCGATTACATCAGATATCAAGACGAAATGATAATGCGTCGCCTGCTGATCGGCAGCCTAGTCCTGACGAAAGAACGGGGAGGAGCTTTAGCATTAGGCCAAGTCCACTTCGACGTCTTCCTAATGAGTATCGAGGCGATGAGAGAAGACCTAGTCAGCCTCATCAACGCCATCATCAATAAACTCATCTCCTTCAACTTTGAGACTGAAGCTCCAGCTCGATTCGCATTCGAACCCCTCACTGAAGAAGATCTTGAACGACTCTCAACCGTCTTCACATCTCTAATTGAGGCTGAAGTCATAGCGCCAGATGAATCTTGGATTAGAGAGCGCCTAGGTTTCCCAGCTAAACCTACGCCGGAAGAGATAGCGACTGAGAAGCAGCCTCTGACATC
>Ga0315314_1001022_pt1 | contig 26692 bp, 21 predicted proteins | sample TDP9_MG_FD_203631 | JGI IMG/M metagenome (GOLD analysis project Ga0315314, IMG submission 203631) | Freshwater sediment microbial communities from Lake Towuti, South Sulawesi, Indonesia - TDP9 | ecosystem: Environmental > Aquatic > Freshwater > Lake > Sediment | place: Indonesia: South Sulawesi... | reverse complement strand
GAAAGCCGGATTCAGAGCGACACCTCCAGTGATACAGATAGGAGTCGCAACGCCAACGCGTTTCGACAGCGTTGCGACCTTCGCTGCCATCGCCGCGTGGATTCCTGCTGCAATGTCTTTTGGACTCACTCCGGCGCCAATTCGTCCGACAACCTCACTCTCGGCAAAGACTGTGCAGGTACTGCTGATGGTACAGGGCGAATTGGACTGCAGAGCGAGCGGCCCTAACTCGTCAATGGAGACGTCGAGAACCCGAGCCATGACCTCAAGGAATCTACCAGTGCCTGCACTGCATTTATCGTTGAGCTCGAAGTCTGTCGGTCGCCCATTCTCACCTATGCGGATGACCTTTGAATCTTGGCCGCCAACATCGACAACGAGGCGAATCTCACGATTCAGATGATGCACGCCGATGCTGTGACACGTAATCTCAGTCACTGATTCCGCGAAGTCAATGAGAGACCGACCGTACCCCGTGCTGATTGTGGGGATTCCTGCGATGTCTTGCCCAGATTCCCTGCCAAGCTCTCGAAGACATCTCAGAGCTGCTTCAGTTCCAGAAGCTCCAGTGGGCACGATGTGGAAGGCCAGCATGCTCCCTTTGATATCGACAATTGCGGCCTTTGTGGTCGTCGAGCCCACATCGAGTCCGATTCCGAGTCCCCGTCCCGACAGAGGTTCACCTCCTTCTACTCCAACATCTCCAGCAGTGCATCAATGCGTGTCTGAATTTGAGCTTCATTGAACAGGCGGTTGTCCACCATGTCGCCCTCGATCACCACGCCAGGCACTCCAGTCTCCTGTGTAACAAGTTCCTTGGAAACCAGCTGTCCCAGCGAATACCTCTTGCAGGACCTGACTGAGAACATGATGAATCCGTCGAGGTCGTAGTTCTTGATGAGCTGAGTCATCTTATCGACTTTTGCTTGGAGACCTCTGTTCAGGTACACATTGCTGTAGATTCTGGCCGCGCTGTGGAAGAGGTCTTCACCCCCGAGTGAACCAGTCCAAGCATGAGTGTACGTGTCGGCAGGGAACACGACGCCCCGTCTTGCCAGCCCATTGAAGAACTTGAAGATGCTGAACCATGGGGGTATGTTGTCCCAAAGTAGCCTGATCCTCTCTTCCCTTATTGCCCCAATACCTTGGGAAACGCGTTCCCGCACTTCGTCGTAGAGCGCCTGATAGAACTCTATGATGTGATCAGCCCCTCTCATCGTGACTATTGGAGCCATGGTTGTGAACCTGTCGGCGCAGTTCAGAGGGCTCGGCTTACTCTTGCAGGCCTCAAGCGATTTAGTCCAGAGACCAATGGCCTTGTTCGAGTTCCTTGCGACTTCTCTCAGTCGCTCCTCTTCAAGTGTGACTCGGAATGTGTTCGACAGGAACTTGACGAGCCGCTCGATCCCTTTGCCTACGTAGGCTAGGTGGTGTCGCTGTTGCTCTCCTTCGATTGGCGGAGTGTCCAGTAGGAAGACCGGTGCGCCAGTCATCTGTGAGATCGCGTCATACCAGCGCAGAACCGTACCGCATATGTTGTTGCAGGCAAGCAGCGCCTGGGGTTTGGGAAGCCCTTCCAACGGACTCTCCTCAGGTTTGCTCGTTGAGCCGATGCTCGAACGTGCATAGGAGCAGAGTTCTTGAGAGTACCCCAAGTCTTCGGCAAACCCACAAACTGCTGGACCGACCTTTTGCGAACCAACCACTGCACCGTACTGCTCTGGATAAGTGGCGGTTATGCCCATGGCCACTGGGACTTCAACCGGGAATCCAGATGTAACCCACGCGAGACGGCCCTCCTCACTTGCCGCTTGACCTTCAAGGACGTACCGAAACAGTATTTGCTGGAGAAGGTTCTGGATGTTAAGAGGCCTGTACGCCTTCTCTTCTTTCCCAGAGCTCTTCTCGGTCATCTCAACCCGGACCTCCCTCGAGCGTTTCAACAAATGACTGAATTCTACCCTCGAGCCTAGCTCGATCAGAGAGTTCAGGATCCATCGGCAATCGCACGGAACGCACACCAACTTCAGACGCTGCATTGACAAGAGACGGAGCCTCAAACTCATCCGGGTCACAGAATGACTGCTCGCAGATCACCAGTCCGTCGATGCGCAGTCTTGACAGAAGCTGCTTGAGGAATTCAAGCCTCTTCGGCAGTCCTTCCTGCGTCGGCTCAGATGGCGCGCCAAGAATGGATCTCGCAATGGCGAGAAACACACCGCCCTGCAAAGCCGCGGCGGGCGTAAAGACTGTCTTGAACCCGCAGCTAAGCAGGTCCAGCACAACTAGCTCGCCTCTATTTCTTGCTGAATTCTTGAACAATGAGGCAATTGCCTCCGGCTCCGTCATGCCGCCAGTGACTAGTATCCTCGGAATCTTCGATTCAACAGAAATCTCGATGCTGCTCAATGTTCCACTCAACAACGAGTCTCGCACTGACTTTGCAGCTGTCAGCTGGCCTGTTTCACTCAGTTTCTGCGAGGCGACTCTAGCGGACTTGCTGATCCGGTCAAGTGCACCAGTGTTTGGAATTGTCAAAAACTCCCTCACCATACGCGCGAGCTCAGAATACGAAATGAGACTTGGGTCTAGAATTCGACATGAGTAGATCATCTGTGCGGCATCTCTGAAGGAGTTGACGAGAGACACTGCTGTCTGTAGCTTTTCTTTGGAGAGAGGAGCGACGTACGTGTCCTTCAGTGATTCGCTGAGGATTCGAAGTTCTTCTGCCAAGAAGTGAATCGAGTCTTCATCGAACTTGGCTGCTGGATATGTCAGTCTGAAGATCCTGTCTTCCGGGAAACGACGACGCCAAACATCTGCCACATTCTGCAATGAGTCACACGCATTGCCGGCGAAAAGTAGCCCGCTGAGATAGGACAGACCTCCGTTTGAACGCTGACTGAACAAGTTCCTTGTTAGCGAGCATGAGAAGGTCTGGAGGCTTGCCTCAAATCCGCCCCGGACATTCGGGTCGGCCCATACTAGTGACGGAATGAGTCCATGGCCTAAAAGAAGCTCAAGAGGAGTGTGTGGGTATACGTAACCGAGTATTCTCTCTCCGCGCGCCGAAAGCTCCCTCAGACGTTGTTCTGAGTTCTCGATAATGTCCCCGTGGTCTGACCGCAACCCTCGTGATTCAACATGTGGCAGCTCGGATCACGCAACGGTCAACGTCCCAGACCCAGTATCTTATTCCTTGTGCTTGAGATAGGCAGGAGATATCGAGAAGTCTTGCGGGTGATTTCCGGTGTGTAGAAGCAATTATCAACGAGCACTGCACTATCATTAGAGACGCCCAGGATTCTTGCCTGACTGGCGTGTTGGTCAGGCCGAAGACAAGGTTGTTGGAGAACGAACATGAACGACTATGTTTGGCATATGCACAAGTGGCCAGCGGATGTTCCAAAGACGCTCGAATATCCGACAGAGCCACTCTTTGCAATGCTTGACCGGTCTGCCGAGCAGAGTGGCCACTTACCCTACACCGTATGGGAAGGGCAATCGCGGACGTACTCACAGGTCAGGGATCACGCGAACCGAATCGCGAACTTCTTGGCGAGTCGTGGGATAGGAAAGGGCGATAGAGTCGCCATCTTTCTGCCAAATGTGCCGCACTTTCCTCCAGTTCTGTTTGGTTCGCTGAAGACCGGAGCGATTGTGGTTACATGCAATCCGATGTACAAGTCAGGTGAGCTCAAGTTCCAGCTCAGAGACTCGGGCGCAATTGCGGTGTTCGTGCTGGATCACCCCGCGTTCACTCCGACATGCTATGAGGCCATCAAAGACACAGATGTCAAGACCGTGATCGTTTGCAGTGTAAAGAGCTTCCTCCCTAAAGCCAAGGCTGTACTTGGAGGCCTTCTCGGAAAGATCCCGAAGAGCCCTTACTACCACAAGGACATGACCTTCTTCTATCATGACATTGTTGCCAAACATGAACCGGTTGCGCCCAAGGTGGATATCGATCCCGAAGACACCGCAATGATACTGTACACTGGAGGAACGACGGGCACACCGAAAGGAGCAGCACTAAGCCACAAGAACTTCGTGTCCAATGTCCACCAGATCTATGAGTGGGTGAATCTGTCCCCAGAGGACATAGACGCGCCCAGGAAGGTCGAATATGGGAAAGAGGTCTTTGTCGGCGCGCTGCCGTGGTATCACAGTTATGGCTTGACCCTAACATTATTCATCAGCACAAACTTCGCCTGCCAGTTGGTCTGCGTTCCCGATCCGAGAGCTGGCAAGCCGCCGATGACAGACCTGTTGAAGACGCTGGAGAAATCTAGGGGAACGATACTCAATTGCGTGCCGGCTCTCTATGCAGCCGTAGTGAACCACCCTAATGTGAAGAACTACAACCTCAGATCTGTGAAGATCTGCAGTTCCGGAGCAGCACCGCTCCCGCCGGAGCTTGCGAAGAGATTCGAGGATGTGACTGGCGCTATTCTTTTTGAGGGATACGGTTTGACAGAGACAGGCCCAGTCACTCACATCAACCCCACGAGCAAGAGATACCGCAAGTTCGGCTCGATCGGAATGCCGATCTCGGACACGATAGCCAAGATTCTAGATGTTGAGACTGGCACCAAGGAGATGCCGACCAGAGAAATCGGCGAAATTGCGGTGCACGGTCCGCAAGTGATGGTAGGTTACTGGAACAAGCCGGTCGAAACGAAGAACGTGATGAGAGACATTGACGGCAAACGCTTCTTCCTCACCGGGGACATTGGATACATGGACGAGGAGGGCTACTTCGTTGTATCAGACCGGAAGAAGCAGATGATAAACGTCGGCGGCCTGAAGGCGTATCCTCGCGAAATCGAGGACATGTTCTACGAGCATCCGAAAGTGAAAATGGTCGCCGCGATCGGAGTCCCACGGGAGGATGAACCAAGCAACGAGTTCGTCAAGGCATTCATCGTTCTGAAAGATGGGGTGAAGGCAACACCTCAGGAGTTCATCGACTGGGCGCGGGACAGAATGGCCGGCTACAAGAGACCGAAGGAAGTCGAATTCAGAGAATCACTGCCACTCAGTCAAGTAGGCAAGGTACTCCACAGAGTCCTCAGAGAAGAGGAACTGAAGAAAAGACAGACCAATCGGGAACGACAATAGCAACACTGGGAGACTCGCGAGTTCTCTAGCTGGATGATTGCCAGATTCGAGAGCAGCCGAAGGAGTTGGCGGGCCCGCGGGGAACCGTAACATTATTGTCGTCAGAAATGGGCCGCCAATCCTCAGATTTCTGGTTCGAATCCTGTTCTGGCGGCCTTGGCCCTCGCAATGATCGGGTCGATGGTTGCACCCGATGAAACTGGTCTGAATACTAGACAACTAAAATGCAAGGAGAACAATCTGCAAGGAGAGGTCTATGAGAAGAATATTCTTATTCATGATGGTCAGTCTCGACGGATATTTCGAGGGGCCAAACCACGATCTTTCATGGCATAACGCCAAGAACGAAGAATTCCAGCGGCTAGTAGCTGAGCACAATGTAGAATCTGACGCCATTCTCTTGGGGCACACCACCTATGATCTCATGGCTAGTTTTTGGCCGACACCGGAGGCCTTGCGCGTGGATCCGGAAACGGCGAAGTTCATGAATGAGACGCCGAAATTCGTCGTTTCGCACAAGCCATTCGAGCCGGGTTGGAACAACGTCTCGGTCATACATGGCGATGTGATCGGACAAATCAAGGCGCTCAAAGAAGAACCTGGCAAAGACATTGCGCTTCTTGGAAGCAACATGCTGTGCGTGAGTCTCATGGAAGCAGGACTGGTGGACGAGTTCCGCATTATGGTCAACCCTGTCGCAATCGGTATAGGCACACCACTTTTTGCTGGATTGAAGAAGGACACAAACTTCAGACTTGATTCCGTTCGAAAATTCAAGTCAGGCAATGTTCTACTCTATTATCGACCGAAAGGGCTCGAAAGTTAGTAGAACAATTGCCACAACAATCGTCGAGACCGTCTGCTTGTCTCTTCCTGCGGTCGTGGGTCCTTCGACATCGCCATTGATTCTCTCCATACTTGTGCCAGAACCAAAGAACAACGGTACCGATTCTAGCGACAAGAATGTGGCGGGCCCGCGGGGATGCGAGCCGTCGTTATCCGGGGTTCGCTCCCTATCTAAACCCGCGATCCAAGCCTCAGCGATCTTTCCACGGTCTCTCAGTGTCCCTGCCGCCACCCCTTAAAGTAAAAACAAGGGCGGTGTACACCCTACGTCTGTCCACACGCTATGTTCGAGTCCCCGGCCACCTAGGCTCTCTTGTTGCCGGATTCTCATCTTCACCCCAGGTCGAACCCCGCACTCGCCCAACCAGACTTCCAGCCCACACTTCCATTCACGACACGAAGATCGGACGAATTCTCTTCGCACGCAAATCAGCCTTCTTCAAGAAACTGAGCAAAAGTCACCTAACCGTATAGAGACAGTGACTCTCTAGGACGATTCTCTATGATCACGTGCTCTCTCGGCTCCGGCACAGAGGAGGAGAGAGGGGTTGGGAGGGCAACTCTTGTCTTTCCACGAAAGGTGGCCGGCCGGCGCAGACCCACAACATTCTTGTCGTCAGAACGAGTTCGCCAATCGGTGGTATGCAGCGGGCTTGATTCATACCGGTTCCACTAGAAAACACCGAATACCAATTGCCATCCCGGTCTACGAAGCGTAGGCGCACACTCATTCGCTGAGGAATCGCTAATAGGCAGATACCACAAACAATCGTGCCATGAGCAAGGCGAAGATCGACCAGGGGAAGTTCACCGTCGTTCTTCGAAAAGAGAAGGAGGGCGGTTACTCCGTTCAATGTCTTGAGCTACCAGGCGCGATCAGCGAGGGGGACACCAAGGGCGAAGCTCTAAGGAACATCAGAGAGGCTGTCCAAGGCTACTTGGAGGCGTTCCCTGAAGAAGCAGAGCGTCTCAAGCTTAGGAAAGAAGTGGTGGAGATTACCCTCTAGAAAGCTCCCTCACCTTGGATGGAGGAAGGTCATCAAGGCGCTTAACAAGAAGGGTTTCTCTGTCATCCACCAACGTGGCAGCCACGTCTTTCTAACCGACCAAGATCGAAAGCACAAGGTAACCGTGCCAAGGCATGACCCCATAAAGACAGGCACCTTGCTATCCATAATTGAACAGGCAGGATTGACGAGAGACGAATTCATTGACCTGCTTGATTAGGTCGCTACATGTCCGAACCGTCCCCGCGACATTCTCTTGCAAGAAGCGATTCAAGTAGACATTGACCGGGTGCGCCTTGCGGTCCACGAGCAGATGCAATCAGAGTTGTTTCTCGTACTCCTGTTTTGCCTTCTCCACGGCCTCTAGGCATGCTAGGAACTTTCCCGCTGACTCACCGTATACCGGATGTGTAGTATCGAGGCCTTGGTAAATGTGCGTTACTTTTGCCGACAAGGGGATGTGGTCTGCAGCAGCTAAGTCTTGATTCCTCGTGTTCTCGCATCCGCCTCAAGAGCGGAAGGCGACCGTGTCAGCTGGATATAGACGTTCTCATGCTCGCGTGGGCCACTCAGTGTCCTCACGGATGGCTGTGCGGCTGAATCAACAAGCCTTTAAGCGCGAGCCTTGAGCAGCTGCGGAAGGTTGGGAGACGAATTGGCAATCGTAGGTTACGAATGGCTCATCGTCTTGGCTATCATAGTGGCACTGTTCGTGTGGGGTCCACAGAAACTACCAGAATTCGCCAAGTCAATAGGGTTGGCGCGTAAGGAGATCGAGAACGCATACAAGGAGGCCTCAAACCCTACGGCGTCACCGCCTGAGACTGATCCGCTCATCGATACCGCGAAGAGACTTGGCATCGCGACCGAGGGTAGGACTAGAGCGCAAATATCAGACGATATTGTGGGAAAGGCGAAAGCGGCGGAAAAGCCAGACGATATTGTGGCAAAAGCGAAAGCAGCTGAAAAGCCGGCCTGACTGTAGCAGGATCCAAGTGGGCTGCGTCTCTTTCACTTTGTGGGTGAAGGAAGAACAATCTCCATTGATGGAGACTACTTCAATCAGCGTCTAGATGACAAAGAAGCGGGGGTCAACTGAGATCGGCACCAGTCCTGAAGAAAAAGTCATGCCTTTCTGGGCTCACGTGAGTGAGCTTGCGAGTCGACTTAAGGTCGTTATCGTCGCCCTCTTGATAACGTGCTCTGTAACTTGGCTCCCAATGGACTCTAGAGGTCTACTGGATCCAATAAGACATTATCAACCAATAATGTCCGTGATCATGCAAAGAATCAGACATGACTTTCTTCCCAGCGAAGCCACGCTGATAGCCGGAGGGCTTGTAGATACAATCTTCGTGTACATGTACCTTTCAGTATTGATCGGCGTAGTACTAGCGTATCCGATCATTGCGTATGAAGTGTATGCGTACATTAGGCCGGCCCTCTATCCTCACGAAAGAAAGCATGTCTCGGGATATATGACAGCGTTTGTCGGACTCTTCGTGTTCGGCCTTGTAATGGCGTACTTTCTGATAATCCCGATTACTTTCAGGATTCTCGTCTGGTTCATTGAATCCGGAGGCGCCGTTCCATTGATCAACATAAAGGACTTTTACAACTGGACTTTGACGCTGTTGCTGGCGTCGGGCCTCTTCTACACGATACCTGTCTTCGTCGTGATGCTGGTGCAGTTCCGTATCCTGCCGTTAGGATCCATTTCTGGATGGAAAAGAAAGATAACCGCGTATGCTCTCCTGCTGATAGTGCTCACGATTATCACGCCTGACCCGACACCGATAACCGCTTCTATCATACTGGTACCATTCATCCTAGTTTTTGAGGCGTCACTTCTGGTCGCAAAGAGAATTGACAAGGGACACAAAGAAGAGACAAGTCAAACCTACGCAGTTCCAGTTGCTCAGCCTGCTACGTCAAAGTGTAGATTCTGCGGCGGCTCTATGAGTCCGCAGTCACCGTTCTGTACAGTATGCGGGAAATCGCAAGTCTAGCCAACAGGTCCTCATTCACTAGAGCAAAGGCACCAGCCCCGTTCATGCCAAGTCAAGCCTTCGCCAGAATCGTCGCCAAGCATCTCTCCAAGGTCCATGATGACGCTATGCGTACGGCTACTGCAGCTAAGATGACGCAGGGATCGAGTGCGGAAAGGTATTTTGTGATAACTGCCGAAGAGCCGAGCTCTGATTTCTCTAATCAACAGCCACAGCAAGACCTAAGTGTACTGAGAATAGTCCACGCTTCCGCTTGGGCGGTGTGAATAGGTCGTGGGAAGACAGCGCTTTGTCGTTGGTGCGCTAGGGATCATTGTAGGAGTGTTCGCTTACCAATACGGACTCTTCTTGACCTTGGATCACTCGGAGGAATCTCTCGTCGGACTGGGCTTGCCCAGCTTGAGCACGATTCTACTTCCTTTCTTCGGATCAACTTTGGCCGCAGGAGCAATATTACAGCTAGTTGGGAGCATAGTCGCAATCGCAGGGTTCCTATTATGCATCTCATGGATTGGAAGTCAGAGACCTAGGCTAGTCCCGGTCGCATCTGTGAAGCCACCTGCGCCGTCGTTGATGCAAATGTTCGATACGCGGCCTAATTGCAAGTTCTGCGGTGCCGTCATGGAATCTGGCACGGCATTTTGCCCCAGCTGCCAGCGTTCACAAGCCTAGCGTCGAATGTGGTCGCATGACTCCAGAGAGTAGATGGTTTCAGGCAGACCTGTCGCAGGCCAGTTGAGACGGTTTCATCTCTCTGTGTTCGCTGCCTCAATTGGTATCGCATACATCTAGTTCATACCTGCCTTTGCTGAGCGATTTGCCCTAGCTATTTGGATTTGAGCTTGATCCGTACAGTCGGTCTCCTGGTGCGCTCACACAAACTAGCCCAAACGACGAGGGATGACGGTTCAAATTCGGTCGCCCGCAACAAGGTACCCACACCTATGAGAACTTGTTCACATTTGGATTGCCTGGATGCGAGTTAAGCATGATCCAGCGAAGCCAGCCTGAACCCTCCTTGGTTATGGATCCATGTCGCCTATACTTGCCTGAGATTGAGACGGATGGAACCAGTCCAGCGTAGCTGCATAGCTTCTCTCCAAAACGTAATAAACCAACTTGGGATCGCCATGCAAAACTCTTGGGCTCGGTTCTTAGCCATTTTGAAAGCTTGAGCGGAAGAGACCCTCACCGCTTCCAATACAGCTGGATCTTTCCGATCATGGACCGCCATGATGTCGCTCGCATGACCGATGCCTGCTATCCTGATGAGTTTGTCGCTGTGTTCCTTCGCCTTGTCGCTGGCACAGAGAAGCACTGAGACTGCGCCATCGGTGACCGGACAACAGTCGTACATGCGTAGAGGATCTGCTATGACGATCAAGAACAAGAACGAAAAGCCACGCAACAGAGGCTACCGAGGCCAAGAGAGGAAGACCGAGGGCGTAGAAGATTACGGGCGGCCGGAACCTCGAGTCCGATACCTATCACAGACATCACGCTAATGAGGTTGGTCGTTCTAGTGGTTTCTGGTATGTCTCTGATGCAGAAGAAGATGTTCACCATATTCCCGGGACAAGGCGGTATCTGACTTTCTGGGTATACTCACTATAGCCTTCGAGCTGCCGGTTCAAGATCTTTTCTTCGTTGCGGATCCTCGCGACAATGAGAACGACAAGTAGCACGTTCGGTATCATTCCCCAGTAGGAGCCCAGCGCCAACGGACTGAATCCCCACATGAGCAAGGCGCCCGAGTACATTGGATGCCGCACTACGGCGTACGGACCGGTGGTGACAACCTTCTGTTTCCGCTCCACTTCGACGATTCGTGACGCGTATCGATTCTCTCTTAGCACAAGCACAAACACCATGTATCCTGCAAGTACGATCACATCCGCTGTGACTATGACTTCCAACGGGACTGATGACCATCCGAAGCGCTTGTCAAAACCTGGGATCAATAACGCGATGACGAAGAACAGGATTGAGAGTTTGATGATGAGTTTCTGCTCTGTTTCTTTCTCTCTCATTCTCATCCTACGTTCCAGAAGTTCAGGATCTCTTCCAATCAAGTAGGTCAATACGAAAATCATTGGGATTATCAGTATTGCCAGGTATGCCCAAGCCTGCCAATAGTCGAATGTTCCAGCTGGCAGGAAGAGCATCGCCCCCAATGCGGCAATGAACAACACGATCCGAACCAAGACGGTCCTCACCAGTTTGGCTGGATGGTTGCTCGAATCGAGCCGACTACTGTTCATCGAGTATCACGACGGTTGGAATTGCTGGAGCGATTTAGGTACTATGCATGGCTCTCGTCTCCTTGTGATGTGATGAGAGGACGGGGTTCTGCTGTTGGAGCTAGTTGAAAGGTGCGGGCTGTTGCAGGTCGATACGTCTACGAGGTTGGCAGTGGACCAAGAACCTCGTTGGCGAATCCGGCGCTATCTCGAAGATAGGAACTTGTGCGATAGCATCCAGAAGCCTATTCCAGGTACGTACGCGGTAGGGTTTGTTGGGTCGGGTAGGGTTTCTTGGGTAGTCAATCCTATGGGAACGGACCCGTATCGACCCGGCTGCGATAGGAGGCGATGAAGCATGAAGGAGCGGAAAGGATTGGCCCGTACTCGCGATTTTGTCGAACCTGCCGCGTCGTCGCATGCGTCTTCCCGTTCTTCTGTGCTATCTCTCTCAGCTCACGTGGAAAGGAGCAGTCTTAGGGAACGATGGCGATGTTGAAAATGCTCATCAAATGGATTATTCGGAGAGCAGCGTGGGCAGCCACGAAGAGAACCCTAACGCAGGTATTGCCATCGAGATGTAGACAGGAAGGTATGCCGGAACACGGGCGCTTCACTCACAAAGAAATCCACCAGATAATATCTCAGGCAGATGTGAATGTGAAAGAGTTGATGCCCTACTTCACTGATCTTGACAATGTGGGGAACTATCAAAATGCGTATGCTGGATTGTTGATTCTGGCCATCTACAGGGCTTTGCTGAAACAGAATGTAGCTCGTGACTATGCTGTAGACTTGGTTGGGGACATGCAATGGCAAGCGGTTCTGAATGCGAAAGGTCTGATTCCGATAATTGATCCGCTGAGGAAGACGCTGCTTAGACTAGTAGCGAAAGATTCGACGGCATATCTGGAAAAACGTCTCAAAGGCGCGATGAGGTATCCCTACAGCAAGCCCGGGTACAAAATAGACTTCTACAAAGAAGGGAACGTGTATTGCATGGACATCTACTCATGCCCGGTTCATGATTTCTACAGGCAATTCAAAGAAGAGGAGATGACTTTGTTCAGAAGAACCCATTGCACCTTCGACTATACAGCAGCTGAACATCTTGTTGAAGGCGGCAAATATCAAAGAAAACACACTCTATCCGATGGCGATGAAGTGTGCGACATGAGATGGTTCATCGACAAGCAAGTGTCAATCTGAGAAGTCAAAGCCTAGTTGGCATAGGGAGAAACGGCCGGAACTCGGGAAACGCAAGCATTGAGTGTGGCGGACCGGGCGTGATCTGAACCCGCGGAATCTCCGTCAAGCCTATCGTATGAGAAAAAGGCACTCGGACAAAGTTTGTGGCGGGCCCGATGGGACCCGCAACAATTTGTTGCTGAAAATGGATTCAAAATCAGACGAGCTTCGAATCATGGAGGGTTCGAACCCACCAGTTCATCGTGGCACTGGATAAGGTGGATTCAGCGCAGCAGAAAGTTTGCCTCGCTGACACTTTGCGTACGTCACGAGGTCCGGTGAGTTCAGTGGAGTGCGGGGGAGATTCGCGCACCGGTCTACCGGTACCGATTACCCCATAGGTGACCTGAATATTGTATCAGGTACAAGAGAAGGCTCATTGAAAGCTTGAGGGACATGGCTTGAAAGCCTCTCCGGAAGACGATCACTTAGTCTTCAGGCGAGTACTAGTGGCTGTGGACGGATCGCCGAATTCTGCTAGGGCAGCCAGAGTCGCCGTAACGATGGCGAAGAAGTACGAGGCAGAGCTGCATGTGTTGCATGTGATTCCGCAACCCCCGTACATGTTGACCCCTGACTCCTTGGAAGACTACTATCGAGACACCAAAAAGGCGGCAGAAAGGTGGGTGGACGAAGTCGTCTCGCTTGGCAACAGTCAAGGATTGAAAGTGAAGGGAATGATCCTTGAACATGCACCCTCAGTTGTGGAATTCATATCAGACTATGCTGCTAAGAATGAGGTTGACTTGGTCGTCGTTGGAACCAGAGGCCTTGGCGGCTTCAAGAAGCTGGTCATCGGAAGCACGTCGGCAGGAACCGTGAGTCATGCACCCTGCAGTGTACTAGTAGTCAGATAAGACCGGTCTCAAAAAACTGCCAAGCCTGGAATATGACATGCGGGGAAATGCGTGACCTAGTGGCAACGCAAGACGGAAATACTGGATCCCGTTGACCAGTCGGCCGCTTGGTTTGGTCTACGAATCTTGTTTGAGAACATATTGGCATCGTACGGGTATGTGGGCGTCTTTCTAGTCAGTCTAGCTGTCAATCTGCTTCCCTTCACGTCGCCGTCGAACATGGTCCTGGCAGGGGCGGCGGCGTTTCTGTTGCCGGCGATGAACCCATTGCTTGTCGGTTTATCAGTGGCCCTTGCCGCTTCGGTTGCGAAGACCGGCCACTACTATGTTGCATCCTACCTGGGATCGAAGGCTCGTAACAAAACCGAGAAGCTGGAGTCGTACGGAAGAAGACTTGGGAGATGGGGTGCGCTCGCAGCCTTTGTCGCTGCGGCAACCCCGATCCCTGATGATCCTATAGTCATTCCACTCGGTCTGACGCGGTACTCACCAATCAAGTTCTTCGTGGCGTACTTTCTAGGGAAGAGTCTCATCTCGGCTGCTGGCGCGTATCTCGGCCAACGTGCGGCTCTAACGTTCGAGAATCTTCTGTCGGCAAACGAGCACATTCTCTTTAGCGCGGTCTTGTCAACAGTTCTGGTTGTAGTTTTGGTCAAAGTAGATCTCTCAGCTATTGCCATCAAACTCGGCAGAGCAGTCAGGAAAAGCTAATGCACGACACAGCGCGTGAGCATGAAGTTGAATTAGGGGCGCGTAATGGGCCCGGGCCCCAAACTGCTGCGCCAGTCACTTGCGTGGTCGGCTGCTCTCCCTCTGCATTCTTCGCAGACTGAGTCATATCCTAGTCTGTGGACGACCCTTCGTGGGATCCACTCATTCCTATTCACGATTCCGTTTGATTCTTAAGAGTGGGCTTCGTGGCAACTGTCAACACAAGCGGGTGGGATCACTGTCAGGAAAACCCTCTCTCATAGATTGCTGGTCATACTGGTGTTGTTGGTTGTTCTCTTCGGATCGGTGGCTCTGTACTATAATGTGGCACTCGGGGCCGAAACAGCGAAGGTCACTGCGCTCCAGCAAGCTACAGCTGAACTACAACGTAGGAACAGTCAACTGGAAGAGCGTCTATCATCTCTGGACCAATCTACGCCAAATGCCTCTGTCCTGGGATTCAATCCTGTGGAGGTCTACGAGAGTACTAACCGGAGCGTAGTCACAATTCAAGGCTCCAAGATCGCAGCCGTTCTAACGCTTTTCGGACCGCAGCAGAGCATCGAGAGCGTAATCGGATCAGGCTTTGTCATAGACTACGCCAACCTTCACTATGTTCTAACGAACTTCCATGTCATCGATGGCATAGTGAATGCCACAGTGACATTTAGAGACGGGGACGCATACCCAGTCACGGTCATCGGTTCGGATGCGCTGAGTGATCTCGCAGTAGTTTCGATAGATGCTCCACTAAGCGATCTCTACTCCCTTGACCTCTCTTCATCAGCATCACTGAGGGTAGGAGTACCTGTTGTCGCCATTGGCAATCCCTTTGGGCTCTCAGGTTCGATATCTTTCGGTATCATAAGTCAGCTGGGCAGAACGATCCAATACCAGTCCGCGTCAGGAAATTATGCGATTGCAGACATGATCCAGTTTAGCGCACCAATAAATCCCGGAAACTCCGGAGGGCCATTGCTTGACGCCGGTGGGTTCGTCGTAGGGATCACGTCAGCAGCGGTCAGCGACTCTCAGGGCGTTGGATTCGCCATCCCTTCCGAAACAATACTACGAGAATTGCCGGATCTGATATCGACAGGGAAATACAGCAAGCATCCTTACCTTGGAATTCAAGTAGCGGACATGAGCTACCAACTATCACAGGCAGCAGGTGCCAACGTCACTTATGGATTGCTCATTGAGCAGACACAACCAGGCGGCCCTGCTGACAAGGCCGGCTTAGAAGGCGGAAGTCAACTCGTCAACATTGCGGGACAACAATACGTTCTAGGTGGCGACATCATAGTCTCAATAGACGGAACTAGAATTGTGAACTATGATGCTTTCCTAACGCACTTGGAAAGATACACTGTACCGGGACAAGTGATTCAGGTAGGCATAATCAGATCGGGCCACTACCAAGTCGTGCAGGTGATAGTTGGAGCAAGACCGTCCCAATAGTTCGAGATTTAGCCAAGGGAACTCTTGCCCGCGGGACACCTCGTTTGATAATGAACATTGTTGTGTCGAAGTGGGCGTATCTGGGCGGAGGTGCCTTTGGCTGGAATCTTCGGGAGCTTTAGTTCTGTCATTCTCATCTACCTCCTTTCTCTGCGCTTCGTAACTAGCGCATGCTGGCACGGTCCGCATAGGAGATTCCTCCCCGAACGAGCGGAGGCGCGAGAGGCTGAAGTAGGAGGAGGCGTTGTGTGCGAGCCTCATGGGGATCCGGCCCCAACGGCCTGAGAGAGGCATTCGATCCGATGTCCTCTAGGAATCGACCTTTCCCACATATTCCTGGACTTTCATGATATGCTCAAGATCTACATCGGCGAAGGAGCGGTCGTGGCCTTTGAATGGGTCGTCTATGTCTCTGATCAGAAAGACGAGTCCAACGAGCAGGAACCCGAGTATAGCGGTGATGATCACGGCCTCATAGTACGGGTCGACCTTGACGAAGATCATCATTCCGAGAACCATCGCAACCAAGATTCGTGCTACAGCGAAAGCGGGAGGAAGGAAAGACGTGTCCTTGATCGTCTCAACACGGTTCGATAGACGCTCTATGCCTGAAAGATCGTTTCTCATCATGATTATGTAGTTAGGGGGCACGTTCTTCTTTGCCAGCTGCGCGATGCCTTCATCAATCAGTTCCAGTTCTCTGTTTATTTCCCGCTGCGTCCAACTGCCCTCCGTGAAGTTGTGCGCTACTACCGCCACCAATCTTCTAATGGCCTGACGCATCTTTTCGCAGGTTTCCCCGTCACTACAGACAATAGCCATGTCCTTGTAGAGATCCTTCATGAAAACTGCAAGCTCTCCCGGTATCTTCTCACTCTCCTTGTAGTCCGGAATGGCGCCGGCAAACAGAATGCTGAGGGTGAATGTCACACCGCCTATAATCGCGGTCACAAGTCCGGTCAACGCAATGAACTCGAATCCGAGCACATGAACGATCGTTTTCGTGGCTAGAAGCAGGACAACGCTGACACCAGCAATCTCAATCACCCTCCAATGCGGCAACCATGATCTGCCCCAATTCTTCTTGCGCGTCAATCTGCTTCGGAAAGCCCGCCCTACTACCGTGCGAAGATATAGGTCTTCGCAGAGGGAAATCGGATGTTCCCCCCTGAGAGATACATGTGTTCGTTTTCAACTAGGCCATTCATGACGCATACCATCGATGTTTCCTCGGGGCAATTCCTTTAGGCAACCCTGGCGACATGCCCTGATTCCACGCGTGTGTCTCATGGCAGCAGAAAGCATCAACGGCTCGAACTTCCATGGTCTTACGGAAGACGAGGTCGCACAACGACGTGCGAGGGATGGCTACAATGAGCTGCCCTCCGCCAAACCGCGTGGTGTTCTGAGGATCGCGGTCGGCGTTGCGCAAGAGCCCATGTTCATGCTGCTCATTGCCTGTGGCGTTCTCTACTTGATCCTCGGTGACTTGGAAGAAGCGCTGATGCTGCTGGGCTTCGTTCTGGTGGTGATGGGAATTACGCTATATCAGGAACGGCGGACAGAACGCGCATTGGAAGCCCTCCGTGACCTATCCAGCCCTCGGGCTCTGGTCATTCGAGAGGGCGAGCAGAAACGTATTCCTGCAAGAGAGCTCGTGTCGGACGACCTTGTGCTCCTCTCAGAGGGAGATCGCGTTCCAGCGGATGCCGTAGTCCTTGATTCTACAAACTTGACGGTGGACGAGTCCCTGCTCACTGGCGAGTCGGTGCCGGTGCGCAAGTCGACTTGGGATGGCGGGGAGAAGATTGGGCGGCCGGGGGGTGACAGCCTGCCTTTCGTGTATTCGGCGACCCTAGTTGTCAAGGGGCGAGGAATCACAAGGATCACCGCCACGGGCCTGAAAGCTGAGGTTGGAAGAATCGGAAAGGCATTGCAGACGCTTGAGCCTGAAGAGACTTCACTTCAGAGACAGACGAAACGTATCGTACGCTACTTCGCTCTCCTAGGCCTCATGCTCTGTACAATAGTTGTGATGATCTTCGGTCTAGCACGCGGCGACTGGTTAAACGGTCTTCTGGCTGGTATTACTCTCGCGATGGCCACGCTGCCCGAGGAATTCCCCGTGGTTCTGACAATCTTCCTTGCTTTAGGAGCTTGGCGGATCTCGCATCGTCATGTGCTGACGCGGCGTATGCCAGCGGTTGAAACGTTGGGTGCAGCAACGGTCCTCTGCGTAGATAAGACCGGCACTCTTACGCTCAATCGGATGCAGGTCAGCGAACTAGCGGTCGGCAACGAGGTCTACAAGGTTACTGACGGCCCAACAGACTTGCCTGAACAGTTCCATGGATTGGTGGAGTGCAGCATTCTGGCCAGCCCCTCAGACCCATTCGATCCGATGGAGAAGGCGATGAGGGAACTCGGCACGCGTTCACTATCGAACACGGAGCATATCCACCAAGATTGGGAACTGGTCCGCGAATATCCTCTCTCAGAGAAGATGCTGGCAATGTCGCGAGTGTGGCGCTCGCAGATCTCCGACCGATACATCATTGCAGCTAAAGGAGCCCCTGAAGCAATCGCCGACCTCTGCCATGTCGGCGAGAAGGAGTTGGAGAGAATGAACGCTCAGATCGAGAAATTGGCAAATGATGGTTTACGTGTAATCGGCGTGGCGAGAGCCTACTTCACATCTGCACAATTGCCAGCGGGCCAACATGATTTCGGTTTCCAATTCTTGGGGCTTTTGGGCTTGTCTGATCCAGTGCGTGCCGAGGTAGCAGATGCGATCCAGGAATGTTACGAAGCCGGAATCCGTGTTATCATGATCACGGGAGACTACCCGGGCACCGCAAGGAGTATCGCGCTGCAAATTAGCCTGCGATCGCCGGATCAGACCATAACAGGTCCTGAGCTGGACCAGATGGACGACAACACTCTGCGACAACGCATCCAAGACGTCAGCGTGTTTGCTCGAGTTGTACCCGAGCAGAAACTGCGAATCGTCGACGCATTGAAGGCGGACGGTGAAGTTGTGGCTATGACTGGAGACGGGGTGAATGATGCCCCGGCGTTGAAGTCGGCCAACATCGGCGTGGCCATGGGCGGACGTGGCACCGATGTGGCGCGTGAATCAGCTGCCCTGGTGCTTCTTGATGATAATTTCGCATCGATAGTACAAGCGGTGCGTATGGGTAGGCGCATCTTCGACAATCTCAGGAAGGCCATGTCGTTCATCGTCTCTGTGCATATGCCAATCGCTGGGATGTCGCTGATTCCGGTCCTTCTTGGCTGGCCGCTGATCCTGCTGCCAGTACATGTTGTCTTTCTTGAGCTGATCATCGATCCTGCATGCTCGGTCGTATTCGAAGCCCAGCCCGAGGAGACCAATGTCATGCGACGACGACCACGCAGACTGAATGAACCTCTCTTCGGCAGATCTATGGTAATGCGCAGCTTCCTCCAAGGCCTTAGCGTGCTGGCAATCGTGTTCGCAGTGTACGTCGCAGTCATCTGGATCAGCCAGAATGAATTGGAGGCTCGGGCGGCTAGTTTCGCCACATTGGTCATCGCTAATCTTGGTCTCATCTCCAGCAACAGAAATTGGACCGAATCTTTCTTCAAGACGTTGCGGACACGTAACATGGCATTGTGGTGGGTGTCGGGCGGTACTGCGCTGTTTCTGTTCCTTTCCTTGACGGTACCCTCTCTTCAGAGCCTGTTCCGATTTGCGCCGCTGCATGTCATTGACCTAGTTCTTGGACTAGGAGCAGGAGCACTGTCGATTCTCATTTCGGAAGAGTTGAAAGCTAGATTCTCTCGGAAAACCGCTAGGAAATAGACCATACGGCGCTCCTGGAGGCGCCTCGATCGGCAGCACGGGTCACGAGATGCCGACCGCATTGGTCCATCCTCCGGGCATGCATCGGCCAAATGCTTCACTGCTTGATAACGCAATACGTTCGAGGATTGCCGTCAGAGTTCTTGGCTATACAAGATCCGTCCACTTGGGCGAAACCCAATCGATTCCCAGAAAGCTCTTGCGCCTGTATTCATCGGAAGGATCTCCAGATCAACATGGTCGACATTCATTGCTCTGCCCTCTTTCAGGAGCCGCTTGGCCAGTGCGTTGCCCACACCCTTGCGTTGAAAGGAGGGTTCCACGTAGAAGTCATGAATAGTCAGGGTAAGGCCTAATTCTGCTGAGGGTTGGAAGGTTCCAAGGGCGACCCCTCGAATCGCCTTCCTTTCATGAGCAACCAGCAAGATTCCAACGGACCTCTTGCGCAAGACCTGTCGCACGGCCCAGGCGATCTTCTCCGGCTTAGGCACGACATGCTCTGAGGCATGGTATTCGGCGATTATGCGCTCTATCTCGGCACAGTCTGCCGCGGTGGCTCGCTTGATCAGGACCATGGTGCTTCATGCGACCATGAACCGATGATGTGAAGAGTCTGCATATGAAAATGTCGAGTAACTTCGCAGTCTAAAAGCGTCTACGCTACCATAGATTGTTAAGAGTCGCTGTTATCGTGTCTTGGTGTTCTTGAAGAGGTCTTTGCTAGTCCGTTGCCGATTCGGGTGATTCGCGACTTCGCTTTGAAACTGAGCGTTCGCGGTTTGACTTTCTGAATGCGTTTGACTTCGCCTTCAAGGTCTCTTGGTGTTGTCATCGGCCCTGAACACGTTCGAGAGGGCAACCGAATTAGAGTACGAATGGTCAAGTGCGTCTTGCAGTCCACACGCAGGAGTGCTTTCAGAGCTGTTTCTCGTACTCCTGTTTTGCCTTCTCGACCGCCTCTAGGCTCGCTAGAAACTTCCCCGCTGCAATCTGCAGTGGAACAAAATCTTCGGTATGACGAGAACGAAGAAGGAAGTAGGCGAGCGCGGCTACCACCTCGGGTTTCGCCCTGACGCCGCGTTGAATTACGCATTTGATCTCGTCTTCGATGCCTCTTGGTGTAAACACTTCGTGAACCACATCCATTGTTTCGTCGAACAGTCTAGTATCCTCCACGGGAACACGAGCAACCTCAGACATTCAGAATCGATTCTGTTGGAGTCGATCGAATAGTTTAACTTGACGAACCTGCGCCGACCTCGGGCCAGGTCTTTGTTATCTTGGCAAGAAGAACATGTTTAGACTGAATCTCATCTCGGTGCCTCTCCCATGATCCTGCTTATTTCTGAGCAACGCAACAGTCCAAGCCACGGATGTGTCACCCGCCATGAGCAGAGTAGGAGAAAATGTACAGCCACTCATGGAAGGTGGCGGGCCCGCGGGGATTTGAACCCCGGACTTTTGCGTGCGTTTCAGGCGCACTCTACAGCTGATTCCGCGGTCCGCTTAGGAGGCTCGGCTAGTCGCGACTGCCTATCTGCCGCGCTATCCATACTGCGCCACGGGCCCAGCCAAGAACAGTAAGATTGATGCCAGCATATAGTTTGCGAAGCGGATTCCGGACATCTGACTGTCGAGTGATTGTGTCGGAAGAAATGGATGAGGAGAGCATGTGTGTGAAGCTCGTCCAGGTGATGGCAAGCTTTTAGCAGGGCCCGCCTCCTACCCAATACTCGCGCGGGGGTTCCCGAGACCCAAGACGGCGCAGCGAGGGCGGGATTCAGGTCAAAGGGGCAGGTCGACCTTTCGAAGGTCGTGCCAGACTTAAGATCCGCCTTGGGACAAGAAATCCTGTGGCGCAGGCCTCCGTGGGTTCGAATCCCACCCCCCGCACCAATCTACTGGTACCATTCGAGTTACGACCGCTTGAGCCTGCTCTATCGGCACTCGAAAGCTAATCCGACGTGATAATCATTTTCCCGCATGATGCCTTCTTAGAATTAACGCAATCCCAGTCAGGTTTCCGAGAAGCTCATGAGCTGAAATAGCCCCGGGCGTTCTGAAGAGATTTGACTGGACTCGTGAGTATTTCCATTCGCAAACCTATTCTCTCTGACAGTGTCGAACTGTGGGCGAGCGTTCAGGTTTGGATCTCCTGATCGACTTTGCCATAGCCTGTCACATATGGGGCAAGTGATACTAGTAAACTGGTGCGCGAATCCCCCGCATTCTTTTCGCGCTACGAACTCAGGTTCCCGAGACAAGACAAGAACTCGTACAGCTTATCAATGGCATAAGCAGATGCCGGGAACTGGGTCGTGGTTCCACCCGAGATCCTGAGCAGATCCCTCATGACATCAAAAAGAAGTTCGACGAGGAATTGTCGCAGCGCCAGGTTCTTTCAACCAAGGTACCCACACACACGAAAATTACTCCAACACGAAAAGAACTTTGACCGACTGAAGCGGTTCAGATGGTAACGTTCCCCGTTAAGCGTAGCGATAGGGGTTGGAATAGTTAGACGGCTTTCTCCCTCTCTCTGGCTCTTGCAAGAATGCGGGCGTCAAGAGCACATCCAGCCCACCCTGGAAGCTCCACGCAAAGTTCCTTGATCACAATCACTGGGCGACCATGCAGGAAGTTGAAGTCTTGATCACGCTCAGCTGAAAGTCCTTCTACTCTCAGAGTTCAGATAATATCCGTTTCAAATGATCCACGTAGAAGCAATAGTTGGAAAAGGAGATGTCCTCCGGAACTTCATGATCGATTCCCGGTATATAGCCGCCTTCCTTTACCAACTCTCTGACCTTGGATTCCAAGTCTTTGGTGATGGCTTCGGGTCCAGCTAGTAACGCCTTCTTATTGATGTTCCCTATCATCCTCAGGCTCTTGCCATACTTCTTTCTGAGAGATACTGCGTTCATTCCGGCGCCAACCTCCAAAGGTAGGATACCGTTCACTCCTGATTCCAGGAGTGACGCAACCAACGGTTCGATGTTTCCATCGCTGTCCACGATGACTACGTCGACCCCGTTCCTCCTCAGCATACTTGTCACCTTCTTGTATTGAGGTTGCATGAACTCTCTGAAAAGTCTCGGAGAAATGTGCGGGCCTTTCTTGTACGCCATGTCTTCGAAGGACACGGCGTAGTCTATTCTGATATGCTCGACAACCCTCTCCAATACCGCGGTGAGAAAGTTGCCCCAGAAATCCATTATCTCTTCAACTTGGCTCGGAGCTTTGAAGAAGCTGATCAGAAGCCTCTCCGTTCCCATTAGAGTTCTACCGGTGGCGAAGAAACCTGGAAATTCAACTCCAAGTGGAAATTTCCGCTTGTTATAGTACTCAATCATGTCATCTGTCAGGTTTCTCGGAAGTCTTCTAGTATCATCAGGGTCGAATCTCGGTTTCATTCCCTGGAAGTCTCTCCTATCCTTGACGGGGTGTTCAAGGAACTGCGGCATTCCCGTAATCCTGCCTTTGACAAACCTTTTCTTAATCCCTGCAGCATCCAAAACCAGGCGGTACCTCTCATCCTCTTCAAGGACTTTAGGCCCGTATCTTGGAATAGGCCCATAGTCTATCGGTACTTTGCCAGGGTCTATGTCAACATGGCCTGAAAGGGAATAGGACAGAGACACTTCTGTCATCCACGGATTGGGGGTCAAGCCTCGGTCGAAGCCGAAGTACGCCTCCAGATCCGCACCGACAGGCAAGCCTTCCTTGTACCATCTCTGAACCGTCTCAGGCCAATAACCGATAAACTCGCACAGAGGAGGCCTATCCACCTTCTCGAAACGCATAGTCTTCAAGAAGCGCTCTCTGACGTCCAGCATAGGATGCTCCCCCCTTCATTAGCTCTCGTCCTTTTCTCAAACGATGATCCGATAATGACTCTCCCAGTGAGGTGCATTTTGTCGGCGCGGAGCCTTGGCAGAAGCATTTGGAGGCACGCGTCCACACTCAGGGGAATATCGTTGACAGTTCCGCTGATCTCGCGATCGTCGGGAACAGTTGGATGAGAAGCAAGAGGAAACTGGCTTGCATCGCATACGTGTATTCAAGCTAGCAATGGTTTGGTATGGCAAGCCTTGCATACGGAAGCCTCTATTTGCCCAGCCCTTGTGCAGGAGTTCCCAATCCCGCTAGGGCCTTGAGACCGCCTAGCCTGTTCGAAAGTGTCATCGTCGTGATGGTCAAGAGTATGGAAAACGTCGAAGCGGCAGCAGGCGTAGGATCGAAGTTGAACCGTAGATAGTTGAACAACGCTATGGGCAGTGGAGTCAGCCCGAATCCAGACAGGAACAGCGAAAGATCAAATTGGCCGGCGGACGCGATGAAGGCAAACATCGCGCCAGCGACGATTCCCGACTTGATTTGGGGAAGTCTAACTCTGTAGAATGCATAGAGGGCGCTGGCCCCCAATGTCCTTGCTGCCTCCTTCAAGGATTCGTCTATTCCATAGAGGGCGGACACAACGACCCTTATCACGAATGGGGTTGCAACAACGGTGTGAGCGATCAGTAGCCCCAGAAGCGACTGCGAAAGTCCCCAACTCCTCAAAAACATGAATAATGATAGCCCTATCAAGATCGCGGGAAATATCATCGGGGACAAGAACCCATTGAAGAAGGCGTTTTCTCTGAATCGTCGCGCCAAAGCCAAAGAGGTCAAGGTCCCTATAGTTGTCGATAAGAGAGCTGTGAGCGCCGCTAACTCTAGGGTAGGTAGAGACGAATCAAACAGTCCGCTGAACGTGAAGAAGCGAGTGAACCACAAGAAAGAGAAACCTTGCGGGGGAAATGTCAAGTAACTTGCCGAGTTCACACCAGTCATGCCGGCTATGACCAAGGGTCGCAATAGGAAACCACAGATGACTATGTTGAGCAGGTTGGTAATTTGTGTGTGTGGGTCAGCTGGTGTGGGCGTCCGAGTTTGAACTTCGCGTCTGATCGATCGTCCGTCCATATGGGGTAAGCGATGCGGGTAAACTTGTGCGCGAGTCCCACCCCCCGCATCCTTCATTGAATCTTCCGCAAGCAACTGATCAGCCCCAGCCTCTTGATTCGTCTTGAAGTTGAAACGTGCCTTAGCAACTTGCAGGAATTCTCGAAAGCGTGCGCACCCACAACAATGGCGAAAGATCAACTCTGGAAGACAACATGAACCGCATGTGAGTCGTTCGCAACGCGGTTGGAACTCTGGTCAACTGTGTGCTCGTTGTCTTGTTTCTTCAACAAGCTTATTAGCGGTTCAAATCAGGTACAAAGGCGATTCCGTAATGAGCAACGTCATCGAAGTCAGGAACTTGCGATACACCTACACAGGTTCTGAGGACACCGTTCTGAAAGGAATAGACCTCACCGTGAGAAAAGGCGAGATACTTGGAATCATGGGTCCGACGGGAGCGGGCAAGACCACGTTGTGCCTTGCTCTCAGCGCTCTCGCTCCACACTCTATCGGCGGAAAGGTTGAAGGAGACGTAGTCATATCCGGCATGAAGACGACACAGACTGAGTACGGTGATGTCGCCAGAAAGATCGGAATAGTCTTCCAAGACCCAGAGACTCAACTCTTCGGCATGGAAGTCCACGAGGACGTTGCCCTGAGATTAATGAATATGGGACTTCAGGAAAACGAGATTGACCAGAAGGTCACCTCGTCCCTCCACATGGTAAGACTGGACCGGTTCGAGAAGAGGTTCCCGTACACACTCTCGGGCGGAGAAAAACAACGAGTTGCCATCGCGGGAGCCCTTGCCGCAGACCCGGAGATCCTGATACTGGACGAGCCGACCTCGGAGCTCGACCCTATGGGAAAACGTGAGGTGTTTGACGCTATCAGTGAATTGAGACGATCCAGAGATACCACCATCATAGTCGTCGAACACAATAGCGATGAACTTCTCCGAATTGCGGACAGGATTCTCGTGATGAGAGACGGGCGAGTGGCCCAAGCAGGCGAAGCAAGAGATGTCCTATCTGAAGTCGGAGAACTAGGAGTTAGAATACCTGACACAATGCAGCTAGGCAACCTACTCAAGCAGAGTAGCCAATGGAAGGAGTATGGTTATCCCCTCACAGTTGATGATGCTTACCAGAAACTCTCAAGCATATTCCGGAAGAACAGGTACTCGCCTGTCGGGGGTGCAAAGGACGCGTCAGAGATTGACAGAGGAAAACCGATCATCGAAGTAAGTAACCTGTGGCATATCTATGGCAAAGGCACGGATGAAGAAGCAATAGCGCTTAGAGAGCTGAACCTTGAGATCTACGAAGGCGACTTCGTCGCCCTGATTGGCCAAAACGGGTCGGGCAAGACTACCCTCGCAAAACACTTCAACGGGCTTCTCAAACCAACGGAAGGAAAGGTCATCGTCGCAGGTCTAGACACTAAGAAGACAAAACCCACCAAGCTTGCGGAGATCGTAGGCTACTGCTTCCAGAACCCGGATCATCAGATATTCAACACTAGAGTCTGGGATGAGGTGGCATTCGGACCCAGGAACCTCTTCCTACGTGATAACGAAATTCGCGAGAGAGTAGCCGAAGCGCTCGAACAAGTGGGTTTGAAGGGATACGACGATCGCAACCCGTTCTTCTTGGGCAAAGGAGAAAGACGCAAGATCGCTGTCGCATCGGTGCTTGCTATGTATCCGAAGGTTTTGGTAGTCGATGAACCGTCCACCGGAATGGACTGGAGAGATTCCACAGGCATGATGCAATTGGTTACGAAGATCAACCAAACAGGCAAGACCGTGATCTTCATTACTCATGACATGAACCTCGTCGCCAGATCAGCCAAAAGAGTGATTGTCATGGCTCAGGGCAGAATGCTTCTCGACGGCCCAACAAGATGGGTCTTCAGCCAGGAAGAGACGCTTCAAAAGGCCTACATCAGACCTCCGGAGGTCACGCAGCTCGGAAACAAACTCAGCGATTACTTCGAGTCAACGGTGCTTACTCCTAACGAAGCCTACAAAGGACTGCTTCAACTGTCTTCCATGAAATAGGAGGAGATACGGCTTGTCAGTCTACAGGCTCTATGTCGACAAAGGATCAATCATGCATCGATTGAATCCCGTTGTTAAGATGGTTTGGTTTGCTACAATCGTTCTGCTGGCTTGGTCCTTCAACAAGTGGGAATACGCTCTCGTAATCTTCCTATGGGCTCTTGTCTATCCGTTACTATCGAGACTACCGTTCCGGAGAATATTCGGCACATCATTCCTGTTCGTGATATGGACCGCCATTCTTTCACTCATCCTATGGCCGATGTTCCTCAGAGGAGGAACAGTCGTGTATGAATGGTGGATATTCAGATTCACGGATATCGGACTTAGCGTCGC
>Ga0315314_1001021_pt1 | contig 26699 bp, 21 predicted proteins | sample TDP9_MG_FD_203631 | JGI IMG/M metagenome (GOLD analysis project Ga0315314, IMG submission 203631) | Freshwater sediment microbial communities from Lake Towuti, South Sulawesi, Indonesia - TDP9 | ecosystem: Environmental > Aquatic > Freshwater > Lake > Sediment | place: Indonesia: South Sulawesi... | reverse complement strand
CGATGTGAGAATAGTAGTGTTCATATTGGCCTCCATGAAAAAGGTTCGTTATTACCCATTTCATCGGCAGGCCATTTTTATTTTTACAGTTTTTCATGATTAATCCAAAAAAGTGCGAAAGTTCACATTAAGCAAGGATGGTTAATTCAAGAGAGCAAAGGAAGATGCGCTAAATACTATGCTACTAAGGAAGGTGAAAAAGAACTTAGAAAATTTGACATTAAAATTTGAGGGTAGATGTCTGAGAATCGGTTGAACAGATAGTTTTATTGACCAAAAAACTTTTATTGAAAAGTAAAGAGTCATTCGATGTAACCTCTGTTGTTGTCTTTGTGCTTACCGCTTTTATTACAGCGACTGCGGTCCATTCAATTCAAGGGTGGAAACTAAAAGCTAAAGTGCGGACCGAATTCATGGCAGAGCAGACCGCGAAGTTCATGCTTGAAAATCCGAACTGGAAACAAGAAGCTTTTTGGGGATAAAGAAACGCCTTGGTGGATTTGATGATGTTGAACTCAGGAAGATTCTTACTTTTAGAGGAATGACAGTCGAGAGTTAGTCGGTACTAAGCGCGATTTTGAGTGCTTCGTTGGTGTTTTTGACAAATTTGAATTTTAGGCCTTTTTTGGCTTTTTTTAAGATGTCTGAAGGAATTTTTCAATTCTTTTAACGAACTTTTCTGCATCAAGGACTCTTTTGGAGGCTCTGTCCTGCTCGATGTTGAGGTAAATATTGTAATCGCCGATTTCTCTGTCTTCCTGCTGAGCGGTAAGAATTTCTGCAAAATGTTTCTCAATCTGTTCGGTCTTTACAAGATGCAGACCAAACATTCTTCTAACGGCCTGATGTGATTCGGCCTCAACACCAATTTTAATTAACGCTGCTTTTGCAGCGTGCAATACAGCATAATAGGACCTTGAAACGCAGTCCTCATAGAGTTGATTTTCTAAAAGCATTCTTGCTGCCTGAAGGGATTTGGCAGCACGAGCAAGTTCTTTTTTTGCCTGTTCTAAGTAATTCATACCGCAATCGCATCCTTGCTGATATTGCGCAAGAAGAATGTGTCTTCTTTTTGAAGTTGCTCAAGCAGGTTTTTGCTAATGACCTTTGGTGATATGGAAATGTCTGTCTGAAGAAGTATATCAGTTGCAACCCCATAGACCGTATCACAGACTCGCCAGTCGTCATCTGTAACGATGACAAGCACATCTATATCCGAGTCGAGCCTATCATCGCCGCGAGCCTTCGAGCCGAATAGCTTCAACTCAATTAGCCGAGCACCCAGAGCCTGATTAAGGCCGTCCTTAAAGTGCTTAAGAGCAGATTTTTCTTTTGTTGTTAATGCCATTATGAAATACTGCTTTTATAAGTACGAAGTTAGATAATATTTCCTACGAATAATAATAACAAAAATACTACTGTGAAAACAACAAAAATTGACTTGTTAATCATTTTAGTTAGTATTCAAGGCGATTTTTAGAGCTTCGTTGGTATTTTTTACAAATTTAAACTCAAGGTCTTTTTTGGTTTCTTTGGGGACGTCGGGGAGGTCTTTTTTGTTTCGGGCAGGGAGGATGACGGTTTTTATGCCGGCCTGCTTTGCAGCTAAGATTTTCTCTTTCAGGCCGCCAACGGGTAAGACCAGGCCTCGCAAGGTTATTTCGCCTGTCATCGCTACATCCGGCCGGGTGGGTTTGCCGAGGAGAAGACTAACCAGCGATGTAAACATTGCGGCGCCGGCACTTGGGCCGTCTTTGGGAATCGCTCCTGCGGGGACATGGATGTGGTAATCAAATTTGCGGAATTTGTCGGCATCGATTTTTAACTTTTTGGCGTTTGCCTTTACAATGGAGAATGCAGCCTGTGCGCTTTCCTTCATAACCTCGCCGATTTGGCCTGTCAGTTGCAAGTTGCCTTTGCCGGGCATAGAGGCGGATTCAATAAAGAGCAGGTCACCGCCGACAGGTGTATAAGCCAGAGCGGTTGCGACACCGGGTATTCCGGTTCGTAGTGCCAGTTCCGATTCAAATTGTGCAGGCCCCAAGATTTTAGCGAGGTTTTTTTTGCCTATTGTTGCTCGCCTTTTTTGGTTCTTGGCGATGTCGGTAGCAACGGCTCTACAGATAGCTGCGATATTTCTTTCGAGGTTTCGAACACCCGCCTCGCGTGTGTAGCCCTGAATAATCGAAAGTACGGCGTCATCTTTTATGGTACAGGAGTTTTTGTTTAAGCCGTGCTCTTTAATCTGGCGTGGAACCAGATATTTTTTTGCGATGTTGAGCTTTTCGGTTTCAGTGTAGCCGGGCAGCTCAATGACTTCCATTCTGTCACGCAGTGCGGGCGGGACAGGCTCGGTATAATTTGCAGTGCCGATGAACATCACGGTCGAAAGATTAAAAGGTTGGTCGAGGTAATGGTCGGTGAAGCTGAAGTTCTGTTCAGGGTCGAGCACTTCCAGCAGTGCACTTGCGGGGTCGCCTCTGAAATCACTTCCGACTTTATCTAATTCATCGAGCATAAATACGGGGTTTTTACTGCCGCACTTTCGCAGTTCCTGTAGTATTCTGCCGGGCAGGGCGCCGATGTAAGTTCTACGATGTCCTCTGATGTCGGCCTCGTCTCTTATTCCGCCGAGTGATATGCGAACGAATTTTCTTCCCATAGCTCGTGCGATGGATTTGCCGAGCGAAGTTTTTCCTACTCCCGGCGGGCCGATGAAACAGAGTATGGGGCTTTTGCCCGTTGGTTTGAGCTTGCGGACAGCTAAGAATTCGAGGATGCGTTTTTTAACTTTGCGCAAGTCATAGTGGTCGGCGTTTAGTATTTGCTGGGCCTTGTTTATATCGAGCTGGTCTTTGGTTTGAATTGACCAGGGCAGCTCGCAGACCCAATCCAGATAGGTGCGGATAACACTATATTCCGGTGAAGCGGGTGGTATTTTACTCAATCTGTCTAATTCGCGAAGGGCCTCTTGCTCGACCTTTTTTGGCATTTTTGCTTTTGTGATATTTTTGTTGATTTGCTTTAGCTCTTCGGTTCTGAGGTCTTTTTGGCCGAGCTCGGTCTGAATGGCTTTTAGCTGTTCCTGCAGGAAATACTCCCGCTGATTTTTGTCTATCGATTCTCTGACCCGGCCCTGGATTTTGTGACTGAGCTCAAGAACCTCCAATTGATTGGCTAAGATAACCGATATTTGTTCGAGGCGCTTGGTTGCGTCAAGCTCTTCGAGCAATTTCTGTTTCGTTGTGATGTCGATACTGAGATTGGCGGCCAAAAAATCAGCTAAGGCGGAGGGATTTTCGATATTTTCAAGCAGCACCGATGCTTCTTCAGGCACGTGGGGACTTAGTTCGATGACGCGGTTGGCCGCCCGGCGGACGCCGACAATAAGTGCCTGAAGATTTTTTGTCATATTCACTCTGACGTTGAGCGTCTGGACTTTGGCCTTTAAATATGGTTTTGTGGCTACCTTTTTTATTACCTTGAAGCGGGTTAGGCCGTGGACAACAACGTGAATCGAGCCTTGGGGCAGTTTTATGACCTTGAGCACCGAGGCGGCGGTTCCGACTGAGTAGAGGTTTTCGAAATCCGGTTTGTCGATAGCGGGATTGCGCTGCGTGATGAGTCCTATGATGGATTCGTTAGGCTTTGTATCGGCGAGCAAGGCTTTGCTTCTTTGGCGGCCAATCGCCAACGGTGTTATTGTCCCCGGAAAAGTAACGGCGTTTCGAATCGGCAGGATGCCGATTACATCAGGTAGTTTAAATTCGTTGTTGTTTTCGCGCAATTTGCCTTCTCCGTTGTACAGATACGGCTCAATATTGACGGGGTCTTCTTCAATTACCTCGACCAGCCAATTACTGCCAAGAGATAATAAATTTTTAAGGTTACTTGCCATATTCTTTGCCCGTTTACTTCTTGTTCAAAACATAAATGATACACGATTGAAGCCAAAAACTAAAAGGGAAAAAACCAGAAAAAAACCAGGGCAATCAGATAGGGTTGTTCCTCCCGATTGGGGATAGTAATTTTGGGGCGGCAGTACGAGGTTTAAGCTGATGAAACTTACTACGGTGAATTCTGCTAAGGGTATAATCTAAGCTACAGGCAGAGATTAGTTGGCAAGCTCCTCATAAGAGGCCGGATTGTATGTTAGTATGCGGTGAGTGTCGAAGCCGGCAGGGACCTTGATATTGTCAGACCGGTCGAAATTCAATGTGGCATTGCCCATCACTGTCGTTGGATTATCAGAGTAATTAAGGATTGTGCCTTTAACCATGGCATTTACGTTGCCTGAGAAGTGTGCGCCGCTTACCGCCATAACGCCGCCCAGGGCGGCGAAATTGCCCGAGAAAGAGGCGGAAAAACCTGGAGCAACTATTGAAGAACCAGTTTCGGAGCGAATTGCGTCAAACTCGGCACCCGGAGGGTATGGGTTAGCCGCAAAATTGCCGCAGAAGCTTATGCTGTTTGTTCCGGGGTTGTACGCATCGCCATCGCCGACTATCATGCCGTTAAGCGCAACATTCCTTTCAAATGTAACAATGTTTGGCTGTTCGATGTACAGAATTCCCTCTATTATGATATTGCCTTCAAAGGTTGGGTTGGTTCCGGCCTCTATTTTAGCGTTGGTTAAGGTCATATGATGTGATGTGTCAGTGGAACTGTCAATGATATTACCTGTTGCGTATTGCACGAAGTGTTGCGTATCGGGGAGAGGGAATTCTGGAGACTCGACGCCTGTATGTATGTGATTGTCTATTGCTGTCTGGCCCTGGTCGCCTCCTATTTTGACATCGCCCCAGAAGTCAGCATTGGCGGTTGCGTTGCCGATACTGATATCGCCGTCAAAGTTTGTATTGCCTGTAACAAGCATCGCAAGATTGGTATTTCCGCTTTCAATAAAGATATCAGCTTCGCTATAGGAATTTACGCCTCTGATGGTTGGATTGCCAAGAAAGTGCACAGGGCCTTTTGTTGCCAGGCCGAAATCGAAGATGGGATATTCATAGGGTTCGATATTGTAATGAACTCTTATTGTGCGCGTAATCTGACCGCTGCCGCCGGTGGTATAGACTTGCAGAATATTTAGGTCATTGGCGTCGATAAGGATTTCTCCCTCAAAGCTTTGTCCACTTGCGGAGTGCAGCGCGACAGGTGGGATTGAGCCGTCATTATAAACTGTGATATTCGAGATGCTGTTGGCATCCAAATCATATTGCAAGGTACTGACTATCGCACCGAAGTAGTCAGATGGTGGTGTCGAACTTGGTATTTTGACATTAGTGAGCCAGTATCGCAATGCTTCCTGTCCGGACTCTGTGCTCGCAAGTGCAGAATCAACTTTTTGCTGGTTCGAGGCAAGCTGGACGTTTGTGCCGGACAGCGTAGCCATTGAGACAGCCAAGGCGGAAAATATAAGCACGAATATGATAGATATGATGAGCACAGCACCTCTTTGATTTAGCTGTGCTGATTTCTTTTTTACAGGTGTCATTTTTCCTCCCCCCGGAAAACACCCAAGTTAGAGAGATTTTGAATAATTTCTCTATAGCCTAATTAAATTATATGAAGTAATTGGTGTGGATGCAAAATACCCGGACTAAAATGTGTTTATTTTTCGACATAGCTTTGCCAGTCAAGAACGAGAATAACATTACTCTTAATACCTACAGGCAGCATTCTTTCAGGGTCGGGGTGGATGTGAATCGTGCCTACATCTTCTTCAGGAATGCCGGCCTCAATGTTCTCGTCGGAAAAACCTACATTTGTACCGTATTGAGCCGCGACGCTGCCTAAAGGCCCTGGGTCGTACATAGACAGTATCGTGCCGTCAATGTTAGCATTACCGCGGACATCAACGATGCCGCCAACAATCAAACCTGTCAGCACACTTTCACTTTCGTTCATAAGCTCCTTTGTATTTCCAAGGTTCACATTGAAATTAGGTGCCAGAATGGTTGCCTCCTCCATAACCGTGTTATTGAAGATGGCACTGCCCGTGAAGTAGAGCATATTTAGCTTCCATTTAAAGTCATTCGGCACACTGGTGACAATCACGCCGTTGAATTGGCAATTTTCAAACCGAACATTATTACAGCCATTGCTTGCAGTACTGATATAGAAAATTCCTTCAAAGGTGCAATTTTTAAATAGAGAGTTTCGCCCTGCCGGAAGACGTTTATCAGTGAAGGTTTCATTTTCATGCATCTGACGATTTAGCTCCTTGCTGGACCAATTGGCCGGCTGTGTATAATCGCCCGGTGCATGAGGGAAATATTCCTTAACCGTGTTTCCCGAAGCTGGCAGAGTGGTGGTCATCGCCGCGTATGTGCTGGTGTCATAATCTGTATAATTGAATCCCGGCACAGTTGGCTGAGGCTGACCATAGTTTATGCCCTGATGGGTACCTTTAACCTTATCGCCTTCGAGTGTGTAGCCGACGTAGTTTGGCTCTGTTTGGTCGAAATAGTCTTCAGTAATTACGGTATTAAGGGTGCCGTTAACTATAGAAGTATCATCCATTTCGAAAGGCGGAGCTATGCTGGGCTTGTTCCACGTACTGTATATATCACCTTCAATGGTGGAATCTCCTGTGATGATAATCCTGCTTTTGCTGGCAACAGCATACTGCAAAATACTTGTATCCTTCTGGACAGCCACGTTCATAGCTACCTCTCTGGTAATCGGGCCGTCTATTCCAACTGACCGAATTCTTATAGTATAGGGGTCGTCATCGTACCGAAAGAACCGCACACGAAAAGATGCATTCACCGCACCAAAGTTTATCCAGGACGTTATAATCTCTTCACCATCACCAACTCCATCTGTAAAGCTGCTCGCATTTGCTACGGTCTGGCCGCCTATCTGCTGAGCCTGTATATGTGAGCATAACGCAGACTAGGTTGCGTCAGCCTGACTGTGTGTAACTTGCTGGCCGTCAGATGTTACTATCGGTTCGTAAGATGCAAGAATAAATTTGCTGCATTCGAGGCCGGATTGAGCAGCTAAAAGGGCTGAATTGACCTTGTGCTGGTTCGATGCAAGCTGGAGGTTTGTGCCGGAAAGCGTGGCCATCGAGACAGCTAAGGCGCTAAATATAAGTATGAATAACATAGATATGATGAGTACAGCGCCCCGGCGGTTTAGATGTGCCGAAATTTTTTTGGGTGTCATTTTTCCACCCCCCGGAAAACACCCTGCGTAAGAGATTTTAATACTTCTCTATCAAAAATATAAGAAATGTTTGTTATGAAGACAAGATGGCTGACTTAATGATGTTGAAAATTATGCCTTTTGTCTATTCAGTCCGATATAAGCAGTTTTACACGGCCATATCGTGTTTATTGAGCATTTTCCTGTTCGGCAAAGTATGAACTGCGGGCGAAAGGCGAAGAGATTACCCAGGAAAATCCCAATTCTATGGCTTTTTGCTTCCACCAATCGAATTTGGCAGGTGTTACATATTCGACAACCTCAAGAGAATTTTTTGATGGTTTTAGATATTGGCCGATAGTAACTTTTTCACAGCCGACATTACGCAAATCTTTTAGGACCTGCTCGACCTCGACGTCGGTTTCCCCCAATCCAAGCATAATTGAGGATTTAGTCTGGCAGGGGTTACCCTGCCAGACTTCTTTGGCTATTTTGAGCAAATTCAAAGACCGTTGATAGTTTCCGCCGGGCCTGGCGGCTCGGTATAGCGATGGAACAGTTTCAACATTGTGGGCAAATACAAAAGGCAGGGCGTCTCGCAGAATTGTTAAGGCTTCTGCTTGGCAGTTCCGGAAATCTGGCGTTAGGATTTCAAATTTCATATCCGGGCACTGCTGTTTTACTTTGTTAATGCAATCTCGAAAATGACCGGCGCCACCGTCCGGCAAGTCATCTCGGTTGACACTTGTAATGACCAGATATTTCAATCGCATTTGTTCCGCCATTTTTGCCAGGCGCGAAGGCTCGGTCGGGTCCGGCGGTTTGGGTTTGCCGCAGGCTACCGAGCAAAACTTGCAGTTTCGAGTGCAGATATTGCCTAATATAAGGACGGTTGCCGTCCCTCTTGCCCAGCACTCGCCTCTATTCGGACAGTTTGCGTTGCTGCATATAGTGTTCAGATTCAGAGAGCTTAGAATCTGTCGAGTATGATGGAAAGTGGCGTCAGCCGGTAGGGGTCTGCGCAACCAGGACGGCAGTCTTTGTCGGACGTATTTCGCTTCTCGCTTCACGAGAAATGCCTTATAAGTAGTTGAGATAATCTTTCTTTTACCCGGCTCATTGAATGGCGTTTGCCGGTCTCTTTAAACACCGATGTCATTTCTACATCGTCCAGGCCACAGGGTTTTATAAGCTTGAAAATACTCAGGTCGTTTTGAATGTTTATCGCCATACCGTGATAGGTTACAAATTTAGATACACGCACACCGATGGAAGCGATTTTTTTTGCACCGACCCATAAACCTGGATAGCCTTTTTGTCTTTCGGCGTGAACTCCGAATTGCTCTAACAATTCTGCGCCTATTGATTCCAGAACTCTGATGTATTCGCTGATTCCGAGGTTAAGCTGCTGCAAATTTAATATCGGGTAAAAAACCAATTGGCCTGGATTGTGCGCTGTTGTGCCGCCGCCTCTGCGGATATTGACTACGTCAATGTGCATTGTTGCCAAATCTTCGGTGCTGACTAATAATTTATTGGCACTTTGCCGGGCGCCTAAAGTAATTATAGGCTGGTGCTCGACGATTAAAACAGTATTTGATATTTCGCGTTCTTGCCTTTGTTGCCGTAACTGATGCTGTAATTGCAAGGCCTCTCGGTAGTTAGCAAGCCCACAGTCAATAATGCGAAGTGAATTTACGATTGTTAATTTTTGCAACATACTTATTCTGTTATGCTTTTGGTGGATTGTGCAGGCTCAGGCCGAAGGCATCCTCAGCAGCTTCTTTGAGGACCTCCGAAATTGTCGGATGCGGGAAGCTGAGCTCGGTGATTTTTTCCATGCTGCCTATAAGTGCTCTTGCTGCGCCTATCAGTTCAGTTGCCATAGCGCCAACCACTGTAACACCGATGATTTTGTTAGTAGAGTTATCCCTGACGACCCTTATTTCGCCGACGGTTTCGTTATGTGCGACGCTTCGGCCATTGGCTTTGAAGAACGACCTTCCTATGCTAATATCGAGGCCCTGGTCGTTGCAGGTCTCTTCGGTCTTGCCAACGGATGCAATTTCAGGGAATGTATAAACAGCCCTTGGTATAAGCGAATAGTCGGCTATTTTTTCATTGCCCCCTGTGGCGTTGGCCGCTGCAACCTCGGCCTCAGCGAAGGCACCGTGGGCTAAAAAGGTTGTGCCTACTGCATCGCCGATAGCATAAACGCCGGGGACGTTGGTTTCTAATTTTTCGTTAACTGTGATAGCGGAATCGTTCATCTGTAAACTCAGAGCCTCTTTGGTTTCCTCATCAACAACCGATTTTCGGCCAACTGAGATGAGTACTTTTTCCGCATTGATTGTTTGGCCGTTCTCAAGGACTACTTTTGCCGGCGTGCCGGTTTTATCGACCGAAGTAACTTTCTGATTAGTCAGAGAATCTATACCGAGTTTTTTGAACTCGCGTTCCATTAGTCGGCCAACCCATTGGTCCTCCATAGGAATTAATCGGGAAAGTGCTTCTACAATAGTTACTTTGGTCCCCATTGCAGCATATACGCAGGCCATTTCACAGCCGATTACTCCGCCGCCGACGATTACCATCGAGCTGGGTATTTGCTGAAGGCTCAAGGCTTCCTTGCTGCTGATAACGGTCTGGCCGTCAAATGGAATTGTCGGGATTTGAATCGGCTGCGAGCCGGTTGCTAAAATTATTTTGTCCGCTTGTATCTGCATAGGCCCGGTGTCTGTTTCGATTTTTATTTGATTTGGCGCTGTAACGATGGCTCTGCCCGGGAGTATTTCTACTTTGTGGCTTTTGATTAATCCTGTCAGGCCTTTTCGAAAGCCGTCAACAACGGCGTTTTTTCTTGCCTGGATTTTCGACCAGTCAGGAGTAGCTGATGTGACATCAATACCCATTGTTGCTGCGTGCTTTATCAACAGCAGAGTGTGGGCTGAAGCAAGCAGTGTCTTCGATGGGATACATCCATAATTCAAGCAGGTGCCGCCAATAAATTCTTTTTCGACAACTGCTGCCGAAGCGCCTCTTTGTGCACATCTGATAGCAGCGGCGTAACCACCCGGGCCGCCGCCGATTACTACAACATCAAAACTATCTGCCATAATTTAAGCTCCCTTTTATACTTTCCGGACATATAAAAATGACTATGAATTATTTTCTGAGCTTAAAGTATTCCGTGGCTATTTGGTTTACATAATCACCGATAGCCAGCGATGCTGTTGCGGCCGGCGAGGGTGCATTTAAGACGTGGATAGAGTTTCTCTGTCTTTCTATTCTGAAATCGTCAATCAGCTCACCGTTCGGCCTAAGAGCCTGTGCGCGAACACCCGTTTTGCAAGGCCTTATATCATCAGCTTCGAGCGAGGGAATAAGTCTTTGCAACTGTCGAAGGAATAGTTTCTTGGAAAACGCTCGTTTGTATTCTGCCAGTCCGTATTTCCAATGCTTCAGACACATTTTCCAAAACCCGGGATAAGCCAGAGCATTCCAGGTGTCTCTGGGGCTAAAATCGGTTTTATCGTAACCTTCTCTTTTGAATGAGAAAACTGCGTTTGGGCCGCATTCGATTTTGCCGTCAATCGTCCTTGTAAAATGAACCCCTAAAAAGGGGAAATCCGGGTTCGGCACGGGATATATCAGGTTTTTGACTTTTTCTGCGGTCTTTTCCGTAAGCTCATAATAATCGCCGCGGAAGGGAACAATTCTCATTCCTGATTCTACTATATCCATTTTCGCTATCCTGTCAGATTGAAGTCCCGCACAGTTGATAATATGCTTTGCATTGAAAGCCTTTTGATTTGTTACAACCTTCGTATAGAAATCGTGCTTGTCAAAGTCTGTTACCTTATGCAGCAACAGAACCTTATTGCCTTGCCCTTTTTTCTCTATTAGCTCAGCTAACTTGTTTGCAACCCTGGCGAAGTCGATAACTCCGGCGCACGGCACCCATATCCCTGCGATGCCGGAGCAGAACGGCTCGATTTGTTTGATTTCGTCAGGTCCGATTTTTTCAATACCTTCTATATCGTTCTCCTTGCCGTTGTGGAAAATCTTTTCGAGGGCAGGCAGCTCTTTTGCATCTGTTGCGACGATTATTTTTCCACAAATTTTGTAAGGGATTCGATATTTCTTGGCGAAGGCAACAAGCTCTTTTCGTCCACTGGCGCAGGTCTTTGCTTTATTTGAGCCGGGCTGATAGTACAGCCCCGAGTGAATGACGCCGGAATTATGACCTGTCTGATGAGCTGCCAATCTATTTTCTTTTTCTAATACGGCGATGCGAATATCCGGATGGCTCAACATAATCTTGTAAGCCGACGCCAATCCTACAATCCCGCCACCTATTACGACAATATCAAAATCGGTGTTTCCTTTCATTAGCCCGAATCCTAAAATCTCCCGTCAAAATTTCGACCTTATACAATAACTGACGACCCCGGCATCGTCAATCAAGAACCTCATTCTGGTATAGCTAATGAAACTTGTTAAATGCGGGATTAGATTTGAACGGTGTGGTGAGTGGTGAGAGGTGATTGGACTCACCAATTAGCCAGTTAACTACTCACCAATTAACTTTCTAAAAGCACCTTTCTCCTGCCCGGCATCTTCCGTAGATTACATATCGGGCACAACTTCAGGATAAACCTGACCGGTCGGACTTACTTTGAAGATGTAAATAAGTCCTTTTCTTAACCTTGAATAAACGACGTTCCCATAGATGGCTTCAATGTCATGTTCCTTTAGCTTATCAGGGTTATTTGCCAGGTCCCAAATATTTGACCAGAACATTTGCCTTTGCTTAATTGGCAGTGCTTTAAGCAAGTCGCTGTATCTTTGGGGCTCTGTACCCGGCTGTTCTATTGCAAAGCCCTCTTCGGGGGTCATTTTTTCGCCATAGACTCTTCTCCAGAGATACAGCGCCCTTGTTTTGCCGTCCATAACCATTTTATTCCCGAACTTCACAATCAATGCATCAAAGTGGATGATGTCACCGACGATTGTGTATTCTTTCTCAAGAATTTTTTTCAGTTTGTCATCTCTGGCAGTCTCAACAAATATTATTGTTGTAAGAAGCTGCTGGTTTGTGGTCTCCTGGGCGATTACCTTTGCATAGCCTATTTGTTCCTCATTTGTAAGATTGGTTATCGCTTGCTTAAGATGTTTGTTCTCAGCCAATAGCTGATGTATTGTTATTGCACCGTAATAAAGGCCTCGCGCCAGATATGCAAGAATCACAAGGCATATCACAACTAAAATATAAACAAGCGGCCTTACTTTTTTGCGTTTCTCTGCCATTTATACCTGACTCTTAGAGCTATTCATTCCTGCAGGAAGAAACACGGTTTCTAAACATATCATCGGCTTTGTTGTCATAAAACGTATAATAAAATGAGCAACTAATCCCGGCAGTCTTTTCGAGCATAGCCGGGAAGTCTATTAAATTAAATAAATTATTCTTCCTGCATATACGGATAGCGGAAGTTCCTTGGCGGTAAGAATGTTTCTTTAATTGCGCGCGGTGAAACCCATCGTTCCAGGTTAAGCCAGCTACCGGCTTTGTCGTTCGTGCCTGATGCTCGTGTTCCGCCAAAGGGCTGTTGTGCTACGACCGCACCTGTGGGCTTGTCGTTGACGTAAAAATTGCCCGCTGCGTGACGCAGCGTGTTCATCGCTCTGACTATCGCACCGCGGTCCAGAGCAAATATCGAGCCTGTTAACGCATAAGGCGATGTCTGGTCGCACAAGACCAGTGTTTGGTCATATTCGCTTTCCGGGTAAACATATAACGTTAACACAGGCCCGAAAATTTCTTCGACCATCATCTTAGACTTGGGGTTCTTACTTACCACGACAGTCGGCTCAATGAAGTATCCTGCCGAGTCATCATATCCGCCGCCTATAATAATTTCCATATCGGGCGAACTTTTGGCGTATTCGATATATTCGCGGATAGTATCAAAGCTCTTTTTGTCGATGACCGCTCCCATAAAAGTTCTAAAGTCGGTTACGTCGCCCATCTTAATATCACTGATTTCACTTAACAATTGCTCTTTTACCTTCGGCCAAGTCGAATCAGGGATATATGCTCGCGAAGCAGCCGAGCACTTTTGACCCTGGTACTCAAACGCTCCTCGTACTAAGGCCGTCACGAGGGCCTCGGTATCGGCGCTGGCGTGCGCGACTATAAAGTCCTTTCCGCCGGTCTCGCCGACGATTCGAGGATACGAGACGTATTTTCGAATATCTTTACCGACTGCCAGCCAGATTGTCGAAAATACGTATGTGCTTCCGGTGAAGTGGATTCCGCCGAGCCTGATGTCATCCAGCGCCGGCGGGGCGACGACCGGGCCTGGACCCGGTACCATATTGATAACACCGGGCGGCATACCAGCTTCTTTCAGGATTTTCATAATAATATATGCCGGTAATACTGCTGCCGAGGCCGGCTTCCAAACCACCGTATTACCCATAAGAGCCGGTGACGTCGGAAGGTTGCCCGCAATCGAGGTGAAGTTGAACGGCGTCAACGCCAGAACAAATCCATCCAGCGGACGATGCTCCATATAGTTCAACACGCCGGCTGTTGACATCGGCTGGTCCCCATACACCTCTTCCATAAAATGGGGGTTGAACCGCCAGAAATCTATCAGTTCGCACGCAGAGTCGATTTCCGCCTGGTGCGGTGTCTTGCTCATATTGAGCATAGTAGCGGCGTTGAGGGTCTGTCGATACTTGCCCGCTAAGAGTTCTGCCGCCTTGAGCAGTACAACCGCTCTGGATTCCCAGGGCATCTCGCCCCAGTCTTTCTTGGCTTTTTCCGCCGCATCGACGGCTTTAATAGCAAATTCTGCATCGGCCTGGTGATACCTGCCTAACAAGTGCCGGTGGTCGTGCGGACAGCGGATATCTGCAAGCTTGCCGTTACGCACTTCCTCACCGCCGATTATCATCGGCACTTCTACCTGCTCGTTTAACATCTCTTTGAGCTTGGCGGACAATTCAGCACGTTCTGGACTGCCCGGTGTGTATTGCAAGCCCGGTTCATTGACTGGTTGAGGGATGTGAAAAATACCGTTAAACATTTGTGTCTCCTTGCAATAAGAGTTTGAAGATTTTTAAACGGACGAAAATATATATTTTCTACCATTACCGCACAAAAGTCAACCTTAACTCAAATCTTTTACATTTACCTTTTTATTACTGCCGACTTTTCCCTTTTAATACGGGGGAAAGAGATTATAATGCCTTTATTTCTGGGCTTTATGGTAAAGAATGGACGCTTGGAAGAATATAAAATGAATAAAAAGTGCTCCATTATATTGAATGGTTGCTTTCTGCTGGCTGTTTTTGCTTTGGCCGGCTGCTATAAACCCACGGAATATCCGGAGATAGTAACCACGCCACAATCGCCACTGTTGCAAGAGCCGCCGCCGTTTATAATACCAGGCCAATACAATATTGTAGGTACGTCAGTCCGGCGCCTGCCAATTTTATCTTTCGTGTTTGGTCAAGGCCCAGATGTAACCTTTATTATGGCAACAATTCACGGCGATGAACCGGCCGGAACACCTCTGGTACGGCATTTAGGGAAATATCTCCAGCAAAATCCGCACCTGATGACTGGACGAAGAGTTGTTCTCTTATCGGTAACCAACCCTGATGGTATGGCCTATAACAGTCGTTTTAACGCCAGCGGCGTGGACCTGAACCGCAATTTCCCCGCGTCTAACCGTGTTAGCGATAAACAGTCCGGAGCTGCCGCGTTTTCTGAGCCGGAAACCAGGGTCATTAAACAACTAATCGAGCAATATTCTCCTGACCGTATTATTAGTATTCATCAGCCGTATGCATGCATTGACTACGATGGCCCCGGCACAACTCTGGCTGTACAAATGGCCCGATACTGTGATTTGCCCGTAAAAAGGCTGGGCCCAAAACCCGGCTCGCTCGGCTCATACGCTGGAGTTGATATGGGTATTCCTATTATCACCTTCGAAATGCTGCAGGATGACTCAGAACTCGATTCAGATACCCTGTGGAAGCAATATGGAAAAGCTCTCGTAGCGGCTGTCGTTTATCCAGACCCGGTCAAATAAATCAGATTGACGGTGGTCAGAAATCAGAAGACAGAAGACAGAAGTCAGAAGACGGAGTTTTTCATCTGTATTCCGGCCTGTGGTTTCTATTAGCTATCCGCTAATTTTTTCGTGAAATCAGTGCGATATTTGTTTAAAATCAGGGTAATCTGTATGGTTTAAAGATGGGTATATTCAAGCTAAACAATGAGTTCAAGCCTGCGGGCGACCAGCCACAAGCCATAGAACGGCTTATAGAGGGACTTCGCGCAGGTAAAAAGTTCCAAACGCTAATGGGCGTTACCGGCAGCGGCAAAACATTCACAATGGCTAACATCATAGCTCAACACGACCTGCCTACGCTTGTCATCTCCCACAATAAAACGTTGGCCGCTCAGCTTTATGAGGAATTCAAAGAGCTGTTTCCGGAAAACGCCGTTGAATATTTTGTCAGCTACTACGATTACTATCAGCCGGAAGCATACATTCCACAGCGGGACATATACATAGAAAAAGATGCATCGAAAAATAATGACCTTGACCGGCTTCGCCTTTCAACTACTACCAGCCTTTCAACGAGAGATGATTGTATTATTGTTGCTTCTGTCTCGTGCATATTCGGCCTTGGCTCGCCCGAAGATTATAAAGCCAGCGTCGTTTCTATCCGCACCGGCGAGAATTGCAACAGAAATGAGTTGCTTGGCAGATTAGCCGACATCCAGTACACCAGGAACGACATCGATTTCCAAAGAGGGACATTCAGGGTTCGCGGTGATGTCGTCGAGTTATACCCTTCTTATGAATCTTTTGCGATTCGAATGGAATTTTTCGGCGACGAAATAGAAAAGCTCAGCTATATAAATCCCATATCGGCAGAAACCCTCGCTGTCGAAGAGCAGCTTTTTATATATCCGGCTCAGCATTACATTATGCCGTCTGAGAGAATCGGCTTTGCGATAGAGAGTATAAAGGCCGAGCTAAAACAGCGGTTGGCCGAACTGCGAGGCCAGGGCAAACTACTGGAAGCTCAAAGGCTTCAGGCACGAACGATGTACGATATTGAAATGATGCAGGAGGTCGGCTATTGCAGCGGGATTGAAAATTATGCCCGACACTTAGCTGGCCTGCCGCCCGGTGCCAGACCTTATACGCTGATTGACTATTTCCCTGAGGATTTTCTTTTATTTATCGACGAATCCCACGCTACGATTCCACAGTTGCGGGCAATGTGGGCTGGTGACAGACACAGAAAAGAGACTCTGGTTGAACATGGCTTCAGACTGCCGAGCGCTCTGGATAACAGGCCGCTGCGTTTTGAGGAATTTCAGGAAAGGTGGGCCAAAGTCGTTTTTGTTTCTGCCACACCATCGCAATTCGAGCTGGAGAAATGTGATGACGAGGTTGTCGAACAAATCATCAGGCCGACCGGACTTCTGGACCCTGAAATCTTTGTACATCCGGCCGGCAATCAGATTCCACATCTCTTGGGTGAGATTGAAAAGCGGGTCAAAGCGGGGGAACGGACGCTTGTTACAACGCTGACAAAAAGGATGGCCGAAGACCTGGCTGGTTTCATCACAAAGAGGGGTTTCAAATGTCGGTATCTGCACAGCGAAATAGATACCCTTGAGAGAATTGAGATACTCCGGGATTTGCGGAACGGCCAATTCGATGTGCTGGTAGGGGTCAACCTTCTGCGGGAGGGTCTGGATTTACCGGAAGTTTCGGCCGTCGCAATCCTTGATGCCGACAAAGAGGGTTTTCTGCGAAGTCAGACTTCGCTGATACAAACCATCGGCAGAACTGCACGAAATATCAACGCCACGGTCTTTTTGTATGCCGATACAATTACGCTTTCTATGGAAAAAGCTATTGACGAGACGAACCGACGCCGTAAAATTCAGCTAAGATACAACAAGGAGCATAATATCACTCCTGAGACAATAAAGAAGGAGGTCCGTAAAAGTTTGACCGAGCAGATAAAGGCAAGGCAGACTGCTCGTCAGGCTGTGCGTTTTGGCAATTCGGAGTATGAAAAGGTTGAATTAGCCTCTCAGATTGAGAAAGAAATGCTTGAAGCGGCCCAGAGCCTGGACTTCGAGCAGGCTGCTTTCCTGCGGGACCAGTTGCGGGAGCTGAAAGAGCTGCCGGAGCTTGTTCTGGTCGATTCGAGAAGAAAGAGGAGGGAATTTTTAGCCATAAAAAAACAAAAAAGACATAAGAGAAAGGTCCCTCCATCAGGAAATTAAGAGAAAGAAGGAAAAAGAGAAAATGAAAAAACTTAACATTGAAAAAATCAGCCCTCTTATCCGCATGGCAATCGAAGAAGACCTTGGAAAAGGTGATGTGACGAGCGAGCTTCTCTTTGAAGACGATATGGTCGCCAAAGCGGATATTATTTCTCGTGAGGAAATAATTGTATGCGGAATGGATGTAACCCGTGAGATTCTGAAATGCTATGACAAAAGGCTCAAGCTGAAAGTGCGTATAAATGACGGCGAGTCTGCCCACGTTGGAAGCAAACTTGCTGTAATCGAAGGGCCTTTACGCTCTATGCTTACTGCCGAGCGGGTTATGCTCAATTTCCTCCAGAGGCTCAGTGGAATAGCTACAACGACGGCCCAATATGTGCGGGCTGTTCAGGGCACGAGAGCAAAGATTTACGATACTCGAAAGACGATGCCCGGCTGGCGCATTCTTGAAAAGTATGCGGTGTGCTGTGGCGGAGGATATAATCATCGGCTTGGATTATACGACGGCATCCTGATTAAAGATAATCATCTGGCCCAGCTGGGCAGGAACTTCCAGCCTAAACTTCGAAAAATAATCGACCGGGCTAAAAAAGTGAAAGGTATTAAGTTTATCGCTGTTGAGGTTGACCATGTCGATGACCAGCTTAACTATGTGCTGGAGATTCCGGGCATTGACATTGTGCTGCTCGACAATATGGGCCAGTGGCAATTAAAGCATGCCGTCGATATGCGAAACAGGATGTGCGGCAAGAGCAGAAAGCCATTGCTCGAGGCCTCGGGCAACATAACCTTAGACAACGTTTCAGCCATCGCCCAGTGCGGCATCGACAGAATCGCCGTGGGTGCAATCACTCATTCGGCAAGAGCCGTTGATATTGGACTCGACAGGTAATTAAAGTTATGCCAATAACCGACCTGCCCTGCTTTGGTTCGGGCCTTCGCAGAGAGGAGCTGGACCCTGATAAGATAAAGGCGAATCTGAAAACCAAACGCATCGGCAGAAAAATCCTCGTTTATAATCGCACATCAAGCACACAGACAATCGCCGCTGAATACGCAAAGAGCAAAGGGAATGACGGCCTTGTAATTTTCACTGAGGAACAAACCGCAGGCAGAGGCAGAGCCGACAACAAGTGGTACAGCAGCCGTTCGGACAGCATTCTTTGCTCGATTGTTTTAATCCGGCAGAAATGCCGGACCGAGCTGCTCTCGCTGACCTGCGCAGTGGCAGTAGCCGAAGCCATCGGCGGCTCGGCTAAAAGCGAGGCAAAAATCAAGTGGCCGAACGATATAATGCTGAACGGCAAAAAGGTAGCCGGCATTCTGCTCGAATCAAAATCAGTCCGGCAATTCCACAAAAAAAATGGAAGGCCTGACGGAACAGATAGCAGCGGCAGTACCTTTACCGTTGGCATTGGAATAAACTGCCACCAAAAAAAGGATTCTTTTCCCCTCGAATTACAATCAATCGCGACGAGTATCGACATCGAAAGCAACTCAACTTGCGACCGTATCTTGCTGGCAAAAAGACTGCTTAGCTCGATGGAACACTGGCTCGAAGTGGCAGCCCAAACAAGTGAAAAAGTAATAGACCAATGGCGTAATCTGAGTATTCAATTAGGCCACAGGGTAAAGCTTATTTATAACAGCCAGGAATTTTCCGGCAATTGCATCGGAATTGACCCCGAAAAAGGGCTAATCCTCCAATTAGACACCGGGGGCGTAAGGATGTTCGATGCCGTTCATACAACTATTGTCAAATAGTATTTGCAAGCATTATGAAGAATTTTTACGTCAAACCCTGCTCAGTCTGCCACAAAAAGCAAACATTAGGTTTCGTTTGTTGACCTTTTCCGTTATATTATTATCCTGATGTAAACGCATATTCTATAAACGGAAAGGGCTGGAAATATGTTAGGAAATGAATGGATTAACCGGTTACTTATATTTTGGTTAGGATTGGCGGTGTGTTTACTTACTGCCTGTTCTATCGAGCAGGTCAATAAAGAATCAGCAGATTTCTTGAAAGCCGACAAGCAGGACATGCAACAGTGGCGTGAAATGAAATTCGGTCTGTTTATTCACTGGGGGCCGGTCAGTCTGAAAGGCACGGAAATCGGCTGGTCCCGCGGCGGTGAAAGGCGAGGACGAGATGACAAATCCACGGGCTCAATTCCAGTAGAGGTTTATGACAATCTCTATATGCAGTTTAACCCCGTCAAGTTCGATGCGGACGAATGGGTGCAGGTGGCAAGGGAAGCCGGTATGAAATATCTGGTGTTCACGAGCAAACACCACGACGGTTTTTCGATGTTCGACAGCAAACTAACCGACTACAAAATTACTAACTCGCCATTCAAGCGCGATGTGGTGAAAGAATTAGCTAATGCCTGTCACGAGGCTGGGTTAAAGCTCGGCTTCTATTATTCTCCGCCCGACTGGTATCATCCGGACTACCGAACGGAAAATCATACCCTCTATATCAAGTTTCTGCACGGACAGCTTCGAGAACTTTGCAGCAATTACGGCAAGATTGATATTATCTGGTTTGACGGCCTTGGCGGCAAGGCAGAGGACTGGGATTCGGAGAAGCTGTTCAAAATGATTCGGCGGTTTCAGCCTAACGTTATCATCAACGACCGGGCAGGACTGCCCGGCGACCACGACACGCCGGAACAGAGAATTGGAAAATTCCAGAGTGACCGTCCGTGGGAGACCTGCATGACCATCTGCCAGCAGTGGGCATGGAAACCCGACGACCAGATGAAATCTCTAAAGCAGTGCATCGATACGCTTGTACGCGTTGTCGGAGGGGACGGCAATCTTCTTTTCAATGTCGGGCCTATGCCGGACGGCCAAATCGAGCCGAGACAGGTCGCACGACTAAAAGAAATGGGAGATTGGCTGGATAAGTATGGCTTAAGTATTTACGCCACCCGCGGTGGACCATTTGAACCGGGCGACTGGGGTGCCAGCACATATAAAGGCGATACCATTTATGTACATGTTCTGAATTGGGACGAGGATACCCTTGTGCTGCCGCCTATCCCGAAGAAGATTATTGCAAGCTCTGTTATGACCGGCGGTGAAGTAACTGTCAGGCAAACCGAACAGGACATCGAGATTTCTATTCCGAAGGCTCATCGTCAGGAGCTCGACACAATCATTGTTCTGCAGCTCGATGGCCCAGCGGATGGTATCACTCCGCGTTGAGGTCTATTGTTACAGCTTATGCAACATTCGGGAGTTGAGAATTCGAGGCTGGCTCGGTTGTACTAAGGATGCTCGGAGTTTGACGGCGAAAAGGATTCGGGATGAGCTGGAACTTCAGAGTTATATAACAACATAAAAAAACAAATGCCTAAATATCAAAGCAGCGAACTGTTCGAGCAAGAGGTTGAGCAGACGACCTGTCGGCACATTATTCGTTTGGTGTTTGAGTCGGCGGCTGATACGGAGTTTGACTACGCGGTGCCGGACGAAATCTGGCCAATTCAGGTCGGCCAGAGAGTCGAAGTGCCGTTCGGCAGAAAAGATAAAAGCGAAGTCGGATTTTGTACCCAATCGGATGTTCCGTCCGAAGAGTCTTTTATTGCACGCGGTACGGGGCGGAAGCTAAAAAGAGTAATCAGAATAATAGATAAAGAGCCATTGTTGGATTTCGAGCTGATGGAATTGGCACGGTGGATAAGCGGTTATTATGTTTGTCCGCTCGGCCAGGTTTTAGCTGCGATGGTGCCGTCGGCGGTGAAACGGGGGGCCGGCGTCAAAACACAAATGTATGTTTACCTGACAATCAGCACTGCCGGTATCGACAAATCCATCAAAGAATTGAGGGGCAAAAAGCAAAAGCAAATTGTCGAATTCCTTCACGGAAGGGGGGCTTTGAGTTCAAATGATGCTGTGGAGCTTCGGGATTTATTAGAAGCGGTCGGCTGCGGCAATGAGCCGATAAAGAGATTAGCGGAAAAACAAATCGTTAAAATAGTCCGAAAGACAATATTGAAGTCTTTGCCTGCTATTCCCAAAGGGATGTCAATAAAAACGGAACAGGTAATCCTCAATGAAGACCAGCGAAAGGCATTAGCTCATTTTGAAGCTGTGATAGATTCAGGCGAATTTGGCGTTACGCTTTTGTACGGCGTTACCGACAGCGGCAAAACCGAGCTTTATATGAGAACTATCGAGGCGGTTTTGCGAAGAGGAGCCGGTGCTATCGTGCTGCTTCCTGAGATTGCTCTTACGGCGCAAACCGTTCAGCGATTCAATGAGCGATTCAAAAAAATCGCCGTGATGCATTCGGGCTTGACCGCTGCCCAGCGAAATGTGCAGTGGCAGAAGATAAAATCGGGCCAGGCTGATGTGGTTATAGGTGCTCGCTCTGCGGTCTTTGCGCCGCTGCCGAAGCTCGGTCTTATCGTTGTTGACGAAGAGCATGAGTCAAGCTACAAGCAGGACACCGCCCCGCGGTATAACGGCAGGGATGTAGCGATAAAACGGGCGCAATTAGCAAATGCTCATTGTATTTTAGGAAGTGCCACACCTTCGTTGGAGACGTTGTCTAATTGTCAAAGTAAGAAGTATTTTAGCATGGTACGTTTGCCCAAAAGAGTGATGGACTTACCTATGCCCCAGATGAAACTCGTCGATTTACGGCGGGAAGAGGGAACAAGGAAAGGTATTAGTTTGATAAGTGAGCCATTGGCTGAGTGTCTGCAGGAGACACTTGCGAAAAGGGAGCAGGCGATTTTGCTTTTGAACAGGCGTGGTTACAGTAATTTTGTGTATTGTCCATCCTGCAAACATACGCTGCACTGCCGTAACTGCGATGTGACGCTGACCTTTCATAAGTCGAAGGTCAGCTGGCAAGAGCGAATGCGAACGGTTACGGGAAAACACATCAAATACGGTTATGCGGTCTGTCATTATTGTCTGGCACAGACGCTTGTGCCTGAAAAATGTCCTCTATGCGGCGGGGGGTTTGCAATGATAGGACTTGGCTCGCAACGGCTCGAAGAGGAATTGGCTAAAAGATTCCCGCTGGCTCGCGTATCGAGGATAGACAGTGATTCAATGGCGAGCAGAGATTATTACCGTCTTCTAAAAGATTTTAGTGATGGTCGAATTGATATATTAGCCGGCACGCAGATGCTGGCTAAGGGACTGCATTTTCCGAATGTAACATTAGTGGGTATTATTAGTGCAGATACTTCACTATACCTGCCGGATTTCCGTGCAAACGAACGAACCTTTCAGTTGATTTCTCAGGTGGCTGGTCGGGCAGGTCGTTCCGTGAAAAAGGGTGTGGTTTTCGTCCAGACGTTTCTCCCGAATCAGCCGGTGATACGGTTTGCCGTCGGCGGAAACTTTGACGGCTTTGTCAAGGAGGAATTAAAGCATCGCAAGGCCTGCAATTTACCACCGTTTTGGCGATTGGCGGTTATTGTTATGCGGGACGTGAATTTTGACAGGCTTGAGGCTGCCTGTGCGCAAATGCGTCAGAGGATAGACCGAATTATCGAACGAGAAGGGCTGAAAGCGACTATTCGTGGGCCGATGCCGGCGGTAATAAGCCGGATACAACGTTTTCACAGAATGCAGATAATTATTCAGGCGCCGGAGGCGGCGACCATTCAACAGTTATTTGCCGGTTTGCGGGTGGCAGGACCTATTCGGCCGATGGTTAAGGTTTCTATAGATATAGACCCTGTTAATTTATTATAGCTTGCAATTTGAGAGCTGATGTGCTATTTTATGTTTTTATTTTTCCGGGGAGTAGCTCAGTTTGGCCAGAGCGTCCCTTAGGGAAGGTCGCTGGTTCCACTGTAAGACTTCATGCAGAAAATCCAGTCTTCCCGAATCTACAGTAGGAAGTTGTTGAACGGAGGTGCACGGATTAGATGAGAAGACTCTCGTTTCTTTAAGCACTCAGGAAAGGAAAACGAAGAAATGGGGATAATTGAAAACGCCAAAGAAGCGGTAAAACTTGTTCAGCAAATCGACAATATAGAACTGTATCGTAAAGTATTGGACCTCCAGGGCGAGGCGATAGATTTAACTGAACAGCTTAAACAAAAAGATGAAATAATATCTCAACTTAAAGATGCATTGGACTTAAAAGGCAGATTGACCTGTAAAGACTCAGCTTATTATCTTACCAGTGAGAACGGAGAAATCATTGACGGCCCATTTTGCACAAAATGTTTTGATGTTGACCATTTAAAATGCAGACTTGTCCCCGATAATAGAGAGCCACAAGTAATCTGCCCAAATTGCAAAGTTTCATTTAGCTCTAAACCTCTATATCATTATTTGAGACCTGATGTTGAAGCAGATCGTAAAAAATTATTGGAAAAGATTCGGCATCAAAATATGAGGGGTGGGTTCTAAAATCGACCATAGAGCCCGAGTGGAATAAACAACGGCTGTTTGAAGAGATTATATTGGTGTATTACGTTTATATACTTCAAAGCCTAAAGACAGGCAAACTATACATAGGGCACACCGACAATCTGATTCGCAGGGTTGAAGAGCATAATACAGGGCGAGGTGGAAAATACACTCGACAAAATGGTCCATGGACGTTGGTTTATAGCGAGTCTCATCCGGACCGTGCTTCTGCAGCAAAGCGGGAACGGTACCTCAAGAGTGCCCGTAGGTTCCATGAAAAGAAGAAATTTGCTGGTGTTTTAAAGTGAAATACAGTCTAAAAGTAACGGTGGTTTTATGGAAATGAAAGTTGATTGTAATTTAGGAGCTGTTATAATATATTTGTCGTTATAGCTTTTCGGGGAGTAGCTCAGTTTGGCTAGAGCGCTGCGTTCGGGACGCAGAGGTCGCAGGTTCAAATCCTGTCTCCCCGAGTTTACGGGATAAGTGCGACTTTCTGCAAGTATTGCGAACGGTAACCTGTATTCTCCACAAAGGCTTATGTCATCGAGCTGTAAGTTCAAAAACACAGAATCTACGATTTGACGTTTTTTAGGTGGTGAGAACATAACATATTGCTCTGAAAGATGTTGTGCCAGTTCTAAAATTTTTGCTGCATCGCTGTTGTTTTCCTGCTTTCCTGCTGCAATTTGAGTTGTTCGCTGTTGCAACAAAGCTAATTCTCTCTGCTTCTGCCGAGCCAGACGCAAAAACTCCTCTGCGAGGTTGTCTTTAGTTTGGGCGGCCTTCAACAAGAGCATATCCAAAGTAGCTTGTGCATCGATAGCCTTTTTCTTGAGATTTCGCAACTCCTGTTCCGCATCATCAACATCTTTCTCAATTATGTTTTTCAGATATGCCAGTGCCCAATCGTATATTTCTTCCGGCAGAATTAGTCTATCCAGCATATCAGTGACCTGAGATTCGATAACTGATTCCGGCACCCAGCTTGGCCGAACAGGATGCTCATAATGGTTTATTTGGGCACACCTGTAATACGAATACCGTTGCTTATGTAATTCGGCAGTAATGCTATATCCACAGTGGGCACACTTGATAAGCCCATGGCCGTATGTGAAATGCCTTCGTTTGTAGTGGCTGCAGCGGTTGCGACCATCCAGTATTTGTTGCACTCTTTCCGAGGTTTGTTCATCGATAAGTGCTTCATGTTTGCCTTCGTAAATCTGTCCACGCCAGAGAATTTTACCTTTATAGAATGGATGGCGTAGTAATTTTGCCAGATGGGAACGTGTCCAACGTTGTGTCCTTTGGGAAAAATACATGCCGCTTTGGAAAAGCTCTTCTCGGAGTGTGTCTATGGTATGCTTGCCTGATGACATTAGCTTGAAGATTGTACGAACTGTCTCGGCCTTCGGGGGGATCTGGAAGCGGTAACTTGGAGCCATTGGAACCATGACCCATGCAATAGCCATAAGGGGGTATATGAGGATACTCTCCGGCTTCAACCTTGCTGCGAAAGCCTTTGTTGATCTCTTCCTTGAGATTGTCGGTGTACCACCGTGCCACAACTCCCATTACACCAATCCCAAGACGTCCAGCTGCATTCTGTGGGAATTCCTGACTGGAAAAAAATACTTTCTTATCCTTTTGTGTCTCCAGACGCTCAAGTATAGCCAAATCGGTCAGGTTGCGGCAGGCACGGTCGACCTTATGAAATACCACGCCGTTGATTGTAGGATCACTGCAAATGCGATTAACAATCTCACGAAATCGTTGCCTGTCTTTTTGCTTAGAAGCAGTTTCGACATATCGAATGGTTTCGACTATTTCATGTCCTTTACGCTCTGCCCATTCACGGTTAGCTTGGTCCTGGGCTCCGAGGCTGTAGCCTTCGCTCTGCTCGCGTGATGAGTCTCGGCAAACACTGAGTAGTCTCAGTTGTCGATTCTTTTTCTTCATCATATTATTCTCCATTTTTGCTGGCTAAAGCATAAAGAAATCTGCCGAAATCTTCTAAAATTCGGTCAACTTCTTTCTCAGAAATCGGTCTTCCAGCTACCTTCGACCAGACACGCTGAGTGTACTTACGAAATGCTAACACATCGCTCGGGTCGGGCGCAAGTAAATTCTTCTGATTTTTTTGAAAGTTTATATTCTGCTTCTTTGGCATGATATTTGTAACAAAAGAATAACCTCAAATTATCAGATAGCGTCCCACTTTTCGTAGGTTCAAGTAAGACCTGGCGCTGACACAGACCTGCCAGTATGGGAACGAAGATGCTGGAGAGGACCTCTCTTACTGAGCCCTTTTAAGTAATGGGTTTGAAATATTACTCGCAATAAGTGAACAATCCCCAAAGATACGCTTAACAGCAAGAGAACCGCCCACTTTCTGTTTCTGAAAACTGACGGCCTTTGTCGTTAAATCAGGGAAACCTCAGGCTTTTTGGCCATCCACCATCATTATTTTCTGATATGCGATTCTTCATCTGATTTTTGACAAGTTTCATAGGTGCTCTCGAATGGATAGAGTCGTTCCGTCCGAGCACGTTTGGTTTCTTCAGAATATCTTTTAACCCTCTCACTCCGAACCATCTTGGCTATAAATGCGAGAAGCAATAGCAAAATAATTGCGATGCCTAACACAGTGTACGGTAGCAGGATGAATTCCAAAATATTGCTAGACCCTATACAAGCGTGATTTTTTGAATTTTGCTGTGATTGATTTCGTAAAAATACTCGAAATGCCTATTCTGTTGGCATATAAATAGCTTCTGAAAAAAACAAAATCAGCCAACATTAATTTATAGAA
>Ga0315314_1001020_pt1 | contig 26732 bp, 29 predicted proteins | sample TDP9_MG_FD_203631 | JGI IMG/M metagenome (GOLD analysis project Ga0315314, IMG submission 203631) | Freshwater sediment microbial communities from Lake Towuti, South Sulawesi, Indonesia - TDP9 | ecosystem: Environmental > Aquatic > Freshwater > Lake > Sediment | place: Indonesia: South Sulawesi... | reverse complement strand
TGGGAAGACTCACGCCCAAGCCATTGAGAAGTTTGTAAAGGCCCTCGTCTTAAAGAGCCCAAAGAACCGATTGGAACATCTTGACAATAGCCCCGTCTACGAGGAGCCTTTGCTAGGCATCGCCGATGCCAATGACCCCCTTATTGCCCGGTTCAAGGAAGTGGTGGGGAGCTTCCACCTCAGCCCCCAAGAACTGTGGCGGCAGAACTTCCCGGGAGAAGTGCCCCTAGACTTGAGCATTATTGCTTGGGTACTGCCCTTCACCAAGACTATCAGGGACAGCAATCGCCGCCAGCATCATCAGCCTTCGCGCCACTGGGGACATGCCCGTCTATACGGCGAGCTCCTCAACAACCAGTTGCGCTCCGAGCTTGTCTCCTTTCTGACTGAACGCGGTTGCCGTGCGATGGCCGCAGCCCAGTCCCACACCTTCAAGGTATTCTGGGATAACCCTGAGGGCCCAGTCTCCAATTGGTCGGAGCGTCATTACTGCCTCGCCGCCGGACTGGGCACCTTTGGCTTGAACCGAGGCCTAATCACCGAGAAGGGTCAGGCCATACGCTGCGGCAGCGTGCTCACAGACCTCAAGCTGCCGGCCACGGAGAGGAAGTTCAGGTCCCATACCGCCTACTGCCCCTATTTGGAGACTGGGGGCTGCGGTGCGTGCATCAAGCGCTGCCCGGCAGGCTGCATCACCTTCCAAGGCAAGGATAATGCCAAGTGTTTTGACTATCTATCGAAAAACCTAGACCACCTCGCTTCCAAATACTTTCCAGAGGAAAACCTGCATGATGCTCAAGGGAAGGTATGTGGTAGAATGTATTTTTGCGGGCTTTGCCATACTGGGGTGCCCTGCGAGGCGGGCATACCTAGAGCACTTCAGGATCAAGCTCAAGATTGACCGAGTTTCAGCGGTTCTTTAAAAGCTATGTGGAACTCCCTGACTCTCATCTCTGGCTATTCGGCATATCCTCTGAACTGAAACTCCTCCAAGACATCGGTTTTTATGTTTACAGCCGGCAGACTAAAGGTCATGCAAGTGAGAAGCTACGGCCTATTTCTCGACCTAGACTTTCAGAACCTTCAGTCTAGGGGAAGAGTACTCATAGAACTTGAGTCCGAAATAGATGCAATCCTAGACTCGATAGGCCTTAGAATTTTAAACTCAAAGGCTAATGGAAGAACGTCTCATTTTGAACAGAGCGGTGAGAATCTAACTATCAAAACTGGCCCATTCAAAGGTACGCTAGAAGTCGCAGGAGGAGGAGACTTTCTAATCCAGAGAAGTCAAAAATAGATGTCGTCGATGAGCTGCACAAAGTTAGAAGGAAGCATCTGAATACACCTCCAGAAGAAATAGAGAAGGCAGCTGCTGAAGTCCTTGCGGAAATCGAAAAAAGGCGAAAAAATAAGCTGCTATGATCACCGTTTTTCCTGATATTTTTCGAGGTAATCATAAAACTGCATAGGGGTTTCTTGTTTGGTAGATGTTCTCTTATTATACGCATAGTATCGTCTGAACTCGTAGCTTTTCTCGGCCATAGAGGGATCGCTTCCAGAGCGTCGTTCTAGTTTCGTAGAAATATATACATACTGGTTTTCTTGAAGTGTCGATATGGGATATGAGAATGGTTTTTGCTTGTGTACTGATCTGCTGCGAGTCAGGCAAGTTCAAGAGCGTTGCTGGTGAAGTTAAGAAACTCAAAGGAGTGAAGAGAGCGTTCGGTGTCCATGGAAGATGGGATGCTGTGGCAGAGATTGAAGCTGCTGATATAAAGGCTGTTGGTGAAATGGCTTTGAAGATCAACGGGTTGCCGGGTGTCAAGGCTACAGAGACGCTCGTCGGTTTTTAGGAGGATTCAAACATGAACGCTTGCATATTGATTAGAGTCCTCCCGGGCAAGGCAACAGCTGCACTTGAAGCTGTGAAGAAGCTCCCTGAAGTCAAGAGAGCCCACTTCATCCTCGGCCGATACGATATAGTTGCCTTCGCTGAAGCACCGACCTTTGAAGCCCTCAGCTCATTGTCATCGAAGATAAACGCGATCAAGGAACTCAAGAGTACGGAAACGCTGATCGAAGGATAAGATACCCGTAGAAAAGCTCTGAACACCCTCACTTTTTTTGAGAAGGTTAGAATAGCTCTAGAATTCTCACTTATCAGAAATCAAATCGTAGACAGGAATTTACAATATCAGCTCTGCGCGTAGAAAACTTCTCCGTCATGTCTATCAGGTTTTCTTCAGTAGCTCTAGCATCTCGCTCGCAGTTACGATTCTTATCCCTCTAAATTCCTTTAGAGCTAGCAGGTGCTCGTCTCCTGAAACGACGTAATCAGCCCTAGAATCATGTGCCGTTCTGAGTATGATGTCGTCGTCTGGGTCTTGCTTGACAACCTTAAACCTCGACTTGACGCTCGTGAACCTAGCTGTAGTATTGAATGCCTCTAGAAAGTCCTTTATGTCTCTTTCTTTCACATACTTCCGGAACTTAGCCCTTCCTGCGACTTTAATGAATTCTGAAAGAATTTCTCTGGACGCGATAAGGTTGAATTCTTTTCTAACAGCCTTGAGCCATAGTTCCCTTGGCTTACCCTTTGTAATCAGGGCTGAAACAAGAACGCTAATATCGAAGACAACATTATGCATGAATACACTCCTTCATCGCCTTCGCCTTTCCCTTCTGTACTTCCTTATTTCCTCGTTGATCTCCTCCTCACTCAGTTCGCCGTATTTCGCGATCCTTCTATCAATTCTCCTGTAGAGGGCTTCCAACTTCTTCGCGATATCGGGCATCTCAAGCTTCTTCATAATGACCGCGCCTTGGTAACCGTAAACAATCAGTTTGCTCTTCGGCTTAATCCCCAGCCTTTCCCTTATTATCTGAGGTATAACCACCTGACCTTTACTACTAACCACTGTGACGTCAGGCTTCTCGTATTTTGCCATAGCTCTCACGATACCTATTCTTACTTTCTTACTTTAAATATCTAGCGGTCATTCTTGGACTGAAGACGAATCGATAGAAGAATTTCGGTAGACTTCGAAGAGGTCTTTGGTCTTCTTCTGTAGATGAGGTGATTCAACCTCTATCGGAGGGGATATCGTGCGATTGAGGTTATTGGGATGGGACCGCTCCCACGACCACTGATACGACTTGGTAGGCCCCTGACCTGATTATGGTCACTTGAATTGCTTGTCCTGGCGTTGCGTGCCTCTCCATGTAGGTTGCGTAGGCATCATAGTTGACGATTCTAACTCCATTTATTGAGACGATTATGTCGCCGCCTATGGCGTACTGTTGTCCGCCAATCTCAACAATTTGACTTCCGCCCCTTAGGCCCGCCTTGTCTGCAGGGCTTCCAGACGATGTCTTCTCTATGAGGATACCGTAAGTGATGTTCGTTCCCGCAATCTGTGACAACTGATAGCTCATATCAACGGCTTGAATTCCAATGTAAGGATGCCTATCATACTTCCCTGTTGAGATGAGGTACGAGAGTTCTCTGAGGATTGTGTCAGAATGAAGGAGATCGGGATCATAGGTGCAATCTCGGCTGGGTGGAAATCGTGGGCGGAGGATAGGCAATCCACGTCGTGTTTGCTAGACCGCTATTTGTTCTTAATGACTTTCAATAATTCTTGATTATTTCTCAATAGTCTTCTTCATATATTTTCTATGCACATTATTCTAGCCGACGTAGGCTTAGAGGCGATCCCTGTAGAAGAACCCATCAGTAACGCTGTATACGCATAGCATCTACGTGATGCCAGCGGATTCACTCCGAGCCTACTTAAGAGCAGTTGAGAAGATTCGAAAGAAGGCTGAGTAACCTGGCAATATCTTCTGAAATGAATGCGGCCAACCCCCCTAGGGGAGGGGGGGTCCTAGTTCAACTTGCGGATGACATGAAGACGGTCAGGAATCTCCTCCTTCAACCCATGGTCCCCCTCAAAGGCGTAAGCGTTGAAGAGCAGAGAGAGAAGGCTATCGCAAAACTTGTCAAAGCAATCGAAGTTACCGAGCGGTTGGCGTCGAAAGCCAAGACGACGAGTGAGAAAGGTACGGCTGACACAACCAAGGCCAGGTACTACCATCTTCTCGGCTATCTCGTTCAAGTGCTGGATGGGGTTCTTCGAAGCGTAAGCCTAGATGAGATTAAACGACATGTAGAGGAGACGGATAAAGAGCTTGCCGAGCTTAAGAGAGCGATTGCTGAAGCAAAAGCACGAGCTGGAGCGGCTAAGACAGGATCTGGAAGGACTTCAGAGTGAAGACCAAGTGCCGGAGGATCCTGTTGAGTTCGCTGAGAAATGGTTCGAAGTCAGACCGACTGAATATCAACGCAAACTCGCCAAGGCTTTCATGAAGCCCTATCTCACGATCGTAGTGAGATGGACTCGACAAAGTGGAAAGAGCTTCTTCATCGCTCTCCTGCTGATCTGGTATGCGCTTAAGCACTCAGGTGTAACGATCGGAATCGTCGGGCCTTCTTTCCGGCAGAGTAAACTGTATATTCAACGCATCAACGGGCTGCTCTTGAAGATAAGCCGGCGATACTACGAGTGGCCGCAACGGAAGACGATAGTCCGATTCAAGAACGGGGCGCTGATCGAAGCGTTCCCGAATAATCCGGAGACGATTAGAGGCCACACCTTGCACTTGGTCTGCTGGACTGAGATGAACTTCACACCTGACGACATGGACATGTACGATGCGATCAGCTACACAATGGCGACGACAAACGGAATCTTCATAGGTGAATCAACCCCTTGGACCAGGAATCATCTCTTCTACCGAATGTTCACGGATGATGAAGCGTATCCGCCTTCAGAAGTCTTCCGATCGCATGTTTCATGGCGGGAGGCTCAAAAGCCAAAGGGTCCTGTTGAACCCAAATTCGTCGAGAGGAAAAGAAGGGAGACCGCGTCAGATTCATCTCGCTGGCAACGCGAGATGGAAGCGGAATGGGCTGAAGATGAAGACCTCTACTTCCCACTGGACCTAGCCTCGAAATGTATCGGCACAGAGAAGAACATTGGAGTGGACCTTGAGTATATTCCTGAGGAGCTTCTTTTCGGATGAGCCTGTGAAAAAGAAATAACGAAGATGCTATACGTCCGGGGTACAAATCCATCTGGTCAGCGATAATTGTTCATGTTGAGATGTTCGCCCATCTATTTAGGTAGTCGCGCCAGTCTTCGTCGGTGATCCTGTCGATACGTTCTACTATTTCGCTGAGTTCAAGGAGAGTTCGATGGTGCCTCTTCTCCTCCATAGCGATCATTCCCAACATAGTCTTGACTTCCTCATCTTCAGCTTTCCCGGTTATCTCATCTATGTTTCTAAGCATCTCCTCCTCTATCTTTATGTGCTTCTCCACGCCCTTAGCTACCTCGTATTTTTCAACGTGGCCAAATGTCGTCGTACGCATAAGGCTCATCAAGGCTTCCAGAATCTGAGCGTGTTTCTTGGAGTCATTCATCACTCCCAGCAGCAGGAGCTTCACCACACCGTATTTCGAAATCTCGACCAGTGACGAGAGGGACTCCGCCGCCATCAACTCCAAGTCTTTCTGCTTGCTCAGCAGCCGAATAAGTTCTTCTTTCGACATCTTCATCACATCAAGGCATACAACGGTAAATTGGAAATCATAGATATGAATATTTCATCATCGATTCAAACCGAGCCGGCGATGCATTGACATCGACCGAAAACGTGTTCAGGCAGCCCTTCAGGGACTGTCTGTCCTCCCCTTTCGCATACGCACAAATTCCTTCACCATGATTTCTCTGTTCGCACCATTAGCCTTCAATTTCGGAACCGATTCTAGAAACAAAAACGGTCTGAAACCCCGCGATCCGGCACTCCCGGCTTAGTCTGGGCGTCGGACTATTCATAGGATATGAGTTTCGCTTTCTCAAGGTTCATCTGTAGGTTCTTGACCGCTTCATATACTTGGCTTTCCGATCGAGCCCCCGTGCAGACGAACTTTCCGCTTGCGAACAGCAGCATCACAGTCGTAGGGTTATCCATTCTATAGATCAGTCCGGGGAACTGTTCAGGCTCGTACATCGTCTTCTTGAGGGCGTATGTCGTTTTCTCCAAGTCTATCCGTCCAAATAGGTTGCCTGAGGCTACAATATTCTGGATATGGATGTCTGGTTTGCCGACTACCACTATGCCGTTACTCTTCAATTCTTCAACAACCTTCATCACAGCCCTCTTAGCCAGCCTCTCAGATCTCGCTCCAGTGCAGACCATCTTCCCCGAGCTGAATATCAGAGTCGCCGTCTTAGGCTTCTTTAGGCGATAAACCAAACCCGGAAACTGCTCAGGTCTATACTCAACACCGGGAAAAACCCTGACTATGGACTCCAATTCCAACCTCTGATTCAAGGATGCTGAAGCAACAACATTCTGAATAGATACAATAGCGGTCTTCTCAGGCAAGGGTCCTCCCTTAACCGAGAAGGTCGATCAAGTACTTAGGAATGTGCATTCGAAGTCTCGAACCCTTAAAAGACCAATTTCTTTAAAAACATTCGTGGCAGATATTGATCTGGAGCTTTGAGCTCTAGGGAAAAAAGAGGAAGGATGGCGAAGAAGAAGGCGAAGAAGAAAGCCGCAAAGCCTGCTTAACCAAGATTAACCGCTTAGGTCTTAACTCCCCTATTTTTTTGTTTGATTCGACGATAACTACTTCATCCTTTTCGATACTTTTCAGACTGGGCGGACCTCGCAATCTCAGAGGCTTCTGTCTCCATGTGCCGCCTTAGTTTCGCCAACGAGCTTTGGAAACATTTCTCGATCCTCTCATCTGTCAATCCAAGCCAATTCAGATAGCAGAGTCCAACTACAATCATATCAGTGACCTCTTCAGGTATATCAACAGCTTCTCTGCCCTCATGCCAATATGCCTTAGCGATATCACCCACTTGCTCAGCTATGAGCGTAATGAACCCTGCCGAAGTCGTGATCTTCTGCCTATGAACCTCAAGAGCCACTTCTCTACAAAGGTTGGCAGCCGATTCCAACCTCACTTTCTCCTCCCTCCCTTCCTGTACTTACTAAGCATCCCACTTTATCATATACTATTCGAAAATCTATCACTATCTTTGTAGTGCAAGGAGATTCCGCTGAATAAGCTGTTTTGGCAAGTGCGTTTTTCTATTTCTTACTGGTTTCCGCCGAGCTGAGTATAATTGCTGTATGCACTCAATATTCAGGAATTCAGCGAATAGTTAATCCAGTCTTCGTGTTCTTATCTTACCTTCACGAGCGGCACTCCAGTCTCCTTGAATTCTTCATCTCTACCTGTGATCAACTTCGCTTTCATGATCTTTGCCGTTGCCACAGCAAATGAGTCAGCCAAGGACAACGCATATTCAGCTTTGATCAAGCTTGCCTCTCTCCAAAGCCTATCATCAGTCACCGGCACGATCTTCAAACCGTAGGCTCTCAAATTCTTTTCTTTTTCATCAGCGACTCTGGGGTCGCGTCGGAACAGAATGTAGTAGAACTCAGCCAAGTTTATGACACTCAGATATCCAGTCAATTCTCCCGCTTGAATTCTCTCAAGATACTTCTCCAGCGTCTCAGCTCCTGGTTCATCGAGATAGAAGATTAGCAATCCCTCCGTGTCTAACACTACGCTCAAACGTTATCCGACCTATCCCTTGATATGCTTCAAAAGCTGCCTCTGTCGACGTAGCTCTTCCTTTCGAATTTCGACGAGAATCTCCCTTGAAGTCTTGCCTCCGAAGACAGTTTTCAGCGATCCGCGGTCCACGGATGGTTTAGGCAAAGCTTTCACCAGTATTCCTTCCTCAACCTCAACAACGAGCGCCTTCCCGCCAATGCCATGCCTTTCCCTCATTTCCTTCGGGATTGTCGCCTGACCCTTTCTTGTCACACTAACTATCTGCTCTGTCATAGCTGAAAGCCCCAGTAATACCAAAACCGGTGGTATTACTTAAACGTGCCGCATGCGACTGAAACGCTATTCAATGGATTTGTCATTCTAAACGGCTTCTCCCAGGATCTCTAGTGCTCTTCTAGCTTCAGGCAGCCATCTTGATAAGTGATAATCACTTACATCGAATAACAAAAATTTCTTATAATAATTCATAATTTGCTCTCAGAGCAGCATCTCGCTAATCATATAACCGATGGTATAAATTGAATATATGCCACACGAACTCCGCGATGACTCGGATTTGCATGCAAGACGCATTTTGCTTGCGAACGGAAGTTGACCGGTCATGAAGGCTTCGAGCTGGTCTATCATTCTCTGTTTTCTCGTAACCTTCACTGCATTCATTTTTCCCAACCTCGTTGAGTGGTTGGCTTTCACCCCAGCCGATCTCCTCCGCCTGAGACTGTGGACACTCGTTACAGCGCTCTTCCTCCATTCAAGCCTACTTCATCTCTTAGGCAACATGATATTCCTATTCGTACTGGGAAGAACCTTGGAGCGGGTCACCAGCTCAACCAAATTCCTAACGGTTTTCCTTACTGGAGGAATTCTATCCTTCATTCTAAGCGTACCTTTCTATCAGCCAGACGTGTTTATGCTCGGTGCTTCAGCGGCCATCTTCTCAGTCGCCTCCGCCGTCATGCTGATAACGCCGCTTACATTCTCCATAATATTTCTCGCTCCAGTAGGAGTAGTAGCGTTACTGTACTTTCTCTATAACGTTGCAGCTGTGTATTACGGTATATCCGGAAACGTTGCTTACATATCCCATATCATAGGATTTGCGCTAGGAATACCCTTCGGAATACGTTGGAGTAAGAAATGGAAGAGAAACCTTGGGCTATCGACAATCTTGCTTCTAGTCTATATAGTATTGACCTGGACAATCTCTAGACTTGTCACAGTTTCGATACCGTTGCAGTGAGTGCGAAAATAGAAGCGGATCACATGATCGTCAAATAGCCCCGACGACATTACTCACGATGTTACCCAGATGACTCTGTTCACCGAGATGAGCACCTTTTCGCTTCGTCTTATAGAAAATGGAGCACATTCGTACTCTTTCGGTTCCTGAACATTCTTCGCGCAATTGTTATATTTGATTTTGTTGCGACATTGAGGTTAGGGAGATGAAAATGGTAAAACAGAAGCAATTACTGGCACTGACCTTTCTGGTACTCTACCTCGCTACTTCAGTCGTTTCTGTAGCGTTCGCAGGCAAACCACAAAACGTTAACAACGAACTCATAGAGATCGCCGGTATGGTAGATGGGGCGAAAGCTTTTGATCACGTGGTAGAACTCTCAAGAAGATATTACGAGGGGCGTCTCGCCGGCACAGCAAGATGCGACAAGGCTGCCGAGTACATCGCCAGCAAGTTTAACGAGTATGGCTTGGATCCGTTCGGCGACTATGGAACTTACTTCGAGACTTTCAGTATCACGTACTGGCTTTCTCCCGATTGGTATTTGGATCTTCTTACGCCAGGGTCGATCGCTGGACGCTACGACTCTTATCCAATGGAGTACTGTGCATCAGGCGACATTACAGCTGAACTTGTCTACGTCGGTTTAGGCGCTCCAACAGACTATCTAGGCAAGGTCGTTACAGGCAAGATAGCCTTCGTCCTTCGCGGCCAATACTACTTTAGAGAGAAGGTTGCTTGGGCATATGACAATGGCGCTAAGGGCGTCATCATCTTTGATCACACCGACGAACCATTATTCGCAGGCACCTTGTCAGAGCCACAGAACATCCCTGCTGTAAGTATAACTCGAGCAGACGGCGAAAGAATACTGACAGCAATGGGTTTCACCATTACAGTAGACGCCTACTTAGACCCCACGAACATAGCTGGAAGTCAGTCAGTCTTTCCGACCGCACACATGTACGTTGACACCGTCCTGGAGAAAGATAAGCCGACAAAGAATGTTCTAGGCATCATACCTGGAACAAGCAAGCCTAACGAGTACGTGGTAATCGGCGGACATTATGACCACATGGGAATCATGAAGAAAGAGGTATACAACGGAGCGAACGACAACGCCGCTGGCGTAGCGGTGGTCCTAGAGTTGGCGCGAGTCTTATCTATATACGCAGTCAAGCATCCTCCGACAAGATCCATCATCTTCGCAGCTTGGACCGGTGAAGAAGAAGGGCTCTACGGATCAGACTACTTCGTCAAAACCCATCAGAAGATGCTTCCTCAAATCGACATAATGCTAAATCTGGACATGCCTGGCGCAGGAGAGTGGGTCAACGGGAAACCAAGGAACAACATGTACATCGAGGACACAGCCCACCAATACACGGACGGCGACCAACCCCAATACACCTCTACAGGCAAGGAGTGGGCCCCAAAGCTAGTATACGACGTAGCACAGCTCCTCATCCGTGAAGGAAAGATTGTCCTCGGTGCCGCAGAGACGCCATACTACAAAACAAGCGGATACGCACTCTACTCAGGTGTCGATGATGTCAAGGTCGTCGAGTACATCGGTAGAAGCGACCACGAACCCTTCCTGCTAGCTGGAGTCCCAGCCAGCTGCATCTTCTCAGGAGCCGACAAATACCCAGAATACCATCAGCCAGGAGACGACACCGCGCTCGTTGATCCGGCGAAGCTCCAGATCAGCGGAGTGCTAGCAGGATGCTCAGCGTGGAAGGTCGCTCAATATGCTACACAACCTGCAGTATCAGCAGAACCCACAGTTTACCCTGCAATAGGCGCAAGACACGTAACTGTGCTTCCAGCAGGCGAGGTTGCCTAATCCTCAACACAACTCCCTTTTTTCTCAAAACAAAAAAAATTATTCCGGGAGAAACGGCTGATCCATCATTTCTACAGCCCAAGCAGATTCCGCTGAACCCTTTTATGTTTACAGTCAGCAAACTAAAGGTCATGCAGGTAAGAAGCTACAGCATATTTCTCGACCTAGACTTTCAGAACCTTCAGTTTAAGGGAAGAGTACTCATAGAACTTGAGTCCGAAAGAGATGTAATCCTTGGAATCGGTAGGGTTGAGGAAGTGAAGAGATTCTTTGAGGAGAATAGAATACCAGAGGCCGAGAAGGGAATCGAGGCAGGTATAGAGAAGCTCAAGATATACGATAGGCTAGTCAAGAAAGCTTAGAAAAAAAGGAAGGGGTCTCATTTTTTGTTCTCCCAGATTGCGAATTGGTTTCCTTCCGGATCCAACGCCATGGCAAGATATCCCATCCCTGTCACTTCTTGCTTGGGTACAATGATTCTTCCGCCACTGTCCTCTATTCTCTTTGCGTATTCCTCAACCGACTCGACCAGTATGTAGTTGGTTGGACGCTGCTCCGGGCCCTCTCTCTTCATCATTCCACCGTTTACACCGGGCTCGACTAGTCTTCCAGACGAATCGGTTGGTACAGTCTCGATGAGCCAGTAATCCACTGGACCAGGGAGCTTCTCGATCTTCCAGTTGAAGACTCTCTTATAGAAACTTGCTAGCTTCTCGACGTCGTCAGCAGGAATGTCAAAGTGGACAATTGTGTGATGCAACTTCCATCGGCAGAATCTTGGTCTATTAGCTATATAACGATTAGACGTGGCTGCAAATGAATAAGGGAGAGGGTTGGACACTTAGTCCGCAGGACATTTAGAATAGAATAACTCTTTTCTCCCAAGGCTAATCGATGAATCCCTAAAACCCTCTTTTTCATATGCGTTATGCTAGCTATCATTCTCTCAGACGATAGAACATCTATAGAGACATGCCCGATACTAGGGGTTATGGTACTAGTTGATGGGAGCTAGATCACACCTTTCTTCTTAAGGTATGCTATAGGGATGACTGAAACGAGAAACATCAGTATTAGTGAAATTGGGTAGCCGACCTCCCAACGAAGCTCTGGCATATGGGCGAAGTTCATCCCGTATATGCTCGCTATGAGTGTCGGAGGAAGGAAGATCACCGCAAGCACTGTAAAGACTTTCATCACTTGGTTGGTTGACGCAGCAACGGATGCAAGATACAGCTGCCCGACACTGTTAACTCTACCGTGATAGACCTCGATGAGGTCGATCAGCTGAGTGAGATGGTCTCGAACATCCCTGAAGTAGACCATATTCTGATCGGAGACCAAAGGGAAGATTCCCCTCAAGACGTCTCCCACAAGCTTTAGAGTCGGCCAGAGGGATCTCCTGATAGTTATGAGATCTCTTCTCAAACCATCCATCTCATGCAGCATCTCCTTCGTCGGATTCTCTTCAACCTGCTCCTCCAAAACTGCGATCTTCTCTTCGAGTTCGTTGAGGATCGTCGAATAGTCGTCGACGATCTTGTCGATTAGGAAGTAGTAGAGAAAGTCGTGGCCTCTGACTTGGGTTGATATAGTGGTCGTCTTTAACATCCTAGTGAAGACTTCGTTCATTTGCCTATTATCGCTATGAATACTTATCAGCCATCGATCACTCACGAAAAGGAAGACCTCCTCGATAAGGATCTTCTCTTCAGCATACTTCACAGAGTGGACAACAGTGAAAAGGTAGTCACTGTAGTCATCTACCTTGGGACTCTGACCTTTATGGGCTACATCTTCGACTGCGAGAGGGTGAAGATTGAACCTTTCCTGTATAAGCTGAAGCTCCAGCTCCGAAGGACCAACAAGATCAATCCATACCACTGGATAATTCAGAGCCTCTTCTAACGAACTTTGATCAAACTCTCGGGCGCTCTGTTTGTCAAATGCAAGTATTCTCATCATTCCACTATTCGCCACGACTAGTTACGAGTTATTCTAGATAAACATACCTACTATTACCGAGAATTGCAGGCAAACAATATTCCCGCGAGAAACAGATTATGATTTCACTCGCAAAAAATCTTAAGGACCCAAGTAATCAGCATAACAATGAATTGGAAGTGTTTGAATGAAGCTAAGAAAGGAAGAATTCTACAAGGTTCTTGTAAGACCCACCGTCGTGGTTACAACCATATCTAAAAACGGAATCCCTAATGCCGCCCCTTTCAGCTGGACCTCCCCCATCACCACTAAGCCACCTTTATTCGGATTCTCCTGCAACCCCAAGCACGACACTTGGAGAAACATCAGGAGCAACAGAGAGTTCGTAGCCAACCTCGTAGGAGAAGACTTCGGCCCATTGATGCACATCCTCGAGCAAGACTTTCCCTACGAAGTCAACGAGATAGAGAAGGCCGACCTAACCGAAATGAGATCAGTCAAAATCAAGCCTCCCAGGATAAAGGAAGCATTCGGATGGCTTGAGTGCAGAATGGAGAAACACTTTCGGATAGCAGACCACATATGGATTGTAGGAAAAATATTGGCAATTGAGGTAAAGGATGGTTACATGGAAGAGGTCATCAACGTGAAGAAAGCAAAGCCCCTAAATCACATACACGGAGAGTACTTCGTCACAGAGATGGAAAAAAGAAAATTCAAGAGAGCATAAGCACGGGCATAACGAACAACCATTCGAGAAGGAACGTCTGCAATGAAAACGTTAATTGTTTATGGAACCCGTTACGGAGCTATTTTCTCAGTATTGCCGAATTTTGTGTTGTAGATAGCTATTGCACTTTTGATCATTTAACCGCCCCGTTCATCGAGGCAAAGTGCGTTCTATTCTCTTTTTTCAACCTTTATTTTGCATTTTGTAGCTATGGCGGCGATAGCTCCCAATGCTGCAAGCCATGGAGCAATGAGTGCACCTACAACGCCTGCGGTTGCCGGGATTTCGAGAAGAGTTCTTCCTTCCTCATCCTCAACAATCAACTTGGTCACGTTTCCCTCATGAAGAATTTCTTTAACCTTTCTTACGAGTTCATCAGACCTTATTTCAAATTCTTCTGCAATAGTCCTGCCGGTGTATCTTCCACAATTCGGACAATACTTTGCACCTTCAGGCAGCTCAGATCTGCACTTACTACACAATGCCATATGCAAAACCTCTTCGTTCATAACGTATTCAAAACTCTATTACCGCCAGACTTAAGTCTAACCGTATTTGCATAGCATTGAGTTTCCTTCTCACCACGGCGCATATTTTTCGACAGTTGTGATTTTACAAGAAGCAGCTGTTGGATATCATTAAGATCTTGCTGGGATTCAACTTTTATGAAGAGCCAGCGTCCTTCATGAAACTGATGCGCCTCCTCGATAACCTTTCTCACTTTTTTGCCCAGATTCAAGCTGAAAGCTTGCTCTGCGTCAGTTTGGCTGAGAACGATCTGCACAGCGAAGCTCTCCTTTCCAGGATACATCGAGAGCAGCGCCTTGCCTCCTGCACGAAAACGCACTGCCCATCCATAGTTCTTTCCGTAGAAAGTGAAATCTCTCTGGATTCGATACTTCTTTCATTGTCGGTCGATGTTTCTTGTCAACAAATATGCCAATGCTCATATTAACCATAGGTCCCTTTCATGTTTGCACATATGATAGATCTTATACGAAATCCAATAGGAATATTTTCGAGTATGAAATAGGGCCGGCAATCAATTTGTTTTCGGCCTTCCTTAAGTGTTATTCAAAAGTTGTTGGAACACCTTTCTTTTTAGCTAGCGTGGCAACCTCAGCTTTTTTGCCTTAAAAGCATACGCAGATTGCGCGGGAGGACATCCAGATACTCAATCAGGTCGAGCCGCTCAAGCTTTTTAACGGTCTCAGCGGGAAGGCGATCTGAGGGAAAGTATTCTAGGATTAGATTAGTTTCTTCCTCAGAGAACACTTGGTCCCCCTCGATCCATTCGAGGAAACGAACGTTCTGTGGGCATGCGATCTGACAGTGGAGACATCCGACTAGGCAGTTATGCCAAGAAGGGTCTATCCAAGCCGGGAATTCGCCTCGTCGCTCGTTGTGGAAGGTGAGGCATCGCTCAGCATGGATGAGAAAACGGTCACCTGTTATCGCGCCCGCTGGGCAAATGTCAATGCAAGCCTGACAGCTTTGACAGCTCTTCGTCATTATGGGTTCACGCCAGCTGTCCTCTGGACAGGGAAAGTCGGTGTAGAAGGCCACAAGCCTATGAAAGCTCCCCATGCCTGGCACGTAGCAGATATTGTTTCGTCCGTAGTCGCCCAATCCGCTGCGAACGGCCAAGGATTTCAAGGGCAGCGCAGCCTGAGCCACGCGGTACCCTTCAGGATTCAGAATTCTAGATAGAATATCTCCTATCCGTTTGTCCGTCTCCCTGTAGTCCGTATAGGTGGGCGGAATCGTGAACGGACATGATTCTCCTTGCCAAGTGAAGGTAACTCTAATCTGAGGTTGTGGGACAGCGACCACGATCAAAGACCTAGCTTCCCGTAGAACATCAGGAGGCTTGTAGACGAGCCCGGTTAAGTATTCTCGGTAGAGTTCCTCATTCAAGAGACCACTCCTACGGCTTCCTTCAATTACTTCTTCCAAGTCACGAAGATGCTCAATGGATACTACCCGACCTCGGTATCCTCTTTCTTCCAAACTAGAGCGTAGCATCTCAATCAGTCTTCGCAAGCCCATTCATCACTCCTATCTTCTGACGCAATACCTTCTCTCCGATGATACGAAGATCCCGAATTGGCTGGATATTATCGTTGGAGGAGTTCTTTCGATCTTGCACAATCCCTCAAACTCAAGATAACGCTCAACTTCTGAAGCCCAAGCGATGCTTCTGAACAATTTCGACGCTATGAACTGGAACTGGCTTACGGCTCTTGTTAAGATACTCACTCATGTCGCCTAGGGATACTTAGAGAATCAAACTGACGGTAATGCTTTGTACCATCTTACGACGGCAATGTCAGGCGCCCCGAAAGGCGGATGTAAAGGCCCGTCGTGTGAGGGCAGGTCGCTTATATGCGGATGCAGGGCATACTGCCCTAGTGTGACAAACGATGTTTGAGGTTTCTTTCAGGGTTCAGCACGAGTGCCCATACATCCGGTTCTCGTTGAAGCATCCGGAGGTCAAGATCGTCGAGTGGTGTAACAATAGGATAGATGTGCTGGAGATAGAATGCCCAGATATCGAAACGTTCTCTAGGATCGGACCCGACTTGGAGAATTTGCTCGTCTGGGGTGGAGGTAAGGTTCTCAAGAAAAGCTCCAGCGCGGGAAGTCTTCAGGTGATCGTTAAGACATGCCGTGACACCAAGATCTCACCTAGCATAACACAGCTGATCGAGAAGAATTCCTTTCTGGAAATAGCGCCGATAGTCTACCATGGAGGTTGGGAGGAGCATCGGCTCATCGGTTTCAGAGAAAGCGATTATAAGAAAATGTTCCGAGATCTGAGCCATTTGGGGCCGGTCGAGATATTGCAGAAAAGAGTTGTTCCGGAAAAGAGTATTCGCGATACTTTCGTAATCTCCGTCAGCAGCATCTTCTCTGAACTAACCGAGAGGCAGGTTAACGCTCTGGTAGCCGCTCTAGACTACGGATACTATCAGATACCGAAAAAGATAACGGCTGAAGAGATAGCACGAGAGTTCAGCCTTACCAGAACAACCTACGAGGAGCATGTAAGAAAGGCCGAGAGCAAGATTCTTCACGCGATAGCTCCTTATATCAGGATATATGGCTCCAAGTTCTGAGAGAATTGGTATGGATGAAGGAGAATGGCGGCTCTACGATCATGAACAAATTGACTAAAGATCAAATCTTGATTGCAATTTCAACTGTAATCTTGCTCTTTACAGCAATGATCAATTGGAATATCTATTCGTGGTTAACTTTGCTTGCGATAATTGTGATTTTGATCGCGTGGTATTTCAAGAAATAGGCAGACTGCCGCATCGAGACGTCTGATTGTGAGGAAAGGAAATGGCGGGTACAAGCAGTTTATTGGCCAAGCATAATAAAGAGCAAGGATTACACATTCCATCTTATTTATGCCTGTTACATAGCTCTCTTTCTTAATGGAGTTATTTCTATACTTGAAGAAGGGTACATACCTTTGCTTGCGTCACTCGGTTTTACTCTAATGTTTGTTAGTATGTACGTAAACTTCATTCTCGCGACGGACACGCACTTGCGGACTCTACGCAAAGGAGTCTACGCATGCATGTCTGTAGGCTACCAACGTGTTTGGTTGGAACGACTGGAAGGTCGTTATGCCAAGTGACACCTTGGCACGCACAGACAGCTTCTTAAATGTTAGATTTACCGCATTTTGGGCAGAAAGGCGAATCTGACATTTGTGCTCCACAGAATTTGCAGTATGCTTTTGCAGTTTTAAGTAACTTCCCCACCATCAATACTGCAGGGTAGGTGAGGTCTTCCTCAGTCTTAGCGTGGAGCCTAAGTTTTCTTGCGAACTCGACTGCTTCCCTTTTCTTCGATGCCTTGGCGGCCTTCTCAAGTGCTTCTAGAGCCTTCACAATTTCCACATGTTCTTGAAGCATCTTCTCGTACTCACTCTTGAATTTCTCATGCAGCTCCAGCGCTCTAGGAAAGTCTTGGGATGCCTTGCCTTCTGCCAGTTCCCTTACCACACCTATCACTGGCAGAGCCAGCTCGTTCTCCCTCTGGAAGTGCGGATGCAGAACTTGCGCAACTTTCTTCGCCGCCTCGCCGACCTTGCCTCGTACCTTCGTGGCTTTCGCTAATTCGCGGTGAAGCTCCTCATGCCCCTCTTTCATCGCTTCAGGAATTCCCAAAGGCATAAGATTTCACAGACTTAAGCTCCAGCAAAGATCTACTTAATGTTGTCGCGTCGAAAACACTTCGCGCGTTCACAATAACGATGACTACGCTCGTCTACCAAACCCGCTTGACATATGGATTCTTACGTCAACTCTTAAAACGAAAACTTTCTCATAGTTGCTAAACTATAGAGTCAGCTTTGAGAAGGCATCTAAGGCGGAGACATTTAGCTTAGAGACCATCGTGGGAGAGAGTTTATGATTTGGCTTGCCGTAGATGCAGCGCCGTGTGGGACTACGAGATCAGCGAGATCTATTGACTCTTTCTTTTCTCTCTTTCAGATATTCATCAAGCAGTTTTAGTGTTGCTGTTTCTTCTTTGGTCGGTATGCTGCCGAGACTTTCTTTTTTCATTTCATTCGATTGCCGTGCAGAATATTTTCTATTTTGGTATTCTAAGCGGTCTCCCATTCGTTTTCACACTCCCAATATGCGTGTATTTCATTATTTTCGCATGGTGATTCAGTTAATGCTGTACGATGGATTGGACAGAAGTTCATGGAAGTGTCTTGCAAGAGCTTCTTCCCTCTCTCCCAAGGACGAGAACTGCAGGTAACACTGAATTAAGTCCATATACATCTCCGTTGAGAATGATGTGAAATCTCTAAACAGAGCGGTGCTTGGTACCACATTATGTGTTAGCGAGAACGTTACCTGCCTAGAACTTCGAGCATCCGGCTCAAATGAACTCTGATAGGATGGGTTTTATCTTAATGTTTGAGCTTACTTTCCAAGAGTGACGTAGCATTGGCCTACAGGTATGTGAAGGATCGTTCTGTTCCACGTAGAATTGTCTGCCCGAAGTGTGGAACTCTCATAGACCTTTCAGGTGAATCCGCTGCTTCTTTGGCTCCGGAGCCTCCGTCGAACCTCGATGAGGTTAAGCGGCTATTCTCAGCCGGTGAGCTTGAGATGCTGGAGTTTGGTGAGACATCGAAGGCTTACACTATTAAGCCTAAGGTCTACTTGGGGAGGAAGGCTTTTGTAGCTATCTCTGAGGTTGTGAAGCTTGCTGGAGGCCACTACTTCAGTGCTGGGAAGGCGAGCAAGTTTATAATACCGAAGGCGTCGGAGTAGCTTCAATCTTTTTATGACAGAAGCTGGATGACTTCTCGAACTCTGAAGCATAATGTGTCTCCGTCATGGTAGAACATTCCTCTAGCCTTGAATCTCGCGTCCTTCTTGAATATGTTGCTTGGACCTTCGAAGTCTTGAGGTGTTATCCGAGCTCTCCACTTATCGTTTATTAAGACGACAGCCTTTCCTGGATAGATCTTCTCCACTAGGATGTCGTACATGTCTTTCTGTGGAGTTGGCTTGCTCGGTACAGGAGCTATGCGGTCCCAACCGATCCTCTGCAGCTGCCCTATGTCTTGGAGCTTCTCCACCGCAGCCTTGAGGATAGCCGGTGTTACCCCTTCCTCAGCAATCTGGTCTGCTAGATCCTCTATTAGGAGCCCTTGGCTTCCAGCCTTCATAGCTCTCGTCCATATGTATCTGGAAGCTTTATCCACATCCCTAAGAAACTTCTTAACCTTCTCCTCTTCAGGCTTGATGAGTTGGGGTTCGAGACGGGTTATCTTTGCATGCTTCTCCATCTCTCTCATTTCATCTACTGTAAGTGGGTTAGGTTCTGGTTTAGGTCCAAGCCTCATCAATGGATTCAGTTCTTGATTGAGGCTCGCTGTGATCTTCCTCATCCTCTCAACTCTACGCCGACTTGCGTAGAGGTAGGCTATGTCGAACGTATCGTTAGCAGCCAGGATCACGGCTTTACCAGCTGTCTTCCTTCCAGTTCTTCCCTTCCTCTGTATGTATCTGATCTCGCTCGGTATCGGCTCATAGAAGACCACTAGGTCAACGGCTGGTATATCCAAGCCTTCCTCTGCGATGCTGTTATGAAGGCATATTTGTCCAAGGCCGCCATAGAACATCTCTGAGCTTGGAACGGATAAGTCGTACACGAACTCTGGTTGCTCCTCGAGCTCATGCACTTCACTGATATAGTCAAAATGAACTGGGGCGCATACTCTCCCAGCTATCCTTGAATGTAATTGCTTCCCGCCCGCATATGCTAGCCCTCCATCCTTGAAATACATGTTACCGAAGCGCAGATAGGTATCATTTATGACGAGCGCAGTTGGAACCAAGGAATAGTAGGAGCGGGCTCTCGTAGGACTCCTAACCTTATTGAAGAACTGTGTGGCTTCGTAGACATACACCCTATACATACACGACATACCTTGTACACCAAGCCTCGCCTCTTTTCCCAGCGTTACATTCCTTATCCCCAGTTGGCGCAAGAGAAATATGAGGCCGGTAGCGAGCTTCCTACTCACCGTCGTGAATGTTATGCTGGTTTCACGACCATAGCCGTCGCCAATGAAGTATGCTTTGAGGAAACTTATCTTCTGTTGCATTGGTGATGTAAAGATCATACTTGGGATCTCTTTGCTTTGTGCATTAGTGCCACATTTGAAAACATACTTGACTAAGAGTGCCACGAGGTATGATGTAACAGCGACGCCGTTGGCGGTCAATGTAGGAGTAACATGCAGCCCATCTATCACGCTTCTCGTCATCATTTCCCTCACCTCTTCATCTCTAGCAGCTAGAAATACTCCCATCTTCTTCTCTGTGAAACTTATGCTTCCTTCTGACACGTAGAATCCTAAGAACTGGGCTAAGCCATCATTGACATCTAGATATCGAGGTAACCTTACCTGTCCATACTTAACTTCTAAGAAGACCCTAAAGAACTCTGATGGATCTACTCTGCACTTAAATATGCTTTCCACTCTTACCACGTATTTTGACTTTCTATAGACATAATTCCTGAACAACCAGTCTAGCGCTTCGCCGTACCTCATGCCTTTATCCGTTTTAACAGGGAGCTTGACTCGCCTGTCTCTACTACAGACCGTAACATATTCATCTTGAAGTAACCGCTGGCAAACATTTGTCACAGTCGAGGGGTCGAGTCCAGATTTCTGTGCGATCTCTTGAAGGCATATGGATTTGCTGTTAATAGTCTCTAAGAACTTTAACTCACTTTTTAGCATACGAACCTTAGGCTGGGTAAGGCCATCTATTGTGCAGTAGACTTTATCTAACTCACTTCTTGGAGCGTGGATCAATAATTGCTTGGCAAGGTCCAGCCGGTTAGTGTACTCTGGGTTTGGCGCATCGAACATAAGAGCTGCGAACTTTCCGTTTTGAGGCCTTGTTGACATCAACTGTCTCATGCCATTGAACGAGAAGAGACTGTGGTCTTCTGTGACCATAGTTTCAAAACCGCATTTGAGCTTCACATTGACAGTTTTGCTCAGTCTCTTATGCTTATGAACAGCAGAGATAGGTAAGAAGCGGTTCTTCACACCATCGAATGAAAGGACCATCCACCCACTTATCTCTTTACTGACTGGTAAGTCACATCGCCTTTTGCCAAGAAAGCTGTCTACAAACTCACCTATTCTTTCAATTTCAATACTTCCCTCTGGATTTTGTAGTATAATAAATTCATCTGGATGCACTGAGGTGGCAACGATAATATTTGTGTCTCCATTCCGGAAGTTCGTCAGTATTTCAGCCTGCTCGTCTTGGCTCAATCCTGGATCGTCCTGCTTCGAGGCTTGACCGACGAACCGTTCCACCGACAGCTGACCAGTCTCTCTGAGCCGACCGACAAGATGGGAAGCTGTGTCTCTGTACTGTGTGAATACAAGAACCTTCGAGTTCGGATGCTGCTTAAGCTGATTCTCAATCTCCTCTTTTAGAAGAGGCGTCTTCGGATGCTCCAGCTTCATGTTCTGATTGAGGAGACTCTTGAGCTGAATGTATCGTGGATCGTTGATTATCGTCTTGTAGCTTTTCTTCTCCTCGCTCTCCTGCTCCATTCTATCCAAGAAGGATGTGAGTGTAGGTATTCCTTGCGTCTCCAAGAGTTCGAGTGCATGGAATAGTGTTAGAGAAGCGGACTGCGCTACGATAGCGCTGTAGATTGGGCCTCTCTCCTCCTCGATCGTCTCTTCTAATCTGTATCTAAGCTCCTCTCCAGCCTCGAGGAGGTCTCTCCTAGTTACGTACTCAGGTCTCCCATGGATGACTCCTATCCTATTGAGCCAATCCAACCGGTCGTTCAGCATGGATCGAATAGTCCGGCTGATCTCTCTGTATTCGCTTGGTAGATCAACATACTTCCATTCGACCTCAATCGGATTGATGTAGGGAACTACGTCTGGGTCTTCTTCTGATCTATACTCGATCTGCTCGATGAATAGGGCTTCGCAGATCTCCCCTATCTTCTTCTTATCCGCGCCTGGGCTTGCTGTCATTCCAAGTATGATAGGCCATGATGCTTCCTCAACATACTTCTTCGCTACATCTGTGTACGCATACTCCTTCCTCGCTCTATGGCATTCATCGAAGACGAGGAAGCTGAAATTCTTCATTGAGAGGCTTCCACTCTCAAGGTCGTTCTTGACGACTTGAGGCGTCGCAAATATTATTCGAGCCTTCCCATCCCAGATCTGCTTCCTATACGCGGAAGGGGTCTTCCCAGTCAACGCCACAGCATCTTCATCCGAAAGCTGCAAGATGCTCATGTATGTCTCTCGATGCTGCAGTACGAGAGGCCTCGTAGGAGCCATAACCAAGACTCGCATCTGCTTATGGTTGTATAGGAAATAGACTGCTGCCAATGCTGAGATTATCGTCTTGCCTAAAGCGGTCGGCAGAACCACAAGTGTATTCTTCTTGCAAGCCTTCTCCGCTATGGCTTGCTGATATAGTCTAGCCTCAACCTTGTCAGGCCAAACTAAGGGAGCTTTAACATATCTTTGCTCCATGTACCTTAGAAGCGACATCAGATGGTTCAGCCGACTAAATCTCGATTATCTCAGGTTCACGTTCTTCCTTCTTAACAGGCTTTGGGCTTAAGCTATCTACGCTCTTGAGTAGAGAGGTAAGCCTCTCGTCTTCAATTAACTTCTTGTACTCAGCCAACTCTGTAGAGGACCTCAGAAGAACCCCTCTCTTCCTAGTAGGTCTACCAGCTTCATCAGTTGGATTCAACTCAACAGCCAATCTAGCCGGACTACCTTTGAAGGGCGGCATCTTAAGCACGAAGACTCCTGGAACAGAAGTAGGCTTCCTCTCCCAATCCTTACCTGACTTAAGGAAGTCAGCAAGCTTAGCCTCCAAACTCGAACACCAATCTCATAATTGCCATGCGAATTCAAAAGCCTTTGTCTCGTCTGTGGCTCCGTTCAAACTGATAGGCGCATTTTCATTCAAGGTCGAACTGGAAAGATGCGTGAAGAGAGCAATTCAGTAGTCTACCGCAGGTCTTCTTTGACAACACGTTCCAGATTCAAACCTTTCTCTTCGGTGAAACCACCATGACTATGCCACAGAACCCGCCCATTCTTATTGATTAAGAAGACGTAGATCGTTTCTTCATTTGAGATCTTTAATTGCCGCTCGAACCCCTTTTGTTTATGTTTACGTGATCGACGAGGGCTGAAATAGTTTTCCCTTAAGACTTTTATGTATAGTTGGCTGAAAAAACGGGCCATTCAGGGGCAGATGGTACGCTAATGCGGGTCTCAATGAAAGGAAACTTTTGGGTGAGGCTTGGTTCTAGGAAAGCTTTAACGCAGATGCAAGCTCTAGTTATCGTCTTAATCATTCTGATCACGATTTTAGGCAGTGCAATTTACTATTATTCTACATTACCGACTTCGTTTTGCATGCAAGTGATTCCTGACCACATAGAGGACAGCATTCCTGGGCAGAGATGTGTATTTTTGGTGGTTGTTATGGATGAAGGACGGGGGAGTGGCAAAGGAAAGGTTGTCAATCTCTCAGCTAAAGCCTCTGTCTCCGCGGTAACCGTCGAACCTCAAGCGATAACTCTTGGACAGGTTGCTGAGGTGACCGTGATCCCTGATGAAGCAAGTATAGGCGGAACGGTGATGGTGACCATTCTCGGGGAGCGAGGCGGACTGGAGAAAACAGAGACAGTTACTGTTGAGGTACGGCAAGGAGAAGACCTTCTGGCTCCAACCGCCGAACAGATACGTGACAGGTTTATTCCGTGGCTTGCGGGCAACTACCCCGAGTTGGGCATTACAAACAAAACCGAGTGGACTGGGACTACTGTACACCCGCACATGCCGGTTGTGATGTTCTACCTCTTCTTCTCAGCAGATTGGGAAATGGGTGTGTCATGGCATTGGGAAAAGGGTCTGTCATGGGCGCGGATCTACCTCAGGCATCGGTTCACTGAAGTGAGTCCATCGTACGCTTTCAAGATTTCAGCGTGGACGGAGGAAGATGCGGAGCCTTACGCTACCGACTTGGAGGACGCATTCGCGTCCGATATATGGCGATAACCCTAGTTACGTGCAACCGCCGGATACTTCGCGTTTCTCGTAGAAAAACGAGCCTAAGCCATCCTGCTGCCCCCACCAAAGATATTGGAGCTGCAATGAAAGTCTACGGCGACTGAAACGCCAGCGTGCATTATCTGGAAGCGCAGAAGTTCTAGGAAACGAAAGTTAGGAAATCGAAAATCGCGAATCCGCCGTTGGAAACTCGGACTCCTGATCTTGGGGCTCCTTTAAGAAGGTTCCTTATTTGAGAATGCATAGGCTACTTTAGAAGTTGTCTAGTCTTTCAAGCTCATCGGCAACGTATTCTAGGCCGAGTTCTTCTAGTCTGCTTCTTGTCGGTATGCCGGTAGTCTTATTCCACCCTCTGATTTCATAGTAGTTGTCCAACATTAGACCTAGAGTTTTGGCGTCTAGCGCTTGTCCTCTTGTAGGTCCTGTTGTTGCTGGTTCTGCGATCCTCTCTGGTAGTCTATCATCTGCGCTTGTTATTCCTTCTCGGACATTGAAAACTCTGCAGAGATTAAAGATTCGTTCTCCAGTCTTCATAAGTTCATCCGCATTGACATTCCATCCTGTAACCGCTTTTACGACTTGGATGAGTTGTGCAGTCGTGTATCCCTCGCCTGACATCTTGCACATTATCAATGAATCAATTAGTGCGTGGTGGTTCTCACTCTTAATTACATATTCTGCTTTCGTTCTATCTGTCGAGTATCGATTGATTTTCTCAGTTATACCGATTGCTGGGTCAAAGTTCTCCTTTTCGAACGATGGGTCATGATCGGTTTGGAGATGGCATGCGCCACGGTTTGATGTTGCGTATGACAGCCCAACCCCTTTCTTTCCTCGAGGTTCATGCATCGGGATCTCCAGTCCTTTGACATGTGCAGCAAACTTCTCTGAGCCTTGCCCAAACTTCTCAGCCATCTGTCTTGTGCCTAAAGCCAGAGTTGCGCCGAACCCACGCTTATATGCGATATCTTCAACAAGCTTGACCATTGCGTTTGCGTTTCCCCAAGTCAAGTCGAAGCCGCCAGTATCTTTAGTCGTTATTATTCCTCGTTCAAAGCATTCCATAGCGAAGCCGATCGATACGCCTGCTGAAATAGTGTCTACACCATGCATGTTGCAAAGCATATTCGCTTTCGCTATAGCCTTAAGATCCTTTACGTAGCAGGTTGATCCGAAAGAGCCGACGGTCTCATATTCGGGTCCTCCGTATTCGGGTATGACAGGTGCATACGGGCCATCCTTCACCGCTACTTTGCGCATGCATCCTATCGGGCATCCGGGACAGGTTTGTCTACCGACCAATATCGTTTTCGTCATCGTTTCTCCAGTTATGTCTTCGGCATATTCGAATGTGCCTTCTCTAAAGTTCTTCGTGGGCAGAAGCCCTTCCTCATTTAGTGATTCGAGTCCGCCATCGGTTCCATTCTTCGGAAGGTCTTTTATCCAGTCGCTCCTCCCGCGCGTCTTCCAATTCTTCAGGTATGTCTGCCTAATTCTATTTAGCTTCTCGATGTCTGCGACTTGAAGTTTCCCTGTTCCTCGAACTGCTACGGCTTTTAATTTCTTTGATCCCATTACGGCACCCAAGCCGCATCTTCCGGCAGCCCTATGTCTTTCGCTTATTACTGACGCATAGTTCACTAGGTTCTCGCCTGCTATGCCTATTGATGCGACGACGGCCTTCGGTTCGCCTATCTCTGCTTTGATCATGTCCTCGGTCTCCCCGGTAGGTTTTCCCCAGAGTTCTGAAGCATCGTTTATTCTCACTTGCGAGTCTTGCACTGAAATATATACGGGGGTTGGCGATGCGCCTTCGATAACGATCGCTATGTAGCCAGCGTTCCTCAATTCGATTCCAAAACTTCCAGCTGCGTGAGCTTCTCCCCAAATTCCGGTTAAAGGCGACTTTGCGAATACTCCATAGCGGGAAGCGCCTGGCATCGTAGAGCCTTCTAGAACGCCGACTGCGAAGATCAATTTATTCTCTGGGCTGAAGGGGTCTATTCTCGGTTTCAATTCTTCGAAGAGGATTTTCGCTGCCAATCCTCTTCCGCCAATGTATTTTCTCAGATCTTCCTCTGAGACCGTTTCTTCGCCGCTAGTCTTGTTCAATAGGTTTATCCGGAAGATTCTGCTCAAAACCTTCGCCAAATATATCACAACCGTAAAATGCTAGTAATTGTCTAGGTAAAGTCTTGCAAGCGTTCGATAACTACTGCCAAGTTTTCTTCGCAAATCATCTACTTCCTCTTCGCAGGAGTTAGTATCTGTGTACTATCTTGCCGTAGGGTAGAGTTGCGTCGAAGATGCCGTAGTAGCCGGCGGTCACTTTCGTCGGCTCCAATTTATAGAGCGGGTCTATCTCTGACTTCTCGAAATTTACTGAGCCTCTTCCACCGAAGAATTGGTCTGATCTCGGCTTGAACTCGCCTCCGTCTACTAGGACAAGTTGCCTTAACGGTTTCTCTCCCTCTTCCGCCGAAGGAATATATTTCAGTGAGAATATCGGTCCGAAGGGTAGTTCGTCGAGTTTCGCTGGCCTCTCAACTGTTGAGAGTGCGCTCATAATCTTTGTTCCTGCTCTCTCAACTTCACCCTTGACTGTCTCCCGCTCAGCTGTGAGAGAGATCTTTGCGAGTTTCTTCTGGTATCCCCATATCTCCCTGCCCCCTG